>JAABUK010000408.1_pt1 | contig 92081 bp, 73 predicted proteins | sample 5559141 | NCBI WGS metagenome assembly JAABUK01 (sample SAMN10711869, study PRJNA513367) | rock metagenome | isolation source: Antarctica rocks | place: Antarctica: Victoria Land, Pudding Butte nord | collected 2016-01-03
ATATAATTTATTATTATTTTCATATAGAATTTATTCTTATCTTTATTTATAATTTACTCTTTTATTTAGATATAAATTATATATAAATATAATAATAAAATATATATATAAAAATATATATAAATTATATAAAAATATTAATAAGATATTAATTAATTAATTAATTAATTTATATATTTATTTTAATATAATTATTTTAATATAATTATTTTAATATAATTATTTTATTAATAAAGAAGTTCTTTAAATAATTTTATAATAATATTTATTAATTATTAAAGAAACCTCTTCGGTTAAAAATTTTAATCTATTAATAATTTATTTCCTTTATTATTAATTATAAGAATTTTTTAAGAATTTTTTATTTTAATTTTTATAAAAAAATTAATTTATTTTATAAATCTTAAGGTCGTATAATAAAATATATAATTATATAAATTATATATAAAAATAATAAAAATAATAAAGAAAATAATAAAATATATATAAATTATATTTATATTTCGGATTAGTATAGGGATTCTTAAAGAGAATATTAATATATTAAAATAAAATAAAATAGGGCGTAAAATAAAGATTACGGTTTAATCTTTATTTTAAATTAAGGTAAAATACGTCGGTAAATCGAAAACCGGCTCTAGCGGCTCGGGGTTAAAGCGCAGAATACCTCGGGAGCTAAAGCCGTTAAACGGGTACTCGCGGAACCCCGAGAGCCCGAAGTATTTTAGGGTTTTACCTAGAGCGCCCGTCGAGCGTATATCGGGCCCCCCGAGCGCTCCTTAAATATCCGATTAACGAGATTTAATTATTCGAGCGCTCTATTAACGACTTTTAGGATAAGGCTAAAATTATTATTTTAATCGAATTAAATATTAAGTATTTTATTTATCGAGTGTTTTCGAATATTATCGAACGGTATTAAATAATATTAAAATAAGCGTATTTATTAATAGCTTTAACTACCTATTATATTAAACTAAATAAATATTAAGTATCCCTTTATACTAGCGTTATCGAATATTATCGAACGGCCTTCGATTATATTAAATAAGCGGATTTATATATAAAAACTTTTATTCTTACTCGCGTAATCTTTCTAGCTCCTTATCGTTAAGAAGTATTAATAATATTTATTCTTTTTAATATTTAACCGTACCTTCCCGCCCTATACCTCGCTTTCTTTATAGATTTAAAATTATAATATCTATTTTAATATTAGTATATTATATATACGCGGTTATGGCGTTTAAATACCTAATATAATAGACCCGCTTTTTCGTATACTCTTAAGTCTTATCTAGTTAGTTTATATTTATTAGTACCGATTATATTACCTAGGTTATTATATAACCCTTGGAGAATAACTAGTATAGGAGTATAAAGACGTCGGTTCTAGTATCGTTATAAGTATTATTTTAGAAAGCGCCGATATAGGTTTTATACTTCTTAATAGAGTAAATTACGTAGAGAAATTTAATAATAAGATTATTACCCGACGCCTTAAATTTATTTATAAGTTATTATTTAATAATTAGGGAAGCCCTTAATACGAAATAATAATAAAATTTATACCTAGAAAAACGAGACTAGGTAATATTTACCTTCGCCGTAATATATAACGCTAGTAGTATATTCGATATAATTATAAACTTCTCGGGTATTTATTCCCGCGCTTTAGTATTTTCGTATTTAAATTATATATACCCTAAACTCTATATTATCTACTAAATCCTATCTAATTTCGGCGCGTTTTAACCGAGTATAACGATATTATTAAAGTAGGAGTTATTTAGGTTAATACGTATCTTTTCGTTAATATATTAATTTACGAACGACGTTTAAGTTAGATCGACGTCGAGTTAGAAGTTAATACTAAGTTTAATAAAACCCGGTATAAATAGAACTAATCGTATCTTAATTAATTTACTAAAAAATAGGCCTTTAATAGAATTAACGTTTATTTTCGTAAACTATCGCTGAATATCCCTTTTAATTATTTATTCGAACTAGGTAGGCTCTTTTATAAGTATTTCTAAAAAAGAGAATATCTCGTATATAACGATATAAGAAAGTAGATATAATATTTATTCGCCTAAGATCTAGGTGGACGTATCCGTACGTATATTTATAATTTCGGGAAGGAAATAGATTAATTCTTCCTTTTTAACTTTAATATTATCGATAATTTTAATATTATTCGAGTTTCCTTTAATTATATTATTATACGTTAGTATAATCGTATAGAAATTCTTTAGTAAATTATAGCGGAGATTATTATACTCCTTTTATTCGTTCGCCCGATTCTACCGTAGGACCTCGAGTATATAATTAAGGTTTGATAACGGATTATTCTATAGCGTACTAATTAACGCGACGAGTATATATCGTTATTCGAAAGATTGTTTTTTAAGTTTTTTTAGTAGTATTATTTATCCTATAGTTACTTTTTTAGTATTTATTAAATTATTAACGAATATTCTACCTACTAGTAGCCCCCGGAAATGTTTTTATTTTTTTATTAATTTTACTCTACCTAGATAAACTTCGAAAGAATCTTTTATAATATTATATTATTTACGGACCTATGTCGAGAAGGTTTAGGTATTTATATTAATAATTAGTCGTTAAAAGTTTTAAATTAGTTTTTCCTTTAATTTATAACTTATTTTATAATTATCCTCTTCTTATTTAACGTTATTTACCCGAATTCGTTTTTTGATTTAAATAGAGTTATCTATTATATTATAACCGATAATTTATTTAAGGTTAAAGTTTTAATCTAGTCTAAAATCCCGGTATTTAATAAATTCGTTACGCTATATTAATATTAGGGTAGGGGTACTTTATAAAGTAATATTTTAATTCCTTATAATTTATTTATCCGTAGCTCCTTCTCGAAGAAGTTCTTATATTTAATTTAACTCGGAACTCGCTCCTAGAGTTCTTATCCTAAATAATAATATTATTTATCTAAATAAATTTATAATATTAGAGTTATACTATATAGTATACCTTTAAACTATACTCGACTTTACGTAGTAATATAATATAGGCTATTTCGTTTAGTTTAGATAAAGACTAGTAGATCCTTATACTAGATATTAAATATCGTTCTTCTATCGCGTTATATATACGTCGAATTATTTAAGGTTAATCTACTATTAAGTATTATTAAATAGCCATATTATAAGGGTCTAATAATAAAAGTTAATTCTATCGAACGATTTCGAATATTATCGAGCGATAGCGCTATTATTAATTTTATTATACTTTATTTTATTAACTAAGATTCCCTTATCTCCGATATTATTATATATCTATAATAAGATATAAGCCGTTAAAAGTTAATAATAATAAAGTAGACTTTTCGATTTTAAAAATAAAAAGCTCGTCTTAATAAATTCAGATTTATCTAGTTTAGAATTCCCTTGTTTTTAACTTCCTAGGTAACTCCTAGTATCCGGGAGGATAAATATATTTTTATTAAAGTCTAGGGATTTCTATATTTATAAAGAGTCGAGGCGGCGAGCCTTTACTTCCTAGAATTATTATATAAATAAATTATTATTAACTAGGGTTATAAAGGAGAGTCTATATTATTAATAATATAATCTCTTTATTATTAAACTTATCCCCGTCTTTAATAAATATTATAGCCGTTACCGCTCCTTCTTTATATTTACCCTCTTCTTTATATTCCTCTTCTTTAAAATCTACGTTTAAACTTTATTCCTCTTCTTTTTCTTTTTCCTTTTAGTCCTCTAAAATCTAAATCGGGTATTTATAACCGCCTTTTCTCTCCTCTTCTAACGAGAGTTAGGATATTCCTTTTAATAAATAAGTATTAGTATTTTCTTATTTAAAAGAACCGAGTATCGGAGCCCGAGTATACTAAGGGGTAGGGTAAAGCGTCGCTTTAAACGGTACGGGGTACTACGGGGAAGGGGTATAATAAAAAAATCGTTTTATACGACTTAACGAGGGGTAGCGTAGGTAGATACGAATTCTCTTCTTTTCCCGTATTAATATTTTATTTATCGAGCGAGAATAATCTAAGATATATTATTACCTATATATTCCCTTTTATCTTTTTATAGTTTTATTAATTAAAATTAACTCTACCTTTAACCGGGCGTATCGAGAGAGCGAGATAAAGAATTCGATTTTAATAAATTAAAGATTAATAAAGAAAAGATAATAATATATTCGACGAGTAATTTACTAGAAAGTCTAACTATAAATTATAAATTCTTATACTTCGGGTACTTTAGTTATAATAGAAAGTATACTCGGAATATTATTTAATAATTACCTACCGGAACTAAATATTTTTTAGTTATATTATATATCTAGTTAAATAGTTCCTTACCTAGATTTTCCTTTAAGACTTGGCCTAAAGTTAACTATTTTTTAAAATCTTTAAAACTTATAAATATATAAAGTGGTTTATTATCTAGGTCGCGCGTTTTTATAAGAATTTCCTATAAAGGAAGATATAGCTTAGTTACGCTATCGTCGCGAGTATAATAAATAATTATATCGTTAATCGATCGAGTGTTTAAAGGGAGTGGTAGCGGACGCGATAATATTTTTAGTTTAGATAATTCCTCCGTAGTAAAGTTATTTAATAAAAATTCGGGTTTAAATCCTAAAGGAAGTAAGAGTCTTTATTTCTTAGACTCCGATACCTTTAAAACTTTATCCGCTTTATATTTCTAAGAAGTAATTTTCGTTTTATAATTATTTTAAATCTTTTTTTTATTATATATAACTAGTAGCCCACGTAAGAAACCGAAATATTAACGAATATTTTAATAATTACCTAACTCTAGATATCCGAGATAATTAATTTATAAAGACGTTATATAACTCTTACGGCTATACTATCTTTAAGATTAAATTATAGAAGTTTATAAAACGTTTAATAGTCTCGGGCGTCCTCTTTAATAAACTTATATTACTATTTATTAATATAAAGAGTCTTTTTTATATTAATGTTATTTATCGTCCCTAGACTCCGATTATAATTATAGTTTACGTCGAAAGGCGTATTTATAGCGGGATTAATAAAGATAAAATAAATTAAACGGAGTATAAAAGAAATCTAGTATTAAAACGGCGTAAAACGTATTATAATAAATAACCTTATAGAAGCTGTACGGAATAGTAAGTATAATGGATTAAAATATTTATTTATCCCCCGGCGCGAGGGCGCGTAGAGGTATATTTAGCGCCAAGAATTATTTCGAACGATTTCGAGCGGATTTCGAATATTATAAAAATAATATCGTCCTCGCTAGCGCTAGGTCGATAGTTATATTAAACTAGCGATATAAAGAGGGCTCTTTATATACCGTTTATATTAATTAATAGATCTCGTTATCGGATTTAATACCTGTCTATTATACTCTACTATTTATAAGTTATTAATCTAGTAAATACGACTATTTCTTTAGAGTAGGTAGGATTTATATACCTAATATTATATATTTACCGAGATATTAGGTTAATAGCCGAGTTTTTATTTATTAAAGAGCGTTAATATACTTTCGAGCGATTTCGAATATTATCGAATAAGGGTAGGCCTTCTTATAGTTAAAATTATATATAATAAAAGTATATTTTATTTATTTCTAATAGAAGTAATTATTTTCGAGCGATTTCGAATAATATCGAATAAGGGTAGGCTTTTTTACGGTTAAAATTATATATAATAAAAGTATATTTTATTTATTTTTAGTAGAAGGAATTATTTTATCGTCGTTCCCTTTAAGAATTTAACCTATCGATAGATTTAATACTACTCGCTAAAGCTAGGTATAAATATATATATCTTATATCGTTTAAATAGTAGTAGTAGTCTCTTTCTTTACCCGCTTTTTCTTTTTAGCCGTTTACGCCTTTTATAATAACGTATCTTTTTCTTTTTAGTATTTAACCGTACCCTCCCGCCCCTTTTTATATTTTTATTATAAATTAAATATTATTTTATCGATCCTAATATCCGTATATTAGATATACGCGGTCGTACTATTTAAAGACCCGATATAATGGATCCGTTTTTTAATCTACTCCTAGGTCTCGTCCAGCTAGTCTATATCTATTAGTATTAATTATTTCGTACGGGTTATAATATATCCCTTCGCGAATAATTAATATAGGTAAATAAGGATATTAATTCTTATAGGGACCTCCTCGTTATCCTAGAAAATACGGATATAGTTTTAATACTCCTCGATGATATAATTTAAATAAAGAAATTTAATAATAAGATTACGGCCGGACGCCTTAAGTTTATCTTTAAATTATTATTTAATAATTAATAAAGCCCTAAATATAAAATAATAATAAGATTTATACCTAGAAAAGCTAGAAGGGGTAATATATACCTTCGCCGTTATATATACTACTAGGGGTAGGTTCGATATAATAATAAATTTCTCGGGCACCTATTCCTATACTTTAATATTATTACGTTTAAACTATATATACCCTAGGCCCTATATTATCTACTAAATCCGATCTAATTTAGGGGCGTATTAACCGAGTATATCGATATTCTTATAATAGGAGTTATTTACTTTAATACCTACGCGTTCGATAATATACTATTTATTAAACGACGTTTAAGTTAGATCGACGTTATATTTAAGGTCGATAATAAGTTTAGTAAGGCCCGGTATAAATAAAACTAATCGCGTTTTAATTAATTTACTGAAAAATAGGCCCTTTATAGATTTACCGCCCGTTTCTATAAACTATCGCTAAATATCCCTTTTAACTATTTATTCGACCTAGATAAATTCTTATTTAAATATTATAAGGAAGGGGAATATCTCGTATATAATAATATAAAGAGGTAGATATAGTATTCGTTCGCCCCCGATTTAAATGGACGTATTTATACGTATAATTATAATATTTAGAAGAAGATTAATTAGTTTTTCCCTTTTTTATATAAAGTATTTTATAACCTTAATACTCTTTAATTTTCTTTTAGTTATATTATTATATATTAAGGTTATAGTATAGAATTTCTCTAGTAAATTATAGCGGAGATTATTATACTACTTCTATTTATCCGCCCGGTTTATTAATAGGACCTCGAGTACGTTATTAAGGTTTAAAGGCGATTTATTCTATAACGTTCTAGATAATATAACGAGTATATACCGTTATTCGAAAGATTATTTCTTAAGCTCCTTTAGTAGTATTATTTATCTAGTAGTTATTCTTTTTATATTAATAAATTCGTTAATAAATAATCTCTCTACTACTAGCCCCTAGATTTATTTTATATATTTTATTAGTTTTATTCTACCTTCGGGTACTTCTTAATAATATTTCGATATATTAAAGAACTCGCGGACCTATTTTTAGAAACTTTTAGTACTCGCGATAATTATATATTATTATAATTATTAAGTTAGTTTCCCCTTTAACTTATAGTTTATATAATAAATATTCTTTTTATATCTAACGCTATCTACCTAGATCTAGTATTCGATTTTAATAGAAATATTTATTATAGAATAACCGATAATTTATTCGAGGCCTAATCTTCGAAATAGAGCTAGGTCTTAGTATTTCCGAAACTCGCTCCGTTATATTAATATTAAGGTCGGTAGAGCGATAATAATATTTAGGCTATATTATATATAGAACCTATAAATTATACTCGCCCTTATATACTAGTATAATATAGGCTAATTAGTTTAGTCTAGATAAATACCGAGAGAACCCTTTACTAGGTATCGAGGGTCGTTCTTTTTTTACGAGGTATATATATCGCGTTAGTTTAAATTAATCTAACGTTATATTATAATTTATAACTATATTATAAGGGTTTAGCGACGAAAATTAGTTCTATCGAATAATTTCGAATATTATCGAGCGAGGACGTTATTATTAATTTTATTATACTTTATTTTATTAATTAAGATTCCTTTATCTCCGATACCGTTATATATCCTTAATAAGATAAAAGTTATTAAAAATTAGTAGTAGTAGGGGTCTAATTTCATTCCTAAAAATAAAAAGCTCGGTATAATAAATTTAAATTCATCTAACCCGGGATTCTTTCGCTTTTTAATATATAAAATAATTTCGGGTATTATAAAGAATATATATATATCGAATAAATTTTATTCGTTTAGGTATTCGTAGAGTATTATATTAATAGATATTTACTTCCTAGAATTATTATATTAATAAATTATTATTAGTTAGAGTTATAAGGGAGAGCCTATATATTTATTAATTTAATCTTTTTACTATAAATATTATTATTAATAGTATCGTAACTAGTAAACCTAGTATTTAATTCCGTATCTTTATAATCTTTATTAAATTCGTCGCCTTCCTCTTCTTCCTCTTTTTTCTTATTTACGTTTAATTTTTAATCCTTTTTATCTTCGCTCTTTTCCGAATCGTTATTTAAAAGTAAAACTAGTTATTTTTCGCCGCCTATTTTCTCCTCTTTTAGCGAGAGTTAGGATATATATTTTAATAACTAGATATCGGCGTTATTATATATAAATCTCTTAAATAACGTAGCCTTAATATATTTAGCGGGAGGGGTAGAAGGAAGTATTATTTTAAATAATATAAAGTACTTCGGGGAAAAAATAATATAAGGTATCACTTTATATTATCTAGCGGGCGGTAGTATAGGTAGATATTAATCCTTTTTTACTCCTTTATTAATACTTCGTTTATCGAGCGAGGGTAATTTAAAATATATTACTACCTACGTCTTTTCTTATATAGCGTTATTATTTTACTAGCTAAGATTAACTCTATTATTAATCGGGTATATCGAGAGAGCGAGATAAAAGATTCGATTCTAATAAATTAAAAATTAATAAAGGAAAGATATAAATATATCCGACGAGTAATTTATTAGAAAGTCTAATTATAAACTTTAGGTTCTTATAACTCGGGTACTTTAACTATAATATAAAGTATACTCTAAATATTATTTAATTATTATTTATAAGTATTAAAACTTTTTTATTTATATTATATATCTATTTTAAAAGTTTATCGCCTAGATCCTCTACTAAGACTTGGCCTTAAATTAATTATTTTCTAAAGGTATCGAGATTTACGGTTATAAAAAATAATTTATTATCTTAAATATACGTTTCCGTAAAAACGTTTTATATTATTATATACTACTCCTTTATACTACCTTTACGACCGTAATGAATAAATATATTCTCGATCGGTCGGACGTCTAAAGGGAGCGGTTATAGGCGCGATAATATTTTAAATTTAAATAATTCCTCCGCGGTAATATTATTTAATAGGAACTCGGACTTTAGTTTTAAATAAGATAAAACTTTTTATCTTTTAAACTCCGATACCTTTAATATTTTATCTATTAAATATTTCCCGGGAGTAACTTTTCGCTTTATAATAATTTTAATTTTTTTTACTATTATATATAACTAGTAGGTCACGTAAAAAGCCGGGATATTAACGAATATATTACCGGCCACCCGAGCCTAGATATCTAAAATAATAACTTTATAAAAACCTTATAAAACTTTTACCTTCGCTTTATCTTTAAAACTAATATCTAAAAGAGAATTTTTATTTAAATACTCTTTAATAATATCTTTAATAGACTCGTATTAGTAGTTATTAATATATAGAGCCTCCCTTATAGTAGCGTCGGTTATATTCGTTATACTTTAATCGCTATAATTAATATTAGTATTAAAAGGTATATTTAAAATAAACTAGAGTAAAATTAAAGGGATAAGATAAATAGTTATAAAGATAAAATAATTATAGAGATAAGATAAGTATAGAGATAAGAATAAAGATTTAAAAATATATGGACTTTATTTCACGCGTTAAGCTAAAGTACCCCGCTTACGCGATACTTACTATTATTTAATACGAAGTGAATTAATTCTGATAATTATATATAAAACGTCTTAATATTAATTAAATCTATGTTTTTTACCTTTAGAAACTTATTTATAGAATATAATACTAAATTATTAATTTTCCGAATAGCTTTCTTACCGTTAAAGTTATCTTAATTATTATTTTATAAATCGCGAGGCTTTATAGATATAGATATCGCCGGCGCTAGGTAGATAATTATATTAAACTAGCTATATAAATAAGACTCTTAATAATCCGTTTATATTAAATAATAATACTCGTTATCGAGTTTAATACCTCTATATTACGATCTACTATTTATTAATTATTAACCTAATAATTACGACTCTTTACTCGGTATAGGTAGAATCTATATATAGTTTATAAATCGGAAGACTATTTTAAGATTAGCGAGATTATTATTTTTTATAGGTTTATCGGCCTTAACCCTATAAAGCCCCTAAAAATTTCGAATACTTTCGAACATTATCGAGCGCTTTTTAATAAGTTCTTTAAGTTAGAAATTTCCTATAATTTTAATCGTATAATAAAGCGTCCCGTTATTTAATTTTATTTACTCCGTTTAAAATATTTATATAGGTTTATAAAGCTTATGGCTATATTATTAAAACTAACCGCGGTTTCTTAATATATATATATTTATACCGAAAATATTACGGTAATTTCATAGTACCTAAAGAACCCTCCCGGGTAAGATTTTATATAGTTATTAAAATTATTAGAAAGATCGAAAAGTAGTTATAACGAATAATAAAGGAGTTAGATTTAGATATAACTACGGCGGTAGATATTAATAATTAAAGCGTCGAGTATATTATTAAAATAGACGGAGGACTAGACGATAGAGATATATAAAAATATAAGGATCCTAGCCCTAATCCCTTTAATTATTCGAGTCGCGTTTAACCGAATATCTTTTCGGTAGTTATAAATATCGAAGAAAAGTTCTTTTATAATATTATAAGTACTAGAGCTAGTAAACCTTTTACCTATTATCGGTAGGCCGTAAATACTCGTATTACTAGGTATTCGGATTTCTTATTATTTCGCGATAAAATTAATTTCGCGTTTATAGAATAATTAGCTAGAGTTAAGTATACTAAAAGTAAAGTCGACGGTTTCTTTAATAACTACCGACTTCGGTCTTTATAATAGTACGTTACTTTTTAGAACAGCGAGACTTAGAGGGAGTTTTTATCTAAAATTATAAATAGTATCCTAAATAATTAATAAGAGGAATAGGTAATTACTATCGATACGGGAATTAAATATATTATAATAGTAGAGTACTCTATATACTATCGAGATATTATTAAAATAATCGAGTTTCTCCTCGGTTACCGTCTTTTTATAAAGAATCTATCGTATATATCTATCCGAAGGTACGTTATAAACGAACTAGGTTAAATCGATATCGAGGATATAAACTCCCGCCTTTATACCGAGATATATACTACGGACTAGTAGTAGTTTATATAGGAATAACTTCCCGAAAATACTATAGTAATCCCGGTTCTTTTAACTAGCGATAAAACTTAATTTATTAACCTTTCCGGCGATTTATTAGCGTGGCCTATTTATTTAACTATTAGAAACTTTAATAATTAAGCGCGAAGGTAAAGAAGCCGGCCTAGTAATATTCTTATTACTTTAATACTAATCCCGAAGGGTATTAATCTTTATATTAAGGTAAAGGTATATTATACTACTATAGGTATTATTATAAAGCGTGAGTATATAATATCCTAATATATTAATATTTATATAATTAACGATTATTCTTTTTTAGCCCTCCGACGGTACGGTCGTTATAAGATACTTATTACCTACGTAGACGGGAGAGTCCGTCGAGGATATTTAATACTCGTTAATATCTCGGCTAATTATAAGGAGTAAATCCTTATTACTAGAGTTAGATTATTATAGTAATACCTTATTTACTATATATTACGAGTAGAATTCGGATAATTAGATAAAAAAGGAGGATAAAGGATACGCGATTATTATTAGATATAATAATAATATCGAAAGTAATATATACCGGAATAGATATTAGAGGAAGATCCTAAATATATTTATACCTTCGATAACTTCGCCTAGTACCTTCCCTATATTAATATTCACTAGTATATAATAGTTAATATTCTATATAAATTAGTTAAAGGCGTCGCTAGTCGTAATTATTTTCTTAAATAAATAGTTAAGATTATAGGGGCCGCGGTAAAATCGAGTTAAAAGAAATTTAAAAGTCGGGGCGTAAAAGACATTCTTAAAATACTTATAACTATTTAATTAGATTAATTATTTCGTCGTATACCCCTATTTATAAACTTAAAGTATTTTAATTATTATAATAACGTTAAGTAATAAACGGGGAAAGAATAGAAAAGTATATTTCGTTAACTAGTCCCGGTAATTATACTACTCCTAATAACTAAAGAGAGTGATATTTTATATACTACGCGCGGGATCGTGAACTTTATAACTCTAGCGTAGTATAATTCCTATATTAATAAAACTCTAAAGTATATAGAATACTATTTTATTTAATTAGATAAAAGTAAAGAGGCCTTCCGTAGGTTTAGGCTCTTAAGAGATTTCGATTTTCCTAAATAATACTCTATAGTATATTATACGGATTATATCCGCTAATTTAGATCTACTCTAGGGTATTTAACGGATATTAATAAAACTAACTATATTAATTTAATAAAAGATATCTTTAGACGGACGAATAAACGACGAGGATTCGAGAAGTAAATTATCCTAATTAATATTTAATACTTAAACCTTACGGTAATATTAGATATTAAAAGATATTAAACCGGTAGGCCTTTTTCGGATTTAGAATACTTTATAAAAAGTATCCGAAATATAATTTTAAAGGTAAAAGACTTAAGAGAACTTTAATAGTTATTAGACGAAGCCGAGGAACGGGGTATTCGAAGGCTCTAGTTAAATATTAATTACTAGATATATACTTCTATCGTAGCTCGTCGATATAGAATCCCGGATCTTTATACTACTCTAATCGATTTTATTAAATAAGAATACTCGGATTAGACGTTTATTATTATTAATTAAAACGTTAGTATAGCTATAAATAAAGATCTAAGATAAACGGCTTTTTATCCTATAAAAATATATAGCTCCTTAATATTATAGAAAAGAACGAGTAATACTATTAATCCTAATCGCGTTATAAAAGATTATATTCGTTATACCCCGAATTAGTAGGGCTAGGGTAAATAGCGAAATAACTATATTTGGGTATAAAAATACGAGGCGGGAAGTAATAATCGAAACGGCGTATTATATCTATAAGATAGGAGGTTAATAAATAAGTTATTTATAATTTTAATAATAATAGATCTTAGTCGAGAAGATATAAAGGGTCGATACCCCTTATATATTAATATTATAATTCAAACCCTTAAATTCAGATCCGGTAAACGTATAAATCTTATTTATAGTATAATAGAGGTAGAGGAGTATTATCGATTAGATTTTAATTCTAAATATAGTTATATAAGCCGACGAATCTATAACCCTTTAAATATTATATATACGGTATACGTAATCCCTCGAGGCTTAATAGATAGATTAATTTATTATATTAATAATTATATCGACTAGGATTAATTTAATACGTTATACGATAAAAGTTTCTTAATAACGGAGTCTCGGGCGGCCTAATATATAGCTAGGCGCTTTAAAGACGGAAGAGTATAATAATAATAATAATTTAAAAGGCTTTAATATATTATTAAGCGATTTAGAATAATTCATTACTATTTATTACAGTAAACTTATAGACTCTTATATCTCGTCTACTTTAGTTTATACTAGTACTTTCTACTTCTTCCTCTAACAGATACGCTTAAGAATCTATATTCTATTTACCGTAAATAGCGGTCGCTAAAAAAGAATTCCGAAAATTAATATTATAAGGAATTAACTAAAAATAATTATCTTCTTATCAGGTTTATCTTCGAGTTATTTCTCGATCTAGTCTCGTACGGTAGTAAATTCGGTCGATATTATAAATTTATTATCGAAGGCGATTTATTCTATATTAACTTTCTTAGCTTTCCTTTTACTACTAGCCGAATTATTAAATATCTAGTTATTATAGTTAAATATTAATTCTTTTAAACTATCGTAAGATTTAGTATTATCGAAGACTATATTATACTTTAGATATATAGTTTTATACTAGCCCTTTATAGTCGCGTCGTTATTTAGGGTTAGGAATTTTATACGAAGAATAAAATAATCGGCCCCCCCTAAATACTACTACTATCTCGAATAAATTTAACGTTCGAACGATTTCGAATAGGCTTAGCGTCTATAGGCGTTCGGCCGCTTATTTAGTTAGATATCTTTAACATATAATCCCCTTTATTAATAAATATTATTATTATTAACTAGATTATTTTCTATACCTTTATTATGATTTTAATTTATAAAGAGTATAATATCCTAGCCGTTATTATTATAAATCTAAAGATTATAATACTACCTAGCCGACCTTTCGTCGGATTAATTATAAATATAGTTTAATCGAGCGAATACTATATAGTCCTTAAAGCGTTTAAAGGAAGCGATATAACGAGAGTTTATTATAAAATTATAGTCGGTCGATTTTATATATATAGGTCTCGCTATCGATTAAAAACTTTATAGAAGAATTTACGCGGCCTTAAATTCATAGATTAAAATATACGATATTATATACGATAAGATTAATAATATTACTACGAAATAAAGTCTACGACCCGCGTTTTATAGGGTATATACGTAATTCCCGGAGATTTTCGAAGACGTAGACCACGCGTAGAGGGAGGAGTATTTAATATATTTAGCCTAAAAGTATAATAATAATAGAAAAAGGCGGAAGATTTTAACCGAGGAGTTATTAATAATAATACCTCTTAGAGAGTAAATTAAGCGGTAATATAATACTCCGTTAATATCTACTTTTAGTAACGTTATAATTTATATTCGGAGGAAAGGTAATAATATAATAATAATATACCGGCCGTAGGACTTAGTACTACCTTTAGATAAAAGTTCTTTAGATATCGAGATCGATAATATTTAATTCGAACGATTTCTTACCGTATTAATAGAGGATATATAATTCGATAGGGTTATAAAGAGAATCTTTTATAAACCGGGTAAAGGGAAGGTGTTTAAAATCGTAAATAAACGATTATAAAGGGGTATATTAGTCGAAATATATTTAAATAAATAAATACGGCTAGGGTTTAATATATACCCGGTATATCGTAGCCTTAAAGATAATATAAATATATTATTTACCTTAAAGAATAATAGGAAACTATATTAAGGAAGAGAAAATAGACGGGATAATATAAAGCTAAAGGTAGTATCTATCTAGTAAAACCGGGTTAAGAAATAACGGAATTAATATAATACTATATACGCTTATAGAGATAATTCGTAAGAAATTATAACTTATTAAAATCCACGGAAACGGAAGAGATCGAGTATATATTAATTTTACTTTTTTATTTATCGGCTCCGAAGAGTCGAGAACTACTATTTTTAATATTTAATAAATAATCTTCTCTCTTACCGGCTCCTCGATTACTTTTTATTATAATAAATTATTCGATCTTCCTTAGAATCGGCCTAGGTTCTAGGATATTTATAAACCTAAAGTTATATCCCGAGTCGTAGCTTTAGAGTAGATATACTAAAGATCGCCGTTAATTTAAAATAACCTAGTTCGCTATTAATATTCCTCGGCTTTTATAAATTTAAGTTATTATATTAAGTATTCGATTTTCTAGGCAGCCTCGGCGGCGTTAACGCGATATTCCTTAATTATATTATTATAGACTACGGAGTCCTTAACTCCGCGCGTAATATCTACGTATAAATTAGCCTCTAATATATCGTCGATAATAACGATTATATCTATATTAAGATACTACCCGGCGTAGGTCTTATAGCGGTCGATTAATAACTATAGGCGCGTATAAAGATCGAGTTATAAAATACCGTCGGGTAATTAATAATAAAGAAGAAGAAGCGATTAACTAAAGAACTATTACCGCCTCTCTATCTACCGTTTATTCGGGTATTTATCTTTAGGAAGGGGGGTACTAGTTTAATAAAAATTATAATAAATTATTTATTATAGTAAATCTTACTACCTTTATTATTTAAGGATATAAAGGAACCCCTTTATCTCTACCTCGCCTAGAAGTTAAGGTTTTATATATTTTATAAAGAAGAACTACCTAAAATCATAAAGACTTCAATAAAGATTATATAATTATAGAAGAAATCTCGTAGATTCTAACTATTTTTAATAAGATTAAGCGAACTTACGCGAAAAGTATATACTTCTAATAATACTAATTAATTTAGGTATAAAATAACGGGATTAAACGAAAACGAACGATTTCGAATAAAGAAGATATTAAAATAACGCGTATATATTTTTAAATTAATAAATATTAGCCCCTAAATTAAAAAACGTATATATACTCTTAAATAAAGTTATTAGTTCATATTTCCCGGTCTCCTCTTTTATATTTATATATTATAGTACCTAGCCGACTACGACTTTATTTATCTTCTTTAAAATTAAAAAGACCCCTTCGCGTATTATATATAATATATATTAATACTTCCTTTTAATCGTTCTACTAAAACTAGAGTATCTAGTTTACGATACTATAAAGAGCCGTCGTTACTAGTATTAAGATACTTAAATCTAAGACTAAAGCTAGGCTTATAAATCCCTCTAATATAATATTAGATCGTATATATATTATTACTCCTTTATATATTTAATAGGAGATTTATTAATACTATTAATAAGTAACTAAACCTAAGAAACCGGTTAATAATAATAAACTCTTTATTTAATTATCGTTAAAGACCGGTTATAGATTACTCTCGTTAATAAACCTTAACGAGATATTAGAAGACGAGTTATCGCCTTTTAAAAATATTAATAAACGCCGCCGAGAGTCGTTCGAAGAAGAATACGACTATAGATACTTAATCGTCGAGGGAGTAGGATATTATAAAGAAGAATAAAAAAAAGAATAAAAGAAAAGAGAAGATAAAGAAAATATTAAAGATAAAAGAATATAAATTAAATAAGTTCGCTACGGGGTAAGCTTAATTATAACGTAATAAATAAAGTAATTAATAATAAATAATACTGGGATACTATTAAACCCTATTACTCCTTAAACCCTCGTCCGTATAATTATATTATCGGACGCGTCTCGGTACGTTTAAAGTCCTTTATTTCTTCTTCCTTAAATAAACGTCGTCGCTAGTATCTATTAACTACGGATTTTAACGATAGCGCTAAAGACTATTTAATATATAAAGAGCTACCTACCCTATTATAGGGTAACCTTTATCGACGTTAATATAATAACTCCTTAACTAGGTATTAAAAGATTATACGAAAAATAATCTACTATATATAAACTATAATCTTAATAGGTAGTAGTAATTATTACGCGACTTCTTAACCCGAAAAGAATCCTAACTAGGCTAATAATATAATAACGAAGGTATAAATATATTATAAAGTCTTAGTCCAAAAGGGTTCGATTATATATAGGGATATTAACATTTAACCTAAAGACTTTAAAGCGCGAAAAGTACGTAATCTTTTCTATTTCTATTTTCGTTTTTTATACTTAAATATTATTAATCCGTTAATTATTTAATTACGTCGGTTAATTCCGGAGCTATATAATAGCGAAGGTTAAAATCGTTATCGTATACGAATATAAATTTTATATAGTAGTACTATTATAGGTCCTAGTTATTAAATTTCTTTTATATAATACTTTCTTATTAAAGGATTATCGCGATATAAAGGTATATTAATAACCTAGTCACCGGCTTAATTAATTAGATAACTATATAATTATTTAGGATCTTTAAACCCGAGGGCGTAAAAAATTCCTTACTAATATAATCGTATATATAATTATTAAGGTTTTCTTTCGGGATAGACTTCTAAGCCTTAGTTTTTTATTTATAATACGTAATCTCTTTACTCCTCTTCGTCTAGTTACGGTCTAGTTCGTTACTACTCTAATAGTTAACGGAATAGGAGAATAAGAAAGTGGATAAAAAAGGATAACTAACTTCGAGGGTCCTAAAGTCGAAGGTAAACCGCTAGAATAATACTCGATTATTATAAAATTAATTATGAATATATAGATACCTATAAACGCGTTAAGGAGATATAGGGGTTTATGAGCGATAAGAGAGAGGTATTAATTTTAAAGAAAATCCAAAGGAAAATACTCGCCGGTAGTATAATAATAGAAAATATAGGAGATATTATAATAAATATTTTTAATTAATAGGATAATAGACTTAACGATCTTCTAAAGTCCGATAAAGAATTTATAATATTAAAATAATAGGCCCCCTCGCTCCCTCGGACTTTATTCTAGTAAGTTACGACGAAGGTTTATATTATACCGCCCTCCTCGGACCCTCTACGTATTAATAATATCGACGAATCTTTTTCCGACCCTATAAATACTAATAATACTAATAACCTTTCCCTAGACTCTATATCCGCTAGTAATAACGATACGAGAAACGTAGAGTATACTAAAGGCGATAGTAGTAAGGTTTAAAAGAGAATAATAATAAAGAGAGATTAAGAGTTATTTAATAATACGGTAGAAGAATTTATAAGCGTCTAGGTAGCACTATTTCGGTTATTCGTAATATTATTTAATTAATAATATTTAGTCTTTATAGATTAATTATAGTAAAGGTATATTAACTAATTTAATAAATATTATCGAATAAAATCGAACCACGTATATCTAGTATATTATCGAATAAAGTCGAACGCGATCGAATTATATAATTTCAGGAATATAGTAATTACGTATTAACTAACCGAATGATTACTCTATCTAATACTAGTATATTATCGAATAATATTAAATATATTCGAATTATACAAACTTTATTTTATCCTAGTATTATAATATTTATTAATATAATCCTTTATAGTATATATATCCTCTAGGTCTCCGGGTATATTACTATTAATAATCGAGACCTTAAGGCGTATAGTATACGCCCGAAGCCCTTTAACTGTACGCTTCGGGCGTACGTCGAGTCGGTAGATAAATATCGCGCTTAAGGTTCTTAAGGCGCCCGTCGAGCGCCCTAAGCCACGATCGAGCCGCTTTTCGTTTTACCGACGTAAGATAAAGATCCTTTAAAGATCCTTATTATATTAAAATAAATTTTTAATAATTATTCTAATAACGCTATTATCTTTATAAATATATATATTTATAATTACTACTATCTTTATAAATACGCGTATTTATAACTATTACTACTACTATCTTTATAGATATATATATTTATAACTATTACTATCTTTATAAATATATATATTAATAATTACTACTACCCTTATAAATACGTATATTTATAACTACTACTATTATTATCTTTATAGATATATGTATTTATAAGGGTAATAATAATTATAAATATATATATTTATAAAGGTAATAATAATTATAAATATATATATTTATAAAGGTAGTAATAGTAGTAATTATAAATATATATATTTATAAAGGTAGTAATAGTAGTAATTATAAATATATTTATTTATAAAGATAATAAAAATTATAAATATATATATTTATAAAATTTATAGTAGTTATAAATACGTATATTTATAAAGGTAGTAATATTATTAAAATAATTATTAAAAATCCGCCTTAACGTAATAAAGATCTTTAAGGGATTTTTATTTTATTTTATTTTATTTTAAACTTTATATTAATAAATCCTTATATTAAATTAAAATAAAGATTATACCTTAATCCTTACCCTACCCTATATTAATCCGAAGCGTAATTATATTATAAATATTTATTCGTTATTATTTTAATTTATTAAAGAAGAAGAAGAAAAGAAATCTTTTTATTATTATTATTATTATTATAATTATTATAATATTATATTTATTAATATTATTCTTATTATTATAATTATATTAAATATATAAAAATTATTATAAACTCGATTTAATATTATATTATAATATAATATATAATCTTTTAATTCTTTAAATTATTATAAATAATAATTAAAAATTAATAATTAATAAAAATATATATTTAAATCTTATTATTTATTTTATTATAATTTTATTATATTTTTATTTATAATCTTTCGTATTTTTATAAATTTATATATTTTATTATTTAATATTAATAATTTTATTACTTAAATTAAATATATAAATTATTGAATTAATATATGAAATTAATAGTTTCAAAATCTTCTATACAATACTAATTATCTAATAATTTATCTATTATTTATTTCTATTAAATATACTGAGTTTATACTTTACTTAAGCGCTATTTATATCCTTTTAATTAAATTAAACCGGTTTTACCCTTTTTAGTACTATTACCTATACTATTTATCTATCTTTAAACTCTTCTAGGAAATTCGTCGGTAAAACGAAAAGTGGCTCGATCGTGGCTTAGGGCGCTCGACGGGCGCCCCGGGAGCCTTAAACGCGACACTTATCTACCGACTTAAGGTACGCCCGAGGTATACAGCTAAGGGGCCTAGGGCCACTCGGGCGTATACCGAGTAAGCCTAAAACGGCCACTAATGGGCGCTAAATTAGGGGTACGCCATTAACTTTAACCCCCGTCCATGGCCCCTGTTTATGGCTATGGCCCTATTCTATTTATAGCCATGGCGTATTCCATTTATGGCCATGGTCCTGTCGCTGTCGTACCTCTATAACTATCACCGTCGTACCCCTAAATCCTGGCGTATACCCTGGCGTATAGCCTACGTATTACCCCCGCGAGGATTTCGCCTAAATCGATCGATTCCGGGTATTAAAATTTACTGGCGTTAGGGGTCGTTCCGGGGGGTCGTTACCGTCGATAAAGGCGATTATAGAACATTAAGATTTTTAAAAATTTTAGGTAGTAAATTATATAATTTTCTAAAGTTAGGGCCCCTGAAGCTCCGGGCTTAAATTACGCTCGTAGGGAGCCCGACGCTTATCTTATAACGGCCTCGGGCGCCCGTCGAGCGCCCGTCGAGCGATTTAACGCTCGAAGGGTACTCGGCGGGCGCTCGACGGGCGCTCGGGGCCGCTCGAGTACCCCGAGCCTACCTTAGGCGCCCGAGGCAGTTTACCTAATGGCCCCGAGCCGCTGGAGCCGGTTTTCGATTTGTCGACGTATATATATATACTTTTAAATTCCCCCGTTTAGTATAGTCCCCCGCGATAGTAATAACGGGGGTGGTATATATTTACGTTTAATATATACTCGGTATATACGCGCCCCCTTACTAGTCTATATCTAAGACTCGCGAGTCTAGCTCGCGGTACGATTATTTAAACCACGGGTAGTACGATTATTTAGGTTATAAAAGGCGTTATAATTAAAACTAGTATTATTACTAGAATTAAAAAGTATAGAGGAAGGAGTTTTAGTAATTATAATAAAATTAGTTAAATTTATACTCGGCTTATATTAAGAATAAATATTATCCTCGGTTATAACGTCCGTATTATTATAAGGGTTTCGGGGGTTCTATAAAAATTTTAAATTTTAAAATTATTAAATTATAACCTATTAATCTCTTTTATCTATAATTAGAATAAATATAATATTATATATATATATAGTATATACCTAGTTTTAGTTGTAGTTAAGATTTATTATTCTTTTTTATTACTTTAAATATACGTAAAGGCTCGTTATTATTCCTTTAATTTTAATTAACTCTCTATTACTCTATTATATCTTTCTTTATAAATATCTTTTAGGAACGAAGTTTATACTTTATAAAATTAATATATATTAAATATATACTATATATATATCTTATTTAAGGTAAATATTAAATATAGTTAATTTTCGGCCCGTAAAGGTATTATCCGAAAAGTAATTACTCTTTTCTACTCCGGTATTCTTTCGAGTATAATCCTACTATTTAGTTAATATCTTTAATATTTCGGGTGTAAATCTTATAAGAATCTAGAGCGCCTTTTTATTATTAATCTACGATTTAAGCTCGGGATATATAAAGTTTATATTATATATCTTCGCTTTTAACTCCTTTATAATTTTAACCTCCTATATCTAATTAATTATATAAAGGGCTATATAGTTAAAATACTTTTTTCGAAAGTTATATTTAATATATATTTAGTAGAAGATTAATATATATTAAAAATATTTATTTTATTTCTATTTAGGGTTAAGATTATAAAGGAAGTCCCCGAATCCTATATTTATTAATATATACTTTATATATATATAATTTATACTAGACTTAACCTAGAGTTTATTTTATATTTATATTTATTATTATAGTACGTAAACTCTAGCCCGGGGTAATATATATAAATTTAATATTTAATCGAGATATTTCCTCGAGTACTTTAAACGTTTTTATAAATATTCGATAATATACTTAACGTGTCTCGAGATTTATAAATATATAGTAGTAAATATAGATCCCTAGTAGCTTTTAAGTATATACGGAGTATAAGAAAAGTATATATTATATATATAGTTAATATCGGAGTTCTAGGATAAAAGTAAAAAGAAATTAATCTTTCTTTTTATTATTTTAAATACTAGGTTTATTTCTATATATTAGACCTCGTAGAATACTTTAGCCTATATATATATATAATATATAATTAAATAATACTCTTCGTCGAAATAAATAATCGAACGGATCTATTATTCGGTATTATTTTTTCGTTAATTAAAAATAAATTCGCGTTATATACCTATCGAAGTATAAATTATATATATAATAAATATAAGCTTCGTACCTACTAAGTATATACTAGCTCTTTATTTTAATAACTTCTATTTTCGAATTAAAATAGAAATACGATCTTTAATATTAAGACTTTTATATATCGCCCGTAGAGAGTCTTAACCGTATTTTTATTTAAAACTCGTAAGAAAGGGCGATATTATAAAATACCCTATATATTATAAACGTATATTCTTAGTATCTACTCTATATATATTAAATTTACTTATAGTTAAATTTAGTAAATTATATTATTTAATAATAACGATAATATCCTCCGCGATATTCTTAGGTAACTTAATTAGATATAATAAATAATATATATATAATCCGCGTATAACTAGTATAAGGAATAAGAAACGATTTTAATTATTCGGGATATAAAGATTAAAACGTATATTATATTTTTATAAAAGTATTATACCGGCCTTAGAGTAGGTAAACCCTATTTATATTAAATATATACCGAGTATATACCGAGTATATATTAAAATTAGGGAAGATAATTTATTATATTTAAAATAATTATCTATTAAGTATTTTATATAAATATAATCCTTTTATATAAATTATACCCCGAATTTAACTAGTACCCGAAGGTAAGATAAATCTATTTATATAATTATAACGAGGAGTAATCCTATTTAATACTATAATTTTAGATTATTATTTAATAGGTATTTTATAAAGATCGACTTTATAATATTAATATAAGCTTCGTATATACGAGATATTTATTTACGTTATTATACTCGAATACTACCGGTTATTAGTTTTTATACTCTATTATTTTAATTATTAGGTATATATAGTATATACCCTATATATATTACTCTTTAAGGAAAGTATTATACTAGTATTCGATTTATTCTTTAAATCGTTAGTCGACCGGTTACTCGTATATCGGGCGGTTAAAAGAGGAATTTAATCGTAACCTATTAATATTCTAAACTCTAATTCGATTATATACTCGGTATAGGGTAAATATATTAATAATACTTAATTTTATTATATATAAATACTCTCTTCTAGGCCGTCGTTTATTAATCCTTTTTATTATTCTTAATTAAAAATAGTATTTTAATTAGTTTTTTTAATACTTTATTAACTTATTTATATCCGAATTAAATCTTAATAATATTTTAGTAAAGCTTAGTCTAAGTTAAATATATATTATATATATTTTAGATATATACTTCTCGAATAAATTTATAATACTATAACGATCTTCTTTATTAAATTTCGACTTAATATATATAAAATAAAGGATTCCATCGGGATTTATATCGGGATATTCGGGTATATTAAAATAGTCCTGAACTTCTTTAATTATTATATAGTAATTAAAGTTTCTATTAACTAGAATACCCGTTATTTAAATTATAATTTATTTATATTTAGTATATACCTAGGATATTATATTAGAGAGTTAATTAATAAGAATAAAATTTATAAAGAGAAGGTTTTTTATTAATTTTAGTTTTTTACCCCCTTTTTCTAAACCCTCCGGCTCGTTAATTTTAGAATTATTATTATTATTACTATCGCTACTATTACTATTATCTTCGAACTGAATTTATATTTAATATATATATTATATATCTTTAATATATATTTACCTGAAATTTATTTAATTAATATTCGATATCGTAGGCGGCCGTAATAATATTATTTTAAATAATAAATATCTTAATAATTATAGTTTATAGTAGTATATACTCGGTATAAATAAAGTAAAGTATAGGTATTACGAATAAATTATAATATATATTATATAAAGTAGAGTAATTAGTTAAGAGTTTTTATTTAATATATACGAAGTATAAATTAAATAAATATAGTATTAAAAGGGATTTTATAAGTTTTAACCTTATTTAAATTTATTAATACTAAAGCCCTTAAGCGACCCCGGAGTAAAATTTTAACCCGAGATTAATATTATATATATACCGAGTATATTCCTTACCCCGTCTTAACCCTGATATTAGCGCATATACTGAGGATATACTAACCCGGCCGGAGAAACTTTAGACCCCGTCCGAGCTACAAGCCCGAAGGCTGCTTCCTTGACTTCTTCGGCTTTAGGCTTTAACGGAATCCACTAGTGTGAGCTTCATATCAACCTCATCGGATCCCCCATCCTGCTCACTTTTTAACCCTCTCTCATCAATACAGGATAACCTCACAGTCTACTTCGGATGCCCCAAGATGGCGTACAGCCTTTTAGATCTGCCCCATGAGGTCTTGCACAGCGTCCTCGTCAATACCAAACCTGATGATCTCGGACGTCTCTGTTGCTGCCGTACCCTCAATGACTTCATCAAGCATGACAGACTGCTATACAAGGAGCTGTATTTGAAGCACTTTGTAAGGTACTTGCAGTGACTCGTCTGAAATTTGCTGAGTCAATTGATCCCGTAGGATGGCCTGCTGCAAGATCCCCCCAATGATGAGCTGCCCTGGGCGACTAAGTTGAAGAACATTGTCAAGGTGCAGAAGATATTGGAATGCAAGGACGCAGATGTGAAGGTAAGCGCTGCTGTTGTAGCCAATACCACTCATTGCGCTAATAACCTATCAGATTGATAATATCGAAGCCGTTGCCCGATCTGTCCAGGACCTCCTCTCGACCGCCATTGTTAGTCCACAGTCTGGCTTCAATATCCCCTTTCTTACCGCCCTACTTGGATCGCAACAAAATAGAGACATATTTTTATGCCGCTCCTCCCTATTCACCTGGGCAAAAGAAGAAGCATGGGGCGCATTTGCTACAGGCAGGCTTCGGAGAGACATTAGATCTATGCTCACGGACTTGGAGCCTGATCGTTCCTCCGTTGAGCCAGCTGATCTGGAAGCAGCCGGATCCGCAATTGTGAGTACAAATGACATGGAGAAGACGGTAAGGCCTTTCTTATAATCTTTCTATCCTTTCTGATACGTTTGCGGAGGCTCAGGGCATGTATCTGGGTTGCGATTCTGGGTACTAACCCCCTAAACCACTTTCCGATTTCATGCTCAAGAAGTGATACTGACTCCAAAGCGTGCCAGGCACTGGCACACGTGAATATCGGTGACCTTAAGGCTTACTCGTTCAATTTACCTAGGCCCGAGGACCCTAATGATGAGGGCGTTGGCTACAGACTAAGCTTTCAACCGTCATCTGTTTCGCAGCTTAGCGCGAAGCTTCATTGTTTGTACGGCGTTTCCATTGACACTGTTCGGAAAGATTCAATGATCTCGCCTCGCTACTCCTTGCGTAGCGACACCACTAATATCCATCCTTACGCTCGCTCCCGGGTGTATGACCTGCGTCAGCATACAGAGGGCTCTTTCTGGGGACCATATCTTGACGATGGCTCCTACACCGTAGATTGGGAGAAGATGGAAGCGATCATGATAATTATGGACCACAATATGAAGCTCACTAGCAGAGACCACCACGAGTTTCAAGGCATGATCGATGTTCAAAACACGCCCTTTGCCGGCGCCGTCCCGAACAGCTTCATCTCGCCACCGTCGACAGTACCGATGCAGCCGGCTCTGCCACTCGAGGTGCAAGATCCATACGGTGTTACAGGAACCTGGACGCGTGTTATCTGCTTCCTGGACTATACCGAACTATACAATTTCAATTTTAGTGATGACGAGAGTCTGGACGATGACCAACCGCGGGGACCCATCGATACACAGGAAGCCATCAGGCTGATCGAGATGAAGATCCATGTCACCAAGGTTGAAGCTCCTGGAGAGGAGGATGGTCAGCGGCTTCCTGTTATCCATTTCCGCGGAACGTCGTCGGCCACACGGCCGCACTGGGATCCGAATGCCAACTCAAAGATCAAAGGTTAGTGTAGCCTTCATTGCGTCAGACTTTTTGCATTAACAAGTTCCACCACTAGGCACTGTGAGATTGACGCCTCAAGGCGAGGTTTCATGGACAACATTCTCAGTATATAATGGGTAAGATATCCGCTGGCATTGGCGCGTCCCAAGTCGCTCCCTGCAGTTCCCTTGCTGATCACAATGCATTAAGCGAGGAGCGGTGGCGAAGCGAAGGTATCCAGATCGGAGGTGTTCGATCCGCTCGCGGTGTTCTGGGCTACTGGTTTGACAAGTAGGTGCTATGGCTTTTCTTCTAGTCACCACATCACTAAAGCAGCTTCTAGAGATCATGACATCCACGGCCCTGCTGGCCCGTCCGCTTTCTGGAAATGCCATGACGGCATTGAGGAAAAGAAGCTAATGCCGACGACGGGACATGGTGTTCAACTATTTACTGTACCCCTTTACTGACCGCGATATTGTTGTACATCCATCCTAGGTTGGGTTCGATTTGGTACATGTATGTGAAGTAGGATAGCATTTGTCGGCGTAATCTTGACATAGACACAGAGCTCGCTCAACCTCGTTCAGGATTAGGTCCCTCATACAATTCCCGAAGTCCTGCTGGTGTGTTAGTAGGGAGAATCTCCGAGATTGAATTCCCTTGGACTATTCCAGCATTCCTTGCGACTGCTCTTGCAAAATTGCGTCGGAAGGACACCACCCAAATCAACATGGTGTTCCGGTTTTACTCGTCGACTTCGTCAAGTCATGAATCGTCTCCACACCCACTATCGGAAGCTCCAGCCAGAGCTGATGATGCTGCGACTCATCACTCTCCAACCTTCAATCTCTCAATCTCACTCAACGCGTCCCTCTCCTCCTCATCCCCATCCTCCTCCACCTTTCCAGCCAAGCCCTTCTCCCACAGCTCTCTCCCCGTCATCTTAAACTCTTTTGACCTAGCCAACTCCCTCTTCCCCATCCCCTCTTCCCCAGCCCTTTTAGAATTCTCCTCCCTCTCCCTCATTTCATTTTGGAACCTATTTCTCCATGCCAAAAACCTCTCCCTCGTAACCGCCTCCCCATGAAACTTGGCATTCTCCGCCTCCTCAGCCTTCGCCCGCTCCCTATTCTCTTCAGCGTGTCGGTCATCCAGTCTCGTGGTAATGAGTGCTTCGGCGGCGTCTTTGAGCGCAGAGATGAGGGTGAAGATCATTGCGACGCCGAGTGACTCGGAGATGGTTTCGGAGAGGGTGGAAAGAAGGTAGGGAGCGTCGTCTGGGAGGGCGAGGTGTGGGTGTTTGGAGGCATCTTTGGGGGAGGTTAGGTCGAGGTTTGGTGGGACGTCTGGGTAGTCTGGTGGGTAGGTGACGGTGAGGATGATTGTAGCTGTAGTAGATAATTAGTCACTGCAGTTTTCGTATCGGACATGATACTCACGAGCCTCATCTTCCTCGGCCTGGCCAGGTACATCTAATGCTATCGATACCCTGTAGGACGTCTCCGAGACATCTGATGTAAGGGCAGTTCAGCGTTATGTGGCTCAGCATCGGGCTTCCGGCAGGGCTTACCGGTAATCTCATCGGGAAATATAGAGTCGAGGACCTCTCGCTCCTCAATCTGCTCCTCACGGCCCATCTTTCCATTTCGTGGTCACCAAAGAATTCGCAAAGTAATAGAAGTCCGTAAAATCCGCGATTCAACATACGCTAGCGCTTAGCTCGCGAAACCATTCTCTCCATCAACTTTTACCACACTCGACTCGCCTGCCATGTCCCTGCAACGCCTACTGAAACCTGTCTTTTGGGTCTTACAAAGACCTTTGGCAAGCTACGCACTCTTATTTCTTGGGAGTGCTTACCTCGTGCTTGGGCCGCTAGGCGATCCCCCAGCGGTGAAAGAAGCACGACTACGAAAACGTTACAAGCAACGAAGGGAATTTGAAGCGTGGGAGCAGGCGGCAGAGAAGAGAGACACACACACTACACAAAACGAAGAGTCCCGGAACCAAAAATGAAAGGCTCGGCGCTTCTGGCAGAGGCAGAGGAGCTCCTCCGAACAGGCCGCGCAGACGAAGCCCTCCTGATCGGGGTCAAAGCTCTGAAGGCGCTACAATCAGACAGGACTACTACTAAAACACGCCCTCTCCCGGCTCTCAATCTCATCGCCGAAGTTCACCTCGAGCTTGGCGACGGCGACTCAGCACGCAAGTATTTTCAATTGGCCATAAATCTCGACCCCGAAGGCACTGTCGGCGGCGCGGAGCCTTTCCTATGGCTGGCACAACTGAGTGAAGAGGGTGGACGGGACAGCGTCAATTGGTTCGAACGGGGTGCTAGGGTACTGCGGAATGAGATTGCGAGGATGGGAGAGGGGGATGAGGGCGAGGGGAGGGAGAAAAGGAAGAAGTTGGCCAGTGCGTTATGTGGGATCATTGAGGTTTACATGACGGATCTATCGTGGGAGGAAGATGCGGAGGAGAAGTGTGAATCGTTGATCGCGGAATCACTACTCGTGGCGCCGCATTCGCCTGAGCCGTTGCAGACCCTAGCTTCGATACGGATATCGCAGGCCAGAGTAGAGGAGGCGAAGAGAGCCCTGAGTGATAGTATGGAGTTATGGGGAGATTTAGAGCCCGAAGATGTAGCTGTGCCGGATTTCCCTACGCGAATTAGTCTCGCCAGATTACTGATGGAGGTGGAGATGGAGGAGGAGGCGTTAGAGGTGGTAGAGAGGCTGGTCGGAGAGGATGATCAGAGTGTAGAGGCTTGGTATCTGGGTGGATGGTGCCTGAATCTTTTGGGTGAGAAGAGGAGAAAGAATGATGCGAGGATGGATCGCGGAGCAGAAAACGGAGATGATGAGGAAGATCTATACACAACCTCTATGGTATCGAGTCGGGAATGGCTACGGCAGAGTCTGAAGCTCTACGAACTACTAGAGTATGCAGATGAAAGACTACGGGACCATGCTATGGAACTGGTCGAAGTGCTCGACCGGGAACTTGAAGAGCATGATGCCAACGACGGAGTGGATCGAGATGGTGCTGAGGAAGAGTGGAATGGTATAGCTGAAGAAGAGGACGATGATGAGGACGAAAACGAAGATCATGATATGGACGGTACATGATGACGATATACCCAGTAATATGGACCAGAGACATGGAAATAGCATACGGAGAAGTCCTGATGCAACTACCATTCCATAATTGAACCGCAGCTGCTCCAATTTCAAGGCCTTGGAAAATTTCCCGCAATAAGCTACGCAGATCACGGGAGCCAGCGGAGTTGCATAAATATCACAAGCAACATGACCAGCCACTAAGTGCTAAAGGCCTGCGATCCCGCCCATGCATGACGTTTGGTGGCATTTCTGTATCGTTGATGAATAGCAAATGGTAGCCTTGTGGGCGAAAACTCGATTAACAAGCCGAGGAAACCGAAACCCGCAATTATTTTCGTGCCAGTGCTTATCGGCTTGGAGATCGTTTCACAAGAGAGCGCTTGATTCGCAGATGACCACTCGAAGAGACGTGCAACGTTAGACTAACCAGGCGCCCAGCTATAAATTGCTGTCCTCGAACCCTCAGACAATCCTCATTGTTATTCCCACGAACATCAGTCTAACCAGAAAGCACCATTTCTCAAACAGCAATCGACAGTGCGAGCATCACTATCAATATCAGCCTCACAACGAAAACCCTCGCGGGGCCTTGAACTTTAGATTTCGAGTAGTTGTATCTATGTCATTCCTGATGAAGCTCACCTCCTAGGCTCAGACGTTCCCCAGAAATTTCTGGTATCAGTCTTCTGCACTAGGAGAAGAGGCCGTCGAAACCTCAACCGCACTTCCCTCGCATCACATAAGTAATCGTGCCAACATGCGACTTCCCCACGGTTCAGCGGATGGCGTCAACATCTATTTCCCCAGCTACGGCACCGAGTTCGGACCACAACCCCGACCCAACTACCCTATACTTACCCACTTTGATTGCTCGCCCCTACCGAAACCTTTCCGCGAGTTGGCCGAAGTCTACACCAGCCCCGCTTTGGCATTGGGCCGGGAATTGTTCCGCCATCACGAGACTCACGAGTTTCTTGAGTGGGCTTTGGATAAGATCGCATATCATCTAAATAGGAAAAGGGCGAGGGCGGGGAACTGCTACATTCGTTTGACATTTTCACCGTCAGGCAAGCATCGGAGCGTTGCTATGGCTGGAGAATTGGCTAATGGAGTGGGACGTTGGAGGGATATTAAAGCGTTTGAACGGCATCGTGATATTCGTGGGGGGTGGAGGAACCGTGATAGGAGAGCTGGAATCTTGCCATCATAAGACCGTGATGACTCGGTAGCCGAAGTGTTCGCTTTCCTTCCTAGACGTCAAGATCTGAACATGGTATATTCTTGCTGTCAACTGAGCTCAATGCCAATTCTTTCCTCATTCCCCTCAACCATCACCATCCCAGCCCGTCTCCCCACACACCTCCTTAGTATACCTCTGTAAATCCTGCAGCTGTTCCACAATCTCCGTCAACGCCCCATTAAAAGCATACTGGTACACATCAGCCCACCGCCTCCCTTGCCTCTCTTCATGCCCCACCTCCACTCCATCAGCCTCCCCCTTCGCAGCCTGCTCGGCCTCAACAGCCTCCATGCGATCTAATAATTTTCGTCTCGCACCCGCAGCGCTCGGGAGGTACTTAGGCACTGGTTGGTCTGCGCGAAGAGCGCAGGCGAGGACGTACAGGTTCATCAGGATGACTGCGACCGCGTCGCGGCGTGGTGCTGTGAGGGCGGCGGCTGTGGCAAGATTGGTCCGGAGCATAGACGGCTGGAAATATAGTGCAGATTGGCGAACCTGAACAAGTTTCTCGAAAAACGATTCGCATGCCGTGATGAGGGCGCTGTAGGGTAGTGGGTCAAAGGGCGCTCGAAGACGCATTTCATGTCGTGTGAGCTCCATGAGTTGGCGCATGCGAACAAAGCCTTCTCGTAAGCGACCTTCGAGCATTTCCGATCGTGCAATATCCTCTGGGCCTGGCTCTTCGCCTTTGCTGTAATAAATGTATTTGGCGATGACTCCACGGTAGAGAATAGCAGAGTGGAGCATCATTGCTGAAAGTGACTTGCGTAGCTCGTGGCGAGCGATGAATGGCCATAGGACCCAATTAACGATGAGAGCTGCACTTACTCCTACTACAAAGGCAAGGCCTCTTGTCCATGCAATTGTGACGATTGAAGGTTGCCCGCCACTCGTATGGGCGCTTAAGGAGACCACGGTAAAGCTGATGCAGCCCATGACTCCGGAACGAGGATGAGAGCTTTGTGTGAAGCGGTAAAGCATTGGCATCATGTAGATGGCAGCAAAGACAGCCATCACGTAAGGATTGCCTCCGCCTGCTGCGTAGGCAAGACCACCCCAGATTACTCCAATCGCAGCGCAGAAGACCCTCACAACCAGGTCTTGAAAGGTCCCACCAACGCGGGGATGCATCATGACCCAGACAGTGACTACAGCCCACCAGCTTTCATTGTTGTTCCACCGGACTTTGGTTTGAGGTAGCCAGGCAGGGATGGAGACAAGAGTGGTGACCAGAGTCACTTTGAAAGCGAATCTTGACTCGAAGCCTTGTAAACGGTGGAGAGCTTCCCATAGCTGGTATCTGAATTTTGCTCTTCTTGAGATATTCGGCTTTTTGCCAAAGTTCATTTCTTGCTCTTGCTGGTATTCTCCAAGCACCGCTATTTGGTCTGGGTCATCCCCAGCATGCTCGTGTCTCGCTGCTGGTACGTATGCCGTACTCCGTAGGTCTGCCATGCTCCTGTCCAGCTGTCTCTGACTGCGGAAGTAGAAGCCAGCTGTCAGTCCACCACGATCATGCCGTACTTGTGGATTAGTGCGCATACTTGCCTTTTTGAAAGGATATGATGGCGCTGTGATCCGCCACCCTTTGTCATTCTCTTGCATTTGCAAAATCTTAGCCGCAAGATCTTCGACCTTGTTGGCAGTCTGACGGACTGGATGAACGAACAGGAAAAGCTCTAATACGTCTGGACTCTTGGCGTACGTAGATGGTAGATCTGGGTGAGTGACAAGCTGCGTATCAGCTGAGTCGAATGTCTCCTTTGTAATACGCAGACGTTCCAAAGACTGGGAGAGATCGCCTTGAGTATTCTGGGAAAGCTGCCCTCCTATAGTATTGATCGCATTCTCAGCCTCCCGCATACTTTCGATCATTGCGTCAATCAATTTACGTGTCGGAGCTTGAAGGCTGCTGCAGATCAAGGGCATAATCCTTTCATCTCGACGCCTTGAGCGCTCTCCTGTACCGTCATTATTATGCTGGGGCACCAATGCGTTGAGATCATTAAACAGAGTCGTGTTGGGTCTAATCGCCAAGATTGATCTTATGACACCTTGAATGAGGTTTCGTGAGGCTCGTATGTCTTCAGGATCGGATCGAGAGAAAGTAAACTCAATGGTAAAATCGCGCACGGCTTGGGAGACATTGACGAAATGCCATGCTAGTCTTCGCCTCAACTTAGGCGAATCCTCGCGTGGCAGAGAAAGACCATCTTGAATGATTCGTAGGGAGTCGTGCAGGGCTACCCTGTTAAGAGGTAAGACCACAGGAAACAGGAACGTAATGACAGGAGACTTGGACCTACGTGAGGCAACGCGAGCCAGCACTAGGGAAGACGAGGACGGCCACTAGGAAACAGACAACCTGACCAAGTACCCACGGAATGCCATAGTCGAACACCTTTTTCCAGCCGACACTTTGAGAAGTGTCGGCTAAACAAGTGTAGAAGATGGCAATGCCGGAAGCAAGCACAGCTTGATAGAATCGAATAAAGACACAGCGTAGCCAAGCGATAATCGTAGCAAAAATGACAAGAAACGTAGCTAGTACTCCACCGTATCCTGATTGAGCTGTAGATGTGGAAGTCGAGACATAGAGGGCCAGAGAACCCCACCCAAGACCAGCTACCGCACCTAAAATGGTCAGAAAGGCTCCATCTAATTGAGAACCAACTGCTCTTCCAGGGTGATTGATGATGGCGGAAATTACCATGATGTAACTGTACTTTCCGAGCCAGTCTCTGGCAGCTGGTATCAGACATATTGTGTAAGTGATGAAGACGCCAAGAAAGCTTTTCAGCAATCTGATACCCGCCCTAGACGTAGTAATTCGACGGAAAAAAGCCTTACTCTCTCGCAGTTGCTGGGGTAAGAATTTGCGAGGAGACAGTGGGTGATTAATATTGAAAGATTCGGGTAGAGTCAATGATGCTCTTTGCATTAAATATTCATGATGTCGCTGCAATGGTCGGTAGAACGACGCGTCAAAGAAGCCATCCCGTAGCTCTTCAACACCATAGGTCTCTAGATCGGCGTCCTCTGCCTGCAATAGATGTTCCAGCTGCAGGTGGCTCGTACTTGCTCGCGGTGATGGAGCAGGCGGCGTCCGAGTAGTACTAGCATCTGCAGAGCCTCGAGGAGATGAGCGAGCGTAGGAGCCCAGGTAGACATTTGGCGCAGCAGTGGATTGAGGGACCCTAGGCTCTTCTACCCGTAGGCTCCTCGAAGTTCTCTGCCTCAGAAGTGAAAAGCGTCGAGTCGGAGACTTCAGTATGTTACCATTGACAGAGTTTGACCCTTCTGCTGCTTCAACAGCATCTCCAGAGCGGAGTGTTGGTGTCTTGAAGAGGATCTTTGGACAATGTTGTTCGGCCATTTGCAGGTCACGAGGGATTACAATAGGCCCACCTCGATGGCATTGCAGTTCTCATGTTGACATAGCATAGTGCTCTCCCGTCTATAAGAACTGAGATGACAGTGCAGAATGATTCAGACATCGTAGTGACTGAGAGACCGTTGCCGCTGTGTCGATTTGTTGATTTGAGAGTCACAAGCGCTTGGCGCTGACAGGGCTGTGTAGAAGTGCAAAAAAAGTACGACGAAGAAGGACCGAGCACTGGCCTTTTGTGAACGACAAAGGGGTAAGGTATGCTTGTTGTCTTTACAGTTACATGTGCTCGTTTCTTAGCGGTATCCAAAATGTCGAGAACCAGCCTCCTTGGATCAGTCCCTTCTCGCTCCCAGCGCCGAAGACCATTCACACCATTACTCCCTGCCCCCATGGCCTTAATACACTTTGTCTTTGTAGTCAATCCAATCACTATTTGTAACGACCACACTCATCCTTGACACGAATACCCCTCGCCGGCACATTCATCTCCTCCAAACTAATCTCATCCTCTCTGCCCCTCCCGCCCCTCGGCTTTCCCCCTCGGACCTCCACATCATGACCCCATAGTTTCCGGTTCTCCGTCGGAGCCTTGAGTCGCGTAAAAGGTCCCTCACGGTCATCGTCGCTCCTGCCCCTCCACGCCGTTCGTGACGAGTTGCTACTGTTGTCTTGTGCGCTCAGCTTGGTTCCGGTCCTAGTGGCGCCGAGTCCGCGAGTGGTTCCGCGTATTATCATTGAGACTAGAGGTCGAAGACTGGGGAGACAGGCGCTGGTTACGCCCATGGTTGGCTCTGCGGCTGACCCAATGGCCGAGTCCACGTAGTTCCATAGTACGTCTACTGAGGCGAGGCGAGAGACTACGATGAGTCTAACTATGCTGATGATGCAGACACTGGATTCCCAGGGCAGCAAAACTCAGGCAAGGCTTCAGATCCGAGCCTACAATCCAGCGCACACAAAGATACCAGTCAAGACACTTTTCTGCGAGGCCGTCGTGCGCAAGCGCCATAGCAATAGGATCCGCTGTCGAAATCGTCAGCACCATACGCTCATGATTGGCTCTACAGACTTACAATAATGATGATCACGAAGTCTATAATACAGTTGATCGCCCCGGGAACAATGAGGACATTGTCGCCACTCGTGCAATGGCCCCTTGAGGTGGCGTATGCCTTGTCCCAGAAGTGGTGGATCGGTGAACTTCGAATACCGATAAGCGCCATGTGTCAGGTCATAGAGGGGGAAATTCCTTACCATTGGAATATGGTCGCGAGCAGTGTGCCGACATAGTATATACCAACAACAGCAGTGCCAATGTACAGGACGAGCTTCAGCTGTTGTACGGGAAAAATGCGTCGATAGAATGCGAGACTAGAGAGTTTGTTGGTTTAGTGCTGCATTCGCCTATCACTTAGCTCTCAACGAAGGCTTACATAGCAATTTTGACAGCGCAAACAGAGGAGTAATAGCCGATTTCGTATATGTAGAGGATTCTGAGGAACTCTCTTGTATTCTCCATCGGGCTTGGGACAACGTATATATGTTTGCCGAAGCCGTTATCATGTTGCGTTAAACGTTCAATCAGCACAGCTTAGCAGTCCGGTTTTGAATAAGGTACTAACAGACTAGTACGCATATGCATTGGACGTAGGACAAGGCCTACGGATCACGTTTAGCAAGGTGCGTATAGGAGACTCCGGACAGTAGTCACTCACGCAGGCAAATAAGGCCCAGAAATCGTCCCACTGTTACACACATCAGCGACCCTGGCCTTCTATCCACGGCTGTCGTTCCTACCCAAAACCCCGCATTTGAGACTTTCTTGACACCAGGCGTGCGATTACGAACAACGTAGGTAGTATAATGAGCGTGACCATGGACCCAACAAGTCGTGTTCCCTGGTTGGCATGAATGTTAAGCCCCGGAGAAGGTGTGTTCGCCATCACGGTAGGGCGCGAGGCTTCGCGGTCGATGCTGGCAACGCTCGCGACCTTTGTCCTGTTGTCGAAAGGAACGGTATACCGCATCTTGAGATGATTTTGAGAAATTCTCAAAGTCAGAACCATGAGCTTCTTTGACAGCTGATTGGTAGAAAATCAATAATTGGGAAGCTATGACCAAGGACTGGCCACATGTCGATGGCCAGTGCGCCATATGAACAGTGAACCTCATTATTCTAGATTGAGTATAATAAATGGACAAAAACCCTGGACAAGTATAGTGAACGCTCGGCTGAAAAAGACATTGGCTACAACGGCACCGATCATATCAAGGTCTTGATATACTTTATGTATTTTAATCAAATACGAGTCCTCTCATAGGGCTGACCATGTCGGCAATCGCGTCTACAAATGCCAAGGCGGGCATCAAACATTTGAAGAATTTCTTTTCTTTTGATCCTCTTTGCGCAGACAAGATGGAGCAGACTAGACTTGACCGGTGGCATCCTCCACTCAAGGCTCCTGCTGTTGAGGTTATTGACCTTTTATCGGATGACGAATTGCTCGGCAATGCCTTGATGGACACTAATAAGCCGAAAGAGCGCGACGCGTCTGAAGAAGACAGCGATAGCGAAGAGAGTCAGTCGTCTTTGTGGGAGGACATACTCAATGCCGAGGATGATGATGAAGTTCTACATGGCAGTAAAGTAACCCAAGATTCCAGAATGGTTCGGAATTGCTAATAGATGTCTAGGTGACGGGGCTTGTTCGCCCGAAGAAGCTCAAGCCTTTCGCAAACGACTGAGAGTCATCGGCGAAGACAGGTTTTTTGCCGAAACTGTAGAAGCGGGGAACATTACAGCGAAGAAACTTTGCACAGCTTTTGGCATCCGATTCCCTTTCTTCCTAGAAGGACAACCAGATGAGACATACCAGTATCCGCTGCGCTTGGGCATATGTCGCGAACTTTCGAAACGCACTAAGCTACCACAACACAGCACCGTTGATGATGCTGTTGCGTTGCTAAGGAAATCGAAGAATATAATCGTCTTGACTGGGGCAGGGGTGAGTTCTTTTACGGCTTCGTGAGGTCGTAACTGACAGTCCCAGATATCTACGAGCCTAGGCATACCAGACTTTCGATCCAAGGAAACAGGCCTCTACTCTCAACTCGAACGCCTCGGATTGGCTGATCCTCAAGAGGTCTTCGATATCGGTCTGTTTCGCGAAGACCCCAGCATCTTCTACCAAGTCGCCAAAGACATCCTTCCCTCCTCCAAGAAATATTCACCAACGCACGCCTTCATACGGCTCCTACAAGACAAAGGCAAACTGCTCACCAACTTCACCCAGAACATCGACAATCTGGAGGGGCATGCAGGCATACGCCCTGACAAACTCATACAGTGTCATGGATCGTTTGCGACTGCCACTTGCATTGAGTGCAAATACAAGGTGCCATGTGAAAAGATATACTATGATCTGAAGGCAGGAAAGGTGGCGAAGTGTGATCGGTGCATTGAGAGAATCAGAAAGGTCAAGCCTGGGATGAAGCGAAAACGGAGCTCAGAGGGGTCATCAAAATCTAGAAAGAAGCGCCAAAGCTACGAGGACAGCACAGATGAAGAGGAGGACGATATCGCAGTTGCCGGTGTCATGAAGGTATACTTGTACGAAAAGCAGATGCCAAACGTCTTGCTAACTGTCAATAAAGCCAGACATCACATTCTTTGGCGAAGACCTACCTGCAACATTCCATGACCGATTGATCGACCACGACCGAGACCTTGTGGACCTCGTCCTCGTCATTGGGACATCTTTGAAGGTCGCTCCAGTCTCAGAGGTTGTTGGCGTCTTACCGCAGCATGTGCCCCAGCTATACATATCACGAGAGGTCAGTTCTTGTCTTTTTGCCATTACTGCCTGAGGCTAACATTAGCTCAGCCATGCTCTCACGTTGACTTCGACATTGACCTCCTGGGCGACTGCGACTCTGTTGTGACTCATCTCTGCCGGCGCGCTAGCTGGGACTTGCAGCATGAGATGATCGACCAGGACAGCAAGATTGATGTCAAACTCCAGGACGGATACGACTCACGATTCTCTTTCAAGGTTATCAAAGCATAAGCGTGGAGTTGCAAGCACATATTGGCGTTTGACCAAGATACCCATGGAGTGCTTTGTTCGGGAGTTGGGCATTCGACCCGTTGATTGGCGCTGCTACCTGGCTGAACGATTTACAGATTGTATTAGGAAGTTGCTTTTGCGAAAGTATCGGCGGTGTTGTACCTACTTCATACCACCTGTTGCACATATCAACAGTACAATAGACTTTGACGTTAGAAAGCACATACAATTTTGTCAAACGATCATCCCCAATTCCACACTTACCCAAGATGCCTACCCCACCAGAACCAGAGAAACCCTTCTACACCTCCCGCCTCACTCTCCCCTACTCTGCCCACTCCCACCTCAACACCCTCGACCTCCACACGCCCACCGCCGCCCCCTTCTCTCCCTCCTACCACCTCATCTACATCCATGGCGGCGCCTTCCGTGACCCCCTCGTCCTCTCCCCATCCCTCATTCCCTCCCTAGACGCGCTTTTCTCAAACCGACACATCGCAGCCATCGCATCGCTCAATTACCGCCTTTCCCCGCATCCGCACCATCCTACCGACCCATCAAATCCAGAGGACAAGAGCAGGAACGCGAAATGGCCCGAGCACATTGATGATGTGAGGGATGCAGTGGACTGGTTGCGACGCGAAGGAGGGATGGGTGGGGAGTGGATTGTAGCGGGGCACAGTGTGGGCGGGACTATGGCAATGATGCTGGGGATGGAACCTAATAAGGGAGGCGAGGGTCTGTGGGGCAAAGAAGCTCCCATGACGGGGCTACGAGGTGTGGTTAGTATAGAAGGTATATACGATTTCGTGGCGTGTAGGGATGCGCATCCGGACTTCAGGGATATGTACAATGCCTTTACTACTGGGGCTTTTGGGCTTGAAAAGGATGGGGGGTGGGAGAGGGGGGACATTTTGAGGTGTGGGAGGAGGGTTAGGGAAGGTGTAAAAACGGTCGTTGTGGCCCACTCGAGGGAAGATGAGTTGGTGGAGTGGGAGCAGGCGGAGGGGATGATGGAGGTGCTTGGGAGGAGGGAGAAGGAGAAGGCGACGCTGGTGGAGTCGAAGGGGAAGCACCAGGAGATTGTAACCAAAGGTGTGGATATTGCGAAATGTGTAGATGTTGCTATTGACGTGTTGCTGAAGGCGAAGGCTGGAAAGGGACCGTAAGGATTCAGCGTGTGGATTAATTAGACTTAAGGTCAAGATATTGACTATCAATACCCGGAGACCTTGAGCTTATGGCGCCTTTGCCAGGTTCTTAGTGACGGACTATTGACTAGACAAGTCTTGAAGAGGAGTGCTGGTCATCCTCGTTCCTGGTATTGCGTGAACTCCTTGTCGTTCCTTGGATGCTGGTATTCCTGTAGGTGTAGTCGAGCGAGGTTTGCACAGGTCTACGTCTTTGGGCAGAAAGGCATTCGAGTCCCTCGTTGTTTCTTGAATGTCTGAATCCCTGTGTAGTCAAGATATATCTGCGCAGCTTTGCGTCTTGGCGTAGCTTTCTGCCCGATAGTTCGCATCTGTCTCTTCAACTTCTTCGCCGCGGCCTTTACTAGAGCTTTCGTCTCCTTCCTCCTCACTCTTGCCGCTTGAATCTCTGTCGTCTTTTCATGTGTCTAGCTCCCACCCTTATCCTGCCAAAGCTTGCCTGGGGTTTTCACTGCCGGATGCTTGGTGTTGTCTGGCGCAGGCCTGTCCTCCACTGTACCCTGGTCTTATGATGTCTTCTGGCGCAGATGTATCCATCGCAGCGATCTGCTCTGGATCTGATAGTGACTGTCCTGTTGTTCGAATCAAGCGCCTGGCTTTTCTTGCCTTGTGCTTTTCGTCACGTATTGCCACTTTCTCTTCCTCTGCCAGCGCTCTCTCCTTTTCAACTATCTCGTGCATACGCTCAGCAATTGCCTTCCGCTTTCTGATCGCTGCATCTTGCTCCTCATGCAAGTGGTGTAGCGCTCGATTAATTTCTGAAGCCCACAACTCCTCGCCGTTGTCAGGATGCAGGCCAAACGACTGAGACAGTACGCTATCCCAGGTATCCTCATCCCGAGCAACCGGAACTTCGGCGTCTAGCTTGTTGGAGAGTAATATGCGAGCTTCGCGGGTATTAACCTGATCTCGAATGATGCGACTGAGCAATGGCGATTGCGGTTTCTTCAGTCGGAGCATGGGGACCCTGTTGGCATTGACTACTACTGGAATATGGCGGCGGCCGGAGAGGTTTAGGAACGGCCTATCAAGAATCTTGCTGGCACCGGGGTATGGCGCGACTCGTGGCCTAGTAGGCCGAGTAGGTGTTCCAATAGCACTAGCTTGTCCTTGACTGGTCTTGTGTCGCTGCTTAGCGCTTCTTTGACCTCCGAGCTTGAGTACACCCATGAACATCCTCTGCCATCTTGTTTCGCTACGTAGAGCGTCAAGAGCCTGTGATCCTTAGTGAGCACGGCAGGATGTACGCAGATGATGGAGCCGTACCTCGTAACCCAGATTCAAGGCTGTAGAGACCGCATGTTGGCCCTGTAGCTCCACGTTCCTCTTGATGACTGTCTTGATCTGCTCTCTAACAGTATTCTGGTGTGACTCAGATAGGGGCAGCTGTTTGACCTGCCGAAGCAGCGCATGGGAGAGAGCAAAGCCTGTGGTATCGACATTAGGTTTACATCAGTTCGTTTCTCAACGATTATTATGCGTACATGCTGTGCGATGCACACCTGATTTACGCGGAATCAGGTGAGCGGGCATTCAATAAATTTCCATACCTAGTTGTAGAAAATGTCAAGTTTTACGCTGACGTTTATAAACGACGACATCTTATGGGAAGGACTGGTCACGTGCAAGATTCACTTATGCATTGGACCAGAAATCGTCTGATAACCGTGATTGCAGAATTCTGTGTTTGGGCCGAGCTGTTGATACCATGCGCTATTCCTGCGCCTGCTAATGCGATAATCTACGGGCACTGCCCATTTCTCATAACTTCGTAACCGCTGCCAGTCTTTGCATCTTCCCTTCCTCACCCTGTATGCATGCTCTTCTCCTAGAACGTGGAACCCTCCGCTGGTTGGTGAAGCTTCTTGTGCTGGGGCAATGCCATGAACCTGACGTGTTCTCATTAGAGAAGGCGATGTTGGAGGTCAATGCGAAGCAGCCATACCTCCGTAGCTCAACCAGAATTGTCTCCATAGTATTCTCACGCTTCCACTGGAAGAGGCATGGCAACCTAGCAGGGTCCACCTGTGGTCTTGTTCAGCACTGGTTCTTTCATACGACGGCTATTGCTAACACGTACCTTGCCTGTTCTCTGGTCTACACATGGAAGGTTGATTTTGGAAACGAATTGCAGGGTTGGAGGAGCATCAGGGTAATTCGGTCCGCAGTGAATGTTCAGGCTGTAGATACGGTTCTCGTGTGCGCTCTGTTATGTAGCGGGCCGTAAGCATCTGTACATAGGAAGGGTTCGGCTGAGAGGTCTGTACGTGTGGGGGCCCGAGAATTGTTCCATTCCAATTCGACATCAACAGGTCGTCTCCGTCTGACAGGCCGTAAGAGCAAGCCTCTGTCGAGAATAGTCAACGATTTACCCCGTAAATGCGGTACATTTTGGCTTGCCTGCCCCGAGCCCCTTCTCGCCTTTCTCGAGCTCCTCTAGAAGCCGGAAGTTCCTGGGCACTTTCGCCATGTTTGCTGTTTGATGAGATATTTGGGTTGTACGAGGAATGAGATAGATGAAAGGTGGTTTCAGTCCGAGAGGTAGCCCCGCTTCGTTGAGTCACACAGGCACAAGGCTATCGGAATCTCTGGTGTTGACTGATTGGTGTTTTGAGGAAGCGGTAGCCCACTTTACATTACATGAATATCTTACTAGCGGTAATTAACCTGTAGGCATCTAAAACGCTAGCACCAAAACGTGTCAACTCCTCCAAATCATATATGGCTAACATCTATAATTGTCCGAACCAAAAGGTTTCGTCATGCGATGTTTGTTGACACTTACAGTCGTGGCTAGGTAGACCATGCGTTGTGAGCATGACGGCTCAACTTCTCACGTCGGAGCTTTCGACCTTGATACAAGAGTCGAAAAGAAAGAACGCAGATCTCAGAAGTGCCACAGAAAAATCTCTGAATGATCTCAAGAATCTACCCCGAACATCCGAGGCCCAAATCGCAGCAGGTGGGCCTGCCTAGACTCCTGATACACACATTAGCTGACTTTGAAAGAGATTTGAAAAGTCGACCATCTTTTGTGAAGCCATTCATTCTTGCATGTAGTACACGAAATCCCAAGTTCGCAGGCAGCGGCGTTGTTGGTCTGCAGCGCTTGGTTGTCGCTAATGCACTGGCCAAGGAGACACTGACCGAGGTTTTGGAAGCCTTTCGAGAATGTGCAACTTTAGCCCTTGATATCCAGCTCAAAGTGCTCCAGGCGCTTCCCTCTCTATTGCAGAATTATGCGAAGAGTCTGACTGGAAGACTTCTGGTAGCAGCGTTTGAGGTGTGTTTCCTGTTGTACAACAATAAGACAGCTGTTGTGTCGAACACTGCTGCAGCTGCGTTGCAACAGCTAGTGAACTCGACATTCGAGAAAGTTGCAAGTGCAGATGATGAACCATCGCAGGACGAGCCTTCCATGGAGGTGTCCTTTGGTGGTGGCGACGTCTCGATACATGGAGCCACCTTAGATGCATATCGGCTGCTGGAGGACATATGCCTTTTGACGGAGGGACAAAGGCCAATATTCCTATGTGCAGCGAGCCTAGCGCAGAACTTTGGTCTGGAACTTTTAGAGTCTATATTGGCAAATCACGCCGACACTGTCATGGCTCATCTAGAGCAAATTCACGTACTGCGCTCGCGACTGATGCCTTTGATCGTCAGAATCCTGTCTGAAAGGGCAAGCTTCTCGACTACGGTACGCACGATGAGGCTTCTACATTTGATCCTCAGCCGTCTTTTGTTTGCGCTTGCCCCTGAATGCGAGATGGCTCTTAGCCTGCTGAACCACATGCTTGATCCCGATGCTGCTGCACCTTGGAAGCGTGCCCTTTGCCTGGAGTTATTTCGAGGGATCCACTCAGAGCCTGCTCTTATCAGGAGTATCTACGCTCATTATGACGAAGCGGATGAGAAGAAAAACATTGTCCGAGACCATTTGGGTGCTCTTGTGCGTCTAGCGGCTGAGAAGCCTCATATCATAGGCCTTGGGCAGCAGTCGTCAGTCCCAATCTCTCATCAGAGCAATGACTCTGGTGAACAGGCTGCGCTTCAAGCCGGTGGCCTTGTGGGAAGTATTGGGGCTTCTGTTACCAGCAATGACATGAACCATCATGGGATAAGCGCGCAATGGAGTACTATCAGGACACCATGCATAGAGCACCTCGACAAATCCGAGCCTCCGAGCCTGCCTGCAACGTACATCTATAGTCTGGCTTTGGCTTGCATTACGAGGTTCTCCGAGGGTCTTGCTCGCTTTCTATTGCCTTTCACGGTTCCAGTCGAGAGCAAAGCGAAGAGGGGACAGTCCACTCTCAAAGAAGTCGACGGGAACGGCAGTCCCAATTCAAGCGAGAAAAGGCCCATAATAAGGCAGTCATTTGGATCCCGCAAACTACCCGTCAACCCACTGAGCCTGAAAGAGCATGTACTGTATAGCCAAATTTCGACTTCAGCACAGATGGTCGACCATTGCTGGCCTGCGTTGCTTGCAGCGTCATCTACATATCTCAACGCAACTATGGACTCGGACAATTACCACGCTCTCGTTCGCTCCTTTCAGAAGTTCACCCAAATTGCTGGGCTTCTTGATTTGGCCACCCCCAGAGATGCTTTTCTTACAACTCTTGGAAAACACGCCGTACCACCCATCAAAAGCACTGCACCCAGTCCCCAACCAAATGGCAGAGAGACTATGCTTCGCGAAGATATTGCTGACGGCGAGCGTGATTCCAATCCCGCTCCAAGCATTCGTCAACAGTCCATGGACGTGACCATGCCTACAATGAACACACGGCATCTTCTTTGCTTACGCGCTCTACTCAATTTGGGTATTGCGCTGGGTCCAGTCCTGAAAACCTCATGGACCATAATTCTAGAGACACTCCTGCAAGCAGACCTCATTATCTCCTCTTCAGGAAAGGCAGGCCGAAAGCAGTCGAAGCGATCAGCCAGCAAGGCCGAGAGCGAGGCTGCAGCGGAAAGAGCAGATGGGGCTGAAGATCTAGGGCTCGAGGTCACCGCTGCGGAGACTGCCTCGTCAAGGCTATTTGAAAGCACAGCTGAGCTACCAAGTGAGGCATTCTTGGATTTCGTAACATGTCTCTGCTCACTACTAGACATCGAGGGCCCGCTTGTTCCCCCAGCGGATGGCTTACTCTCGCCTAGCCCTGCCACACGGAGACACCAGAAAGCACGAAGTGTATCTGGTATAGCTAGGGAGGGAGAAGTCGTGGTGCAAAGCAATGGATTCGTTATCGAAAAATTAGACGACGTAATCCAGAGCAATGTGGCACGTATGCTTCAGCCCGACACTTTAGTCACGGGTTGGAAGTTTATCCTTGAGACACTCACTTACGTTCTTGGTTCCGCAAAAGCACGATCTGATGTCCGCATTAAAGCAGCAAATGCATGCAATGACTTAGTGGTTGCGGTGGCGATCTCCGAGGACCTACTGTCGCAGAAAGAACGGGATGATATCAGAGGCAGAAGCCTGTACGCTCTCCGCAACGAGATATCGACGTTGCACAAATCACAGGGCACGAAGTCTTCCCGGGACTGTGAGATTGAGATCCATCGGTTAGCTCTAGAGGCTCTGAAAGCCATCATTGACCATTGTGGAGACTCATTGGAGGTCGGGTGGGGCAGTGTCCTCGCAATCATCAACAGCATCTTTGAAAATGCCACGTCAGTAGAAAATCCCAGGAGAGATGACCTGCCGGCATCTTACTGTAGTTCACCGAATTGGAAGCTCGTCAGGTCCGCGTTCGGCTCACTGCAACTTGTTTGTTCCGACTTCCTGACCTCTGTCCCACCTACCCATCGGTTGTCGCTTTTAGATACACTCTACTACTACTGCGTCCAAGACCAAGACCTCAATATATCTCTAACGGTAAGCACTCCACTTTCAAGCGTATTTATATTGGAGTAGATACTTACGTAATCCTCCAGACCGCAACATTCTTCCGCAATGTCTCGGATTTTCTTCAACGTGAAGACGAGAGCATCAGTTTTCAATGCCTCGAGTCAGATAGCCCATCGAATGAGGATCTTGCACATTGGGCGAAGAGCGAAGATCCCGAGAAATCCATACCAGCGATGTGGCTCTATCTGCTACACCGTATAACGCTCCTGTCAATGGACCATAGGCTTGAAGTCCGACACAGTAAGCAGTTGTGCCTCTCAGGTCGACTTGATGCCAACGACTGACTTCATATAGGCGCATTACATACATTATTTAGGATCTTCGAGGCGTGCAGTGACCAGCTTGCACCTCAAGCCTTGCATATTTGTTTCAAGACTATTCTGATAAAATTGCTCAACGCGAACACCATGAGATACCATGAGGCGCAAGAAGCAGCGCACGCTGAAATTCCAGGCGATGGAGCACAAGGCTGGAATGAGACCGCAATGGTGGAGATCGAAGGGATTTCGAGCCTATTCTCACAATGGACTAATACATACAAGGATGATAAAGGCCTTGCAATCATGTCCAAGGATCTGTTTGAAGTTTACGCGAAGTTTTTGCTGCGCCGCGTCTTGAGCGTCAGCCACGCCGTGTTTGCTGGCACGAACAAGATACTATCTGAAATTGAGAACAACAAGACCGTCGACAAAGCTCTACTCCAGAAGGCCTGGGAATTGTGGGACGGTGGCAACCCTGCAGACCATGCCGATGATTCAAAAGTTAAGTCGGGTAACCAAGACGCTCTTCTGGCATACTTGGAATGCCTACGACAAAGCCTTCGTCTCTCTGGTCATGAAACCCTACCGCAGCAAACGGAGTCAATTCTGAAGCAAATACGCCTCTGCGTTGTCCGCTCCAATGCCTCGGCCTACAGCACCGACGTTGATCGTATGACGCCGGTCCAGGCCATGGTTCTGGAAGGCGTCAAATCGATTCCTACAAACTCACCGCAAATGGTTGACTCCCTCGTAGGGTCTATTAATGGCTTTGTTACTCTGGCTTATGAGCAGGAGCCTGATCCTACGAGGAAAAAGCAGACCTACGTGGCGCTGTCGAAGGCCGCAATGGGACTGCTTGAGTCCTATGTGAACAGACATATCGGAATGCCGAGAGTCCACGCTAGTGGTGTTGTCACAAAATCTAGCGATGCACTAGCGGTCCCGATACAGCTCAAATACGTGTGGCAACCCGAAGGTAAGGAGCCATATCCCTGGTCCAAAGCCACAGCAACCGCTTTGACTATACTCGAAGCTTCCATGCCTGTAGTCCAACGATCTCAGGATGCCAGAGATGATAATCCCCACTTTTGGGAGACTGCTGTCAAGATTAGCGATGGTATCGTGGCGGCTGATTGTGATGCCTGTACCGATTGGACAGCAATCCCCAAAGATCAGGACTTCGACATCAACGCCTTCTCAAGAATGCGAAAGCTCATCATCCCTGCTCTTGGATCATCTGATATCCCCGATAACGTCCGACGGAAATATGCGGAGTCCATTTTCAAACATTCTCTTATCCACGAACCCCATCCAGACGATCTCGCCAGACCGGGTCAAGAACTCCTTGAGGGGCTTCGAAGTACCCACATTGGCCGTGTCAATGACCTTCAATCCTCACCTCGATCCAATATGAGCTACCTCCTCCTTGACGAGCTCTTCAGCCTCGTCGCGGTCCATGACAGCTCGCCTGAGCGCATAAGACTTGCTCAAGCAGCTGCTCCTTATCTCATACTCCGTGTAGGTCTTACATTGAAAGCATATGTGATGGATCATCCGTTACGAGGACTCATGCCGCAGCCCTGGTCACAGAAGAAGGAGATGCTCTACATCTTGCGAAAGCTGATAGAGTTGGATTCTGAGCCTAGAGCCATACCTGCAGCGCCAGGCGTCACGTCAGAGCACAAGAAACATCTGCATAGGCTTTACGGATTGGTACTGAGGGCTTTGAAGGCTGCTTGGCGGGATGAAGAAATGCAACAGGCGCTAAGAGAAGTACTTGATGCTGTGGGGGATGATTTCTGCATATGACGAATCTAGACTGTGCATTTGCGACATTTGAAGCTCAGTTTATTTTGCATCATCATAGCTTCATATCGGGATGCAAGCATACATGAGATGGGAGCAGTGGTGCCAAAGCTGAAGGGAGGATCCAGCCTTAGCCTTGTGATTGCCATTCCAAAGCCCCTCACCCAGATTGAACATTGATAATAATCCCGTCTTCAGCCAGGTGAACATTCGAACTATCTCACCGTCAGCATCAGTCCCTGCAATAGTAACAAATTTTTTCTTTACTATCTTGTTCACATCGTAATCGCAAGTGTATAAATTTTCGGGAGGTTCTGCTTTGCAAAGCTCTACAGCAAGGTGAAGTATGAGCATACGAGTCCGCCTCAGCTACAATCGTGAGGGATAATATCACATACCATATTACCGCTCGAGCCTTCAGTGAGCTTCTTGCCCAGAAGCCTACTCATCCATTCCGTATTATTGCTCAAATCTTCGGTGATCTTCTTACCCGGAAGCTTGCTCGTCCATTCTTTCTTGTCGTTAGTGGCGATGGAGTTCTTCGCGGCGAAGGCGTTCTTGCCCCTCAGTCCGGGGACGGAGAGAGGCATGGTGGATGAGTATCTTTGGAGGCGTTTTACTTTGGTCGAGATTGTAACGACAAGCCCTAGTGGTGAGTGAAGCATACTTCAGAGTAAGTAGATGCTGAAGTGACTAGAGCTAAGGAGGGAAGAAGAAGAGTTCTATGCGTAAGCAATTGGCCTCAAGTAGGCCTCAAAGCACGCTAGAGAATATGTCACACTGGCACCGAATAGTCACGTTACTAGCAACTAATGTGATAGCATGCATAAGGTAGGTATAGGTCATGAAAAAGAGGGTCCCATACAGAATATACTGAGGCGCTAGTAGGTGGGCGTGTGACCATGGGGTAAGATATATAAAGTTGAGAGGAAGATCTAATCATGTTCTCATCAAGGCCATTCAAAGCCGTCACCCAAAGTTGACATCCCTAATAGTCCCGTCTTCAGCCAGGTGGACATTCAACCTATCTCACCATCAGCTTCAGCTTCAGCCTCTGCGATACACACATCGTTGTTCTACTAACCTATTCTGCTTAACATCCGTCGTAGCTACGGCACCAGGCTCCAGGATCCTATGCTCTTTCGGGAGATCTTGCTTTGCGAAGCTCTGGAATTAAAGCGTGAGCATACGAGTCTGCCTCAGCCGCAATCGTAACGGAATCTATCACATACCATATTATCGCTCGAACCCTCGGTGATCCTCTTGCCCAGAAGCTTGCTCATCCATTCTTCTTTATCGTTAGTGGCGATGGAATTCTTGCCCATCATACCGGGTACGACGAGAGGCATGGTGGCTGAGGATCTTGCGAGGCGTTTTACTTGGGTCGACTATGTCAAGAATTGAGTATGAAGATGTATGGAGATGGTGTATATGATTACAGTTGGGTGGTTCGTAGAATTGGAAGCCTGGGCTAACGCTGCTGTCAAGGCTATTTTAGCGTATGCAGAAAGCTGTGCAATCCTTAGCACTTTTTTTTCCCCCCGCTCCCCCATATGTAGAAACTCAAATCTACAAACAACGCTTTTGAGATAATAGCATTATATAAGTAGATAGCTTAATCTAAGGCGATTCTAAGACCGTAAGAATAAATTTAACCGACATATTAGGGATTAAAGTTTACAGCTACGATCTTAGAAATTAGGCGTAGAAACTAGACTTTCTACGTTAATCCCTTAGCGCTTATCCGTTCTAAAGCCCTGCGTACTTTACTAAGTCTACTACTAATCTTTAAAGCCTTATAATATATTATTCATCGATCTAGATAACTTATTTACTACGGCGTTGAAATTCTATTTGGTAGAGCTATCTACTGATATAAAGTTAATATTTTAGAAGCTTTATTCGTGGACTTGGTCGTGCGTGTAGCGCGAAAAAAAAAAGTGCCCAGGATTGCACAGCTTTCTGCATACGCTAAAGCTAGACAAATTTCTTGCAACAATTGTCTTTTCAATGTGAACTTTTAGTATCATTGGCATGACTGTAGACTTCTACGTCTGCCATAGACTCAGTTTATTTTCACCAAAGACTCGCCTAGGCTGATACATTCCACGTCGAGACACCCACATCTGACTCATAGCTGCATTATGTCTTCAGGCTTCGTCTCAGGAGGAACAGTCGACAAGCCTGTAGAGCGCGACAACGAATGGCTCAAAGCACAGCAAGAGATCGAAGCCAACCGTCGCCGTAAAGAAGAAGAGTCTCAGCAGCAAGGCGGAAAGACTCTATACGAAGTGCTTCAGGGCAACAAAGGTGACTTGTTGCCTCCATGTTAGCCCACCCATTCTTTGGATCTTTGACTCACGTGTTAGTGTGCGTTTGCCCAATGTAGCTGCCAAACAAGAAGCCTTTGAAGAATCCATCAAGCTCAAGAACCAATTTCGGAACCTTGACGAAGACGAGATCGAATTCTTAGACTCGGTACTTGAATCCACAAGGGCGAAGGAGGAGGCTGTGAAGAGAGAAACTACAGAGCAGCTTGATATTTTCAGAAGGCAGCAGGAGGAGGCTGACAAGGTCATACTTGCGGAGGGTGAGGGTACGGAGGGGGGCACTGGGGAAACACAAGCGGCGAGTCCTACGGCGGAGGGGTCGGCGTGGGCTGTCAACGCTAGGAAAAGGAAGAGGGCTAAGGAGAAGGAGGGGTTCAAAGGGGTGAAGTTGAGGAAGTCTAGCTCTACGGTTGAGACGCCAAAGGAGCTCGAGTGTGCGAGCCCCGACGTCCAGGAGAAGAAAGCTATCACACCCGCGGAGGATACTAGAGAGAGAGATAAAGTTTTATCTGGAATAGCAGCGACGGAGAAGTCACCAGCCGAGACAGTAATTTCACATCCCACTCAGCCTGACAAAGCGTCAGCAACGGCCACTACAAAGCAGGCCAGCGGAACGATTTCTAAATCCGCAGCCACTGCTGGACTAGGTCTTGGAGGCTATAGCTCCGATGAGGACGACTGAGAAGTTTGCTCCTCCGTAAAGAGTTTTGCTAAGGTCCATTTTCCTTCATTTTCACTTTCCAAGCTCAGACGAGATGTGAATGGTCCTCCTCATCACGCCACGATAGTGAATCGTTGTCCCCCAACACGCGTTGCCACCTTAGCTTTGTGTTCCCCACTGGTCTTTCTCTCCTTCCCAATACCTTTGTAATGCGCGACAAAGCCTCGACAAAGCCACTATACGTCTTCGACGCAAGTCATTGTTATTTGAGCAAAGACTTGCAAAGTACAAGATGGCGACTGCCTGCGTCTCGCGCAGCCCTTCAACACCCTTTGGTAGACTCGGCACGCCTCCCGGCTCTCCCAACTACCAATTCGCCGATTATATACGCGAATTTTCACTACTACGAAAATCACGCGTCATGAAGGGCGTAATGAATGATGTGGAGGGCGGTGTCTATGGATCAGCGCCCATCACTGCACCAAAGTCTACGCCACTAGAATTCTACGGTGGCGCTGCAGGGGATATCAGAGACAAGTCTCCGCCACTGGACGAGCTCTCTGTTGACCGAGACTCCGACGACGAAGGTGGGGACCGCGAATCGCGGTATTCTGATGACTTGATACCCGAGGCTACGTTTGAGCCTAGATTCCATGCGGATGTAGCATCTTTAATTACGAGAATTAATGAGAGTGTGGTGATTAGAGACAAGGCGGTCACTACTCCATTATGGGTGCAGGTGCCGCAAGGCTACACAATGGAGGAGGCGATCTCACCTGCAGCCTTCTACAAGTCACGGCAGGATGTCAAGAGCCATCTAAAGAAACGAAAGCGGGCCTCAACCGCCATCCCGAAGAAATTGCGGCGAAGCTCGTTGCAGGAACCCTACGGCTTTCGGCCTCACGAAGTGAATGGTACTGGCGCAGTGTCCCTCGAAGACTGCAGGCCTTCAAACTTGACAAATGATATTCATCCGCTGTTCGATCGCTCTTGCTTCGACGACGTGCCAGACCCGATATATGATCAGCTTATTCCTGGTCTGCAGTTGGCGACGATGTTTCTTACCCAACCAGTGTGTATGCAATTTTGGGTCACGCTGGCTATGGGTGACAGAACCATCGACCAAGAGATGAGTGAGCAGAACGGCAAGGCATCCCAGCGCATTGAGAGCCATGTTGGATTGACGGAACAACGAGCTGACGCCATCATCAAGCGTCTCAAGCACCTAGGCGAATCTAGATTGATACATTTTAGATTCAAACATAAGCTGTCGGGTACACGAATTCAAGCCGGCGCCTGGGGCGTCTCCGACCCTATCTGCGATTACAGGGGGATCCAAAAGGAAGCCCATGGACGAAAGGAGCCCCTGATCCGCTCAATCGTGAGACTTCATGCAGACTATTATACAGTTGCAAAGAAGTTGAGCCAACTGCAGTATCCCGAAATCTCACAGAAGCTGCGGTTCAACTTTCAATTCGCTGTTTTAGTCATACATGAGCTAGCTCATTCTATCGAAGGCATACATATACAACAACGGGTTGACCAATGGGTTGATTGGCAGACTTCACGATTCTACAGGGAGCCATATTGGCTTGATTGGCAGAGCGTCGAAAATGCGTCCGAGCTAGGACGAGCCTGGGAAGAGACAATGTTCGGTGGAGAAGTGTCCCCTATCAACAATAGAGTTGATGGCTCCCACGGTATTGGCACAAGCGACTGGCCGCCCAGAGGTAGTTTCGACGACCCTGAGAGAAGGGTCTGGCACACAGTGCCTATGGAATATATAGAACGAATGTTCCAGATGAAAACCTGGGAACGAGACTTCAACTTGAAACAATGGCGGATCTTCAACATACCCAGAGACGGGGCTACATCGCTATATCTCAACTACTTCACAACTATGGCACAGGACGAGGAACAAAGAATCGCCAACGAGGAGATTGCTGATCTAATGGAGATAGAGCAAGAGCAGCCAGCCAAGAAAAAACGTGTCACAGGATCCGGTGAGATCGAGGATCATAGACTAAAGGGTGACGAAGTCATCGAGCAAGCTGTGGAGGAGCAAACCCAGCTGCCAGAAGAGCCCGCGCACGCGAAAAGGCAAGTCCCAATCTTTCATGGCACCCGAAAGCTGTCTACCGTCACGCCTGGCCCTCCTCCTAACGAAGACGACAGATTGATCCTATCGCCACAAACTCGGAAACCTACGTCTAGGCCACGGCCCAAGACCAAAGCCATGAAGCTAGTAGCGAAAGCTGGCTACATCAATCACGAATTGACGCCACTCCAGCGCAAATTCATCGAGAAACAGCGTAGCAAGGATAAGGAGCAGCGCTTGAAAGATCAGACGGCAGACCAAGCTCTAGCCCTCCGACGCTCTGAAGCCAGTAAGCTCACATCGGTGTTGGTCAAAAAGATCAAATCCCGACCAATGGGTCTTATGGAAAAGTATAGGCAGAGGAAGAAGACAAAACTCATGGACAGACGAGCAGCAGAGAGTATGAGAGCGGAGGCGTCTGCAAACGCTGCTTCCATGGCAATCACAGAAGACCTGGTCAAAGCTTGGAAGCACACGAAGACAAATGGTGATGAAGTAACGAGAGCAGCTCACGAAAAGGACACGACCCTTCCAGGAAAATGATTAGGATGTGAATAGAGAACCAGATGACTATAGGTGTGGGAGCTTATCAAGTGATGGGAGTATGTTTTGAGATTGTCTGCGAGGTGTTTGGATATAGAAAAAGGGCCTGTTGTGTTGGATAATGTGACAGTATCTGGGGGGTTTTTTTTTGGCTCATAGACATACTTTAATTAATCAGCCTTCATCTAGCGATTAGATCAAACATTGCCCCTAAACCTCCGGAGCCCAACTTGCTGAATACCACAGCCCAAGATGATGTTAACAAGCTGCTCAAATTCGAGAACTCTCTTTCTCAACGATTAAGTAGAATGTTGTATCTATTTATACACTCATTGAGGGGAATCGAAATGCTCTTCGCGCTTGCTACCGCTTCCTCCTCGTCTCTTCGAACCCTTGCAAAACACTCTTCGCGACCTCATCCGTCTTCCCCATCGCGGCATCCACATTTTGGTCTCCTATTCCACCCGCATTTTTATCCCTGATCAGACCCGCTGACATGCTTTTCGCCTGCCCTTCAGCGATCTTGCCATACATCCCCATCGCGCTGGCAATCATACCGCCCATATCGCCCATGTTTCCTGGTACAACAATTGCGGTGCCCTCTTTTGCTAGCTTGCCGAATGCTTCGACGTATTTTTCTGCCACGGTCAGACCGACAGCGCCTCTAGCAGCTTCTTGCCCGTCCTTGAGGCTATTGGCCACGGCGTCAATTCCCTTAGCCGTAGCGGTGGCCCTGACCAGGATGGCCTCAGCTTCACCACTAGCCATGTTGATCTGTTCAGACTTCAACGCTTCAGAAGCGAGGATGACACTCTGCTTCCGTCCCTCGGCGATGTTGATGGCACTCTGCCTCTGTCCTTCGCTCTCCAAGATCTCTGCTCTCTTACTCCTCTCAGCTGTGACTTGCCTGTGCATAGCGCCCACTACTCCCTCTGGCGCATGGATATCTCTGATCTCGTATCTCAAGCACACCACGCCCCAGTCCCTTGCTGCCTCATTGATCGCCTCGGTGATATTCGTGTTCAGTGCCGCTCGTTCCCGTAGAACGTGATCGAGTGTAAGTCGACCGATCTCACTCCTCATGGTCGTCTGCGCCAATTGACTGATCGCGTACTCCGCATCCTCCACCCCATAGGAAGCCTTGTACGCATCGAAGACCCTCGTATACAGCACCCCATCAAGTTCCAACGTAACGTTATCAGCCGTGATGGCGCTCTGACTTGGTATCTCCATTGCAGCTTCTTTCAATGATTTGACGTAGGCTATGCGGTCAATCACGGGAATCAGAATAGCTATACCGGGCTCCAGAATCCGGTTGAATTTTCCCATGCGTTCCACTATCCATGCTGTTTGCTGAGGCACGAAACGGATTAATGTATTGGCGGGAAGGGAGGGCCGTTGAAAGTAGGCTGTTGGAGAAGCAGAAGAGCTGGGAGCGGAACCGAGAAGAGAGGGTCCGACTGCTGAGACGAAAGGGGATGTCGAGAGAGTTCGTCTATTCGAAAGGGTATTCGAGTGGCTGGCGTAGAGACACGGTGTGGTGGAGGGTAGCTTGGAGTAAGGATGTATATGTCGAGGGCTTTGGAGGAGCGTTGATGCTGCTCGCCTAGCAGCGGGCACGGATGATTCCAAGAATGTCATGATTGCTTATCTGAGGGCAGTTGAAGCCCTTGGCTTGTTGTCGCTCAATCCAGGAGATGTAGAGGTTCATATGCTCTAAATGGTAGGTCAGAAGCCCCAAGCACGTCCAAGTATCGAACTCGCTGCCAGCCCTACCGCGCTAGTACGTGTATTTCGCTTTTGGGAACTTCTCTCTTAGAGTTGCTATTACTTGGGGAATTCATTTTTCGAGGACTTGGGTATTTTACCATTTCATGCTACTTATACTGGCCGACAGGTCTTGCCGATTGCACCATTTTTCCATCAGCGTCCTGCAGGCGAGAAGTCCCACCGGGCGTTGGCCATGTCAGAATACTGGAAGTCTACAGTTCGTACAACGGCCCCAAAACCCCTCGGCAGCTTACTAAATCCATATCCTTAGCCTAAATACTGGTGCAAATACTGCAAGACCTTTGTCCGCGACACTAAGCTCGAGAAAACTAATCATGAAGCGACGCCCAAGCACCAAGGCAACCTCAAGCGCTCTCTACGAGATCTACACAGGGGCCATGAGCGGGAAGAGCGTGACAAGCAAAGAGCGAAGGACGAGGTTGAAAGACTGAACGGCGTCGTATCGGGGTCTACATCAAAGGATGGAGGAAACCCATGGGAGAGGAAGCCTGCGATACCGCAATCCAGTGCGTCGAGACAAGCGACGCCAGCCGACCGGAAGAAACAGCTCCAGCAATTGGCGGAGATGGGTGTGGCTGTGCCAGATGACTTTCGAAAGGAGATGGCTATGGTGGGAGACTGGCAGGTCACATCCCAGAGGGTGGTCTACGACACTCCCAAAAGAGAGGAAGACGAGGATGTGAAGTCTGGTAGATTGGCTATAGGAATACGGAAAAGGAAGTTTGAAGGGCAGGAAGAAGAGGATGAAGCAGGCGAGACAGTGGTTAGGAGAGGATGGGGCTCAACGACCCGGACTTATCCCAGCGCAAATGATGAGGAAGACGATCTGGAAGTTCTGCTGAACAACGCTAAATCTTTGAAGAGGGGTGACCAAGACTTAGGGGATAAGAAGCCTCAAATGCCAGTCCCTCCAGCCGACCGAGCGGACACAGCTATTAAGGAAGAGGATGCCCCATATCATGCACCGGACGTACCATCGATCAAACGAGAAGAAAGCTCGGACACCTCTGCTATTCCAGACGCGACACCAGCACAGGACGAGGCTGAAGCTGCCCCAATCAAATCAGAGCTGGGTGCACAAGAGCCCCGAGTGGTATTCAAGAAACGCAAGGCAAAGCCGATGCGGCAGAAAGAATGACAGAATTTGCGATCTCACAGAATCTGGACAGCTTCGATACCCTTCATTCGCGCACATATTAAGCTCTTATGACTTTCGAATCATGACCAGAAGGGCTTCAGCATCCTATTACTACCCAACAGCTTAAGTCCGGCAATTGCGGAGATTGACTTTTTGTGGGGTAGAGATCATTTCATCGATCGACGAAGGGCTGTTTACAAATCCCTACTGAGTCCCTACTGAAATACTCAATGTCCTTTATACCAGCAGTGGCTGCTAGCAAATCTCTGAAACTTCACACAGACTTTGTCCCCCACCTACTCTGCCAAAATGAAGGAAGCAATCATCAACAAAGGCCCAAAAGTCGAAATCAGAGAATCGCCCATCCCTGTGCCTGAACTCTCCCAAATTGTGACGAAAGTCGTGGTTTCTGGTTCAAACCCAAAAGATTGAAAGCGGCCAGAATGGGGTGGCGAAGGTGTGAATCAAGGGGATGATATTGCTGGGGTCGTCCATGCTGTTGGCTCAAACGTGGTCGAATTCCACCCGGGCGACCGCAGCAAAGTCGAGTACGCTTTCGACGCCGTAAATGATCACGGCAGCTACCAGAATATCTGCGAGGCGCTGGACCATAAGACCGGGAAGATCACATTGGTACTGCCAGGAAAGGAATACAAAGAAATTCCTTCGACTGTGGAGAAGTCTCTCGCAACGGTGGGCGGCGCGCAAATTGGCACAGATAACGATCCTTGGCCAAAGAAGACTGGGAAGCAGACAGGTAATGAAGAGTTTGCTATGGCCTTCTTCCGATACTTTGCACGTGGTTCAGAGAAGGGGTACTTCAAGGGGCATCCATATGAGGTAGTACCAGGCGGACTGGGAGGTGTTCAGCAAGCTTTGTAAAATCTTAAGGATGGAAAGGCCAGTGCTGTGAAGTATGTCTTCAGGATCGAGGACACAGAGGGTGTGTCTAGATACAATACCAACTAGAAATCCAAGATCTGAGGACCCGCCCTCCGTAGATATATTCAGAGACAAAAGATAGACAACAATTCGAGTGTGAGACTTGGTAGACTTGGTAGACTTATCCCAACGTGTAGTCTTTCAGCAAGGCTACCTTACAATGGAGTGGTGACGGTCAGCTCCATAAGAGGATCTTCGTTCTACCTTGAGGACCTCTCATAGTGATTATACCGCTATTCCTATCGAAGCCCAATAATTCTATGGATCCAACATTAAACCTCTAGATGCGCTAGCACTGAGAGGAGGAACCTTTTCAACTTTGATCAGATATACTACAGCAACGACGGACTAGTAATTGCTGTAAAAGCAGTAGTTGAAGCTTATATCTATAATTTGCCCATCAACTGTGTTAGACCAAATCCAATTAATTGTTGAAATATCCTGACCTCTTCGTGAGATCGGTACTCTCGAAAAAGCCTCCACCAAAAACGACTCTGAAAGTACGCCCGTCGCGCTACGCCCCAAGAAGACAGAAATCTGCCCCGACCTCACCGCTATCAACGTCACGCAATCTGGGTGAGCGTCGCGTGATTCTGGCTGACCCGACTAGACAGACGAGACTTGAAATGTTATAAATCCGGCTCTCTTTTCTCCCCCAATACTCCTTGATCCGCTAATCTCTCTGCACTCTCCTTTTGTATCCCTTCCTCCTTCGCCGTCAAAGAAGGCAGATATCTACCCCCAATTTCCTCACGACGTGCATGGTAGGCGCAATATCCATCAAGCACGAAAAAGCCTCCCAATAATGATGTTTTTTTGAGTGTCCAATTTGTAGAAACGAGTATATGGCCATGGATCTGAGCTGTAGATACTCAACCAATGCTAGTTGTTTTATACTCGTAATTTCATATTCAAAAAAATGAAGCGTTTTGATCATAAACGAAGCCTCTTTCTCACAAGACAATGCTCGCTTTGCCACCAGCTTACTAACCGGTTAGCTAATCTAGGTCTTACTCTACGTTACTACTCTTCATCTCGTGGAAGTCTCCAACGGGCGATAAAAGTCTTTTTCTTGGTCTTGAAGCCCACCCTAACAGCTCCAAGGCTATGAAAGATGGCGTTCCTCTTATATCCTTGTCCAGCAGCTGTTCCTGGATAGATTTCTGGACATTTTACCCTACTTGTAGCTCCAATCCGCCAATGTCATCAAGCAAATCTCGCAACTGGACTACGGGATCAAGCCCGCTGGAGGAAAGAAGAGACGAAGGATCTATCATATGAGAATCGGCTGTAAGCGGAAGCTTCCTCCCCCACCTTTAGTCAGCCCCACTTTCAGGAAAATTTGCCCGGCCCATCTGCTAATTCATATGAATTCTCAGAGGCATCCTATTTGCAAACGCTACTATCCAACCCTCACGCACCATGCCGTCAAAATTATCTGACTATTTCTCTGCGTTGAGAAAAGAGCACTACGACAACCTGCCGGACTTCGAGAAAGGCAGACTCCATGGAAGAATCCAAGCACATCTAGCTTGCTTCGGGGTGGGTATGGCATTGATGCTCGTCAATGTCTATAAAGGTATCCCGTGAGTAGAGAATGATAGCTTCCCTGCTTGCCGGATAGTGCTGACGTACTACCAGTCGACCGCGTTACCCCTTAGTTCACAAAGCTATCCGGATGCGTAGAGATAGCGAGGTTTCATTACCGCCGTGGAGGAGGCCGTTTCCGCACAGCTAGGTGAAGGTCGGTGTCATATTCCGAGAAATAGTATGGGAATTTTGCTGATGGTGACCGAGATCAATCAGAAAGGTGCTGTGGGTGTGGCTCTTTCGGGCGCGGAAAAAGGAGAATGGCTGAGGTGCCTGAGGTACGGAGTAGATAAGGGAATACGTAGTCTTTGGCCGACGAAGGTGGATGTTGCTACTCAAGGGCTATCGTATATTAGAGGGAGTTGGCGGGCTCGTTTAAAACGGGTGTACGGACCATAAGTGGGAGTTTAGAGATGTCCATGTAGATCTTAGGGGGACACGCAGATTCTTTGTTACTGCCAGATAGAAGGGTAGACATGAATCGAACCTACCCTAGTATTCTTTGAAATTCGGATATATCTACCAGGCGGGATTGTTATCAGCGCCTACACCTTATCTTCTTGGCACAAAGCACGTGATGGACTCGGGAGCTGTCCAATCCTCACATCTTCCAGCAGCTGCATACACGCAGAGCTTTCCGAGAGAATGAAGCAGATATGAGCCACACAAAGCCGATAGCCGCTCGCCAACGTCCGAGCTTGGCCTGCAATGATCTTGGCTGGAACGCATCGTCCCGGACTTTGGTCGACTCAGAGGATTCCTCCCCAGATGATTTCGAAGGCTCCTGCAATCTGCTAGAAAGACTACCAGCCAAGATATTGGACACGATTAACGCTCACTTGGATCTCGTCTCTCTAGTTTGTCTACGGAGCACAAATAGGCACTTCTACACCAGCACCTTCGTCGATCGGACTACGCTGAATAATTGTGTGAAATGGCGGGTGGCAACGCTGTTTATGAAAGACATCGCAAATTGCCCTACAATCGTAGCATGTGGCTTCTGCAAGAACGAAGATCATAGACAACGCTTTGGTGATGACGACCTCCATTTCGTATACGAGACGCCTACAGTACCTCGCTCGTTCGTCCGGACGCTGTGGAAGTACCGGTTTAAGGAATGGGGTCCGGGGCATTTGTTCTATTGGCAATCAAGCAAAGAAGCTAGATGTTATGCTCATTTGATGGAACAATTCGGCTCGAATCAAGCGATAGAAGCTCTTCTCCCTTCCATCGTTATCCATTGGGAACCAGTGTGGCTGCAAGTCACTGTCGTACGATGTATGCACTGCGGTAGGTGCGTCGCAGAGGGCGACACGCGATTGGAAGGATGCCTTGAGTGCCTGTGCGATGTGTGTCCTCGCATAGCCGACCGCCAATACGTCAGGACTGGGCCCCGTCATACACCGCATCCGCAACCTCAGAAGATCTGCGAAGATCGACGCGGATTGTATGTGATCGAAGTTGGGAGTGAGTTATTCAATCCAAAGATTGAGGGTAGAAAGCTGATATTGTGTAGGAAAGAAGCGAATCACGATGGCGATACCTCGCAGCAGCTTAAGCAACGAAGTTCTCGACCGGCTAGCTATATACTACGTAAACAGCCCGAGAAATATAGATAAGCAATTCATGGGCGCTTGCACCCAGCAAAAGCTCCCACAGGCAGCTTCAACGACGGAGGATAAAACAGGTTTATAGAATAAAGTACGCAAGACGAGTAAGGGAAGTAAGGGGGCAGGTATACAAAGACAAAGGGGGCCGCCCACTCGCGCACCAGACCTAAACAATCAGGAGACCAGAAAGATTAATCCACAAAGAGACCTCATTAATATATCAATATAGATGAATACAATTAATTTAGAGACCCCCTATATAAACACTTTCTCAAGACTAAACTTCAAATCCTCCTGCATTGCCAGTCGATTATAGCTTGATCGCATGTCTCGTCTGATTTCATTGCATCTAGACGCGACGAGATAGATTCGATTAGGACTTTTCGTACCATTGCTTACGATAGGTGATCTCCCAACAGAAGGACTTCCATCACCTCTTTGTCAACTGAATACTACCATAGGCCGCTTTGTAGCCTTCGCCCACTTCCCTTTTGCGTATCGTTGACCGCTTGTAGTAATCATATTCGACCGCGTCGAGGAAGGCGAGCGATGCCCAAACGCGTTTCAGAGCTCCGGAATGCCTTATTGGTTGGTAGAGCCCTCTCTCTCCACTTACATAACGTCTTATTCCACGCCAAAGCGACTTCCAGCAGCTGTGACTACCATGCTCACGTCGTACCTTCCAGCTTTAGAATTGGAAGGCACAACTTGGCTTTCGGGCTGACAATCTGAATGCTGTAAACGTAAACATAGACCATAAACGTAATCACAAGAGCTCCAATTCTCGCAGAAATGCCGTGGCACTAGGATTTCAGTGGTGTCTGGGGGTTCGTAGGCCTCTGTGTTGCCGTTTTCCCCCTCGCCGTCTCCGTCGCCGTCGCCCTCGCACCCACCGCCAACCTACTGCATCGTTTTCTGTGGTGGCTTGTTGGTCGCCCCCCTCCTACCTCCGACGCTCAACGCTCCCTGGAGAGCAATCTTTTTGCGGAACGAGGCGTTTTGACGGCCCTCGTAGACCCACCTCAGTGGGCTCAAGAGCGCTTGGTGAGGCTGCAGGAGCTTCTAGCTCCAAAGACGCATTGTGCCTGGTGAGCAGCCTTCTTTGAGGATACCTTCTTAATATCGCAATTGAGCGGCTAGATACGTCTCAGGAGTATTGTACTGTGCCTTCTGTAAACAATTGGGACTGTTATTGTGGCTCACTCTAGCACCAGAGACTGACTGCACTTATAGGTACGAGCCATACTGGCGCTACTGCAGGGGCAAGGCCCCGGGGGCCTACCGTTCTTGCTGTGTCGCCGCCTCGAAGGCCTACCACTCCTGCCGCTACTTCTTCTCCGACCTCCTCCCCCATGGTCTCTTCTGGAGCTCCGAGACAGCCTCCCGCTTCTTCCACGAATATCAACGCGCGGAGCAACGCCCCGGCAGTCCGTTCGCTCTCGGGAACCGTGGCACCACGGTAGACACTTGAAGGTCTGCCGCCAATGATCCAGCAGGCGGTCTGGTGAGGCATACACAATACCGTCCCCCATCGGAGCTTTAGGTATCCCGGCCGACAAGCGAAGGGGAAGACGGGTCTCTAAGACCCTACTGGTATCCGCGGCCGTAGGCGAGAGGTAAGACGGGAAAGTTTGGCGGGAAACAGCGTCCAGTAAGTCTCCACCAAAATCAACCCTGTCTCCCGTCCGTGCCGTCGCGTTAGGCGCGAGGCAGAACCTCCTCAGATCTCCAATCGCTTTTCCCAAATTTACAGTCAACAGCCTATAATTCCTTTCCCTTCCAAACATAGTTTCTTTCAAGATATGCGCCACAGGCTGAAACCATTAGACTGCTGCAATGCGCTACATTCGCCCTGTATGGCTCACGCATAGCGGGGAGAAGAAGGATTTCGAAGTGTACAGCTGCCATGTCTCGCCAGACGGGAAAAGGCTTGTCACAGCTGCGGGAGGTAAGATCTCTCACTCCTCATAGGGAATTGCAGCTAATAAGTTCTTCTACAGATGGGTTCGTCCGAATATGGTCCACAGAGGCGATCTACAAAGCCGCCGACCCTAACTTTACAAAGCCCAGGCAGCTGGCATCGATGAGCTACCATTCTGGCACCATACACTCCGTGCGATTTGCAGGTAATGGGCAATATCTGGCTTCCGGGGCAGACGATAAGGTTGTGTGCATCTACAAATATGATCCAAACCCGCCTTCACAGTCTGATGTATTTGGTATGCTGAAATATATAGTCTTGAGATGTTGGTGAGACATTGACGACTTGGACAGGAAGCAATGAACTACCACCCATCGAGAGCTGGAAGATTTTCAGGCGATTGATAGGGCATGACAATGATGTACAAGATTTGGGCTGGTCTTACGATTCGTCGATCCTGGTTTCCGTTGGCTTGGATTCAAAAGTCGTGGTGTGGTCGGGGTACACGTTTGACAAGTTGAAAACACTTGTGGGCCATCAAAGCCATGTCAAGGGCATAACTTTCGATCCAGCAAACAAATACTTCGCGACGGCCAGCGATGACCGGACTATCAAGATCTGGCGATCCACCTCCCCCAGTCCTCATTCCTCCGCGCACGATCAGATGAACAACTTTGTTTTGGAAAAAACGATCACCGCTCCCTTTGTAGCCTCGCCTCTGACTACGTACTTCCGAAGATGCTCGTGGTCACCAGATGGCAATCATATAGCCGCTGCCAATGCTGTCAATGGACCCGTGAGCTCTGTAGCCATCATCAATCGCGGCTCATGGGACGGAGATATCAATCTCATTGGACATGAGGCACCCGTAGAAGTATGCGCTTTTTCGCCTAGGCTATTTACTAACCAAGATCCCAATCGGCCTCACTTCGATGCCAAAATGAATCCTGTACACACGGTCATTGCCTGCGCTGGTCAGGACAAAGCTCTAAGCGTGTGGATCACGACCAATCCAAGGCCATTATTGATTGCCCAAGACATGGCTGTGAAGTCGATATCAGATCTTGCGTGGACGCCCGATGGCAAAAATCTGTTTCTATCGACCTTGGATGGTACTGTAATTGCCGTTATTTTCGAGACCAGCGAAATTGGATACGAAGCTCCCCTGGACGAGAATGAGAGGGCGCTGGCTAAGTTCGGGGCTGGTAGAAAAGGGGCTGGTATCATTGAAGGCCCTGACGGGCTTCTGCTTGAGGAGAAGAGCAAGGAAGGTGAAATGCGTGGGGTAGAAGGCCGAATGGGAGCTCTCATGGGCGATTCCGTGCCACATCCTCCTGCTTTGACAAATGGCAACGGCCCTACACAGCCTGCTGGAGTACTAACCAATGGCGCCAATGGGGCATCTGGTCTTCCCAACGGGCAGAGCAATGAGCCAGATGCAACAAAAGCCAGTGAAGAAGCTCCTAAGGATCCCAACGCGGCGAAGCTGGAGAGGCTCAAGAATCGCGTGACAATCACTAAAGACGGGAAGAAGCGCATTGCCCCATTACTCGTATCATCTGCCGGCAATGAATCTTCCCTTCCACGGCCACAGCTCATGGCCTCTTCGGGTACTGGACAAGGAGCCCAAACTGACCAGCCACAGACAATTTTGGATCTTTCGAAACCCTTCGATGGTTTGCCTAGAGGGGGTCTTTCGGCACTTCTTTTGGGCAACAAGCGAAGACTTGCTCAGCTCGAAGGGATCGAAGATGACCACATTGACAAGAAGATTGCTTTTGCCAGCCAAGATGGCGCGATACCGATCCTCTCAAACACCATACATGGACTTGTTCCTGCAAAAACTGTCACCGCACCGGCAGGTCAGCAGCCGACACCAGACTTTATTCGTCCTGCGGTAACCAACCCTAGCCTGACAGTTGGTCAAGTTCGACTGGCGGTGCCCAAGATCCGCTCGCATATCGTCCGGACATTTGGGGACAGCGGTGGCACTGATGGTAGCAACTCAAACGGCTATGGTGCGACTAATAATCACGCCAGTCAAGCCGAGATCATGATCGAAGCACGAAATCCAACTCATACCACGGGAAGAGCACAGGACCAAGAGCCATGCCGGATTGTTGTCACCAAGCGTGGCCAGCCAGTGTTCCAGGATTACTTACCCAGAAGTGCTCTTCTAGTCACAGGCAATACGGACTTTTGGTCTGTAGCCTGTGAAGATGGTAGCGTCTACGCATGGACACCCGTAGGGCGACGTCTAATCAATGCATTGGTACTTGAAAGTCAGCCAGTCATTCTGGATTGTCAAGATCAATGGCTCCTTTGCGTAACGGCTGCGGGTCTATGCTACATATGGGATATGATGTCGCTCTCGTCACCCCATCCGCCTGTATCACTTGCGCCAATTCTGGATATTGCAGTACACAGTCTACAAGATCATCCCACGAGAGCTCCGGCTATCACAGGCGCGCGCCTGAACTCTGAAGGTCGCATCATTGTCACCCTCTCAAACGGCGAGGGCTATGCTTACTCGCCAACAATGTACGTATGGCAACGACTTTCCGAGCTCTGGTGGATGGTCGGTAGTCAGTATTGGAACTCATTGGATTCTTCCGTGGGCAATCTCCGGTCAACTTCCGCTCTTGGCAACGGCACATCAAGTTCGAATGTCTCTGCTGGCGTCATCCCCTTCCTGGAACGAACTACTACTAATGAGGTCCTCGCTCGAGGACGAGCTCAACTCCTCAGCAGACTCGTCAAGCAGCTACTGTCTCGAGAAGGTTTTGAAGGGTTTGAGTCAGGTGTCTCCATCGCTCATCTAGAAAACCGGATTGCAGCTGCCATGATGCTGGGCGCAAAAGACGAGTTCCAAGTGTACTTGTTGATGTACGCAAAAAGGCTCGGTGTAGAAGGCTTGAAGCTAAAGGTTGAAGAGCTTCTTCGGGGTCTGCTTGGGAGTATATTCGAGGACACCGGAGACGGGCAAGAAGCGAAATTGAGAGTGAAGCAGATGATTGAGGATCGTCATTGGGGCAATAGAAGTGATACTCTATGCGGATGGTCAAGAAAAGAGCTCTTGAAAGGCGTGATCTTGATACTCGGTAAGTCGGTGGGCCTTCCTGGTCTTGGAAGCAGTGCTAATACATGTCAGGCAAAAATCGCGACTTGCAGCGAATTACTGTACCATATGCGAAGGTCTTAGGGGTCATGGATGAGCAAGAGGGGGCGAATGAGGATGAGATGGTCTTGTGATTACGAGCATGTTCATTACATAGCGAGGCGTTCGGTTTTTCAAGATATCCAATGGAAAGAGCGAGGGACATAGTGGTCTGAATTGCTTGTACACTAACATCGAGCATGCTTTCGGACACGGTCTGGCACAATGAATCATAAGAGTTGAGAATTGAACAAAGGTCTACCTGTGATGGAGTTGGCCAAAGAAAATGAGTATTGGTTGGGTCCCTTGACAGTCTCTGTGCTCGTTGCGTGAGTTGATGTATCTGCAAACCAGGCAGGACCATTCATACTTTCTCTAAAACATGATGACTTTGTTGGGATTGAACGGAGGTAGTTGCCCAAAATTTGAGGTCAGGAATTATTTTAGGATGGAGCAAAGTGAAGGGCAGCTGCCGGTCGTTTACCGCGCTTGAAAACACCACACCTCGCAACTTCTTTGATGCCACAAGCATCATCTTCAAATCGCCACGTGCGGCTTTGAGCTTATATTTTCTTGTAAGAGTACGGTCCCTGAGAGCTGACGAAGTTCTCACAGGTGAAGATGAGTCTCTTCGAAGGCTTCGCCTGGAGGTTCTGCAATACACCAGCCAGAGATCCCTTCAGGGACAAATCGCCCAGATTGTTGACAACGCCGTCCACAAACTCGGTTCCAATATTCTCCCTGCCGTCGGGAGACTCTTCGGCTTCCTCGTCAAACAGCTCGCTCTCGTCCTCAGAGACGTTCTGGACGTCACCTCCGCCCTCGCGATGGCCAGTCAAATACATACCATCCAAAGTCCGCAATGGCATCTCCAAAAGACAGGCAGCAGTCGTCCTGTGTTTACTACTGGCTCTCCTCGTCTGGTGCATCCCTCACCCTTCTACCTGGCGCCGTCGTGTCATCCACATCACTGTCCAGCAACCTGTTGCAAATCCTTACCAACTCCTTCGACCGAATTCGCAAACGACTATAGCGAAGACACATTCACCGGATCCGACAAATTGGCTGAAACGAAACTCGGATAACAAGCACGCCGAAAACACTGGTCAAGGACTGCTGAAGTCTATACCATTGCTCGGTCACCATTCTGCTAAGCCAAAGGCTGCGCTTATCAGCCTGGTAAGAAATTCCGAGCTGCCAGGACTGATGCAGAGTATGCGACAGTTGGAGTTCCAGTGGAATCGGAAGTACAACTATCCTTGGATCTTCTTCAATGACGAGCCTTTCAGTGATGAATTCAAGGTCCAACGAAACCACTCATAACGCAAGACAATCAGCTGATGTGGAAACAGGCTGCTACACAGAATCTCACGTCCGCCAAGTGCTACTACGAAGTCGTCCCAAAGGAACACTGGTCACTGCCTGACTGGATCGACGAAGGGAGATTCATGAACAGTCTCGAGTACTTGGGTGCCATTGGCGTGGGCAAGGGATGGATGATCAGCTACAGGCATATGTGTCGATGGAACAGTGGCTTCTTCTACAAGCACCCAAGGCTCAAGGACTTCGACTGGTACTGGCGTGTGGAACCTGACGTACGATCTCTAACCCGTGGCCTGCGCAACGCTAACAGAAATCTGCAGGTCCACTTCTTCTGCGACATCGATTACGACGTCTTCCGATTCATGCGCGATAATAACATGAAATACGGCTTCAACATGAACATCCTCGACGATGCTCGCTCCTTCCCATCCCTCTGGTCTCGCACCCGCTCATTCATCAACGCACATCCTGAGCTAATTCACCCCGATGCCGACCTTGACTGGCTGCTCGATGCTCACAACAGCGGTGACTACAACAATTGCCAATTCTTCTCCAATTTCGAGATTGGAGACTTGAACTTCTTTCGAGGACAGCCGAACGAGAAGTACTTTGACTGGCTGGATCGCGGAGGCGGATTCTACTACGAAAGATTTGGGGATGCGCCGATTCATACCCTGAGTGTGGCTATGTTTGTACCGAAGAGCGAGATTTGGTTCTTCAGGGACATTGGGTATCAACATGATATCAATCGGTAAGAGTCTCCCGTCGACTACAGCCACCATCCAAATTGATTGCTAATCACATGAACCTGTAGACACTGCCCCCCTTCATCTTCCAATCGCTGCTCCTGCGATCCTACTTCCATAGACGAGAACTTCTACAGACTCGTCCCTCTTGAGTCGTCGCAGAAAAAGCCAGATGATACTTGCATCCGGCAATTCCTGGGCGGCCATTGGCTTGACAAGAAGGAAGGCTGGTCGCAAGAAGGTGAGAGGTCCTTTGGTGGTGACGGGTATCATGGGTATAAGCTTGCCGGGCTAGAAGAGCTCTAAGAGCTATGGGATTATGATAGTAGGTGGCAATTGCTGAGTCAAAAGAGAAAATGGAGCGGAGGGATACGTGGCGAGGAGATGATTGCATGTGTTGGAGACAGTAATAGCGTGGCATTTGACCAGGATGTCTCGGTGAGTTTTACTATGCTGTGAGCAGAGTAGTTGTGGTATAGGCTTTATATGAGCATGATCTACAACAAAAGCAGGTCAGATCGAGCTTTTGGATAGCTTGAGCAGAATGCTGAGGTGTGCACTTGAGTATATACATGACGTGTAACGTCAAATTGCGCATGATTTGTGGCACACGACCGCCAGATTCGTAGAGGGCTTTACCACAAACTACACGAATAAAACGCAGTGAATACCATTTTCGAAAATGTTTTTGTGCCTCTTTGGAACGGGTGATTGAGCGTGGTCTGAGGCTCCGAACAGTGATGAGAGTGACTATCAAGGCTTTGAGAGACCAAGTACGTAGCAAGAGGAACGCTATGCGAAATTGCGTCGCCTCGACCCACGGTATCGAAATAGTACACCGTCCAGATAGAAGAGCGTGTCGTCGCATTTTTTACCAGATGAGGTACGAAAGGAAATTTGTTCAGATCTCTGGTGCTAGAAGATAGTGGGCGAGATTGTGGATTGGCGTAGTGTTGTTTGACAGTATCGGTCGAGGAAAGGTTTGATAATTGGGTGTTTGATTACCCACGCAATCGTTGTGACGTGTGACGGGGTCTCTTTCTGGATGATGGGGACTATTGAGGGGCTACTAGGATGTCATGCGAGAACGAGATGTATTGGTATGTTTCACTACATTGCGAGGCGCGGGAAGTCCTGGGGGCGCACACCATGGGGGCGCAACGCACAGTTCGGATACAGCCGTAGATACCGAGGTCCTTAGATTTGTATGGGGATTATATACAAATCTAAGTACTACCGCATCAGCCATATTACCGTCACAGCTCCGAACGTTAGCGCAGTATATCGTTGTTATATATATAGCTGTCGCTTATCCACCCCATTTATACCTCCTACACGTCGCTGTTACTCTTCTACCCCATTATTCCGCCCTATGCCACATGAACCGACGACTATAGTAAAACCCTGGCTGAAGGCCTAGCCCTGCAGACGCTCCTATGCTTGCTCGAGGGTGTCGAATATCTCCTTATTAGCGTAGGGCTTAAGGTGTTCGAGTGGAATCTTGTCGATAGCTTTTTAAATAGTAGGGAGGTCTGTATATGGGGCCCAAGCCATGGCGGGCTGGCGAGTTAGCGAAAGCGTGGTAAAAGAGGGGCAGCTTGGGGGAAAGGGCGGCGACAGCGTAGTAAAAGAGGGGTAGCTTAGGGGGAAGGGCGGCGATAGCGAGGTAAAAGAGGGGTAGCTTTAGGGGGAAGGGGGGGGCGACAGCGACGTAAAGGGTAATATATAGAAAGGATAGAGGTGAGGGTTAAAAATTTACAGATATACGATTCGAAAGGCGGTATGTAATATGGTTGATACGGTAGTATTTAGATTTATATGTAATCCCCATACAAATGTGAGTACCGAGCATCAAGTCCGTTAACCCCGAACTGTGCGTTACGCCCCCATGGTGTGCGCCCCGAGGACTTCCCGTGCGAGGCGGGTAGGTGTCAAGTAGACCATGTTCGACCCACAAGATTTATGACCTCGGAAAGTTATTGTGGCTGGCTCTGGATCCAAAATCGCTGATACAGACAGAACTTATATCTTGGTTCCAGGACTGGGATATCATGCTAGTGCTCGCTTCGCTGACTAGCGCTGGAACTTAGCTCTGAAATTTCGATGTTGGACCCGGAACAGGCAAAAAGTCTGGTCCAGCCCAGAGATATCTGATACTAGCAGGATTTACATCTTGGTTCCAGGACTGGGATATCATGCTAGTCCACGCACGATGGACCTTGCTTGAGCAATACTTAAATCATGGCTAAAAGATTCGAGAACTTTCGGCACTATTGCTGTATGCAGCACTACTGGCCGCGGGGCTCACAGCAGTACGAAGTGGCTAACGCGGGAACATTTGTGAGCATTCATTTGGACTAAGCTGTGATTCTAGAAACCGCGTCTTCCGAATTTATCGCACCAATACCTCCCTCGTTTGAGCCGTCGTCTTACGGACGTCATTGGAAAAAAATCGCGCGTTCAAGATAAGGCGGACGAAAGTGACATTTTCCTTTGTGATTCCTCTGTTGGCCGTTCCAATATTCGCAGCCCCTTATTTCGCTGTTCATATCTCCGCTGTCCCTCTTCTCTTCGCCGTAAGTCCCCTGCAGTAATTTCTCTCGCAATCGGCCAACAGGAACATCGATTTTACGTGTAACATAGTCTTTGAGTTCACATCCCTCCTCCTGGCCACTGCAATTGGTCACGGTGAAAATCTCGAGACATGGGAAGTCAAATTTCCTTATCCTTGCGAGGAACGAGGACAAAAGGCCTTCATCCGTAGGTACCCCAAGATCCCCGCTATCGGAATAGTCTTCTGGGTCTAGTGATCCGTACCCGTGGCGGAAGTGAACTTAGCGCAGAGTGGCTGTGTCTCTGGAAAATATCGATGTAATTGTTGTAGTTGTCAACGTCTACTACTTCAAGGTAAGCAAAATGTTTGAAAGCTTCGGCAAGAATACCGGCCTCCTAGTCATCATTCTGTAAGTGTTTCTGATTCGAGACAGTCTCGGGAAGCCTCTGGCGTTTGCCAAACGCTTCAACAGTAAGACCCTAGGGATCAGCACTCGAGACCAGAGTTCCAGGCATTCATCTATCTGGTTATATTGTCCCTGGTAGCTACATTGTACATATGGATTCGACTGTCTGCCTTTGCTTTTCAGGCCTTGAAGCAAGCAGTCCTTCTGGCGAACCCCACGAATCTCAATGGCGAGATGACGATCTTTCTGACATGTCGACGGAATCTAGGAAGCTCGGAAAGAGCGGTCAACCTCCCAAGACTTAGGGTACCGAGCCATAGCGGAATATCTTTAGATACAAAAGGAGTATTTTCACTGGTAAATGTTTTGCTTACAAGGCGTAGACTGAGCAGAATATATCCTGACAGATTATCTAGGATACTGTGGAGCAGTTCCCTAGGCATTTTCTCGGGGGTTCGAGGATATCAACAACTGATAAAATTGTATGATTGCTTAATAGTGGTAAAGAAAGAGAATCTGTGAAACTCGGCCGAAACAAATCGACTGTCTAAGGCACGGGCCGAGATTCGGGCCGCCGGCGCCACTAAAGCACTTCTCTGGTGGGGTAGAGATTGTAGAACATTGGAGCATGCACTTCTTGATCTAAGTCGAAGATCATGTTCAAGAAGGAGTAAGTCAACTAGTCTGTCCTCAGTCAAATTAATGTGACTGACGAGTGAGCGCAGCATCTCGGCGGGCGCCAAATCCAAGGTCAAATCCTCAGTACAGCGGGCCATTCGAACGAAGATCGTCGAAACCTATCCTCTGCTTGCACCACATATCGACGAAATAATACCAAAAAAATCGCAATTGGACTCCATGAAATTGTACGACTTTTCCCCAAGTACGCTCAACATGGGTGCCGGGCTAATCAAGCCAGACCCGACCGAGTCACCCTCTACGCTCTCGACAACAATGGTCTTTTCTGGCAGCATATGGACGATCCCATAATTCCACACCTCCGCATTGTACACCAGTTCCCACAATGCTTTTCACGAATAGGGATAGACCGGGGGGCTATTCGTTTCGTGCTGTCTGGCGCGGCGCTGATGGCGCCAGGCTTGACGTCTGCCGGGGGCAAGCTACCCGATGAGGTCGAGCAGCTTAAGGAGGGCGGTGTCGCGGTGATAATGGCAGAAGGAAAGGAAGAGGCATGTCTTGTTGGCCAGCTGAAGATGGGGACCGAGGAGATGAAGGAGAAGAAGAAGGGGGTTGCAATGGATACCGGGCATTATCTAGGAGATGGGCTATGGAAAATGAATATCGATTGAATTATCAAAATGCTAAGCGATCGTCAGTCGTCCGGTAGAGCTGTCATGTCTGCAATGAATTGTTGAAGTTGGCATGCAGACTGGAACTAGAGGATCGCTCATGGCTTAGCGTTAGGGCTAGCAGGCTTAGTGTACAACTTCGAGTCCTGTCGCTCATCCTCTGTTGACGCTCTCTACCGTGAGTCATGTATTGGCCGTTGGGCGCGCCTAGGGTGTATGCAGCGAGTAGACGGAAACGAAAAGCTCCGGCTTCAAATGACAAGGATGAAGAGTCAGAGGATGTTGAAGAAGGAGCAGCTACAAACATTCTTGGCCTTCGAATCGCGCGAAACGGGCATCTACTCGTCACGATTACTGAAACCGCCTTGACCGTTTGGCAGACATCTGTACGTGTGATCTGCTACTTCGCTGGCTGGTTCTGACTGATCAGTAGCCAGTGGTAGTCCTCGCCTCTGTCACACGGTCTATTCAATCGCTCAAAAATTATGGCAACAATGTCGGCGTTCTCTTACGACCAGACGCTTCCATTGCAGTAGTCCAGACTTCCATTGGCTTCCTAATCACGTACACGATTACCGCGGACCAAAACGTGCGAGTCTACCAACAGCTACGAGACACTGGGCACGGCCGAAAGCAGAGCAATGCGGATCGCCTGGCTGTGGAGGAGGAGCGTAGAGGGTTCTCTGAAGTCAACATACGTTTCCGCATGGTGATCAAGGTCGATGCTGGTATTGGAAATGTACTAGCTCTAGACGACGAGCTTGTGGTGGCTACAGAAAAGCCCCCAGCTGTGCAATGCATCAAGTGGGCTCCAGACAATACAGGGAACCAGACGAGCACTGAGCTGCTGAGTCGCATGTCGTGGATTCAGAAGAAGACTTGCGTGGTAGATATGGTGTACGACAGGGCCATGAGTCTTGCTGTATGGATCACGAATGAAGGAAGAGCTTATGCGGTCCAACGATTGTCTTCACAGCCCAAGGAGTCGGACGCACCCAAGAGACTATTTAGAGGTTATGGATTTCATAATCCAGGAAAAGAGGACGATGTGGGTATAAAAGCATCAATAAACGCTAGATTCTCGTTGCTCGCAATTGGATGCGTCAACGCCGAAATATACGTATACACAGCTAGAGACTACGTCGGAAGTATATCTCTTTCACACCAGCTGGAAACCCCAGCGCCTCCGCTTACCACGGGCCAAATCTCAACATTGAGCTACTCTCCAGACGGCTATTGCCTGTTCGCTGGCTACGAGAAGGGATGGGCCTTGTGGAGCGTTTACGGAAAGCTTCAAGCTAGTAGCTTCAATGCTGATCGCAAAATCTCCGAGGCCAATGGTGAAGGCTGGCTACAGGGCGTGCAGGAAGCATTTTGGTTTAGCGCTGGGACGAGCATACTTCTCACAGGTCAAAATGACGATCGGATGTGGCTTATGGAGATGGCCAAGAGCGCTGTCATTGGATGCTTTTGTGCTGCCAATGTGTCTCGAACGGTCCTTCTTACTAACTTGAGCCTCATGGTGTATCGAGGCTACGACTTGCCAGTCTTGACCACGATATCTGCTGATTCATCACTTTGGCACCACGTGCAAATTCCACGAACGTATCTGGCGAATCAATGGCCAATACGGTCTGCTGTGATATCTTCCGATGGGCGATACGTAGCAATTGCTGGTCGGAGAGGACTTGCTCATTATAGTATAAGCAGTGGACGGTGGAAGACTTTCGACGACGTGCAGGCGGAGAACGCTTTCGTGGTTCGAGGTGGAATGTGCTGGTATCAGCATATCCTCATTGCTGCAGTTGAAACGGACGAGTGTCACGAGGTACGCTCTTAATTTCTCTTGTGGTCATTCGTCACTGACCAGAGCAGCTACGGCTCTACTCGCGAGAACGTGGGCTCGACGACTTGTCTCTCCTCTACGTAGGACAGCTTCCTTCACCAGCTGTATGCATTGCACTTACGGGTCAGGACTCATTGCTCGTATATACCTACCAAAACATTCTCTACCATTTCGTCATTAATGCTTCCTCCGCGGCCGTAACGCTTGTTCAAGTCGGGCAGATTGCGCTAAATGGCATTGTCCGAGCCCCTGCACGAGTCAGAGCTGTCAGCTGGGTCTTGCCTGACCACCAATTGCGTAGGTCGCCCTACAAGAGATTTAAAAGCTAAAGCTGACTTCAACCAGGTGACGGCGACCCTTCACAAGATGTCGCCCATGCTTCGGTGATCTTTCTGGTCGATGCTAAGCTTGTGCTGTTGCAATCGTCTACGAATGGTGACCAAGGCTTGAAATATGACATGCGGGTCATCGCTAACAATGTCGAGTACTTCGATCTCATGCGAGATCAATCTTCACTATCAGGCACACCAGATAGATCTCTTCCTTCATCACCATCCGCAGAGGAGGCGCTCAGCGCTCATCCTTTCGATCGCGGGCTCAAAGATTCTCTCTGGTATTTTGACGGCAGCGAAGTGCAATGTTGGATGGATGTTGAGGATCTTATTGAGTCAGCTTCGACCTCCAATGACAGGGAGCTACCATCTCCAGTAACGATATCCGCAGATTTTTACCCTACATCTGTTGCACTGAACAAGGGGATCCTCCTCGGTATCGATGCTGATCTCGTCCAACGCCGCGACGTACAATTCGCCTTCTTCCGCGTCTCAATCCGGACACAACTGTTTCTTCCTCCGATGTTCCAGCGCCGGCTCGCCCACTATGACGATTCGGCTGCGTCGTCTCTCGCCCACCGTTATAGTTCTCTCCCTTACTTCTCACACGCGCTGGAAATCCTTCTTCATACAGTCCTCGATAATGAAGTAGATAAGCCACCAGATCCAGATGAAGCTCTGCTTCCACGTGTTCTGTCATTCCTCTCTTCATTCCCCGAGTATCTCGACATCCTGGTTCAATGTACACGAAAGACCGAAGTCCGCTCGTGGCGGACACTGTTCTCACATCTTCCGCCGCCACAGGAGCTTTTCGAGCAGTCGCTGGAAAAGGGAAGGCTCAAGACTGCAGGAGGGTACCTGCTCGTGCTGCACACTTTCGAGGAGATGGAAAGCAGCTCCGAGCAGTGCGTCCGACTCCTACAGAGAGCAAAGGAAGTAGGCGATTGGGATCTGTGTAAGGAGCTCGCAAGGTTTCTGATGGCGTTGGATGAGAGTGGAGACACTCTCAGGGAAGCACTCGAGAGAATGGATCTTGGCACTGCTACACCAGAGGACATACGGCTCAAGACGCCGCGCCCAAACGAAGGACTCGGAATATCTACAGGGCACGACGAGGCGAATGGTGGCATTAGTCCCGTGAACAGTGGGAGTGGGAGTGGGAGCTTCAGGAGTCCCCTGGTAGAGAAGAAGGAAAGCCAGGAAAACGGTGATCATTTTTCACAGCAGCGATGAGTATAGCATGGCGTGAAGGCTGCAACATTTTGGCATTTTCAAAGTACAATAAAGCCTGGTTCTTCCATTATTGTAATTCTTCCCGAAGCCGATGCTATAGCGCTTGTACATATACATGTACGCTTCCCTTTCCCTCATGAAATCATAAATCCTGCCAATCTACCGCTCCTTCCCTCCCTTCCCATCCCTCTCAAATCTCCCCAGCATGCCCATCCCACCCCTCCCTCCGATTAATCATCACAACCTGCTCCCTCACCCTCCTCCCATACACCTCCTCATCCGCCTTATCCTCCCTCTCGTCCTCTACATCATCATCCACATCCTCCCTCCCAATGTCGTCCAAATGCACCCACAACCCATCCTCACCGGTCACGGTCCGCAAATCTCGCACTCTCAAACCCTTGTGATTTGCAGCTGGCGTCGCAGCAGCGCCGGCGAGGAGAGCAGTGGTGTGGAGGGGCCGTTGAGCGGCGAATGCTAGGGCTCGCTCTTCGCGGGGTGTGAGTTTCTTTGGGGAGCTGGTGAGGGCGAGGGTGCTTGAGAATAGCAGGACGAGGGTTTGGGGAAGCATTGTATGTTGCTGTGGGTACTTTATGGTCGTGAGGGTTGTGGGAGTTGGGAGAAGGGTATTCTTGTTGTGTTTTGTAAGCACGAGGAATTGGGGTCTTTGAGGATGGGACCAACGTCGTGGCTGTGGATATCCTGCTGCTGGACGCCGCAATCTTATATCATTCCTCCTTGCATAATCGATGCTCTCAAACGATAGCTTTATGGAGGCTTCAAGCTGTTCTTAAGCCGTAGAGGACCCTTGGCCTGCCTTCCTGATATGGCAGCGAAGGCGTTGACCCCGCCGAGAGGAAAGGAGGGTGTCATGTTGTAACTTTTGGTGTCGTAGTCCGGCGTCCCAGCTGAAGCAAGGGTGGTGCACAGCCAATGGAAGGGACCATGTGGAGGAGTGGGGATAGTGAATGCCGAGGCTTCGGCCGACGGGATTTGGTAGGGAGACAGCACTGTGGCTTTAGGCATGAGCCTTATCAGACACTCAGCCACCAGCCACATATCGGTTCAATAAAGTAGTAAGTACCTGAACATTTCATCAAATAGCAAACCCTACATTTACTTGAAATCTTACCGTTCGTACTAGAGCTCCGTAGGAGAAGGACTGAGTATATTGATCGGCTGGAAGGACAAGCGGAAAGGTGATCGGATATGGAGGATTTCAACAGCGAGACGGACAGTGATTATACGAGTTATTGGAGAGATTGGGTACGATTACAATTTTCGCTCTTTTTCATATTGTAGAAGAAATCCTTTTTTGATTGTTGCTGTGCTTTCAAGAGATCCCACGCAGCGCTGTGCATGCCATTCTGAGGGAGCCTGGCCGAACAAGTCGCAAGCTGTAAGGCTATTTGCCTTTGAGAGCTTTGTGTAAAGGGAAAAAGGTACACAAAAATCTGTTAGACAGATTAAGATGGCATGGAAAATTCATGCCTTGACGGTGTTCTTTCCTTAGGAGGCGAGAAAGAATGATACTCCCAAGACAAACCATGTTTTGCCAACCATTTCCTTCTCGCAGCGCCTACTGAGTAACAATATGCTCCGTTGAATGCGTTCATTTATCATTAAGTATAACACTACATTCGCCAGTCCAGCACGTATCAGACCTTGTCCGGTTCCGTCACGGACTTCGTCACAGACATCAGAAATCTAGAGTGAATCTTAGTCTCGGCTCCACGCGGGTGGCTTGGAAGTTCTCTAGTATTTTCAGGCTCGTTTCTGAGGATCAAGAAGACGTGCATAGTCCATTTGTACGCGGGACCTTTCAAGGACAAGCTGACCTGGTCCGAAGCCACTGGAAGTTATAGATGCATTTTCCGTATTCAAGGCTATAGTCGACGTTATCGCGTCGACGGGTTGCATGTACTTTTGCTTCGCTTGAAAAACGTATATATGGAGCCACATGGGCTAACACCTGTTTCTTTAGTTTATATCGTCTCGAGGCAATGAATACTTTTGCGAAATCGACGAAGACTATCTCACTGACCGCTTCAACCTGACCGGGCTCAACACCGATGTCCAATACTATCAATACGCCCTCGACCTTGTGACTGACGTCTTTGACCTCGACTGCGATGATGACATGCGAGAGCAGATCGAGAAGTCTGCGAGGCACCTCTACGGCTTAGTACATGCTCGATACATTACCACTACGAGAGGCTTGGCGAAGATGGTGAATTATGTTATCCAAATGATATCTATGTCCGTAGCTCACCTCTGCAGCTCGAGAAATACAAGAAAGGCGACTTCGGAAAATGCCCACGGGTAATGTGTCAATCGCATCCTTTACTACCCACCGGCATGGCCGATCTCCCCCACGTCCAATCAGTCAAGCTCTACTGCGGCAAATGTGAAGACCTTTACAATCCCAAATCATCCCGTCACGCGAACATCGATGGTGCTTACTTTGGCACATCATTCGTAAACATCCTCTTTCAGGTCTACCCGGCTCTGATCCCCGAGAAGACTATCGAGAGATATCAACCAAGGATATTCGGGTTCAAAGTACACGCAGCGGCGGCTTTGGAGCGATGGCAATCAGGGAAGAGGGAGCAGATGCAGGAGAGATTGAAGGAAGTAGGACTGGATAAGTGTTTTAAGGAGGATGTGGAGCTGGAAGATGACGATATGGAAGAGGATGATGAGACTGTGGGGGTAGACGGGGCGGATGAAGTGCTTGCTGAGTAGGAAGATGTTCACGGTACGAAAGGTAGATCATGGCTCATGAGTTTGTGCACACGGTATGGCGTTAGGGCTTGTAGATACCAGGCGTAAGTTTTCTAGAGTCACTGCCATACTGCAAATTAAATGGGAAGGAACTATTGTCACTGCACTTTCGAGCGTGCCGAGCAAAAAGCCTTGGCAGCAGCAGGAGAGCGCCAAGCATTTAGTAGCCCTACCGGAAATCTACTTTAGCTTCGTTCTGAAAATCACCGCACTGTTTTATCTGTTCTTGGCAGCATCACAACACTAATCTGGCCTCAAGCTCAAGCTCAAGCTCTGGAGCTGGGCTTGAGCAAGTCATTAGCTAATCATGACAGGTAAGCATGTCACCTCTAAGCACCGGCCTCTTCTCAACATGATGAGAACTTCCACAATGAACAATCCAACTCCTATATCACCATGCAGGAACACCATATACTCTAATATTACTCTGATTCTGTCGCATGTTCTCTACTGCTTCACGCGAACGACTCACAGACAATATGCTAAGTCGCTACAGGCTGGTGACGGTCCGCAATCGCTCTACTACCAGATTTTGTAAAAGGTACGGGACCTCCCCTTCGTTCTTGCAGCTCCCAATCCCTCTACGTGATGACCACATGACACGGAAAGGCATTCCTCAATCCGAATAATCAATGTCGATTCTGTCTCTACAAAGTTTCAGCCTTGTCTGACCCAAAATAAGCATGGTTTCTGCACTCATGAATAGCTTGAAGAATCTGAGCTAACATGCTTTTGATGCTTATAGGTATATCCCTTCTCAAGCATCCTACTCTAGGCTCCTCGTCTACAACCCACACATGAAGAATTTTGAACGAACGGGCGGACAGACTGCGTACTCGTTCCCTGCCACCAACCAGCGCTGGAGCGTACAAACTTCAGCCGGTATCAGTGGGGCGATGTACTTGTTGAGAATTCGTCAGCTGATCCACTACACATTATACTGCCTCTATACGGTACTAGCTGACGCCACAACAATGCTGACTTCAGTGCCAGTAGGCACAACTATCCCATCTAGTCTCGAGTCGTGCAATCCATCTCCTGAGATGATGAACACTATTCACACTGTTTGAACCGATTTCGCCCTGTAACGAGGGCACCTCCGGTGATGAACGTACAAACACTGAAAATTCTGATTTAATGAGGTACGTCTCGATGATCTGTTCTTTGAGCTGTGGCCTGGCTGACAAGGTGCTAAGCCTGATTCGTAGATGAGATCGTATTTGTTGCTACATCTGATTATCCAGAATCTGGTGGATCACTGGCTAACATCTGGTTGGCTACGAAGTGTAGGTTCGGGCGTAGCGATTATGCCCGGTGCATTCATTCCAGGTCAGTGGCGCGTCTTCCACCCTATTCTCCCTTTACTATCTGATGAATCAAAATATTCGCTGTGTTCTTTCCGAGACACGTCACTGAAGAAAGCCATATTTTCACCTTGGAGATCTGATACCCCTCCTCCACGCATCTCCAATCCATGATCTATCCATGTCCGGCAAAAGCTAACAATGAAGTAGGGATCCGTAGTAAGAATGAAGCATGGAGTAATTTTCACGAAACGGATGCAACCTGAATTGGGTATATAGCTAGCAAATGCAATCAATCTTACATGAACTCACAACCTTTCTTGAACGCACAAGTCTCTCTTCTCTACTATCCACCCTGCCCATCCCATCCCCCACCCCTCACCTCCAGCCCCCAACCCTCCCCTCATCCCACCTCTCCCTCGCCTCCCGTCTCCTCCAAACCCTAACCCTCCCCTCCCTATACCCCCTCAAAAACTCCCCCACCTCCCTCTCCCCCATCTCCTCCCCACCACCAGGCGGTCCTTCAAGCCAACTCCCCTCAACCCCAGCACACCACTCCTCCCCCTCGCGCTCCCCCTCCCTTAACCTCTGATACAAATTCTTAGCACTCCAGGGCTCCAGCTCGCGATCCATGAGGCTCTGCTTGGTGCGCCATTGCCGCTCGAGGGCGTGCAGATGCAGGAGGTGGGATTGGGTGCGTTGGCGGAGGGAGAGGAGTCGAGAATGTTGCTCTTGGACATGGGCTGCTAGTGCCTGTGTTTGTTGGAGGTGGGGGGGGAGGGGGAAGGGGGCGAGGGAGGCGTGTTGTTGAGCGAGTGATTTTTGGAGTTCGGGGTCGTGCAATATTTGCGAGATTTGTAGGGAGGTCTTGTCTAGTAGTATTTGAGGCAGCCAGTGCTCGGTGAGGTCTGGCGGTGGGGGGTTGGTAGGTTGGGAGGGAGGGGCGTATATTTGTTGCGCCTGTGGTGAGAGGGTCTGAGGTGGTGGTGGAGGAGGGAGCGGTGGGCCGTTTGTGTTTGGTTTGTAGCTGGTTGGGGTTTGGGATGTGGATTGAGAGGGTTTTGGTGGGGGAGGGGGTGGGTTGCTGGGGTTGAAGGAGGTAGGGGGGTAGGGCGAAAGGGAGGTTAGGTCTGAGGACGCCATTGTGCTGGCTTTTGGGGTGGGGGGGATCTGTGGTTCAAGACTTGGAGGGTATGCCATCGATGATGCTTGTTCGGAGTGCTTGCAGGCAGGCGTTATCGAATTTACGATAAATTTGGTAGTTTATATTTAGCGTAGTTTTCAATACATGGTCTTCTCTCCGCCAAGTTACAGTATCAACGAGTACACCGAACCAGTCAGGGCTGGAGAAGCGTGAAGGTACTCGGCTCGGACTCCGGGGTGCGTACTATCGTACCTCTTCATAGAGCTCCAATTGGATTCTTAGCCTTGACTTATTTCGGTATCAAGTCTTAACACATACGAAGCAACCTACACAACAATGACCCATTACATTGTCACTATCCTCTAACCCAATGTAATCTGTTTATTTCCTGATCTCTCTTTCCCACACAGACGCACGCGTTCATACACATCTTGCCCTCAGTTCAGCAACACGAGATACCCTTTCCTTAAATCCACCAACGCCCACATCGTCTTTATCCAAACAAGCAAGCTAGAGAAATGACTGAAATGGCCCAACCTTCACTGATACTCTACCGCGGTTTCCCAAAATCGGCGGCATACGTCTGGTCACCATTCGTCACCAAACTGGAAACGCGCCTCCGTTTCGGCGGCCTCACCTACGAAACCGAACAAGGCGCGCCTCCCAGGGGTCCTCGAGGCAAGATCCCCTACCTAACCATCTCCAAGAGCAACAGTGATTCCGCCCCGCAGACAGAGACGGTCTCGGATACGGCTTTGATCAGCGAGAAGTTGGTAAATGATGGGCTGGCGGAGGATCTGAACGGCAAGTTCACGGCAGCTGAGAAGGCGCAAGATCTGGCCATTCGGGCTTTGTTGGAGGATAAGTTGTATTTCTACCAGGTACGCCCCTCACCCTTCCTCTTCCCCTTCCTTTCCCCCTTCCGCGACATCTGCATTGTTCGCGAGATATATCAGAGTATTAAAAGGGAGACTGATCGCAAGCGTCGATGACGTTTATCAGAACTACGAACGCTGGGAGCAAAATTACTTCACCATGCGTCCCAAAGTCCTCGCCGCCCTTCCTTATCCTGTGCAAGTCCTCGTCGGCCAATTGGCCTACCGCAAGATGACGGCGACGCTCTACGGCCAAGGGACAGGGCGGTTTACGGCCGAGGAGATCACGAAGTTCAAGACAGAGGTGTGGGAGAATGTGAACGCGCTCTTGACGAGCTCGAGTCGGAAGCGTGGTTCCGGCGGCACGGATGGGATGTTCTTCGTGCTGGGGGGCAATGCGCCCACGGAGGCGGATACGACGTTGTTCGGCTTCATTGCTTCGGGTTTGGTCTGTGTTGCGTAAGTCGCCCACCCCTTGCTCTTGCCTATCTGCTTCCGTCGTTGCGTGTGTGCTGAGGACGGGGGCCTTTCTGCAGGGCGCCTGAGACGCAGAAGATTGTGAGGAGTTTCCCAACGATCGTGGACTATGCGGACAGGATCCATCAGCATTACTTCCCTGACTACGAGCATTGGGACTAGGAGAAAGGCTTCGGTGGAGGAAGTGGGCTTTCACTCGATCCGGAGAGGTGTGCCACCAGTAGAGGATAATGGTTAGAGGTCTCGACCAGATGTCTCGCCTTCCACGTGTAGAGTGCTTGCATATGCAAGATCTACACATGAGTCTTTTGTTAACCAGACATTTTTCGAACAGTATTACCCCAGATTACCAGTGAATACTATATGCGCAACAATGATGCTTCAACTGGCCTTGTAAGCGCAGCAATCGCTCGTCGCAAAAGCGGCGTCATTTCCGGGCCTGTTCCTGCATGCACTGCGGGGTCTCTGACGTCTTAGCCGAGCTCCTGATTTGGAAATGGATCCTGAGACGAGTCTAGTCATGCACGTGCCACGCTCCAGGCATGGATTACCCCTAGATCGATAAAAGCCACTCCCGAAGCGCTCAAATCGTAACTAAGGTACCGTCATTCAAGCGATCCAAGATGGGATCTCCCAATGACATGAGATGGAAGAATGACTGGAGCTTCTAGAAGGATTGTCGAAACGAAGATTTTGGGACCGAGGTTATGAAACATTTTCTAAGTGCTCCAAACGATGCGCTGCGCTTGGAATTAGTGAGGTCGATGTGTTCGCGCTTGTGGCACGCCACGAGGTCTCGGGAAGTCTCCTTCTCATGCTTCAAGAGATCGTCAACCAACTGTGTCCACATGGATTTTTGGCTGAGAGTCTGTCAGCACCACCATGAGACAAAGAGAATTGAAACGTGCATGAGAATCGTCATGAGGAGCTCGTTGGTACTTATGGAAGACGAACGACAACTTGGACTATGGAGGAAGCCCTTGGTGCGCCTGGGGCAACCATTTATCAAGCTATCGGCGCATGTCTGCATGGCACACGGAATTGAAATGAAGAGACAATTTTCACTAGACCGTGCCCACGGCTTGCATCTCATGATCAGGCTTTGCCATCTCGAATGGTCAAAAATAGGTGGTCAATCTGACTTGCAGGATTCTTGCGGCGGTGCCTGGAAATAAGCAGGGTTGGAATCCGCATCGAGGTGTCGTTAGACAGTTCGAGACGGAGATCAGCAGTTGGGTCTGACGTGCAGCATAGCGTCAGTATCATTGTGTGCCTCGTGGATGTAGATCTCTCCCTTAGATATCCGAAGTCCTACCTTTCCCCAAAATCAAAGAAAGGGAGATGCCGCTTTTTTTTCATGTGCCGGCGCTGGTATCATTCCAGCACACCATCAACTTCAGGGTCGCATCCTACTCGTCCCCCTTCTCTCACCACGCAGCGGTGCCGGCCCGCAGCGATTTCTGATACCTCCATCTTTTCTCGTTGCTGACCACGTTTAGAATTCCCATACTTTATGGGGCTGCTTACGTTTTGGCAAACATATCCAACCGTATAAAATTCGTCAGAGGCTGAGCCACGCTGAGTGAGAGGATTCTCAAAGATTTGGGACTGCGCGTTGCGACCCTCGATTGGGGTGTTTCATCTTTCGCAACTCTTCCCGCCCGAAGAATCTCGACATCTGCCACCAGCTTTTCACATCATCACCCCTCAACCACGACAACAGCAACATACTATACGACATTTACACTGCTTTTACGAAGAATTCAATGGCATGGAAAGAGTAGGGTAGGTGATGCATGGTTTTGGAGAGCATTGCGGAAGAACAATATTGTCCGCGGAGCAAGGCAGGGGAGGGGGCTTGGGAGGCCGTTTGGACGACCCAGGGACCATTACCGCATAGCCAACATCAATCACCGCTGTCATGTAATGTCTGGATGCTATTAACATTCTACATTCAACACAGCTGATTGGGGACCGGTCGCTCGTCGGCATCAACATAACTCTCTTCCTTGTCAACAAACTTCTCTGCCGCGCCTAAGACAACATGCCACTCCCGACACCCCCAGTGCCTCTAAAGGACCATTGCTCAGTAATATATAACGATATACTCTACACATACCAGGCCGATGCCTTCCAATCGCTGGACCTCAGTAATGGAGCGACATGGAAACAACTACCCATGGGTGTACCGACGAACAGCTCTACATGCGTACAGGGACAGGTTAACAACGATCAAGCCTTCATCGTTGTAGGAGGAACGACTTCAACGCAGAATTACCATGGTCTTCAACATTACTCCTTCTCTTCCAACAAATGGACTAGCGACCAGCCTCTGGACGGTGTCGCGACGCAAAGGGTAGGCCATGGCTCGGCATACCTACAACAATCGTCATCAATCCTGGTATACGCTGGTTCACAAGACAATGATTACGCTCCCTCGTCGCAGACTTTCGTCATGCAAACAAATCCACCATACAATGTTCAAGCATTCAGCTCCGATGCAACGCCAACCACTTATCCACTATTGATGCCTTGGAACTCCACACACGCACTAATGCTTGGAGGAGGCGCAACAAATATGGCCCTCTTCACCTTCGGACCTGAGGATGGATGGCAGCAGCTGAATGTGTCGCTGCCGAACGCCCTGAAGGATTCAAGCAAGGTACAGGCTAGGATACTGAATGGGAACGACGGTAGCAAGGTGTTGGAGATATTCGACATGAGCACGTCGCCAAATCAGATCACTACGCTGCTGTTGCAGAACGCGACGAGCACATCGACGTCATCTAAAAGGACATACAGTCCAACACAGCATCATCCTTCAAAGCGGCGGAAAAGAGATACGACCCTAGCTGCCAGGCCAGCATACAATAGTACTCTCGCACCGCAAGATACCCGAAACGGCTTCGCTCTGGCCCAAGATTCAAAGACCGGCCTGGTCGTCGCGTCTGGCGGAAACGACCAAGTCCCCTTGGCAATCTTCAATCAGACAGGCAACCAATGGCTTGATCCTAATGCTTTCTTTGGCAACGAGCCTAGTCCGACTACGAGCTCTTCCCCCAGCTCCCACCCGAATTCACCTGGTGCAGCAGGGTCCGCGCCCTCCTCTGCTTCCGCGGGGTCACCACCAGGGGCAGGGGCAAGACCCGATCATAATGTACAGAACAAGTCGCTCAAGATTCTTGGAGGGGTACTGGGCGGTGTATTCGGAGTTGCAATCTTTCTCGTGCTTTTACTGCTTCTGTTGCGCTTCTGGCGAAAACGAAAGGCAAAGCAGCGCAAGCGACAGGATAGTAGCTACGTGCTTGAGAACAAGCAGGAGATGGATTTCCAGGACGTTGGTGCAGACTACATGAAGGAAGCTGGGTTCAGCCCCAACCGGAGCAATCACAGACGGAACAAATCTGACAAATCGGATGCGAGTGTCCAAGTCAGGGCCGTCGACCGAGCAGGAGCTGCGTCTTCGCAATCGAAGCGCGCTCTTCTCCATGCGAAGGGTGAGAGCGCTAGCAGTGGGAAGTCATTCTGGAGTCGCAATACCAAGTCGCCTGACAAATCCCCACCAATCATTTCAGCCCCTATCATGGGGGAGTCACTTAGTCAGTCTATGGCATCGCCAGAGAGATCGGAACCTAGGGCAGACACCGGATGGAGCAGGTATTTCACCAACGACAATTCGAAAGAATTCGCTGCCGCTACTATAGCTGGCCACGAACGGGATGCGAGGCCTGCAACCTACGGCAGCCAATGTCAGTCGGACTCAGATTACACCTCTCGTGCCCCTTCATCACATCCTCATGCCTCTGCCGAAGTCGAACCTCTCAGCATTCGGGCGTCTCAAAATCCTTCGATCTATCCGCCGAATACTCGAACGATGTCACCTACAGGCTTCCCTCGTCCGGGTCCAGGCGTTGCTCTCACCCATGGGGTCAGCCCAGTACCGAAGGATGAGCCACCTACCCCTTCGACCCTCGTCTCTGATATCGACGAAGAGGACGAGCATCACCGGTTCTCACACAGTGATGGCCAAGACTCCTGGTCGCCAGTCAACACAGGCGACGAAAGGACAAGTGTTTACACTGACCCGAGAATCAATCCACGCATTAGCAGCGTCTATGACCCTCGATATCCACATCCAGGAGAGCGCGTACGGATACCAAATTTCCCAGCCGTGCCTCCCAGCCAGCGCGGATCTTTGAACAACAGCCAAGTCAACTTACCCACATCACCCATCATCGACTCTCAAAGTCTATCATCCGATCGACGTCTCCCCTCAGATCGCGGCCTACGCAACATAGCATCCAAAGACTTTGGGCGAACGCCCAGCGGGAGGACGAGAGCAGTACCTTCCCAAGCCACCGGCAGGCTTCCAGACTACGGCGCAAGCCAAGTGCGGACCTTCCCACGGAAGAAAGAAGAGCTGGGAGCGAGAGGACGAGGAAGCAGCCAGACGGAAGACATGAGCTGGCTGAATCTGGGAACGAGTGCGGACCAGGGTAATAGCACCTACCTTCGTTATGGACCGCAATGAGATCGACCTCTACATTTTGATACGCAGCATGGAGATTTGGCGTTCCGAGCATTGCGAGCGGATACTAGGCGAAGAAGGTGGATTCGCTTCTTACGATCATTAATCAACATGTATTGTACCAACAGCTCTAGTGATGATGAAAGATGGGACGAGGTTGAGGGTATAATTAATTAGCATTCTGGTTATCGTATTTGAAAGTGTGTTTGGTCTTTGAGAGGCATGAAGATCAGATGGAGGGGAAATTGAGGGTAGGAGGCTCTGGACAGGATAGCTGCTAGGTGATGGGAGAGCAAAGTGCAGAAACATTGGTCAATACCTTTGTATCCTAGTGTGAGCATGTGTAGAGAGGGAATGAAGTCTTTGATATCCAGGGTGCTGTCCATGCATTCCATTCTTATGAGACAGAAAGACTGCTTCCTCTGCATATGCCCATCCTGCTCTCTCATTTCTCCCGACTCATCATTCGCTCAAACCACATCCTCGTTCAGAACATACACTTCCGCCTGCCCCGCATACCCACCCATACGCATAGCCTCCCCATCTCCATACCTGACCCGACAATCATCGCACACGATCCCAACTCCATTGTACGAACGACGGAACCTCTCGAGCATGTCCGAGCTGTACGGTCGCGGCGTGCGACAGATCTTGCACTTCCTCGCTTCCTCCATCGGCTCCGCACTCACACTCACGATACCGTTCATCGAGACCCCAAGCATCGTGATGATTTCATTGAATCGAGGCGGGCAATGGAGACTCCCGACAGCGGCGGTAACGATGCTGCGAGCTTGGCGGCCATGGAGGGTGTTGTCTTGGAAAGGGTTTATGGACCCCCACATGAAATTGTGCCGGCTGAGGACGCCGCCGTTGTCGACGAGCTGGAAGGTGGTGTTGATGGCGGCACCGAGGTCGGATTCGGTGAGGGAGGGTTTGACCCATAGGACTGCGTGACGGGGTGCTGCTCCTGTTGTTTGTTAGGTGATTTACTCTAGTGAAAAGGGGTGTTGGTAGTTAACGTACCGATGGGCCATTCGCAACGGAGCATGATAGGCATGGAGGTCTCTGCCGCATCACCAGCGTCGACGACGTGATCTCCCATGTAGACAGAGGCCTGGCCAGAAGAGCCTGGGTGGACTAGTTCCTGGAGTTCATCGACGAGCTCGACCAGAGGACCAAAAGAGTGGTTTGGATTGACGCCTTGTGGCAAGGTGACGGTGATTGAAGGTGCCATGTTGCTGAGTACTCTGCTGCTGATGACTTGAGCTAGAGTGGGTTTCAGAATATGTGATAGTGATGAGGTTTGATACCAGGGAAGATACACGCTTCAAGAAATTTTTGAGTAGGGGTGGAAGTAGAGATGTGTAGGACTGTGGGAGATGGAGCTGAATGAGAGGGAAGGACCCAGATATAAGTACCTGTCCGTGAGGGGGCCGGAAAAACGAAGTGTCTGCTACTTCACAGGTTAGGCTCCCATAGGTCCGGATTTCCAAGTAAAGAAAGTGACTTGGGTGGCAAAAATCTCTGCTTATTCGCCGGATCTTATTTCCTTTCTGGCCCCTTAGCTTTTGAAAGTGATCAGTCTCCGGCAAGCATCCGGAAATTTCTGGGTTGTGTAGAGAGCAGAAACTGGAAACTTCCATGCAAGGATCTTTTCACACACCTTGCCATTTCCACGGCCATTTGGGTAGCAGTACGGTACTAAACGAATGATATATGATATATATCGCAGCCTCTACCCCAACATGGTAGCCTCTTCCCCAAGATGCTTTCTTACATCTTCCATCATTGACACAGATCTTAACTTATCTTTCATGGAAGCTTAAATTCACAGTCAAGCCCACTACGAACACATCCAGTGAGTCAAGATAAACCACCGGAAGCATGAAGACCCGGGATCACAGCAATATTCAGGAGTGGACGACTCAACAGACTCATCCAATCAGCTCCAAACCCCAGAGACCCCGTCTTACCTCATGCCCGACGCACGCCCAAGCCCACCTCCAGCACCGCCTCGGAAACCAAAGTCTTCAAAGGCTCGCGACTGGCTGCATCTTGCAGGGGTACAGTCGCGTCAAAATGAAGGAGATGTGAGATTGTGTTTCATGAGTACTGGAAGCCATGATGATCGATGATGTGGTGAGATCGACAGCTCTTGTAGACTCCGCTAGAGCATCAGAAGATTGATGTAAGAGACTTTATCAGTCTAGCTCGAGTTTTAGCTCACATGCGTCTCTTCCTTTCTGATCGGTGCAATATTCATCTCGTAATCATGAAAACTTGTTGCTCCACACGTGCTTCTTCACGTCGCCAAGTGGACTGTTTATGACCCTTTGCTTGTATAGCAATCATGGCGTTGCCAATCGCATTGTTAGGGACAGATCGCTGTGGAGATTGTGGAGTGTCACAACGTCTGAACTTTCACTCTTCAATTTTCCATCACCAACCCTTAATATGACAGATATATTCACCCTTCAATTGACGGCCAACAAGATTTTCCTCCTTCACAGACACTTGAAAGCTAGAGTAGAAGTCACTCGCTGAGCCCAAAGAGCTATCAATGGGTACAGAACACTCCATACTCCCGCATATGGGGTTCCTCAGCTGACCTATCGTAGTAGTCAACCAGAGACATTAGAGATGTCAGGTCCGTATCCTACTCCTCCACCAACTCCACGCCCTTGGGGCCCACATCCTACACCACCTCCGAGCCCGACCAGGAACCATTATCCTAACCTGATGTTGTACGAAGAGTATGTCGTGAATAAAGTCTTGATTCTGCAATAGTGTTGTGGGTTCAGCCGCATTGACAAGGGTAAATTCAAGAACACCGTTGACTTCCTCTACAAAGTTGCTAGTGACTCGCGATCTAGACTTCTTCAAAACGCTGGAGCAGGACTCGTGAGCTTATGCTTAAAACAGATGTTGATCCTGGTGAAGTGTGATTCTGGCTGACCAAGAGCACATCAATACCTTTCTGCCAGCTCTTGTTAGTATTTCGAGTTGTTTTCTTATACGTGGGCCAATCGTTTCGTTTCCTACTCTCTGCCACGTTGCCACACTCATAGCTGGCCAACCAGACCCTCTACGGTGGTTGGGCAGCGCTGCAGCCTCACTTCTCGGAGTTATACCCAGAACGTATTGTTCACGTGATGTATCGAGCTCTCTGCGGTTTGCATCCTCATCAGGTTGCATACCTTGCAATCTTATAAGCTTTCACCTGCCGTCCCTTTCGTAGTCGCTTCCTCAAAAGATAGACTGAGCAGGTACACAACCGGGACCTGCATACCGGCATCTTTGCATTCTCCGCATCTGAGAAATCTCTCAAATCATCCAAACAATGGGACGCCACATTAGAGCACTCGTAATCCCCTCTGATGGCTCCCCTCTCCATCTCATCCACATCAAAACCGTTAACCTTGAGGCGAACGCACCAAACTCCGAACTAGGCCATCACCCCAACCTCCAAAAGTACTGGGGTCCCAAGGGTTGGGAACGTCGCATCGCCACGCCCATGACAGTCGATAGCTCCACCTTGAAGGTCCTGAATGGCAAATACTGGCTCTTCAGGTCGCTTGCCGACGCGCAGCTAGAGCTCAACAAGCATGTTGGAGAGCATTGTTTTGGGGACGCCTTTGTAGTCAAAGTCGATGGAGATGGGATGGATGAGCAGGGTGATGCGGCATACAAGGATGTTCCGAGAGAGATAGTTGGGACGCAAGTTGAGCACAGGATGGTCAGCCAATTGGCTGAGCCGACGGAGATGTGAGGGCCAAGAGGTACACTATTGGAACTTGGAGCATCGAGTACCGATATGGGATGGGAGGCCACTGGGAATGGATCACGAGAGGTTAGCAAATATATGGAATAAAGATTGATTTGTCGAGATCCTTGGTGCTTCTTACCATTCGTACCGTAAAATTAGCGGTTCTCGAAAGAGGCACTAGTCTCCGATCCCTGTCGTCTTGGGCGGGATCCCCGTTATCGTCTAGCCTGATTGAACTTAGCGCTCAGCCCTATGCAGAATGCTCAGCAACACCAGTTCCATACTTTAGATAATTAATCAACTGTTTGATCGACGTGCATTCCAAATTTCTACGATGCATGCTTGATTGCTTTCATGCTTAGTATCGCTGTGGATACGAGCCATGTAGCTACAATCAGTATGTTGTTACACACACCAATCAAGATGTTGCACGCAAGCCAGGCGACCTCTCTAGATATCACGCAAACCCGTTCTCCAGTGCCCGAGCATGGAATGTTTCTCGATTTTCATTGTCATGGTGCATGCTTGAATTTTTTTGAGTCTAGCGGGTTGTATCGCGTGACGGATGGTTCTGCTCTTCGAGTGGAGGGACAATCTCTTTGGAAGTCTTACAGGGCATTGGGGGTTCGACCTCTTCCAGCTTTTCGAAACGGCAAAGCTCACCATTTCTACAATCTGCAAAGGGCAGCAAGGTCAGAGATCTCATATCCTTAACAACCACCTCAGTAGCAACTAGCACGAAGTCCAGCTATCTCAGAGACATTGACAACATGGCCGGCCTCGGGAAAGCAGCAGAACTCACTATAACCCCACTGATGCATCTCCATCGACCTCTCAATCATTTCAATATTGACAGCATCATAAAGAGCAACGCTGGTAGCGTGAAGGTATTCTGGCTGCCTGCAGATGGTGACAAAGCTTCGATCCTCAGCCTCGATCTCATCCAAATTTTCAATCATCGGAACGATCAATGGTGTCACTGCTTGAATACCTGCCTTTACTGGGATCCTACAGGATTGGAAACCGCACAATCACATCTAAAGGTGTTAAAAAGAATCTGGTACAGTCCTTCATGGCGCCTATATCCTCTTCTATGCGATGTTACAAAGCTTGCGTGTGAATGAGCATGTCAAGGAGTGCTCACTTGGCATCCGTGGGGATGCATTCATCCTCAAAGGAGTACCGATTGCAACAGTAGGAACCTGGATGAATCCGTCTTACGAGGACGTACCGTCAGAACTATTCACAACGAATGTAGGAAATGGTGAGAGTGCATTTTCGGAATTAGTCAAGTTGTTCAATAGGACTCAGAAGCCTTCTCCAGGAGCTTCTACACCAATAGGGTCTGGATCTTTGTTTGTCTCAAGACGTTTCAGTAACTCGTCGGATTTGGACCTCGGCTTCAGCACATTCAACAACCTACAGTTCTAGCGGTCTAGGATCTGGCGTATTCGAACTCCAGCACCTTTCAATTTTGGTAGTTTTGAGCTCTAGTATGCTTCGTTCCATACACTAAGATTGGCTAGATGCAATCATCTCATAGCCGCCTGGGTCCCGTGCAGACGGTCGTGGACCATTCAAAGCCGTACAGAAACCCTGAATCCAAAACCCTGCTAATCCCTGATGGCGTGAATGACTACGTCGGTCTACATGTATGACTCTTTTTGAATTCATTGGGTTTCTTGCTCCTCAGGAATATCTTTCTGGTTGCCTAATGTGTCATCATAAAACAGCTCTTTTCTTTGTGAGACGTTACACTTGCGGCAGGCATGAGTGACAATTTTCCTTGTGCCTTTCGAATCACACTATGCGTAACTTCGAGAAGTCTTTATATGACCGTTTAGCTCACACTCTCTTTCTTCTCTATCAGATAAATTACTCCATGCCCATGAAATCAATATCCAGACAACTACACCATCTTCAATTCTTCCCTGAGCTTTACTACAGATCTAGCAGCTCAGACTATCTCGCAATTCTCGAGGCTCCTACTCTAGTGAAAAGATACATCTCAGTGAGTGCAACCTGG
>JAABUK010000409.1_pt1 | contig 92081 bp, 69 predicted proteins | sample 5559141 | NCBI WGS metagenome assembly JAABUK01 (sample SAMN10711869, study PRJNA513367) | rock metagenome | isolation source: Antarctica rocks | place: Antarctica: Victoria Land, Pudding Butte nord | collected 2016-01-03
ACGGCTTGCTCGATGCCGAACGTCCTCAATTCTCAGGCCTCGTTCTATCTCTCGTCGGCAACTCAAACGGCGACGACGGCTTTCTTCGCACAGATGAAATATTCAATCTTCGCTTAGGCTCTCCCTTAGTCATGCTCTCCGCTTGCGAAACTGGCTTGGGCAAGCAAGTCAAAGGCGAAGGCGTCATCGGCTTGACCCGCGCCTTTATGTACGCTGGCGCGCCCACCGTCGGCGTTTCTCTCTGGTCTGTCGCTGATCGTTCGACTGCAACTTTAATGACGGACTTTTACAAACGATTGCTCGCGGGCGTGCCGCCGTCAACAGCCATGCGCGCGGCACAGCAGCAGATGATCGCAGGCAAACGCTACAGCGCGCCGTTTTACTGGGCGCCGTTTGTGCTGAACGGAGATTGGCGGTAAGTATCAAGCATCGAAGCGTGGCATACAGGCTTCGTCACGCTTCGGCTTTCCTTTTACGTCGCGGAATCAATTATGCCCCCGAAATCTCTTCGCGTGCCGTCACGACGACGCTGCAACTTAGCTTTCGTCTTCTGCTGCGCGCTTTTGTTCAGCGCGGTTCAATCGCATACACGCGCCGCACAGTCGCAAGATTCGTCGCGCCTGTCCGCTGCGCTTCGTTTGCCAAATTCGCTTATCGAAACCTCGCAAGCTGAACGTCAAGCGCCTACAGCACTCACTTTGTGGCGCGAAGTCGAATCCCTTGCGGCGCCCAAAAACGAATCGGCGTTGATTGCCGCCCTGACGCGCAATCGCCTCGCTGCCCGTTCGCTTTATAATGAACTTTTGTTCGATGCCGTTGATTCACGTCTTTACAACAATCCGCCGATCTCTCCCGATGCCGATCACATACGAACGCTGCTTGCGCGCATTGACGCCGAAGCCGCCGTGCTTGAAACGAAGCTCGCCGAATGGTCGAAGGAACGCAAAGCTGGCGTGGGTTTTGTGAAGACAACTGACGGCCTCGAACAGTTGCTTTATCTTTACATCGCCGCCGAACCGAAGAACGGAGAGAAGCAGGAAACGCTCGAAGGCGTTCAACCTTTAACGCCGCGTCAATTAACGGAGAGCGCGCTCAAGATCGCCGAAGCGACGGGCAACGAACTTGCCGCCGCCAGCATTTACGGCAATCTGGCATCCTACGCGCACCGCGATAAGCGTTTGCCGGATGCCGCGCCGTTGATCGAACGCGCTGCCGCCATCTGGCAACGCTGGCAGCATCCTGCCGGCCTGCTAGCCTCTGAATTTCTGCGCGCAGAAGATTACGCTCTTGCGGAAAATTGGCGTGACGCGGCACAGGCTTACCGTCGCGCGTATGAACTGACGAAAACGCGTCCGGCCTTGCGCTGTTACCGCTTGATGGTGCTGCCGCAACTTGCCACAAGCCTGCGCAACGCTGGCGATAAAGAAGGCACACGCCGCACGTTTGAACTCGCTGTCGAAGAAGCGCGCGAGCAACTTGCAACTGAAGAGGATCACACCAAACATCTCGCCGCCGCACAAAATCTGGTCAGCCTCGAAGTACAACTCGGCGATGCGCTCAACGCCCTTGATCGTTACGCCGAAGCCGCCGAATGGTTCGCCCGCGCCGACAAGCTGGATGAAGAGAACTACCGGATTCAACTCGTACAGACCGAAGAACAACTGACGAGCGTCACCGCCAACCTACAAGCTAAAATTGACAAGTCGCCGGACGAAGCAACGCGCAAGATTTTCATTCAATCGCGCGAAACCGTTTTCAATGCGTTGACGAGCATTCTAGACGGGCTGGCGTTGAAGCGTAACGACAATGCCGCCCGCGCTAAAATCGCCGAACGCCAACTTGCCCGCGCGCGCGCAACCAACAACACCTTCGACATCGCCAACTCGCTCGATGCTGTCGCCGAAGCATACCGGCGCGGGGGCGATTTCGATAAAGCGCGCGCCACCGCCGGAATCTTTACAAGACCGTTGACATACTCGCCGGAATCGCCTATGACGCAGACGATAACGACGCCGCCATTGCGCGTTACCGCGAAGTTATCGAGCTGGCAAAGCCCGGCGCGCTGCCCACGCTTTTCGACTTGAACGCCGAACCGCGCGCCGACATTCGCCCGATTCTCGCGCGCGGCAACGCGACCGATAGAACCTCGCGCGTTATGAATGCTCTTTTCGCGCGTCAGTGGATCGCCAATATTCTGATGGGCAAAGGCAACTACCGCGAGGCCGATCAGGAATTAACGATTCTTGCCGAAAGCATTCCGCAAATGTACGTCGCCGGTGCGCCCGATGAAGTCGAGCTAACCCGCTGGCTGAATGAGATAAAAGCGAAGCCGGATGTTTCACCGAATCCTCGATTAACGCAAATCAAGATTGCAGACATCGTCGAGCATCGTCGTGAAACCGGCTTCGAGCCAAACAGCGATGAAACGGAGCGTTTGAACACCGCCGAACTTTTCGCTACAGGCTTGCGCGAAGCAGCCGCTATCGGGCGCGCCAACCTGCTCAACGCGCAGTACGATCTCGAAGGCGCAACCAAAGCTTACGAGGAAGCGATTCGCCTTGCCTCCAACTTTTCCGGCGGCTATTTTCCGATTACGGGGATGTATGTCGCCATCGCTAGCATCGAGACCGAACGCGGCAATTACGCCAAAGCTGAAGCGGCGTTGATGCCTGCGCTCGAAAAGTATAAGCGTAACCGCGACGCGGCAGGCATCGCCAACATCATCGCGCAGCAAAGCACTCTGCGGCGTAAGCAAGGCCAGTTCAATGAGGCACGCCGCCTCGCCGAAGAAGCCTTAAAGATCGGCGGCGAGATTAATTCGCGCTCGCTCATCGCATCATTAGCGCGCACGCTCGGATGCGCCGAACTCGAAGCGGGCGGCGACGCGCTGCCCGCCGCCGAACGCCATCTGCGCCAAGCCTTAAAGACATGGCGCGAATTAGGGGAGCGCGCGACCATCGCTTACACGCTCGGCGATCTAGGTTACGCGCTTGAAAGACATGGGCGCGAAACGGATGCGCTTGCAGCTTACGAGGAAGCCGTTAAGATAATTGAATCTTTGACCGGCGCGCTCTCGCAAGGCGTCAGCGCCGACACCTTCAATTCGAGCCGCAGCAGCCGCGATCTTTACGAACGCTTAATCAAGGTACTAATCAAGCGCGGGCGTGCCACCGATGCGCTCGGCTATCTCGAACGCGCGAAGTCCAAATCGCTTGTTGATGCGCTCGCGGGCGCAAACGTCAACGCACAGAATCCGGCGCTCAATAATCTGCTTGAGCGCGTGCGCAAATCGAGTGACGCCGTGCGCCTCGCCGAAACCGCTCTGACGGGTGAACTCGCCAAGCCCGTCGCGCAACGCGACAGCGCGAAGATAGCGAGCGCGCAGTCGAAATTATCAATCGCGCAGAAGGAATATCTAAACGCCGCGCAAGCCATCGAACGCGCCAACCCATCTTACGCCAGCCTCGTCGCTGTCAATCCAACCAACCTTGCAGACATACAAAAACAGCTGCCCGCAAAGGCGCTGCTGCTCGAATACTTCCCTTCCGATAAAGAGCTTTACATCTTCGTCGTGACGCGCGCCGCCGCGCCTACGATTCCCAGCGTCCCGATCACGCGCGAAGCTCTGGCGAATCTGGTGATGCAATACCGCGATGCGCTGAGTTCGGCGGATGAGCCGTCCGTGCTCGAACGCTCCGCACGCGGTTCTCTCTGGAAAGATGACGGGCAGGCGGATTTCAAAACGGATGTACTGCCGCTCAAGGAAGCCACTGTCAAGCTCTACGATGCGTTGATTGCGCCCGTCCAAGCTGCGGTTGACGAAGCCGACACGCTTTTAATCGTCCCGGCGGTGGAGCTTTACTATCTGCCGGTTCACGCGCTCGGACGCGCTAAAGCCGACGGCTCGATTAACTTTCTCATCGAACAAAAACGCTTCGCTTACTTCGCTTCGGCCGATCTGCTCAATGTCGTCAACGCAACTGCAGCAACGACGGGCAAGCTTTCCGGCAAAGCTGATAGTGTGGGCTTGCTGGCGCTCGGAAACCCGGACGGAAGCCTTCCGGCGGCAACCGATGAAGTCGCCGCCCTCAGTCGTCTCTTCACGAAATCGAGCGTCTATACGGGCAAAGACGCCACCGTTGCACGCGTCACACAACCCACTGCGACCCGCACGCCTTTCCTGCACTTTGCGACGCACGGCGTGATTGACAGCCGCAACCCGAAGGAAACTTACCTGCTTCTCGCCGGAACGCCGAACCGCCTTTCGGTTAAAGACATCGTCGAAGATAAATATAAACTCTCGCTCGACGGCACGCGCCTCGTCACGCTTTCGGCCTGTCAGACCAACATCGGCGGCTATGATCCGGGCGCGGTTTACAGCAGTCTCTCACGCGCCTTCTCGAAGGCCGGAGCGCCCACCGTCATCGCTTCGCTGTGGAGCGTCAACGACGCTTCGACGCGCGACACGATAACGCTCTTTTACAAAGAGTTGGTCGCCGGAGTTTCAAAAGCCGAAGCAATGCGCCGCGCCCAACTCGGCGTGATGCGCGATCCGCGCTTCGCGCATCCGTACTACTGGGCGCCGTTTGTCGTGCTGGGTGACTGGAGATAAAGAAGCGAAATTTAAGGATTGAAGAATTCAGGCGGGTTCGATCAGCGTGCCGTTGTCATAGGCGGCGATTAATCTTTCGAGCGCTTCGCACTGACGGCGCAAGCCCGCGCCCGCGTCCGTGTCGGCAATGATTCGGGCGTGATCGTAGGTGCGTATGATCGTAACTTTCGGCACGATGTCCGCGCCGCTCGTAACCGCGTCTTCGATTGATCCGAAGTGATGGTGTTCGGCGAGCGCGATGCTTTCGGGAGCGAGAATCAAAGTGTAGCCATGATCGCCGTAGGCTTCGGAGAATGCGCCGTCAATCGTCACGGCATTGCCGCCACGCTTGACGGGCTGCTCGCCCTCTTCGATCTTCACAGGGACATGCCCGTTGACGATTAGCCCGTCTTCGGTGACGCCGAACTCGCGCATTATGCGGCGACAGAAATCCGCGTCGTGGATCAAGTCGAAATACGGATTTTTGTTTTCGACGTGCGTTTGTTTATCTTCGACAAAATATGTCTCGAAGGTCGCCATGCGGTCTTTGCCGAAAAACGGCGAGCGCGCTCCCGCCCACAAATACCAGAACCAATCCGCGTCACCTTCCGCCGCCGCGCCCGTCACCGCGCCCGCCCGAAAAGCACGGCGGATAACCGCTCCGAGAGAATCAAATAAAGCACGGCCAGCGCACTCTTCGCCGTCCACCTTTAATGAAAGCATCTGGCCGCCTTCATCCACCGGCACGCAGGCGTGAAAGATCAAAGCATCATCGCGTTCGAGCCACATCGCGCCGCGCCTTACGACGTACCTCATATGTTCCCACAAACGCGCGCTCGTCAAAAACGATTGCCGCAAACGATTCATGCACGCGCTTTCTTCCGCCGAGAGCTTGTAAGGATCATTCGGATCGATGGTCGGTAAATTGGTATCGCGCAAAGGATAAGTTTGCCCGTCAATCTCTACCGTGCCGTTCGCAAAATCGATGCGGTGAAGCAGATTGCGATTCTCCATGTCCCATTCGGGATGGCGGCGGATGGCTTGCCCTTCCAGTTTGAACTGCATAATCGCCGCCGCCTTCTGCATCCGCCTCATCAAAGCATCATCGCGCAGTCCCGTTCCCTTCAGCCCGAAGCATTCCGCCGGATCATCCGCATAAATCGTGCGCGCTAATTTTTCGAGCGGCGACACAATCAATCCATAGCCTTCTTCCAACTGCGAGAGGCGACGGTAGCGCAAAGAAACGCGGAGGACAGTAGCGATCAGCGCTTCTTGCCCGAGACACGCGCCCATCCACTCCGCATCATGATTGCCCCATGTGAGGATCACGTTCGGCTGCTCCATCAAATAATCGATGACGCGATCAATGCGCGGGCCGCGATCTCCCAAATCTCCCGCGACGATGATTTCCGAAGCCGTCAGATTGCGCACCAAACGAGACGCCGCACGCACGCAAAGCAAATCCTGATCGTGCTCCGTCAGCACATAAATCATTTCGTCAATGTAAGCTGGCGCGCGTTCGGAACAAGGTTCGGCAAGTAGTTCTTCAAATAGTTCGCGGCGTTCCGGCGGGAAAAGATTGACGACGTGCGCGCGGCGATAGTTTTTCGCAAGGCCACGCACAAGCTCGAATTGCAAACGCAGCGTGCGCGAAACCCATTCTCGGCGGCTCTCGGAATCCGCAAACTTGTCGCTCATGTGCGCCATCATCTCGCGCGGATAATAGAGCACAGCGAGCAACTCTTTGATTTCAACATCCGTCAATCGTTCGCTAAACAATGATTCGACGAGCGGGCGCAAAGAGCCGGAAGCGTTGTTGATGACGTGCCGCAGCTTTTTATATTCGCCGTGAACATCGCTAATGACGTGGACGACGCCCATCGGTAGATGCAGGCCAGCGCGCAACGCAGACACTTCGACCAGCGCGCTCTCCGCCGATGCATAGTTCATCGCCAACGCGCGAAGCAAAGTCAGTTCAGATTTGTCCGTTGAATCGCTCACAATTCAATATCAGAAAGATTCGTACAATTTTATTTTCGCCACTCATCAATGAGCGAGGCGACGAGTCCAGTCCAGCCCGTTTGATGCGACGCGCCCAAGCCCATGCCTGTATCGCCGTGAAAGTATTCGTAGAACAGCAGTAGGTCGCGCCAGTGCGGATCGGTCTGAAACTTTTCGTATTTGCCGTGAACAGGGCGCACGCCGTCTTCGTTGCGTGTAAACAATCGGATCATGCGGTCTGCGAATCCCTGCGCCATATCGTCGAGCGTCACGGCTGGCTCATTCGCTGCTGCGCTTTCAATGGACAACTCCGCGCCGTAAGCCTTGCCTAATTTGCGGAAGGATTCGATCATCATAAAGCTCGTCGGAAACCACACAGGGCCGCGCCAGTTCGAGTTGCCGCCCTTCAGCATTTCGATGGATTCGGCAGGCTCGTAGGCAACCTGATTGCGCCCGAAGACGAACGGATGCTCCTCGTGATATTTCGAGAGACTGCGCAAGCCGTAGTCAGAGCGAAACTCCGCAGGGTCCCAGATTCTTTCAAGCAAGTGCCGCATCTGCGCTTCATCGACGATGGCGAGCACATGAACCTTGCCGCCGTCCTCGCGCTCAATTGTCGTCACGCAGCTTTGCACTATGTCTTGCCTGTTCTTCAAAAACCAATTGAGGTTTCCCTGAAACTCCGGGAACGGCTTGAGCCAGTCTTCTTCCAAGCGCTCGATTGCATAGAGCGGAATCAAGCCCACGAGCGAGCGCACGCGAAATTTATGAAACTCGCCGTTCGGATAACGCAGCACATCGTAAAAGAAACGATCCTTTTCGTCCCACAAGGAATAGTTGCGCCCGCCCATTTTCTTCATCGCCGCGCCAACGTAAACGTAGTGCTGAAAAAATTTCGTGGCGAGCGCTTCGTATGCTTTGTTTTCCTTTGCGAGTTCAAGGGCGATGCGCATCAAGTTCAAACAAAACATGCCCATCCAGCCCGTCGCGTCGGATTGTTCGAGCACCGCGCCGTTCGGCATTTCCTCGCTGCGGTCAAGCACGGTGATGTTATCTAAACCGAGAAAGCCGCCCTCGAAAACGTTGTTGCCTTCGCCGTCCACCTTATTAATCCACCACGCGAAATTTATCAGCAGCTTGTGGAAACACTTTTCGAGAAACATGCGGTCGGCTTTGCCCGTGCGCTGGCGATCCATGTTGTAAACTCTCCACACAGCCCACGCGTGAACCGGCGGATTGAGGTCTGAAAATTCCCACTCGTAAGCCGGTATTTGCCCGTTCGGATGCTGAAATTGCTCGAACAATAAAAGCCACAACTGATCTTTCGCAAATTCAGGATCGACGAGCGCGAGCGGCGCGCAGTGAAACGCCAAATCCCACGCCGCGAACCAAGGATATTCCCACTTGTCCGGCATCGACATCACGCGCATCGAGTTCAAGTGCATCCAGCGATGATTGCGATTGCGGCGGCGCGATTCCGGCGGCGGAGAATTCGGGTTATCACCGTCGAACCAGCGATGCACGTCGTAAATATAAATCTGCTTCGACCACAACATCCCCGCGAGCGCCTGCCGCTGCACGAGCTTTTCGTCCGCCGTTGCCTTCGGCGGATGAATCGACTCATAAAACTCGTTCGCTTCCGCGCGCCCTCGCTCGATGATTTTATCGACATCGGCAAGCGGCTTTTTCAAAAGCTTGTCCGACAAACGAAGGCGTATCACAACAGATTCATTCGCCGGAACATTTATGCCTGCGTAATGCAAACACGCTTTCGTTCCCGTCTGCGCAGGATTGAGGCAATCTTCATTATTGATAATATGACGATGAAAAGCGTCCTTCACAAACTCGCTGCGGCTTTGCGCACCCTCGCCCCACACACGCGGCGCGTTCGTTTCGTTGTTCGTAAAAAGCGTGGTTGCGTTTGCTTCGCCGTACAAATAACGTTGGCCTAGACGATACTCGAACGGCAAATTTGGAAGCGGCGCAGCCTTTGAATCGTCGGCCAGAAGGCTCACGAAATCCTTTCCCTTCGGCCCCGCGCTGATAACGGGTTCGCTCGACGCTTCCGCTTCCCACGCCCACGTATTGCGAAACCAAAGTTGCGGCAAGACGTGAATCGAAGCATCTTCAGCGCCGCGATTGAAAACTTCGATGCGAACGCAGATGTCTTCCGCGTCGGCTTTCGCGTATTCGACGAACACATCGAAGTAGCGATCATCATCGAACACGCCTGTGTCCAAAAGCTCGTATTCGGGAAGATGCTCGCCGCGCCGCTTGCGGTTTTCTTCTATCAACTGAACATACGGATATTCTCTTTGCGGATACTTGTACAGATATTTCATGTACGAATGCGTCGGCGTCGAATCGAGATAAAAATAGTATTCCTTAACGTCCTCGCTGTGATTCGCTTCATTCGACACTAGCCCGTACAGCCGCTCCTTCAAAATCGCATCGCGCCCGTTCCACAAAGCGAGCGAGAAGACCATCAATTGATAGCGGTCGCAGATTCCGGCAAGCCCGTCTTCACCCCAGCGATAAGCTTTCGAGCGCGCCAGATCGTGCGGAAAGTAATCCCACGCCGCGCCGTCCGCAGAGTAATCCTCGCGCACGGTTCCCCACGCGCGCTCCGATACATACGGCCCCCATTTACGCCACGGCGCAACCGGCGCGCTCGAAGGTTCGTGCAGCCTCTCGTGTTCTTTGGTGTTCATTGAAATGTTAGGTTTTGATTGTAAAGAGCAGCGGCTTGTTCCTCTCTGCCCGCGTGTTATGTTTTCAAACAAAAGCACGGGCAGGAAAACAAGCCGCTGCTGCCGCCACCACACAATGACCGTCGAAGAATCCTTAAAACATCTTCGTCAAGTCTTTTTTTCGTCCAACTGCGCTAGTTTTTCGACGCGCTGCCCGTGCCGCCCGCCCGCGAAATTCGTTTCCATGAAAATGCGCGCCATCTTCGCGGCGAGTTCCGGCTCGATAAAACGCGCGCCGAGACAAAGCACGTTGGCGTCGTTGTGTTCGCGGGCAAGACGCGCAGTTTCTTCGTTCCAGCAAAGCGCGGCGCGCACGCCCGGCACTTTGTTGGCTGCGATGGAAATGCCGATGCCCGAACCGCATACGACAACGCCGCGAACATCGTCGCCGCCCTCCACGACAGCATGGCCGACAGCCGCGCCGAAGTCCGGGTAATCGACGCTCTCCAGATTATTCGTGCCGCGATCATCAACCTCGAAGCCTTGCTTCACAAGCTCTTGCTTCAACGATTCCTTGCTTTCATATCCGGCGTGATCGCTGCCGATGATAATTTTATGCGGCTTCATTGTGTCCCTATCCATCGGTTGTTAAAGATTAGCGGCGGCATCCTTATCGACGAGCCACTCCAGCATTCCGCCTGCCGCTTGCGGTTGAATCAATTGCGACGGCAAGCGATTCGTGTCGCGCTCGCCGTTGATGACTTCCGGCAGGCGCAGAGCCTTGCCCGCGCCCGTGATGAGAAACAAAACATGCGCCGCATGATTAATCGCGGGAGCCGAAAGCGTGATGCGGAAAGTATTGAATTTTTCGACCCAGTTGGCAGTCACCCACGCAGATGTTTCCTTTAGAGCCTGCGAGCCGGGAAAGAGAGATGCCGTATGCCCGTCATCGCCCATGCCGAGCAGCACGAGATCAAAATGCGGCCATTGTTCTTCTTCAAAATAGCCGCGCAACTCGTCTTCATAAAGGCGCGCGTTAGCAACCGCGTCGCCGTCGCCGACCATGCGATGAACGTTTTGCGGCGGCAGCGGCACGCTGGCAAGCAACGCTTCATTTGCCATGCGATAATTGCTTTCGGCATCGTTCGGCGGCACGCATCGCTCGTCGCCGAAAAAGATATGCACCTTCGGCCATTCGATTTGTTCACGGTATTCATCTGACGCAAGAAGCTCGTAAAGCTTTTTCGGCGTCGATCCGCCCGCGAGCGCAACGCTGAATCTTCCGTTAGCGTCGATTGCTTCACGCGCGATTTCGATCAGGCGTTCGGCGGCGCGGCGGGCGACTTCCGCGCCGTCTGCGCAAACGACTATTTGCGGAGCGCTTGCTTTGTTTTTCCCGGCTGCTTCCATAAAAGTTGCCTTTAATAAAGTGAACTACGCGCCGCGCCGTGAAGCGCTGTTTTGTCGTCGAGAATTACATGAACGGGAATGCTCGAATTGAACGCGCTGAAGCGCCCCTTATCCTTGAACGCACGCATAAATGTTCCGTCCTTCAGCTTCTCGATTATTTTCGGAGCGATGCCGCCGCCCAAGTAAAGCCCGCCCGTCGCCACCATCATCAGCGTCAGATTGCCCGCCATTGCGCCGTAAATAGACGCGAACATATCGAGTGCCTTCACCGCCAATTCCGATTTATTAGTGAGCGCCGCAGCGGACACGGTAGCCGTTTTGTTGCCGCCGGGAGCGTCGATTTCCGTGCGCAGCCAGTCCGGTTCTTCGGCAAATTTACGGTCGCGCAAAAAAGAATAAACATTAAAAAGTCCCGGCCCTGACAGCGCTCTCTCATAGCTGACGTGACCGCCGAACTTTTCCGCCAGGTATTTGTAGAGGTCTGTTTCCGTTTCGTTGCGCGCGGCGAAATCCGAATGTCCGCCTTCGGAAGCGAGCGGTTGATAGCGCCCGTTTTCGCGCAAAATTATTCCGGCCATGCCAAGCCCCGTGCCTGCCGCAATCAATGCGCGATTGCCGCCCACCGACGCATCGCCTTCGTTGAGCGTCGCAAGCTTGTCGGGCGTTAAGGCTTCGATGCCCGCAGCAGTCGCTTCGAGGTCATTAATTAACTTGACGCGCCCGATGCCGAGTTGCGCGGCCAAAGAATCCGATTCGACAATCCACGCGAGATTCGGCGTTTCGGAGCGTCCGTCGATAACAGGCCCGGCGATGCCGAAGCAAGCGTGCGTCAGATTCTCGATGGCATGTGCGGCAACGAATTCTTTGAGAATCGCGTTCAGAGAATCATATTTCCCGCTCGGAAAACTCTGCTGCGCTTTGACAGCCCCGACCCTCTCGCCCTGCGACTCAAAAAGCGCGACGTTTGTTTTCGTGCCGCCGATGTCTCCTGCTAGTATCATAAATTGTTCGGGTAGTGTTCAGAGTAGATTTAATTACTTGATCGAAGCAATAAGTTCGGCAGCAACGGCGACAGCCGCTTCGTAAATCGCATCGCGCGCGAGAAAACTCAATTCGCGGCTCAAACGCTGGCCTTCGCTGCGCGCTTCGTACCCGATGACGCGCCCGACGTTGTGTTGGTCGCCGATGTCCGCTTCCGTCTCCAAACGCTTGCCGTCGTCGCTCAAGCCGACGTAAAACTTTGCGCCCTTCGCTTCGTTTGCAACTGTCACGGAACCGAGCAAGCCATCTGTTTCCTTTTTGCCGTCGCTCGCTCGCATCTCGACTTTTATTTTGCGCCCGTCGCCAGACAGTAAAGCAAAACGCTTGGTGTCGCCCTCCTGCGAGAATCCGTTTGCGTCCACCGTCCACTTGAGCCTAGACGCGAGCCACCCGACAATCAGGAGCGCATTGGCAGCCAATTCTTCGCGCGCAATGTCGGGCGCATCGTATTCGACTGTGATGCGATCAGTTTCATTCAGCAGCGGCAGATAATCCTGTACGTCCCAGAAGCTTGCGATAAGCGTGCGCCATGAAGTCAAGCGCCCCCAATTAAGATCGCTGGTGCGCACAAAGTCCGGGCGCTCTCGTATCAACTGCGCGAGGCGTTGGATGTCTTCATGCGGATGATCGAACGAGCAAGAATCAATAACGAGACGATCCGCGAGCGCCGTCATGCGATCAAAAAGCTTGTCTTCGTAGTGCGGAATATCCTTCCACCACAAAAAAACAGGCACGTCCGGCACAAGCAAAGGCGCAAGCGCGCTTGCCACGGAATTAATCGCCGTGCCTTTCGCTTCAATCGTTACTTGCTCGCCGCAGATTTGTTTCAAGTCTTTGCCGAGGTCGCGGCTATGCGATGAAACGCGCGCGGTAAGCCCGGCCTCGCCCGCCGCATCGTCGTCCGCGACTAAGGTTAGCGCGCGGCATGGATTCTGCTCGAACACTTCGCCGAGAATATGCGCGACTTCATCACGCTGCTCGCGCGCCGTCGCATAAACCAATAAGTTAAGCACGCACGCGCGGGTCACGCCCGATCCGGCAGCCTCGGCTTCCTTTTTGTCGCCGCTTGCTTGCTGCCACAAAGCAGACAATTCCTGCTCGATCTTGCCGACATCGATGCCCTTCATCGTCGAAGAAACGACTCCCTGTTGTGTTTCCATTACCACTCCTGAATCGCTACGAAACAGCCTGTAGAACACACGCCGCTAAGCTAATAATGTAAAATAGCGCATTGACGAATTACACTTTACTGTTATGTCCCGTTACGGCCTGCGCCATTGGCGTCCCTGCGCTTCGAGCAAATCGAAGGCAGCTTTCGGCCCCCACGTTCCCGCTTCGTAGTTGGGAAAAGGCGCGTCTGTTTTCGTCGCCGCCCATTCGTCCAAGACAGGCATGATGAGTTCCCACCCGCGCTCCGTCATATCGCGTCGCGCATACAAAGTAGAATCGCCGAAAATGCAGTCGAGCAATAGTCGTTCGTAAGCTTCCGCAGACTTTGTGCCGAATGATGAGCCGTAACGGAAATCCATGTTCACGTCGCGTATGTGCGTCACCTGTCCGGGAACCTTCGCGGCAAAACGCAAAGTAATTCCTTCGTCGGGCTGAACGCGCACGATCAATTGATTCGGCACGACCTGTTCCATCATTTCCGCGCCGAAAAGATGCAAGGGCGCATCGCGGAATTGAATGGCGATTTCCGTCACGCGCTTCGGCAGGCGTTTGCCGCTACGTATGTAAAACGGCACGCCAGACCAGCGCCAATTATCAAAGAGCATCGTAATCATTGCGAAAGTATCGGTGGCGGAATCGGGCGCGACGCCGTCTTCTTCACGATAGCCGGGAACGATTTGCCCGTTGATCGAGCCTGCGCCGTACTGCCCGCGCACGCATTCCGATCTGACGCGCTCGCTGGTGAACGCGCGTGCCGCCTGCATCGCCTTTATCTTTTCGTCGCGCACGGATTCCGAACTAAGAGAAGACGGCGGTTCCATCGCTACCAGCGAGAGAACTTGAAATACGTGATTCTGAAGCATGTCGCGCACGACGCCGGATTTTTCGTAGTAGCCGCCGCGCCCTTCGACGCCGACTGTTTCGGCATTCGTTATCTGGACGTGGTCTATATATTGACGATTCCAGAGCGGCTCGAAAATGCTGTTGGCGAAACGAAAGACCAATAAATTCTGCACGGTTTCCTTGCCGAGATAATGGTCTATGCGATAGACCTGCGACTCATCGAGGAATTGCAGCACATGTCGATTGAGCTTTTGCGCGCTATCGAGGTCTGTGCCGAAGGGCTTTTCGATGATGACGCGCGCCCAATTATTTTCCTGCTTCGTCAATTCGGCAGTCGCCAATTGCTTGACGGCCTCGCCGTAGTGTTCCGGCGCAGTCGATAAATAGAACACGCGGTTGCCCTGCGTGCCGCGCTCGTTGTCGATCTGCTCTAAAAGTTCGCCGAGTTTTTTGTAGTCGTCGGCGTTGTCGATGTTGGACGACAAATAATAAAGCCCGCGCGCGAATGAGTTCCAGACTTCTTCATCGACGCTTTTATTTTCGGAAAACTGCGCGACGGAAGTTTTCATTTTGTCGCGGAAATCGTCGTGGCTCATCTGCGAGCGAGAAAGGCCGACGATAGCAAACTCTGCGGGCAAAAGCCTTTCCTGCACGAGACGGTAAAGCGCCGGAATAAGCTTTCGCTTCGTCAAATCGCCCGATGCGCCGAAGATCACGATAACGCACGGATCGGCAGTTCGCTCAAGACGGATTCCCTCGCGCAAGGGATTTTCTAAAGTTGTTGACATGATTGATCCTCAAAGAGGAGATATCAGATGTCAGATACTAGATGTTAGTGACAGCTATCGGACTATTGCTCTCACTAACATCCAGCATCCAGCATCCAGCATCTACTTTACTGTTTCTCTAACATCTGTTCCCATTCCGTGTGAACTGCGCCGCTGCCCGGTTTGTCCGTGCGCTCATAAGTGTGCGAGCCGAAGAAATCGCGCTGCGCCTGCGTCAGATTGAGCGGCAGATTTGCGGTTCGGTACATATCGAAGTAGCCGAGGCTCGAAGCCATTGCGAGCACAGGCACGCCCGCGTTCATCGCGGTGGTGATGGCGAGTCGCCAATTCGGTTGCGCTTCTTCGACCCACGCCTTGAAATCAGGATCGAGCAAAAGGTTCGGCAGATCGGCGCGGTTTTGGTAAGCCTGTTTGATTTTGTCTAGGAACTGCGCGCGGATAATGCAGCCGCCCTTCCAGATGCGCGAGATTTCGCCCAAGTTCACGTTCCAGTTCCATTTCTCCGAACCGGCGCGAATCAGATTCATGCCCTGCGCGTAGGAACAAATCTTCGACGCATACAGAGCATCACGCACGGCTTCGATCATCTGCTTTTTATCGCCCGTGAATTTGCCGGTTTTCGGGCCGTTGATTTCCTTGCTCGCCGCAACGCGTTCATCTTTTCTGGATGAAAGCGTGCGCGCGTCAACTGATGCGTTGATGGTCGGGACGACGATGCCCAGATCGAGGGCGATTTCGCTTGTCCACTTGCCGGTTCCCTTTTGCCCTGCTTTGTCGAGCACGAGGTCAACGAGCGGTTTGCCTGTTTCCGTGTCTTTGACGCGCAGAATTTGCGCTGTGATTTCGATCAGGAACGATTCGAGATGACCGTGATTCCATTCGTCGAAAACGTCCGCCATTTCGCCCGCTTCCATACCAAGAACATTGCGCATGATGTCGTAGGCTTCGGCGATTAATTGCATGTCGCCGTACTCGATGCCGTTATGAACCATCTTGACGAAATGGCCTGCGCCGCCCGGCCCGATGTACGTCACGCACGCGCCGTCATCGACCTTCGCGGCGATTGATTCCCATATCGGACGAATTTGCTCATAGGCTTCCTTCGCACCGCCCGGCATTAACGAAGGCCCCCACAGCGCGCCTTTTTCGCCGCCGGAAACGCCGGAGCCGATAAAGTTGAAACCCTCTGCCTTGAGCGATTTTTCGCGGCGCTCCGTGTCCATAAAATAGGAGTTGCCGCCGTCGATAATAATGTCGCCCTTGTCCATGAACGGCTTGATCTGGTCAATCGTCCAATCGACGGCCTCGCCCGCTTTAACGAGCAGGATGGCTTTGCGCGGGCGTTCGAGCGATTTGATAAATTCTTCGGGAGAATGCGTGCCGATGACTTGCTTGCCTTCGGCGCGCGCTACGAAGTCATCGACTTTTTTCGGGTCGCGGTTGAAAACGGCAATCGGGTAGCCGTTGCGTTCGATATTCATTGCGAGATTTTCGCCCATCACGGCGAGGCCGATCATGCCTATCTTGGCAGTCTTGCTGCCTTGTTCCGGTGTTGCCATTTTCCTGTCCTCTACGTTTGAAAAGCAAAGCGCGAAAGGCTTTGCCCGCCCGGTAAAATTACGACAACTGGGCGGAGTGGTGGACGCGAGGGAATGTAAAAGAAGATGTCAGATGCTAGATGTTAGATACCAGTTAAAACTCACGTCTTCACTAAAATCTAACATTCGACATCCAACATCTTTTCTTCAGAGTGTTCCGCGTGATTTCGGAATCGGTGCATTGCTGCCGCTGCTGCTGCCCGCGCCGGTTGCGCCGGAGCGCGGGAGTGCTTCGCCGATCAACTCATGCAGACGCGTAAGCCCGGCTTGAACATCCGCGCCGAGATCAATGCGAATCGCACGCCGCCCGCGCGAAGCAAGGGAACGAAAATCGCCGAGCGCCTGCGCCTGCTTCAAAGTGCTGAAAGTATACGGCTGATTCGGAATCGGCAGATCGGTGGTGTCCGGCGCGGTCAGTTGCATAAAGACGCCCGCGTCAGAGCCGCCCTTGTGCAGTTGGCCTGTCGAATGCAGAAAACGCGGCCCGTAGCCCGTCGTCGTCGCGCATTTCGTCGCATCGCGCAGATGGCCTCTGATGTGCTGAATCAGCTTTTCGTGTTCTGGCGTTTCCTCTATGTAATCGAGCATCGCAATGTAGTCGCCTGCTTTGGCGCGCGCGAGATGCGACCTTAAAGCGTCGAGCACAGAAGCGTTTTGCAAATCTCCGCGCGCTTTGTCGTCCGCGTAAATTGTCAGCGTGCCGTCGGAAACGAGCACGGTTTGTTCGGGAAGCTTGCCCGTCTTGGTGAAGGTTTCCAAAAGCTCTTTCGTCGCGTCTTTTGATTCCTGCACGTTCGGCTGATCGAATGGATTGATGCCGATGACGTAGCCAGCGAAGGCGACGGCAATCTCCCACAGGAAAAACTCTTCGCCGAGATCGTAAGTGTCGTTGAGCGTGCGATAAACGACGGGATGACCGGCGGCTTCGAGCGCTTTTAGTTTCATTTCCGTTTCGCCGTCGGGCTTGCCGATGGAGATGGAAACAAACACGCGGTCATCGCTATAGCTGGACGGCGAGCCGAGCGGTTCGCCTGCCACGGGCAGAATTCCCTTGCCTTCCTTGCCAGTGCTTTCGGCGATAAGCTGTTCGATCCACAATCCGAGCGAACTGATTTCAGGAGCGGCAATGATCGTTAGTTTGTCGCGCCCTGCCTTTGCGCATTCGCCCATAATCGCGCCGAGCCGCGCGCCGGGATTTTCATGCGCTGGCACAACAGACGCGCACGAGTGAACGATGCGTTCGGCGCGGTCAAGCAGCTTCACGACATCCAAGCCCATCAGCGCCGCCGGAACCATCCCGAAATAAGAAAGCGCACTGTAACGTCCGCCGATGTCTGCCGGGTTCAAAAAGATGCGCTTGAACTTATCGTCCGTCGCCATCTGCTCCATCAGCGTACCGGGGTCTGTCACGGCGACAAAGCACTCGCCCGGGTCTGGGCGTTTCTTGCTGACTTGGTCATACCAGTATTTGTAAAAGACAAGCGGCTCCGTCGTCGTGCCGCTCTTCGACGAAATGATGAAAAGACATTTTGTGATGTCTATTTGCTCTGCGATGTCCGCGAAGGCGTCCGGGTCTGTCGAGTCGAGCACAAGGAGTTCAGGATAGCCATCCTGCTTGCCGAAAGTCTGCCGTAGAACTTCCGGGCAGAGGCTCGATCCGCCCATGCCGCAAACCATGACATGCTTGAAGTCGCGCTCGCCGCGCGTGCGGTCAGCGAAGCCTACCAAATCGTTTTCGACGCCGATCATCATATCCGGCACGGTCAGCCAGCCGAGCGCGTTGTTAATTATTTTCTGGCTCGCTTCGTCCGATTTCCAGAGCGCCGCATCCTTGTGCCAGATGCGCCGCATCACGTCGCCCTTTTCCGCTTCCTTAATAGTGTTGTTGACGGCGTCTGCGTATTTCCCCAAGGATGCCGTCAAGCGGTCATTGATGCCGGAGAGCAGCGCGCCGCGTTTGGATTGAATTGACTCAACGAGCGTGTCGAAGGACGTAACAAAGGACGCGAGGCCGTCGTGCTGCAACTTGTCCGTCACGACTTTCAGATCAATGCCGACATCCTTTAGGTCGCCGATTAATTTGAGGCAATCGTCAAGGCCTTCTTCGAGCGTGAGCGCGACTTTGCCGTGATCGCGGATTGCCGTGTAGGTCGCGGGCGGAACTGTATTGACGGTTTCGGGGCCAATCAGATTATCGACGTATAGCACGTCGGAATACTTGGGATTCTTCGCGCCCGTCGAAGCCCATAACTGGCGCTGCACCTGCGCGCCCTTCGCTTTCAGATCGGCGAATCTCTCGCCGTGGAATATCTCTTTGAATTTCTGGTAAGCGAGTTTCGCGTTGGCAATCGCCGCCTTGCCGCACAAACTCTCTATCTTCGCGCGCTCTTCGGGTGAGGTGGCGCGCCGCGCTTTGAATTCGAGGTCTGTGTCAATCATCGTGTCCACGCGCGAAACGAAGAAGCTGGCGACGGATGCGATGTGGTCAACGTTTTTGCCTTCGGCGGCGCGGCGTTCCAAGCCTTTAATGAAAGCTTCGGCGACCTGCACGTAGTTCTCTATGGAAAAGATCATCGTCACGTTAATGTTGATGCCGCGATAAATGGATTCCTCGATGGCGGGCAAGCCTTGCTGCGACGCCGGAATCTTAATCATCACGTTTTTGCGCTTGAGCAGGCCGAACAATCTGTCTGCTTCGTCAATCGTGCCTTGCGTTTCAAAGGCGAGGCGCGGGCTGACTTCGAGGCTGATATAGCCGTCTATGCCGTCCGTCTTATCGTAAACGGGCTTAAGAATGTCCGCCGCGTCGCCGATGTCCTGAACGACGAGCGCGTCATAAATATCTGTGACGGATTTGCCGCCCGTGACGAGCGTGCGCATCTGTTCGTCGTAATCCGTCGAGCCGACAATCGCCTTCTCGAAGATCGTCGGATTGGATGTAACGCCGCGCAGATCGTCTTCGTCAATTTTCTTTTTCAAATCGCCGGTTCCAAGCATCGCGCGACGAATATTGTCGTACCAGATGCTCTGGCCGAGTTTCATAATTTCAACAAGAGGGTTGCTCATAATTTTAACTCCTTCGGAGAACGGCAATCAGCCGACCACAGCGGCCAACGGCTCAAGCTTATCTACAAATGAATCCGCACATGAATCTACGCGCATCGCATGTCATTTATGTTACGCGTCGCAATGTTACACGCTTCACACTACGCGCGCATATTTTGTATCTCGCGCTTGGCGGTGTCAATGAGGTTCTCAAGGGTGAAGCCGAATTTCTTCGTCAACTCTTTAAGCGGCGCGCTCGCACCGAAAGTCTTCATGGCGATGATCGCATCGTTGCTGTTCACATATCTGCGCCAGCCGAAGGTGGAAGCCTGCTCGACGGCGACGCGCGCCTTCACTTCCGGCGGCAGCACTTCGTTTTTGTATTCTTCGGATTGATGCTCGAAGAGTTCCCATGACGGAAGACTGACGACGCGCGCATGAACTCCTTCGGCGACCAGTTTTTCGTAGGCTTCGACGCACAAGCCGACTTCCGAGCCTGTCCCCATGATTATTACTTCGGGCAGCCCGCCGCCGTTGCTCTTGCCTGAATCGGCCAGCACGTAGCCGCCGCGCTTGACGCCTTCGGCTGAAGCATACTTTGTGCGGTCGAGCGTCGGGCATGGCTGGCGGCTAAGGATCAGCACCGTCGGTTCATGCTGCAATTGCATTATGACGCGCCACGCTTCGGCGCATTCGTTGGCATCGCCGGGACGCAGCACGATGAGGCCGGGAATGGCGCGCAAGGATGCGAGTTGTTCGATTGGTTGATGCGTCGGGCCGTCTTCGCCGACGCCTATGGAATCGTGCGTGAAGATATTGATGGTCGGGATTTCCATAATCGAGCTAAGCCGTATGGAAGGCCGCGCGTAATCCGAAAAGATAAAGAAGCCCGCGCCGAAGGGACGCACCTTCGAGAGCGCGAGGCCGTTTAAGACTGCTGCCATCTCATGCTCGCGTATGCCGAAGTGAAAATTGCGCCCGCCGTAATTAGCAGCCGTGAAATCTCCAGCGCCGTCAAAGGTCAAACGTGTTTTTGTCGAAGGCGCAAGGTCAGCCGCGCCGCCGATCAGCCAAGGAACGTTCTTCGCAATCGCGTTCAAAATCTTCGCGGAAGAATCGCGTCCGGCGACGCCCTTCGCGTCCGGCTCAAAGGTCGGAATGTCTTTGTCCCAATTATCGGGCAGCTCACGCTTTTGCATTTTAGTCAAATGGTCTGCGAGTTCTGGATTGGCTTTGCTGTAATCGCCGAGTTTGGCGAACCACTCATCGCGGAGCTTTTTGCCGCGCGCCCCGATGCCCGCCTGAAAATGCTCGCGCACTTCGTCAGGCACAAGGAATTTCGCGTCTTCAGGCCAGCCGTAGTTGCGCTTGGTGAGTTTGATTTCTTCTTCACCGAGCGGCTCGCCGTGCGCCGCGTGCGTGTCTTGCTTGTTGGGCGCTCCCCATGCGATATGGCTGTCAACAATGATGAGCGTCGGGCGATCAGGTTCCTTTCCGGCAACGTTGAAGGCGCGCCGCAGCATGTCTAAATCATTCGCATCGCCGACGCGCGTGACGTTCCAGCCGTAGCCGACGAAGCGCGTCGCAACATCTTCGGAAAACGCCCAAGACGTATTGCCTTCAATCGTGATTTTGTTGTTATCGTAAATCCAACACAGATTGTTTAATTTGAGATGACCGGCGAGCGACGCGGCTTCGTGCGAAATGCCTTCCATCATGCAGCCGTCGCCGCAGAGCGCATAAACGCGGTAATCGAACATCTCTTGGTCTGGACGATTGAAGTGCGCGGCCTGCCACTTGGAAGCAATCGCCATCCCGACGCTCGTCGCAATTCCCTGACCGAGCGGCCCCGTCGTCGTTTCGATGCCGGATGTCCAGCGGTATTCGGGATGACCGGGACAACGGCTATCGAGCTGGCGAAAACTTTTAATGTCATCGAGCGTAACGCTTGCTTCGCCGGTTTTCTCATACTTGCCGTTGACGGCTTTGACGCCCGTTAAATGCAGCACGCTGTAGAGCAGCATCGAAGCGTGTCCCATCGAGAGCACAAAGCGGTCGCGGTTAGGCCAGATCGGATCATCGGGATCGAAGCGCAGGATTTCGTTCCACAGCACGTAAGCGACGGGAGCCATCGCCATCGGCGTTCCGGGATGCCCGGAGTTGGCGGCTTGCACGGCATCCATCGCCAGCGTGCGAATCGTGTTGACGCAAAGCTGCTCGAGTTGTGCTTGAGTGTCGGCGGCGTTTGTTTTGATGTTGGCGGCGGCGGCGGCGACGGGGGTGATCGCTTGCATGATAGGGTTTCTCCTTAAAGTATCTTTGACCGGCGCGAGCGCAAAAAATAAAGCTCGCTTGCTTAGGTGGGATGAATCAATAAGTTAAATTGAATCAACTAAAACGGACAAGGCAGACAACGTGAAATTTCGGCTCGAAACGGAGCCGGATTAAGAACTGAATGGTAGAAACTTGCGAGGCGGCGGCGCTTAAGTTGCGCGTCAAACGGGTTGAGCCGAAGTTTATTGGAAAAATCTTCGTGAACGAGGGAGCCGGATACTACCATAGGAAAATAAACGTGTCTAGAAATTATTTTTAACCTGTCGTATTATTCCCTCGAATATTTTTTGATTCACTTATTCCAAGTGAGTGCTATACTCCCACCTCGCGTACTTCTTAGCAACAGCCGAGACCGCCGGACAAGTCTTAAAAAGTCTTTTCAGTATCTGCACAAACGTATGGAACGCCTCCCTCGCATGTTGGCGCTTTCTTCAACACAATTGAATCAGGTCAGTTATGCCGCGAGAGATTACCAATCACAGCGCAATTCTCGACGCCATTCGCAGCGTTGACAGCATACGAGATTTAGCTGCCAAGCATGACGGTCATTTCGAGTACGAACTCGAACTCGAAGTGATCGCCTACGGGCGCAATTACAACGGTAAAAAAGTCGGGCCGTATTTTCGACTCCTCGTTTATCAAGCGGAAGAAGAAGTCATTCGCCAGAACGATTGGGGCGGCAACACTTTTTATATTGTCGTCGCAGGCACGCTCGACGTGTATGTCCGCGACGAAGACCGCAACATACAAAATAAAGTCGGCGAACTTAAGCAGGGCACGAGCTTCGGCGAAATGTCGATTCTTGCGGGCGTGCCGCGCAATGCGACATGCGTTGTGCCGAAGAATGCCGAGACAACGGTGCTCGAAGTTCAGCGCCCTGCCCTGCGTCTCTTGAGAAAGCTGCCGAAGTTCGGACTTGCGCTCGACGAAACTTACAGGCGGCACGGCTTGGGGCGCGTGCTCGAAGATGTGCGGCAGGCAACGGGCGATTCCTTTAGCCCGGAACTCTTGAAGCAGCTCGGCACGGCGGCGCGCTTTATCGTTTACGGCAAGAGCCACACTTTGTTTCAAGAGAACGAGCCGATTGACAAAGTAGTGCTTATCAAAAACGGCTGGGTGCGGCGCGTGCGCGGAGAGGTGTTCGACGAAGGCATCGCCGACATTACGGCGGGCGCTGATGAAGACGCGCGCATAGATTTTCTCGGCGCAGGCAATTGTTTGGGACTCGAAGGCGTTAAGGATGAAACGGCGTGGCGTTATACCGCGACCATCATGGCGCGCACGGAAGCACTTGAAGTTTCGATTCCACAACTGCGCGCAGACCCGAAATTGCGCGACACTTTGCTTCGCGCCTTCGCGGATTTTTCTGAAGCCGACGACGACATCGCGCTCGAACACGCGCCGGAAAGCCACGTTGCGGCGGCGATGGAACGGGAAATTTCGACGGGCGTAGTGGACGGCGAAAATCTGCTCGTGATGGATATGGATTTGTGCGTGCGCTGCGGCAATTGCTCGTTTGCCTGCCACAACATGCACGGGCAATCGCGTCTTCTGCGGCGCGGCATACATATCGAACGTCCGACGAAACAGGGCTTGCAAAAGTTTCGCATCGACCCGATCCAACATGTGCTGTCGCCCTCCGTGTGTATGCACTGCCAAGACCCTGAATGTTTGACGGGTTGTCCGACGGGCGCAATCGGGCGTTTCAACGACGGGCAAATAGACATCGACCCGAAGACCTGCATCGGCTGCGGCGACTGCGCGACGCAATGCCCTTACAACGCGATTTCGATGATCCCGCGCAAGCCGCCCGCCGCCCCGCCGCCGCTCAATTTCGCCGGACAGATGCGCAGTTGGCTGAGCATTGCTCCCGCGCCGCTTCCGCGCCCTGTCACGGAAACGGAAAATCTGCTCGCCGTCAAATGCAACCTCTGCAACAACACTACGCTCAACCCGAAGAATGGAAAGGAAAACGGGAACGGCAATCGAAGCGGGAACGGGAACGGCAAGGTCAGGCGGCAGGCTTATTCGTGTCAAGAAAGTTGTCCGACGGGCGCGCTCGTGCGTGTTAATCCGCGCGAGTATTTCACGGAAGTCGGCAGCACCATCGGCCTTGTTTTCCGCGACGAAACGCACGCCATCGGGCGCAACATACACAAACGCGATCCGCTCGCGCAGCTCTGGCACGCGGGCGGCGTCATCAGCACGATTCTTTTTACCATTGCCACCGTGTGGGCTTTGCGGCGTTACGGTTTGGACGGGCGCATCCATGATTCATGGTTGACGGTGCGATGGATAACGGGACTCGTCGGACTCTTCGGCATCGCCGCCGTGATGACGTATCCGGCGCGCAAGCAAGTTTATAGAAGACGCGCCGGGCCACTGCGCTATTGGATGCTGATGCACGTTTACGCTGGCGTCGTCGCGGGCGTGCTGCTGCTGCTTCACGGCGGGCGCAGCACGGGCGGGCTGCTCACTTCGCTGCTGATGATTTCCTTTGATCTCGTCATCCTCTCGGGGCTTTTCGGCATCGCCTGTTATTTGATTGTGCCGCGTATTATGACGAGCATAGAGGGCGATCCGTTGTTGATCGAAGATTTGCGTTTGCGGCGCGCTGAGTTGCGCGAAACGCTGGCGAGCCTTGCCAATCGCAGCACAGGCACGCTTTCTGATCTTATCAAGCGCCGTGTAACAAACCGTTTTCTTTCGTTCAATTATCTTATGCGGCAATTTACACGGCGCGAAGAATTATCTTCGATGCTCGCGGCGGCGCGCGCCGAATGGCACACCGACGTCAAGAAATTTACTGATCCGCACGAGCGCGAAATGCTGTCGGAAGCCGTCGAATCTGCCGCAACCTTGCGCCGCGTTGACGCGCTTATTTATTTGCATCAACTATTGAAACTGTGGCTTGCGCCGCACGTTGTTTCGACTTCGCTGATGCTGGCGCTGATGATCGTACACATTATCCAAGTCGTGTTCTTCGCCGCGCGTTAATCGACTTCGGGCGGGCAGTCCGCCTTTGCTTTGCCGCCGCCGTAAAAAAGCATGAAGCCTGAATCCAACACCATCACATTCATTATCACGCGCGAGGATCGCAACGTCGATCCGGTCACGCTGTTGACTGAAGCACTGACAATCGGCAGTCTCACGGGCTGCGATTTATTGCTTAATCATCCGAGCGTTTCACGCACGCACGCCGGGATCAAGGAAGACGACGGCGATTTTTATATCTTCAATCTCAGCCCGTCCAATTCGACGACGCTCAACGGCAAGCTCGTCGAACAAAGAGCGGCGCTCGCCGTCGGCGACCATCTTCAAATCGGAACCTTCTTTTTGGAAATCGAGCGTATAGAAAAGAAGACTCTGGCGCTCACGGTATCGCTCAAGATTGCCACGCGCGTCGGCGAAACCACTGACGCTGAAGCGAGCGATGACGCATTGCCCGCAGAGGCTTCCGCGCTAACCGCAGACGCCGCCACAGCAGGCGCGCACGCCGCCGATCACGCACAGCATTCGGCGAAGGAAGAAGCGAGTAGCGCCGCCGCGCTCGACGTTTTCTGGCAAAAGCGCAAGCGCGAGGCGGGAAAAATGGCGCGCCCTTCGCCGCTTCACCCGCACGAAAAGGCGCGTCTGGGCAAAGCGCGCTGGAACTGGACGCCGACGCGCGATCTGGCGCGCCCGTGGCCTGTTTCGATTTTAATCTGGGGCGCGATTATCGTCGGCGTCTTTTCCGTCGCGGCGGCGCTCGGCTACACCAGCGCCTTTTCGCCCGCTCCCGTTTCCAATCCGCACCAGCGAGCGGCGCTCGAAATGACGCCCGCCATCGCGCGCCAACCGAACGCCAATTCATGCACGAGTTGTCACGCGGTCAGGGCGAACATGGAAACGCGTTGCGCACAGTGTCATCAAACCGAAAGTTTCGTCGCCACCGTGACAGACCCGCACGCGCAGGCTGGCATCACTTGCACAAGCTGTCATGCGGAACATCGCGGCGCGAGTTTTCGTCCCGGCGAGGCGTCGCTTTCGACATGCGCAACATGCCACAACGACGCCAACAAAGCTCTTTATCGCGGCAAGTCTGTCCATACGCCGCACGGCGGCACGTTCGGTTATCCGGTTGTCAACGGCGAATGGGAATGGAAAGGACTCGACGGCGAAGAATGGCAGCAAAAGCAAATCGCGCTCGTGCGCCAATCAACGGACACGGATCGAGAGTGGCGCAGCAAACAATTCCACGCCATACATCTTTACCGCGTGCGCCCCGTCGCGGGCATCGCAGGCAACAGCGAAGGCGAAATGTCGTGCTCAAGTTGCCATCAATCCTTTTCTCCGATTGACCGCGAAACGCCGCGCCAGACATGCGCCAAATGCCACAACGGTAAAACCGAAGAGAAAACGAACCGCACGCTGATCGCCGCCGATACAGCCAACTGTACGTCCTGCCATGTGCAGCATGTGAAGGACAAACGCCACTGGAATCCATCAATGCTCTCAAGCCCTGTCGCGGACGCAACGACGATGCCCACCCACGCGCAAGAATTTCGCGCACAGGAAGCAACATCGCTAAGAGCCTCGACTGAAAAAAGATAATTGAAACGGCGCGGATTATTTATTCCGGCCATTTCATTAAATGATTCACTAAACGGTATGAGAAAGTCACAGATAATTATCATTGTCGCTTTGCTGGCGATGCTCGTCCTCGTCAATCTGCTGACCGGCGGAAACGACATCGGCAGACATTATCTAGGCGGCGTGCCTTGGTACGGCTGGAGCGGCGTCGGCATCGCGCTGGCATTCGTCGGCATCGGCTTTGCCATGCGCGACTCACTGCGCACGCGCCACTTTATCGAAGCGCCGCCGCCCGAATTGGTTGCGAAAACCGGCGGCGAGGCGCTCGTGTCGGCAGCAGACCTCGAACGCATAGACCCGGACGGCCCGAGTTATCCGCATCCTGTAATTTTCCCGGAGCGTTGCATCGGCTGCCATGCCTGCGTCGATGCCTGCCCGCATGATGTGCTGGCAATCGTCAACGGCATTGCGACGCCCATTGCGCGCGATCAGTGCATGGAAGACACTGCGTGTCAGGTCGAATGCCCTGTCAGCCCGAAGGCTTGCATCATCGTCAATACGACGAAGATCATTCCGCCGCGCAAAGTACCCAAACGTAATCAAGCCTTTATGACGGACGTACCCGGCTGCTACATTATCGGCGACGTGTCCGGCACACCTTTAATCAAAAACGCTGCCAATGAAGGCGCAGACGTAATTAACCACATTACAGAAGAATTAAAAGCCGCACAGCCTGAACCGAAGGCCGAAACGGATGTTGTGATTATCGGTATCGGCCCCGCAGGGCTGTCTGCGGCAGTGCTTGCAAAGAAGGCAGGGCTACGTTATATCGGCGTCGAGCAAAACAAAATATTGGCGACGATTGAGGCTTATCCGGCCAACAAATACGTTTTTTTCAAGCCGGAAACGATGGATTCACATGGCGGCATCGCGGTTGAAGGTCTCGGCTTGCAACGCGAGAAGATTCTCGAATCGTGGAAGAATGTCATGCTTTCAACCGGAGTTGAAATCAGCGAAGGCGAAAGCTGCAAAGCCGTTACAAAAGCAGACGACGGTGATTACTTTGTCGTCAAGACCGAAAAGGGTTTGGAGAAAGAAAAGATGACGTACAAGGCGCGGCGCGTCATCATCGCCATCGGCAACAGTGGCACTCCGATGAAGCTACGTTTGCCCGGCGAAGAAATGCGCGTCACGCGCGACGGGCGCACCGAAGACAAAGTCAGATACAAATTAACAGACCCGGAAGAATACAAACGCCGCAAGGTTATCATCGTCGGCGCGGGCAATTCCGCCATAGAAGCGGCTGTCGATTTAGTCGCCAAGCGCAACGGCGATCAAATCACGTTTCGCCCGGACGATGAAATCAATGAAGTAACCTTGGTGATTCGCAGCGACTTGAAAAACGATTTGAAGTTCGGCAATAAGATGCAGATTTACCAGTGCATCGACGAGAAAAAGATCAAAGTGTTTTTCGGCACGGCGATCAAGGAAATACGCGATGAAGAAGTGGTGCTGATGAACGCGCGCACGAGCGAAGAAAAAGCGACGCTCGCCAACGATTACATTTTCGCAATGATTGGCGGCGACCGTCCCACCAAATTCCTCGAAGCCATCGGCATCAAAATCGGTTAAGCATTCGAGCATCCTGAAATCAAGAAGGCCGCGCGACTCGTTGAATGAGTCGCGCGGCCTTTTAGTTTTTACTTTTGCTTTGCTTTACGGTTCGTTGCCGAGTTCCGGCACAGGGCGATTCATGGATTGATAAATCGCCACAATCGTATCGACTTCTTCGCGTGCCTGTGCGTTGTTTGGTTCATAGCGTAGAGCGCGGCGCAAATCCCTTAAAGCGAATTTGTACAGCGTAGGCTGTCCGGCGTTGTAAAAGACGTTGCCGCGTTCGAGATAAGCGGCGGCGGCAGTGCGCTTATCAGATTCCGTTGCGCCCGAAGCTTTCGCTTTGCGTTCGGCCTGCGCAATCTTCGCATCGAGCGCTGCGGTGTCTACGTCCGGTTTATCATTAGAAGATGATGACGACATGCCGCCGCTGCTCATCGGTAAAACGGAGCCGCCGTGCGCGGAAACAATCGGCGGCGCGGCGTCGGCTGACTCGGTGTTTGCGTTCGCTGACGTCGTCTGCGTCGTTGAAGTTGTCGTCGTGTTGGTTTGCGCTTCCGAATTCACGGACGATTGGCGCGGCGCACAGGCCGTTAGATAAAGCGCGGCGGAGACGACGGCAGCGAAAAACGCCATGCGTCGAAGCTGGAACAGCATCCGCACATGGCGCTTCCGATTAAATTTATAATCCGACATTCCTACTGAAAACGATTCTCTCACGAAACTACTTTATCCATTTCTCTATTGCGCCCGCCCGCATCGCTTTCGCCATACGGCTTATCACTTTTTGACGTGGCACGCGGCGCACTGGCTGCTGGTCGGCGCTTTCGTGTCAGGCACGCGCTCATGAAAGGAGTCGTGACAGACATTGCAGTTGCGGTGATAGGCTTCCTTGTTCGTTAGCTCCGTGTCATCCGTGTCGCCCGCGTATTTAATTTTCGGCGAAGGCTTCGTGTCTTCCTGAAAGTGGCAGGTGCGGCAGGATTTGACGGGGACTTCGGCGGCGTCGTTAAGCGAGGCAGCGGTCAACAACACTCTGCGCTCGGAAGTTTTATAAGGCGAAGGCGGCGTCGGCTGATCCGTATGGTGGCACTCCGCGCAGCCGATGACGGATTTACCGTCGCGGCTGTAACTCTTCGTGCTGTGCGTTTCGTGATTGAACGCAACCGCGCCCCACTTGTCGCTCTTGCTGTCCTTATCGAGCATTACTTGTTTCGGCTGCACCTTACTATCGAGCAAGGCGGCGGGAAGCGTCAGATTGAAAGCCTTCGATGCGGGAGCGTATCCGACGAGGCCGAGCGCGACGAAGCCGAGTGTAACGGCGAAAGCTGTAAGCAATTTCATAAGGATAAACTTCCCTGATCTCTGGCGGGCGAACGATCCCGCAAGACATTGTCGATAAGTTAAGGGAGAGCGGTGAACAAAGCTTGCGAGGGCTTGGCTGCGGCTCAATAAGAACAAAAGTCTGACGTGCGATTTTGTCCTCGATATGAGACTCGGGCATCATATTCCGGCAATCGCGCGCTTGTCAAACTATTTATTAACGGCGCTTGATAGACGATTATCGCGGCATCTGAAAGGTTTGCCCTTTATGGCATTTGCGGCAGTCGTTGAAATCCGCGTCGCCGAAGGCGCGGCGTCCGTTGTGGCATGTCAGGCAGCTTTGCGCGCGCGAATTGGCGAAGTGCTGCGCGGTGCGCGGCGAGGTTACTTGCTGGAGTTGCGGAACGCCTGCGCGTGCGCGGTGGCAGTCGGCGCAGTTAAGGCGCTGTCTGGTTCCGTGTTCGGCGTGGCTAAAGCTTGCGGCAAAGGCGCGCGCGTTTGTTGAAGCGCGGACGAGTCTTCCCTGTTCGTGGCAGATGCTGCAAGATGAAATGTCGCGCCCGTTCGATGAAGCGTTCGGCGTGTGGCAGGTGTAACACTGCGCGTGCGCGCCGAGTCCTGCGGGAATGGAAAGCGCCGCGCTCACGCGACGAAGCGGCGAGTGGCAGGCGCTGCAACCCGCTTGCGGGCGCGCTTCGCCCTGCATGTGCTGCGCGTGATCGAACTGCGCATTGAAGCTCGCAAGCTTCGGAAAATCCTTCATCGGCGGATGCGGATCGTTAAGGTTCGTGTGGCAGATGGCGCACATCTGGTTGCTTGCGGGATTCGACGAAACGAATTGCGCGAGATGGCAACTCGTGCAGGCTTTGTGGCCGGGGAAAGTCGGCTTCGGCGAATTGTCTGCGGCGCGTTTGTGGCACGATGCGCATTGAATCGCCGCGTGATGCTCGCTGCCGTGCAGGAACTTCGAGAAATCCATATCGGACGATTGAGTGGGCGCAAACGAAGGCGCGAGCGTGACGGCACGGACGCGATTATTGAGCGCAAGAAACGCAAAGACGCCGAGACAAGCGATGAGCAAAACACAAATCGAAATTTGGCGGCGCGTCGGCGTCAGGCGCAATCGTTTGATAGGCGCAAGACTTCGACGCAAAGCGCGCGGATGTTTCGCGGAAGCGTCTCGCATAGTTTCCGTTGCATCGTCTCGGGCGAATTGTTTTTCTTCGTCGCTCACTTTTTCTCACCGCCGCTCGTGTTGCCGCCTGCCGCTGCCGGTTGCGGCTTTGTGCGCTTGATCGCTTTGTAATGATCGTCGAAGCCGTCGATTTTCGTGCCGATGTTTGTGCTGTGGCAATAAACGCAATCGAACTTCGGGTCTTGCTCGCGCGCCTTTAATTCTCTGGCAATCGCCGCCACCTTCGATTTGCCGCCTTTGTCGCCGTGGCAATCCACGCACGCCGCGAGTTGCACGCCGTTTTCCTTCAAACGAAACGTTTCGAGCGAATCCACTTGCGAAACTTTTTTGTGGCAATCCGTGCAGCCTGTCGAGCGGTGAGGATCATCCTTCGGCTTTGCGTCGAACGACGGAATCGCGTGCTGAAACTTCGGCGAAATGCGCGCCGACCAAGCTTCCGCAACTGAAGCGAACGCGGCGGGCAACGCGGGCGCATCCACATTGTTGTGGCTGCTGCTCACGGGAACAAACTTCGCTTCCGCCGTTCCGTTTTTTTCCGCCGCAGCATTTTTCGAGGCGTCGCTTGCCGCTATCGTCTTGCGCGGCTTCAGGAGCGCGTTGCGGTGACACTCGGCGCAACTGTTGATGTACGGCTCATAGACGGCGTAGGCCGTCTTCTCGTTGGGCGCGGCGGCCTTCCAGTGGCAATCGACGCATGAAGCGTGGCCGGCGGGCGACGTCATAAAAGTTCCCGGCGTCGGCACGAAGGATTTCTTCGGCCAAACGGCAGCGACTCGTTCGAGATTCGCGTTGTTCGTTTTATGGCAATGCACGCATGTATCCTGCACGCTCAAAGCCTTCTTTGCCGCGTCAGGCAGTTTGGCGAACGCCGTGCGCGTGCTCGACGAGAGATGCTTGCGGTGCGGAAAAATATCTGCGAACTGCGATGGCGAAGAGGCAGCAGTTTTCGGGAAGTCGAACCGCGCGTCGCTTCGCGGCGATACGACTGTGTGGCACACAGTGCAAATCATCGGGCGCGCGCCCGCAAAAAACTGTTGGCGATGACAGTTCAGGCATGATTCATGATTGGGATAATCCTTAACGTCCGGCTGTGCTTGCGAAGCGACGCGGTGACAACTCGCGCAGGAATCCTTCGCGCCGCCGCCGTGACCGGGAACGTCATGCGTAAATTTCGAGTAAGACATACCGGCGCGCGCGGGCATTCTAATCGAGCCGCGACGCCTGTTCGTTTGCCGGTTGAAACGCTGCTGCTGCAGCGCGGGCGGCGGGTCTATGTTTGATTCGCTCGGATTGTTTAATTCGCTGGCGTTCGAGGCGCTGCGCGGAAAGATGAACAGTCCGACGGCGAGCACGGCGAAAAATGCGAGCACGACGACGCGCAGTTTGAAGATGCGTTGATCTGGCAAGCGGCTTTGCAGCACCCGACGAATCCTTTTGCGAGGGATAGCGGCGGCGATGTTATTAATTAATGCGAGGCGCGCTTAAGGCAAGAAAACGTGCGGCCTCTTTTACAAGAACAGATTGAAAACTTTTCAAGGCGACATGCGCCGTGCAATTTGCGAGGAGGGATCAAAAAAACTTACCAGCGGGCTACTGTAACGCGCTACGGCAAAAAAGTAAAAATCATTAACGCGTCTGTGTTCCGGCGATGCCTGTCGCCGCATCGAGTTTTTGCAAATTCGTGCGAATCTGCGGCAACGCGGCGCTCTTAGGATTAACTTGTTCGAGCCGCGCAAGCATTTCGCGCGCTTCCTTCGCTTCGCCTTTGGTTGTCAGAGCGATGGCGAGATTTTGCAGTGTTTGTTCGTGGTTCGCATCGGATTGCAGCGAGCGGCGAAACTCTTTGATGGCGCGATCAACATCGGGCGGCGTGCGCAGGTAAAAGCTCAAGCCCAAATCCGTGCGAACATTTACGTCATCCGGCTTTTTCAAAAGCGCCGAAGCGTACCAGCGCTCCGCATCCTGATAGCGTCCCGCATCATAATTGGCATTGCCGAGTTTGACAACTGTTTCGTAATGGTCGGGACGAAGTTTGTTGGCCTTCTGCCAAAATTCAAGCGCGTCGTCGTAGCGCTGAATCTGGTAAAAGAGTTCGCCCGCCTTGAATTGGGCATCGAAATCGTTCGGCGCATTTCGCGCTTGCTGCACTTGCGCCTGCACAGCCGCCTGCATTCCCTGCGCGGCGCGCGGATCAGCCACGGCAATCGAAGAAGTCTGCGCGCCACCTTCATTCGCCGCACCGTCCGCGCCCGACGGCAAATCAATGTCCGATGGCGCAACGACTGCGGCAGTTGACATGCGCGCGGCGGCGCGTTGATTGACCGTATTGACGAACATGAAGCCGACGATAAAGCCGAGCAGCACGCCGATAGTTAGAAAAAGGCTGTTTTCCTTCGTCATAAAAGTAAAAGTTTGAAGTCGGCGACGTTTATTACTAATGCCTGTCGGCTCCAAAATTTCGTTGTCATGCGTAAGAATGAAGTCCCGGCAGCAGATAGCTCACGCCCAAGTACGTGAAGATGATGAAGAGAAAGCCTGCGACGGCGAAGTATGCGCTGCGGCGTCCAGACCAGCCGCGCGCGATTCTCGAATGCAGAAACGCGGCGTAGGTCAGCCACGCGACGAACGCGCCCGTTTCCTTCGAGTCCCACTGCCAGTAATGCCCCCACGATTCATTTGCCCAGATCGCGCCCGTCATCAAAAGCAAAGCGAGTCCGGCGAAGGTAACGCCCGCCGTTACGTACATGAGGCTATCGAGTTTCTCCAAAGGAGGCAGCGCCGCGCGCAATTTCTCCGTGCGGAAGCTGAAGATAATGACAAATAGCGTCGCGGCGAAGGCCGTGATTAAAGCCGCGAGTTCGACGGGGTTAGCGTTCAAACTCAAATGAAGCAGCGAGCCGTTTTGCTGCACGAAGCGCGTGGAAAATTGTTCGAGCTGCGGCGCGCTCATCGTCGCAATCTCTTGTGTGGAAAGTCCCGCCGCGTGTTCCGCGACCCACTTGCCGAAGTGCGCGTACTGGCTTGTGTCTATGTGCGCGACGAGGTTCGTCATCGTCTTGACTTGGGAAACAAGCAAAGCGATGGCGCTCGCCTGCACGACAAGCGAAAGCTTCAACAAACGATGTCCCCAGAGCCGCGCTGCTTCGTTTTCTTTGGCGAGATACATACCGAAGCTGACGATCACGCCGACGAGCAGCAAGCCCGTCAAAGCGAGCAGCGGCCCCACATAAGGAATGTCCGCGCGAAGCGGAACAGGCGAACGCGAACCCTGCGTGCCGAGAAAAGTTGACGCGCCGTAAGTGAATGAAGTAAAGACGGAAAAGCGGCTAACGGTGGCGATAACGGACACGACGAAGATGCTCGACCAGATCGCCATCGCTTCGGTCTTCACTCCGTCCTTCAAAAGATAAACGACGGCAACGGCGAAGCACACGAGCGCGACGCCGTAGGAAAGCGACGCGATGCCGACGTGAATCGGACGCCAGTAGGAATCTAAAATCGGCGGCAAGTCGATAAATTCGTTGCCGATAAAGCGCGCCAGTAAAAGAACGAGCGAGGCCAGCGGCAAGGTGATTGCGCCGAGAAAGCGAAAGTTTTTGCGGTGCGCGATAACGAGCGTCGTGATGCCTGCGCCGAACGCGAACGCGAGACTCAAGTCGTACAGATTCGCAAACGGAATATAACGGAAAGCCCAAGGCAGATCGGCGGCGGTGCGTCCCTGCGCGAGGAACGTGGCGAGTTCCCTGTCATGCGCGGCGATCCAGCGCACGCCCCAACTCGACGCGTTGCAGAAAACGCCGATGGTCGCAAACCACAGCCCTAGTTTCTGCGCCGTGTTCGACGGCGCGTAAAGATTCGTCAAATGAAACGTCGCGGCGGTTAAGTAACACGCGAGCGCGAGCATCATCAACGCGCCATCGGAAATAAAATGACCGCCGCCAGACTGTATGCGCAGCAGCACCATCAGGACAGCGCCGACAACTGCTAAAATTGCCGGTAGATATGAAAGCAGCGACGAGCTTTTGAATTTAACTTCCGGCGCGTTCAAGACCGCCGACTGTTGCATAACTTCGCTCATAATTAATTCACCTCTTCTTGCTGTGGGGGATTTCCGCTGACGATGTTGACGAGCCGTTTGAAACGATCATCGAAGCCGTTCCAATTGCGATTCGTATTGCCGCCGAGCGTTACTTCAAAATTGTTTCCGGCCTGTTCCTCTATGTGCGCCCAGACGCGTTGGTGCGAAAAGAAGAAGACGGCGCAGAGCGTTAAGGCGAGCAGCACGAAGCCTATGTAAACGACGCGTGAGCCGGGATCGCGTTGAATCGAGAGTATGTGCGCCGACGGAACCTTCTCGAAATCCGCGAGACGGAATTTGTAACCGGCGACGGGCGCTCCGACAGGCGCGCCAGACGGCAAATCCATCCCGAACGCATACGCCGTTTTCTGCTCGCCTGCGGGCGTCGTGACACGAAGGAGCGCCGCCGGATTATTGTATTCGCCGGAAGCAGTCGCGGGCTGCCCGCCCTGCAAAGTAAAGTCAGGCAAAAAGCTTGCGAACTCGATGCGCGTGCCGTCCGCCAAAGTCGTTTGCCCGTCGCGTTGAATGATGACATCCTGCGCGGCGCTTCCATTCTCCGGCGTCAAATGCAAAGTGATATTGCGCGCATTACCGAGTGAAATAAAACTCGCTTGAAAAAGACGATAGCCGCGATAATCGTAAGGATCGTTGAGGTGAACGAGAGCTTCGCGCGTGCCGTATTCATCTTTTATTTTAATGCGCGTCAGCCAGTCAATCGTGTTGTCCGCCGAAATAGGCCCGTTCTTTTTAATCAACTTTTGTTCGATGTCCGTGCAGATAATCGTGAACGGAAGTTGAAACGGCGTGCGCGTCATTTTATCGAGCTGAAAATTCACTTCCTGAATCTGCGCGGAAGTCTTGCCCGGCGTAAGCTGCATTTCGCCCGTGTGTCCGAACTGCGCCGTGAGAAAGCCGCCCGTGAAAATCGTCAGAAGCGCGACATGCACGGCATACGCGCCGAGACGATTCCAAGTGCCGTGTTCGGCAAAAACAAAAGTGCGATTGTTCTTTTCCGTGACGCGCGATTTCAGGCCGACGCTTTGGCAAGCGGCGGAAACTTGCGCGGCAACATCGTCGCGGCTCGCGCCCTTTACACGAAGCGTCGCAGTTTGCTTTTGCCCGCGCAGCCAGTGCGCCGACGCATCGAGTTTCGGGCGCGAGATGTACGTCCACGCGCCGGGAAAGCGATCAATCGAGGCGAGTATGATATTGAGCGACAGCACCAAAAGCAGCACGTTGAAGTACCACGCGTGATAGATGTCGAAGAAGCCGAGGCTGCCGTAAAGAAGCTGCTGCGAGGGCGTCAAATCCGCGTAATACTTATCGAAGCCTTCGACGGATTGCTGCATAATCAGCATTCCGATCATCGACGCGACGACCAGTGTAATTAAGAGCGAAACGCCGAAACGCACCGAACTCAAAAGATTGAGCACGCGCGTGAGCACGGACGGCGCGGCGCGCTTCGCCGTCGTAGACGCAGCGGGCGCAGAAGAGTTTGCGACTGTTTCTATTTTACTTCCGTCAACTGCTGACATTCTTTTTTAATTTGAACAAAACGAAATATGGCGATACAGGCGATCAGCCTGTGGATTTGGCTTCTGGACTTTGACGAGGGAAAAACTTCTGTCATCGAACCTCTGCATTGGAGCGCCAACATCATAACGAATTAAATCCGCTTCATCAACTGCTTTCGCCTGCCCTGCGCAAGCGACCCGAACCGCGCGCGCCGCACAAGCGTTCCGGCGTTTGCATTATGCCGCGCCACACAGTTATTTTACATGCGGGATGACCAAAAATATTCTACTGACAGTTGTCGGGACGCTTCTAGGATTCATGCTCGGATTCCTCGTCGCCAACTCCTTCAGCAAAGCACTGACTCCGCCCGGAACCGTCGCGGATACGTCATCGCGTGCGACGCCCGCTACTGCGCCGCCGCTCGATCCTGCCCAAACAAGCGGCAAGCTTCCGCCCAATCATCCGAACATCAGCGGTGATGATGCAACAGCAAACGGCGCGACAACAGCGGGCGCAACTAACATCACTGCAAATTCCGCGCAGGCGCAATCCGCGATGGATCAAGCGGATCGTCAACCGCGCAGCTTCGACGCGCAGATGTCTGCCGCCGCCGTCTTTTATCAAGCGGGAGCGTTCGACAAAGCGGCGCTTTATTTGAGCCGCGCGCTTGCGATTAATCCGAACAACGCGGACGCGCTGACCGCGATGGGCGACACCAAATACGACGCCGGAGATTACGCGAGCGCATCATCATTCTACGAACGCGCGCTCGCGCAAAGGCCGAGCGATGTGGACGTGCGAACAGACCTCGGCAACACTTATTTTCAACGCACGCCGCCGGACTTTGACCGCGCCATCAATGAATACCGCAAAGCGCTTCAACTCGACCCGAAGCACGAAAAGACTTTACAGAATCTCGCCGCCGCCGCACTGCGCAAAGGCGACAAACAAACTGCACGCGACGCTGTTGAAAAACTCGCAAGCGTCAATCCGTCAAGCCAATTCGCCGCACGAATGCGCGCCGCATTGGAAAACAATTCGACGCCGTAAAGTTTCTCCGCTGAAATTAACGAAACTGCTGCAACTTCTTGGCTTATGATTCTGTTGATAAATAGCGGCGTGGCACGCGTCGGCTGATGCCGCATGTGATTTCGTAAGAAATTGTGTTGGCTGTCTTCGCTACATCTTCGACGGGTATCGACAGCTCTCCATCCTCACCGAACAATGTCACACAATCATTGAGCGCGACGCCCGGCACGTCCGTCACATCGACGAGCGTTAAATCCATTGAGACGCGTCCGACGATTGGCGCATAAACTCCGCGCACTATGACGCGCCCGCGATTCGAGAGCGCACGCACGTAGCCATCGTTGTATCCGACTGGCAAAGTTGCCACGAGAGTTTCGCGCGCAGCCTCGAACGTGCAGCCGTAGCCGAGCGTCTCGCCTTTGCGCACACTTTTCAAAAGCGTGATGCGCGAACGCAAACTCATCACAGGACGCAAGGTCACAGGCGATGGTAAAGGCGGCAGGACATCGCGCCACAAACCGTAGAGCGTGCCGCCGGGACGCACCATATTGCCGCGTGCGTTCGGGTGCGCAAAAGTTCCGGCGCTGTTCGCCAAATCTCGATAAGTCGGATTGAAGCCGCGCGCGCGAAATAAATTAACGGCGTCGTTGAAGCGCGTCACTTGCTCGTTCGTAAAGCAATCGCGTTCGGGTTCGTCTGCCGCCGCGAAGTGCGTCATCATGCCGTCCACGCGAATGTTTTTGAAGGCAAGCAAGTGGTCGGCGAATTCGTTTGCGGCATCGTAGCGCACGCCGAGCCTGCCCATCCCCGTGTCTATCTTCACATGAACATCTGCGATGATGCCCGCATCCCGCGCGGCACGATCAAGCTTTTCCGCCATGTCCGTGCGATAAATAACCGGCACTATATTGTGCTTGATGCACGCCGCTTCCTGACCGTCCCAGAATCCGCCGAGCGACAAAATGGGCTGGCGTATAATCGCTTCGAGCCGCAACTGCAAGGCTTCTTCCGGCAAGGCGACAGCGAACCACTCTGCGCCTTCATCGCTCAATCTTCCGGCACAGGCCACCGCGCCATGACCGTAGGCGTCGGCCTTGACCACTGCCATTACTTTAACCGTGTCTCCGACAAGGCCGCGTATCGCATGAAAGTTTGCGGCAAGCGCATCCATGTCAATGTCTGCACATGTCGGACGATGCGCGAACATCTCTGCATCGAGAATCTTCGGCGCGTCGTTGGCGGCGTCGTTTCTTTTTACTGAGTCTGAATCAAGCATGGCGATTCGCGTTCAACGCTCGCTTTGCACGCAAGCGCGAACTTAGACATTACTGTGGAAAAAGCTGTGTATGAATATTTCTGTATGAACTGTTTGAAGTTACTCCCGCCACATATTTTCAAAGCGGGTGAACTCTTTGAGAAAGGCAAGTTTGGCTGTTCCCGTCGGGCCGTTGCGCTGCTTGGCAACGATAATCTCCGCGATGCCCGCGTTCTCTTCCGTGCGGTTGTACTGCTCTTCGCGGTAGATAAATGCCACTACGTCCGCGTCCTGCTCTATTGCTCCTGATTCGCGCAAGTCCGCGAGTTGCGGGCGGTGATCCGTTCGTGCTTCGGGCGCGCGAGAGAGTTGCGAAAGCGCGACGAGCGGCACGTTGAGTTCCTTTGCAAGGCCTTTCAATTCGCGCGAGATTTGCGAGACTTCCTGCTGGCGCGATTCCGAGCGCCTGCTCGAGCCGGACATAAGTTGTAGGTAATCGACGATGATTAGATCGAGCCGCTTGTGTTCCGCTGCGAGGCGTCTGGATTTGGCACGCATTTCCAGCACGGAGATGCCGGGCGTGTCGTCGATAAAGATTTTTGTTTCGGCTAATGTTCCGAGCGCCTGTGCGAGTCTGCCCCATTCCTCGCGCGCGAGGAAGCCGCTGCGGAAACGATGCGCGTCAACGCGGCCTTCCGAGCACAGCATACGCATCACGAGAGATTCCTTCGACATCTCCAGCGAGAACACGCCGATCACAGCCTGTGCTTGAATCGCCGCGTTTTGCGCGAGCGTCAGACAAAGAGCGGTCTTGCCCATTGACGGTCTGGCGGCGACGATTATCAAGTCCGAAGGTTGCAAGCCCGAAGTCATCGCGTCTAGTTCCTGAAAGCCCGTCGTGAGACCCGTTATCATCGCGGAGCGCCCAGCCATTTCTTGAACCTTTTCGAGAATGGAATCGGCAATTGGCTTGACGTGCGCGAAGCCCTGTCGTGTGCGTTCGTCTGCGAGAGCGAAGATGGCTTGCTCTGCGTGGTCTAAAATTATTTCCGCTTCGTCTTCTTCTTCCAAAGCTTCGCTGGTGACTTTGTTGGCGACCTTGACGAGCTGGCGAAGCAGGGATTTATCGCGGACGATCTTGGCGTAGGCGGCGACGTTCGTGAAATGCGGCAGCCCGTAAGTAAGATTGGTGATGAAGGTCAGGCCGCCGACGGATTCCAACTCACCTGCGCGCCGAAGTTCTTCGCTGATTAAAATCGAATTGATTTCAGAACCGCGTTCGGAAAGCGCGACCATCGTCAGGAAAACGCGCCTGTGTGAAGGCACATAAAAGTCTTCCGGCTTCAACAGCTCAATCGCCTGATTGACGAGCGCGTTATCGAGCAGAACCGCGCCTAAGATAGCGCGCTCGGCCTCGCTGCTGTTGGGCAGCGGCTTCTCCAGCATTTGATCGCGCGGCGCATTGGCAATGTAGTTTGACATCTAAAAATGTTCTATGAAGCAGGAGTAGTAGGAATGATGAACGAAAATAAAAGGCCGCAAGCCGCGTGCGGTTCACACTCCGAAATTCGTCGGAGTAGGAGAAGCGCAACGGCTTGCAGCCGCGAACTATACTACAAGGCGCGGGACTCGAACAACGGCAATCCGTCGCGCCCGAATCCCGCGCCTTTTTGATTAAGGATTAACCGTTTTCTGTTTCAGCCGCAGTTGCTTCCGGCTCTGCCGCAGGCGTCGCTGGCTGGGTTTCCGCAGTCGTCGCCGGGGAAGCAGCAGCGGTTTGCGCGCCGCCTTCGTTTTCGACTGTGACGGGAATCTCCACAATCACTTCGCGGTGCAGGCGCACAGGAACAGTGAAGTCACCTGTTTCCTTGATCGCGTCGCGCAAGTTAATGCGGCGGCGATCAATTTCGTAGCCCTTTTCCTTCAAAGCTTCGTGAATGTCCATCGAAGTCACGGAGCCGTAAAGAATGCCGTGCTCGCCGACTTTGCGCGCGAAGGTCAAGCGAAGCTGGCGCATTTGATTGGCCTGTGCTTCGGCGGTTCCGCGTTCCTTCGCTTCCTTTTTGAGAAGCGCGGCGCGTTCCTGTTCGATCTGCTTGACGTTGCCGGAGTTGGCTTGAACGGCGAGCTTGCGCGGCAGCAAATAATTGCGCGCGTAGCCCGCTTTGACGCGCACGATTTCGCCGCGCGCCCCCAAGTTGTCGATGTCTTCCCGTAGGAGAATTTGTGTGTTTGCCATTTCCTTTTGTGCTCTCCTTTTTTAAGCTGTCGCGTAGGGAAGAAGCGCGATGTTGCGCGCGCGTTTGATGGCTTCGGCGAGCATACGCTGATGCGTCGCGCAGGAACCGGAAATGCGGCGCGGTAGAATCTTGCCGCGCTCCGGAATGTAGTTCTGCAAAAGCTTCGTGTCCTTAAAGTCGATCAAATCGACTTTGTCGAGACAAAAGCGGCAGACTTTGCGGCGGTGCATACGTCGCCCGCCGGGGCCGCCGCGCCCGCCACCGCCGCGTGAATCTCGGTCACCGCCGCGACCACCGCCGCCGCGCGAATCTCTGTCACCGCTGCGATCAAAGTTATCGCTGCGCTCGCGGTCATCATTATAATTTCTTGACATAACTTTTCTTTATCCTCAATCAAAGGCACGCTGCCGCTCGAGCGTAAATCTTTTTGCGTTGTGTCTCCAGCGCAAAAGTGAGCAGCACAAGCGTCGCCAATTAAATCAATAACAGCTACAGATGAACGCGCCGTTAAGCTTCGTCGTTTCCGCCGGGTGCGTTGCCACCACCGCTGCTGCTGCCCATGCCATCGCGCCGCTCTCCGCCTGCATTGTTCGACGATGCCGCAAAGGGACGCTTGCTGGCGCGACGGGCGCGCTTGGCTTTGAACTTTTCGGCGCGCTGGCGATCTTCATCGACGCGCACGGTCATGTAGCGAACCACTTGATCGTTGACGCGCATACGGCGTTCGAGTTCCGCGATTTCGCCGCCCGTGCCTTCGATCTCCAGCAGCACGTAATTGCCTTCGCGCTTATGGTTGATCTCGTATGCGAGTTGGCGTCGTCCCATATTCTCGTTTTTGGTGATTGTGCCGCCCTGATCCGTGATGATCTGTTGAAAGCTTTCGCTCAGGCGCGTGACTTCATCCTCGACTACATCGGGGTCAATGATGAACATAACTTCGTAAACTCTAGGTGCTGCCAAAATTCATCCTCCTTATGGATGTCAAGCTTCGTGTATGAAGCAAGAAGGTGGGAACAGTGTTCAGTTGTCAGTGTTCAGAGAGAACTGACCACCGACAACTGAACACTGTTCACTAATTGTACTGCGCCATTGCTTTCTCGATGCCGTCGCGTAGGACAGCGCGGAGTGCGTCGGCGCTTCGCTCTAAAATTGTTTGCAGTTCACTGCGTTCGCGGCGCGAGAATTCATCTAGAACGTAGCGCGCCGTGTCTGTTACCGGATGATCCGCGCCGATGCCGATGCGCAGGCGGATAAACTCGTCGGTCTTGATCGAAGCGATGATCGACTTGAGACCATTGTGGCCGCCCGCCGAACCGCGCGCGCGCAATCGCAGAGTGCCGAACGGCAAGGCAAGGTCATCGCTGATAACGATCAAATCATGCGCCGGTTTAAGTTTCGGTTCCTGCTTGCCGAGCAGACAAGCGATTGATTCGCCGCTCAAATTCATAAACGTCTGCGGCTTAATCAATTCAATCGTTTCATTCCCGATGAGCGCGCGCCCGACGAGTGCGCGGCAATCCTTGCGCCTGACTTGCGCGCCCGCTTCACGCGCCAGCAAATCGACGAGCATGAACCCTAGATTGTGGCGCGTCCATTCATACTGCGCGCCCGGATTCCCTAGACCGACGACGAAACGCATTACGATTTACGATTGCGGATTGGCGATTGCGGATTGCCGATTGAAAGCAGCAGCCATTTAATTATCTGTCTTCAGTCCTTATGTAATCGCTAATCCGCAATCGCCAATCCCTCTACTCTTCGTCGTCCTTCTTGCCCTTGCCGATGACTTCCGGCTCGGCGGACGCTTCCGCATCCTCTGCAACTTCGACAACAGGCTCCGGCTCGTCGCGGACGATGCCGACGGTGGCGATTACCGTTTCCGGCTCGGAGAGAATCTCGACGCCTTCGGTCATGGGAATATCCGAAACGTGAAGCACATCGTGGACTTTCATATTCGAGACATCGACGTTGATCGCTTCGGGAATATCGCGCGGGCGGCAGCGAATCTTGATCTCGCGTTCGATTTGGTCGAGCACGCCTTCTTCTTCGAGCACGCCGACGGGGTCGCCCGTCAAATGCAGCGACACGGTGACTTCGATTTTCTGGCCGCGCACGAGCCTACGCAAATCGGCATGAATGAGTCGCCCGCGCACGGGATCGATTTGCCGGTCAAGGAACATTACTTCGCTCGCGTCCAGCCCCGGGATGTCGAGCGTAAAAATCGTGTTGTGTCCGGTGTCGGAACGCAGGATCGCAGCCAAGTCACGCAAGGGCGCAGTGGCGGAAACGGAGTCGCCTTCACCGCCGTAAATTGTGAGCGGAACAAGTCCCTCACGACGCACGCGACGCGAATCGTTTTTGCCGCGTCCTTCGCGCTTCTCGGCGCGCACTGTGATTTCTTTTCTTTCTGCCATAACTCTTTCGCTTTCTCCATTCAACATTCGGCGCTCGAACCTTCGACGGCGTCAATGAAAATCATCGACAATCAAAAGCTTCAATGCCGAACGCGATTATGCGGTTCAGTGTTTGCCCTTCGTCAGACGAAGAGCGAAGAGACGCTCGTCTCCTCGTGGATCGACTTGATCGCCTTCGCTAGAAGCGGCGCGATGCTCAAGGTCTTAATATTTTTCATTTCGCACGCATTATCGTGCAAAGGAATCGTGTTGGTGATAACCATCTGCTCGATGTCTGATGCGGCCAACTGCTCGCAGGCTTTGCCCGAAAGAACGGCGTGCGTAAAGCAAGCATGGATGCGTTCGGCTCCGGCAATTTTCAAAGCCTTCGCCACCTTCGTCAAAGAACCGCCCGTGTCGCACATGTCATCGACAATCAAACAACTACGCCCACGCACATCACCCACCACGTTCATTACTTCCGCGACGTTCGCGCGCTCCCGGCGCTTATCGCAAATCGCCAGCCGCGCATCGAGGCGTTTCGCGTAGGCGCGCGCGCGTTCGGCTCCGCCCGTGTCCGGCGCGACGACTGTTAAATCCGGCAATGGATTCGCTTGGTAATAGCCGATCATCACAGGCGCGGCGTACAAGTGATCCACAGGAATGTCAAAGAAGCCCTGAATCTGCGCCGCGTGCAAATCCATTGTCAACACGCGATCCGCTCCGGCGGTGGCAATCAAATTTGCGACTAGCTTCGCTGAAATCGGAACGCGCGGGCGATCCTTTTTATCTGAACGCGCGTAGCCGTAATAAGGCAGCACTGCCGTCACGCGCTCGGCTGACGAGCGACGAAACGCATCCAGCATGATGAGCAATTCCATCAAATTGTCGTCAGTCGGCGGGCATGTCGGCTGCACGATAAAGACATCGCCGCCGCGCACGTTTTCGTCGATCTGAAAATTAAACTCGCCGTCGGAAAATCGTTCCGCGATGGCGCGCCCCGGATCGCAACCCAAGTGGTGGCAAATCTCTTCGGCGAGCGCGCGGTTCGCATTGCCCGTAAAGACTTTGATGCCGCCGGTTGTTCCCATAATCAGTGGTCAGTGGTTGGTGGTCGGTAGTCAGTTAAAAGCTAAAATCCGGTCACTGATTACTGCTCGCTGTCCACTATAGTATTGGCTGGGGCGGGAGGATTCGAACCTACGAATGCCGGATTCAAAGTCCGGTGCCTTACCACTTGGCGACGCCCCAACATATTTTTATTGTCAATTACGAACGAAGCACTGCACTGCATGTTCCGAGCGCCGCGTAATACTCTTCGCGCGCGAGCGTTTCGCACTTGAAAATTTGCCACCCGGTTTCGCCTTCGAGTTGCGATGCCGCTTGCTGCCGCTTTGATTCATCCTCGAAAACGCCGAACACGCACGCACCGCTGCCGGAAAGCAAAGCGTTTCGCGCCCCCGCTTTTATTAGCAAATCTCGCGCGCGCTCGATCTCCGGTTCGAGACGGAAAACCACCGGCTCGAAGTCGTTGTAAAGCACTTCCGGTAGCGAATACGTGGAAGTATCGTTCTCGCGCGAATCAAAAAGAATAATGTCGCTTTTTCCCTTTGTCAAGGAACGCTCGTCCAACGCTTTATACGCCGCCGCTGTGGAAACTCCGGCGCGCGGCTTAACGATCAACAAACGATGCGTTTCGACATCCTGAAGCGCGGCGACTTCTGTGCCGAGGCCTGTGCCGAGCGCTGTCCCGCCGACGAAAAAGAAAGGCACGTCTGCGCCTATCCGAGCGCCGATGCGCATAAATTCATCAGGGGATAAAGTCAGATTCCAGAGTTGCGCGAAACCGAGCAGCGCGACGGCAGCATTGCTCGATCCGCCGCCGAGACCCCCCATCGTCGGAATGCGTTTATGGAGCGAAACAATCGCGCCATTTTCGACGTGGTGTTTTTGCTGCAAAGCGCGCGCGGCACGCATCACCAAATTCCCTTCATCGAGCGGAACGTCCGGCGAATTGCATTCGAGTTGAATTCGATTGTCTGCGGCAGGCGCGAACGAGAGCGTGTCGTGAAGCGTGATGGTTTGAAAAATCGTGCGCAGATCATGGTAGCCGTCAGCGCGCCGATGTAGCACGCGTAGCGTCCAGTTGATTTTGGCGAAGCACGGAAGCGTGAATTCGGTACTGAACATAGAAAGAGAGCGGCTCGTTTTTTTAGAATGGCGAGCCGCCCTCTTTAATTGTTCGATGTGAACTGTTAGGGAAAGTCAGCGCGCAGCGAAAACTTGCGTGAAGAAAATTCTACCATCAGCGGCGCGCGCCACGCCAAGACCCGCGCGCGAAAATTGATTGTTCAGAATATTCGTGCGGTGCTTTGTCGATTTCATCCAACGCTCGACGGCAAAAGCGGCAGGATCATCATAACCTTGATTGTACGAGATGTTTTCGCCGAGCGCCTGCCAGCCGTAGATGTCGCAAGCATGTGCGCGCGCAACTACATCCTGTCCGTCCGGCCCGACGTGATTGAAAAAGTCTTGCGTCGCCATGTGCTCCGAGTGAATGCGCGCCATACGAGTCAATTCCGCGTCCCACACAAAAGGCTGCTCGTTGTTGGCGATGCGCTGCTCGTTAATCATATCGAAGGCGCGCCGTTCGACGCTCGTCGCGGCAGTCATCGACACGGCAGCGGCGGCAACGCGGACGGGCGCTGTGATGGCGATTGCTATGGGCTTAGAGTTTGCGGCGATCAGCACTGCGCGCGGGCGCGTGACAGCAGGAACAGCGTCGGCGTTAGTAAGCGAAATAGTTGTGGTGGTGGAAGGACGTATGGAGCCAATGAGACGCGCGACAGGACGCGGCGGCGGGGCGCTATCTCCGTTGCCTTTCGCCAGCGCCACGACAGCAGATTGCGTGATATAGCAAAAACAGATTATCAATAAGAGGCAAATGTGCCGTAGTGAAACATGGGGGAATAATTCGTTTTTTTTCATTGGGGGAAAACTCCGCATTCGTAAATCGCTTTAGCTGTGGAAGATTCTTTATATTTGAGAAGGGTCTCGGGGAAGACCCGCCTCAACTTGTCGATTTACATAATATTACTTGTTTTAACATTGGTCAACAACTTTATTCTGATTTCATCTTTTAATTTACCTGAAAGATCGCGGACAAACCTTATACGTTGCAGACATTATACTTATAGTCAGCGTGAAGTTAAATTTTGAATTATAAAACAGGATTACGAATAACTTTTATGAGGTAGGGTTACTGTAATTTGTTCCTTAGTTTAGCAGTCAGGCGTGCAGTGTCGGGGGGTTCGACTGCCAAAGCGAGGGCTTTTTGCCATGCGGCGCGTGCAAGGGCATTTTTGCCTTGTCGTTCGTAGAGGTCGCCCAAATGTTCTTGAATCGTGGTTGACGTAGAATCGCGTTTGGCGGCTTCGGTTAAATGGCGTTCGGCTTCGTCCAGCTTGCCGAGTTTGAAATAAGCCCAGCCGAGGCTGTCCAGATATGAGGAATTGAATGGTTCGGCACGCACCGCACCTTGAATCAAGGAAAGCGCTTCGGAAAGTTTTTCGTTGCGCTCGATTAGGAAATAGCCGAGATTATTGAGCGCGGTGGCGTTGTCAGGCTCCTGCGCGAGCACGCGGCGCAGCGAGTCTTCAGAGGATTTCGGATCGCCCGCGCGCTCCTGTGCGGAAGAAAGCGCGATGAGTGCATCCGTTAAAAGACGCTTGTTTCCCGAAGCAGTCGCTATTTCAAGAGTCTTGCGCGCGGCCTCGACAGCCTCTCTTCCGCGTCCTGCCTGCGTGTACAGAGCGCTGATAATGCGGTAGGTCAGAAAATCCTGCGGCGAATTATTGAGGCGCGTGCGCAGCAGCACGACGGCTTCATCGACGCGCCCGATGTCTGTTAATGTTTGGGCTTCGAGGCTCAAGAATTGCGGTTGTTTTGGAAAGCGCAGGCGCGCCGCGTGTGCTGCATCGTAGGCTTCCTGCCGTTTCCCTTTACCGCGCAGAATTTCTATTTGCTGCGCGTCCGGCGACGGATCGCTCGCGCCGAGCACTGCGCGCATACGCTCAATGGTTGCCAGCGCATCGCTTGTGCGCCCTGCGCTTTTTTGCAGATTGATCATCTCCTCAAATAATCCTGCGGCAAGCTCTCTCTGGTTCGATGAAGCGAGCGGCGCATCGTTTATGCCGCCCTCCTTTAATAAGCTTTGATAGATGGCGATGGCTTCGTCGTAGCGCGCGGCGTCGGCGTATAGCTGCGCCAGCGAGAGGCGCAACTGCTGTCGATCCTGATCGGCCTTATCGGTTTTCGACACGCGCGCGGCGGCATTTCTTAAAGTGGCAACGGCATCATCGACGCGATTCGCGTGCGCCTGTGTGCGGGCGAGAAGCTGCACCAAGGCGATGTTCGATTCATCGGCGGCCAGCAGGCGTTTTAATTCACCGATGTAGTCGCCGCTGTTGCTGCTTCCGGCTTCAAAAGCGCGCCCTAAAAGTTGCACATATTCTTTGTTGCCGGGCGCGAGCGAGACGGCGCGGCGAATGGCGGCAATGGCTTCTGCATTGCGATTGCTTTGCAGCAGGGCTTCGCCGAGCCGTGCGGCGGCAGCATCCGGCGCAAGGCTATGCCCGCCCGTCGCAAACTGAAAAAAGCGCGAATCAATGGCAGCAGGCGCGGCAGCCCATTTTGTTAAAGCGTCGATGGCTTCGTTCGCGCGCCCTGTGGCTTGATAGAATTCCGCGAGCAATGCCCATGCTTCGGCATCAGTCGGATCGAGCCGTGTGATTTCAAGTGCTTCCGTGATGCCGCGTCCGACGAAAGTTTTATTGATGTTCTCGCTGTTGAGTCCGCTTTTTATTGCATAGATGCGCGAGAGCAAGCGATGCGCGCCGAAACTGTTCGGGTCGATGCGCGTCGCAGCAGTGGCTTCGCTAATCGCGGTTTCGAGATCGGAAGCGAAGAAGGATATTTCGGCGAGCGCAGTGCGCGCTTCGGCAAGAGTCGGATCAAGGGCGGCGGCTTGCTGGAAAGCGTTTTTGGCGGCGCGCACGGCTTCTTCGGAAGGCTCGTTTCCGGCGATTATCAAGCGCCGCTGGCCTTCGAGCAGTTTCGCGTATGCCTGTTCGCGTTTCTCGCGCGTAGTCGTCGCCGCCGTTTGCGCGTAGAAAGCAAAAGCGTCGCGTCGGCTAACGTTATTTGTGCCTGCGAGATTCTTTGCGTATGAGACGGATGTCGAAGAGGAAATTGAAAGGATGCACGCCACAGAAGCGGCGGCGGGCAGTGCGAGGCGAACAAAGCTTTTCACGCAGCGTTTCCTTTCGCGGGCGCGGCAGCATTGGCATCGCCCGTTTGTTCAATTCCCTGCACGACGCGCTGCCATGCGGACTTGCGCGGGTAACAATAAATCAGCACGGCGAGCGTGATGACCGCCGAGCGTAGCGTATATGAAGTGTAACCCGTCAGAAGAGAAACGACTGCGCCGATGATGGTAATCGCGCCGCCGAGCACAGCGACTTGCACGGTTGTTTTTTGCAAAGCGGCAAGCAGGCCGGAAATGCCGCGCAGCGCCGCGATATCCTGTAAACGCATCGCCGAGAACTTTGTGCGGCGCAGAGCGATGGCGCAGAAGCCCAAGATGACAACCGCAATAACCCATCCAATGTCGAGCGACGCATTATCCTTCTGCACGGCTGATTTTCCCAGCAAAACGATAATCGCAGCAAGGGCGAGCGTCAGCGTTATCAATCCGTTGACGACCATCGCCGCCGATTTGTAGCGGCGCGATAATTCTTCCTGCGTGGCACTGTTATCCGGCATCTGTGTTGTGCGATTCAATTATAACGGTGGTTGATGTTCGAGTTGCCCGTCGCTTCCTCGTGTGTTTCGGGCAGCGGAAATATAACACCCGCATTACTCGCGTAGCAAACAACGATTTCAGTGCGCGGCTTTCGTTTGCCGGATCACGCCGCGTTTGTCATTGCCGCGTGCTTCGGCATCAATATAAACGCGCATAAAAGAATCAACCGCCGGAACTATTTTCATAACGGCGGTTGATCTTTACAGCTTCGTGATGAAGTCTTTCGCTAAGGCTTCGTCGGCTTCGGAGTCGAAGCGGGAGCAGACGGAAGCGTCGTACCCGCAGGCTGCGTCGAAGACGGTTGGACACCGGCGGGCGCAGAAGCAGGATTGATGCCGCCATCGGGCGGCGCGCCGGACGGCGTCGGCACGATGCTAATGCCGCTTCCCGAAGGCTTCGCCGCCGGAACACCATTCGCGTTCTGCACGGCTGTCGGATTGCCGCGCGTGGTTGTCGGATTGATTGGCACGACATTGCGCGCGGGCGCGCGGCGCTGAACTGGCGCAGTCGGTGTCGAAGATGGCAATTGACCGCCGTTGCGCACGGCTTCCGCCAGCAAATCGTCTGCCTTATCGTCCTTGCTAATCAGCACGCCGTTTTTATTAACAGTCGCCTGCGTCGTGCCTAAAACTTCGCTAAACACTTTTCCGGTGAAAGAAGGACGCGGAGCCGGTTGTATCTTGGCTTTGATCGGATCGGGTTCCGGCACGGGCGCGCCGATGGCGTTGAGTTGTTCGCGCGCCTTTTCTGCGTACTCGCTGTTCGGATAATCGCGTGCGATGCGCTGAAAATACTTGGCGGCTTCGTCCGGTTCCTCTTCCTGTAAGTAAAGCGCGCCCTGCCGGAACAGCACTTCGTCCATATATGAAAAGTTCGGATACTTTTCGACGATTTCATTCAAACGCGATTGCGCTCCCTTCAAGCCGCCGTTGCCGTGTTCGCTGCGGCCAACATAGAAACGCGCGATCTGCAAATTGTGCAGCGCGAGAAGCTCCTGCACTTCGCTCAAACGCTGGCTTACTTCCGGCTTCAAAGCTGTGTCCGGGAATTGCTGTGTGAGAACCTTCAGGCGCTGCTCGGCTTTTTTCGCGTGCTGAACATCGCGGTTGGCAAGCCCCATCTGGCGCATTTCGCATTCGGCAATTTTCAACATTACATCATCAGCCAAAGGATGCGTCGGGAAAAAGGTCAGCCAATCCTGATATGCGCCCGCCGCTTGGATCAGCGAACTCGTGCTGCCTTCGAGATAAAATGTATCGGCGATGGCGAGTTTGGCGGCAGGCAGATACGGAGAATCAGGGTAAGTCGTGATGATTGTGTTGAAAAGGTAACGCCCTTCTTCCCCGCCGCCTTTGCGCGCTTCCTTCGCCGCCGATTCAAAAAGATCGCGGTCACGTCCGACGGCAGCCGCGCCCGTCAATTCAGCATACTTGTCGCCGCCGCCGCGCCCGAAAACGCGCCCGATGCCAAGGAAGCCGCCGCCGCCCTTTTTCTTTTTAGCGTTGTCCTTTGTTGCAGCGGATTTGTCGGAAGCTTGCGCGACGCCGCCACCACTGTTGCTGCCGTTAGCGGCGCTTGCGCGCAAGGCGGAGTCGATGCGCCCACTCAAATCCGCGACTGACGATTCGAGTTTATCGATGCGACTCGAATCATAGCGTTCAGCGCGATCCTGCTTGCCGCGCAAGTCGCTTACTTCAGAGAGAATGGAATTGGCTTCCTGATCGAGTCCGCGCAGAAGTTGTCGCGGATCATCGGCGGACACCTCGCTTTTCGCTTCAGCCTTGCCGTTGTCCCGCGCGTTCATGGTGGCGAGCGACCCGCTTAAAGAACGCCGCAAAGCCTCCAAACGCGAGCGCATAATCTCCAGACGCTGCGCAGGCGAACCATCCGTCTGCACGCGCGCAGAGTTTGTTCCCTGTGCTTGCAGAACACTTCCCGAAAATGAACCCGACGGCAGCAATAGCATCGCACAAAGCGCGAGCGCGGCAGCAAAATGACGTGTATGCATACTAAACCTCCGAACGAATAAACAGTATTTCAAGCGACATAAATCAGAAGTGAAGAGTTAGCCTAAAGGCGCGCGGCATCCACACGCATGAAACTAACATTCTTCATTCACACTTTCATTTTATGTTTTCTATCCTAACTTCAAACCCACTGCTGCGCTGATGCGGCGTTTTGCAGATCGCGCACGGCTTGTGCCGGATCGGGTGTCGCAAAAACGGCTGACCCGGCGACGACGATTTCGACTCCGGCGGCGACAACCTCCGCAATATTTTTAAGATCGACTCCGCCATCTATTTCAATGCGCGTCGAAAGCTTTCGTTCCTTGATCATGCGGCGCAGGCGGCGCACTTTATCGAGCGTGCCGGAAATAAACTTTTGCCCGCCGAAGCCCGGATTGACCGACATCAGCAATACGTAATCGGCATACGGCAAAGCGTCTTCGATGCTTGCGAGCGAAGTGGCAGGATTAAGCACGATGCCTGCCTGCGCGCCCTTCGCTTTAATTGCATTGAGCGTGCGGTGCAAATGCGGCTCTGCTTCGACATGAACCGAAACCATATTCGCGCCCTCTTCGACAAACTGCTCTGCGTAGCGTCCCGGCTCAGAGATCATTAGATGCGCGTCAATCGGCAAATTCGTTACAGGGCGAATCGATTTCAGCACGGGCAAGCCGATGGTCAGGTTAGGCACGAAATGCCCGTCCATTACATCGAAATGCACGACAGCCGCGCCGCCGTCTTCGATGGCTTTTAACTGTTCGCCGAGCCGCGCAAAGTCGGCAGACAAAATCGAGGGAGCGATCTCAATCATTTCGTTGCTTTCTGCGAGGGCTTCGGTCACAAGTCGGTTTCAAAATTGAAACGCGTCGGAAGACGTTTCCTTACGGCCTGCGCGTGTTGCCGTTCGAGTTAAACGGCGCGGTCTGAAGCACGGGCGGGCGCTTGTTTGCGTTAGAGTTATTGATGCTGCGGTTAGCGTTTGCGTTTGTCGTGCGGTTGCTCGCGTTGCGATTATTCGCGTTTAGATTTCTCGCATTGCGATTGTTCACGCTGGCGTTACCGTTGTTCGAGTTGCGATTACGATTAGTCGCATTGCCGTTATTTACGTTTGCGCCGCTCTTTGAATTGTCGTTTTTATTGGAATTAACGTTTTTGTTGCGGGCGTCTTTGTCTTGCCTGCGATTTTTGTTCGTATTTTGATTCTTCGACGCCGTATTATCGTTGGACTGATTATCAGTTGCCTTGTTTGTTTCGGGAGCAGTGCTTTTTGCCGCATCTTCTTCGGAGGGCGGAGCCGATTCGCCTTCCTTCGGCGGGCGGCTAATGACGACGGCGATGGTCTGCCCCACTTTTATCATGTCGCCTGCGCGCGGCGATTGATCGAGAATCGTATCGGGCTTAGTTTCGGGAGCGAAACGCGAGGCGCGCTTGCGTATATTCAGTCCCGCGCTGCCGAGCACTTCTTCGCCCGCGAGATAGTTCTTGCCGAGTATGTCCGGCACTTGAATTTCCGCGTTGCGTAGGCTAAGAAGATAGATAGTGCCGGTTAGCCCTAGAATAAAAGTAATGGCAACGCCGCAGACGATTCCGATTCTGCCCAAGGTCGGCAATACGCTACGGTTTGTCTCTGACACAAAGTTTTCGTCCACTTTCCAAACAAGCGTGCGCTTTTCGCGCGGCAGGCCTTTCCAGCAAATCCGTGCAAACAAGCCGCGAAGTTTAGCACCCGCGCGGACGGTGCGGCAAGCAAAGCTGCGCGGCTATATGACACGCTCGAAGAGTGCAATGAAAAATCCGTCCGCTCCGTCGCGTTGCGGCCACGTTCGCGCCGCGCCCGAAGCAATCTTCAAAGAATCGGGAACATTTACGGGAAGCTGGCGGAAATCCGTGTTGCCGCTCAAGAATTTATCGACGACAGCCTCGTTTTCTTCCGTCTCGACAGAGCACGTCGAATAAAGCAATCGCCCGCCCTTACACACTGTCTTCGCGGCACAGGCGAGTATCGCTCCTTGCTGCGCTGCGAGATTTGTGATGTCTGAATTTTGGATGCGCCAGCGTATTTCAGGGTTGCGCCTGAGCGTGCCTGTGCCGGAACAAGGCGCATCGACGAGCACGCGTTCAAACGAAAGTTCGGGAAACGGCAGCGCCGAACGCGCATCGAACACGACGCCGGAGACGCTCTTGATTTCTTGCCGCGCGCAGGCTTCGCGCACAATGCGCAAACGGTGTTCATGCACGTCGCCCGCGACAATAAAAGCTTCGTCGTTCGTTTTCATGGCGATATGCGTCGTCTTTCCGCCCGGCGCGGCGCACGCGTCGAGCACGCGGTCTCCCGCTCCGGCGTTTAGCACATGCGCGATTAATTGCGACGCTTCATCCTGAATATAAATAACGCCAGCGCGTGCCAACTCACGCAGCACGCTGCCCGCGCCTGCAACGCGCCAACTCTCCGGCGCAATTGCCGAAGGCTGCAACTCGCCGCCCGCCGCGCGCAGCTTTTCAAAAATATCTTTGCAGTTAATTTTCGCGCTTTCCGGCGATGCACCGCGCGTCACTTTCGTGAGGCGAAAGGCAGTCGGCGGAACGTCGTTGTTGGCGTGTGCGAAAGCTCTGGTGTGCTCCCAACCGAAAGCCTGCGCCCAACGTTCGATCAAATGTTCTGGATGTGAAGTTTCGACGGCGAGGCTTTTGATCGGATCAATGATATTTTTCGCCGGATCGTAATCCGTTTCACGCGCGGCGCGACGCAATACGGCATTAACGAAACTCGCGGCGGACTTGAGACGCGCTTGCTTCACCAGATTAACGGATTCATTAACCGCCGCCGATTGCGGAACGCGCGCGAGAAAGCGCAATTGATAAAGTCCCAGCCGCAGCGCGCGGCGAACCGGCGCATCCAGACTTTTTGCATCACGGCGCGCATAATGTTCGATCAAACAATCGAGCCACAATTGCCGACGCAGCACGCCGAGCACCAATTCATAAGAGAGCGCGCGATCATCCGCGCGCAAGCCTTCATCATCCGCCGTCGCAGCAAGCAGCACAGACGCAAACGCGCCGTCTTCTTCAACGCGCCGCAAAATGTGAAAAGCCGCTTGCCGCGCCGGTGAAACAATTGCACTGCGCGAACCTTGCGCTTGCTGATTTTTATTCTTTTTAATCGCAGGCGTGTTCATACCGATAGCGGGCGCGTTCATACGCCGAATTTGTCGCCCGCTTCAGCCTGCGCGCCGTTAAGAAAATCGCGCACGCTCATGCGCCGCTTGCCTTCCGATTGAACCTCCACAAGCCGCAACGCGCCCTTGCCTCCGCCACACGCGACGATCAAGTTATCGCCGCGCGCTTCGATGATTTCGCCATTCTCAAATCCGACGCCTTCACTATCGTCCGCGTCGAATATTTCGGCTTCCGCGCGCCACACGATTAGTTTCCGCCCGTCGTGCATCGTGTAAGCATTCGGCCAAGGCTGAAAGCCGCGCACGCATCGTTCTATTCGTGACGCATCCTGCGACCAATCAATCGCTCCGTCTTCACGGCGCAAGACGGGCGCGTGCGTCGCATCTTCTTCGCGCTGCACGCGTGGAATCGATTCTGAAAATTTCGCCAGCGTTTCACTCAGCAACTCAGCGCCGAGACCGGCAAGCCGCGCCATCAATTCCGGCGCAGTTTCCTTTTCTTCAATCGCCGTTGCGCGCTGCAAAAGAATCGCGCCGGTATCGAGGCCTTCATCCATTTGCATCGTCGTCACGCCTGTTTCTCTTTCGCCGCGCACAATCGCCCAATTGACGGGCGCCGCACCTCTGTATTTCGGAAGCAAAGAGAAATGCACGTTGATGCAGCCAAAGCGCGGTGCATTCAAAAAGGCGGCAGGCAGAATGCGCCCGTAAGCGACGACAACAGCCGCATCAGCGTCGTATGAAGCGAATAATTCAAGCGCTTCCGATGTTTTTATTTTCGCGGGTTGATGAACGGTAAGATCGTGCGCGAGCGCGAATTCCTTGACGAGCGGCGACTTCAATTTATTGCCGCGTCCGGCGGGCTTGTCCGGCTGTGTCCACACAGCGACAACTTCATGCCCGTCGGCAAGGCAACGCTGCAATGTCGGCACAGCCGCTTCAGGCGTACCCATGAAAATCAAACGCATAGGAAACGGTTTTCAGTTTTCAGTTTCCAGTTCGCAGAAGATATAAGCCGCGCTGTTCGGTTCCTTTGCTGAAAACTAAAAACCGAAAACTGAAAACTGTTCTTTCAAATTGCAGCGCGCTTTTCTGCTTGCTTGAGTTCATAAGCGCCGATTTTTGTGGACAAGACTTTGGCTTGCATGAAGAGGCCAAGGTAATCGCGCCCGCCCGCTTTGGAATCCGTGCCGGACATGTTAAAGCCGCCGAACGGATGCACGCCGACGAGCGCGCCCGTGCATTTGCGATTCAAATAAAGATTGCCGACGTGAAACTCTTGCCGCGCTTGTTCGAGCTTCATAGGGTCATTCGTGTACACCGCGCCGGTCAAGCCGTATTGCGTATCATTCGCAATCTTCAAAGCATCATCGAAATTCTCCGCGCGAATGACCGCGAGCACGGGGCCGAAGATTTCTTCCTGCTCGATTGTGCCGCCCGCCTTCACATCGGCGATTACCGTCGGCTCGATAAAGAAGCCTTGCTCGCCGTCCGAGCCTCCGCCCGTCAGCACGCGCCCGCCTTCGGCTTTTCCTTTTTCGATGTACTCGTTGATCGTCTTGAAAGCTTTTTGATTAATGACGGCGGACATGCCTGTGGCGGCCTCCGTCGGATCGCCGATCTGCAATTTTTCCGTGCGCTCGACAATTTTTTCGAGCATCGAATCGTAAACATCCGTGTGAACGATGGCGCGCGAACAGGCTGAACATTTTTGTCCCTGAAAGCCGAACGCGGACTGCACGACGCCCGTCGCCGCCGCATCCAAATCCGTGTCTGCGTCAACGATGATCGCGTCCTTGCCGCCCATTTCCGCAACGACGCGCTTGATCCAGATTTGCCCTTCGTGTACCTTCGCCGCGCGCTCGTTGACGCGCAAGCCTATTTCTTTTGAACCCGTGAAAGCGATAAAGCGCGTCAACGGATGATCCACTACGACATCGCCGACTTCCGCGCCCGATCCCGTCATAAAATTAACGACGCCCGCAGGCATCCCTGCTTCTTCCAATAGTTCGTAAAATTTATAAGCGATTGTCGGGGCATCCGATGACGGTTTCAAAACAACCGTATTGCCCGTCACCGCTGCCGCCACAGTCATACCCGCCATAATCGCCAGCGGAAAATTCCAGGGCGGAATCACGCACCCGACGCCCAAAGGAATATACTGCAACTCGTTTTCTTCGCCTTCGATTTTCGTGAGCGGTTGCGGCGCGGCATAACGCAGCATCTCGCGCGCATAGAAATCGCAGAAATCAATTGCCTCCGCCGTGTCGCCGTCGGCTTCCGCCCAAGTCTTGCCGACTTCATAAACCATCCACGCGGACATTTCATGCTTGCGTTCGCGCAACAACTCGGTCGTGCGAAAAAGAATCGCGGCGCGTTCATCGGCAGAAGTTCTCGACCACGTTTTGAAGGTCTCGAACGCCGTTTCGACCGCGCGACTCGCTAACTCCTTCGTCGCCTTTTGAAAACGCCCGACGACTTCCGTTCGCCGCGCCGGATTAATGCTCTCGAACTTGTCTTCTGTCTCGATACGCTCGCCGCCGATCACCAGCGGATACTCTTTTCCTAACTCACCCTTAACCTTTTCAATCGCCGCGCGCATCAACCGCGCATTCTCTTCCTTGCTGAAATCCGTAAACGGCTCGTTGCGAAATTCGCCCTGCTGCATAATTCGCTCCCTCTTAGATATAATTTTTCGTCATACTATCACACTGCACAAAACAAAACGCGGCTCCCGCGCTTCGCACACGATAGCCGCATTGTCCGATCACTGATCTTTTATCTGCTCGCTAATCCCACTCGCCCAGCTTCTGCAACTTCCTGATCCGGCGCTTCACCATCTCGCGCTTCAAAGTCGTCGTGCGATCCAGAAACACGATGCCGTCGCAGTGATCCGTTTCATGCAACATGCACCTTGCGGTAAGTTCCGAGCCGTCAATCTCGAACTCCTTCCCGTTGACGTCCTTCGCACGCACGACGGCGCGCAGACTTCTATTCACAGGAAAAAAGATTCCCGGAAACGACAAACAGCCTTCCTCGCCGTACTGCTCATCTTCGACCATCACGATCTCCGGGTTAATCATCGCAATCTTCTGTTCAGGATCGCGCCCTCCCGAACAATCCATCACAAACACACGCTTCGACACATTCACCTGCGGCGCAGCCAGCCCAACGCCCGGCGCGTCATACATCGTCTCGAACATATCATTCACCAACTGCTTCAACTCATCATCGAACCCCGTCACCGCCACAGGCTCGCCCGGCGCAAGCAACACAGGATCAGGGTATTTTACGATTTTCAATAAAGCCATTTAACTATCCCTTTATTAAGCCCAACTTCACGCTTCATCTATATTATCTCAAACTGCACTACTCTTTTCTAGGCCGACTTCCATTGCAAAAGCGATGGGCAAGGCGTGCGTTTTCGGGAATCGTTTTTCCGCCCAACCAATACTGCTCAATATGATCGACGGCAGCATCATCAAGGTCACGTATAGCTTGATTGCACAGCGCGCAAGTTGGATTGCGCTCAAACAATTCTTTTTTCAGTTCGCGGGAGAAGCAGCGTGTTTCCGTTCGCGGTGAGCCGACGATTTGCTCTAGATTTTGTCGCCACTTATCGAATCTGGTTCTAACGGAAGTTGCAGAACTGGTTGATATTTCTATGGCGCGGATAAAATCACTATCTTCTGTCATCAACGAAATTAAAGCCTCTCGTATCGAATCCAAGTGCGGGTAAATCTGGTTTTTGCTGTAATCGGTAAAGCCATACATCTGTATGTCATACAGCGAGGCATTAAACTTCTTCTGCTCCCAATAACCGTTAGGGTGCTTTTCAGTACCTCGATAAAATCTTTTGAAAGCATTTTTACCCAGCAATGAGTGAATAATCTGCACTGAATTTCTAAAGGCGTTTCGCAAATCATCTGCATCTTCCGGCGAAATCTTTTGAAACCGTTTCATATCTTCATTGAGGAATCTTCTGACAGGCGGGCGATATTTCAGATAAGTGGCGTGATAGAAAGCGGCGAATCTGAGCACAAGCTCAACATCTCGCATACGCTTCTCAGGCTGCTGAATGCCAAGCAGATACATGAAATCTTTATCTTCGGCTAGCTCACGCAACAGCCTGTTGTAATCGCCGCGATAAACACAATTTCTCAACTCTTGATCGTTAAGAGCAACTGAACCTGTGTTAAGTCTTTCAAAGATTTGAAACTTTAGGTCTTCGTCCGAATCCTTCTGGAAAGTGATTGCTCGGATCGCTGCTTTACGAATCTTACCCTGCGACAACTTGTCCAAGTCAGCAAATCTATGGCTATTCAAGTCGTGCCGCACTTCCAATCCGGTTAAGGCAAATTTTCCATCAAGGAAGTCGAACAAAGAAGTCAATCGTTGTTGTCCGTCAATAACCGATTCGCCTCCGTCTGCTTCTTCAGCCAAATAGATAATCGGTAGCGGCACATCAAGCAGCAATGATTCGACGAGACGACTCGACTTCGTTCCATCCCAAACAAAATACCTTTGAAAATCCGGTTGAAGCAGCAAATCGCCTTCTTTATAGCGGTCATACAGACCTTTAACGGTTGGGTCTGATGTCGTCGTTATAATTCGCCGCTTACCCGAATCATTCTCGACGATGGTAGGCTCTGATTGCTTGTCTTCTTCAAAACTTACTTCATCAATTTCCCCCATCTGTTCTTCCATATTTCCCCTTTACACTTGAGAGCGACCTGTTTCAATCTACTGCTTCTCTTCGATAACAACTCAAAGCAACGCCTTAAATTCATCAACGGTCAGCCCGGCCTGTTTAATAATGGCTCGGAGTGTTCCCTTGGCGACTTCATGGTGATCCGGCACAACGAGACGGCGATATGGAGAGGTGCCTTGTCTAAGAACAATGTGGCTTCCGCGCTGGCGGTCTTGTTCGTAGCCAATCTTGCGTAAAGCCTTGTTTATTTCGCGACCGGAGACAGAGGGTAAGCTGCTCACCGCTACACCTCGACTAACTCTTCAGTAATCGGTGGCGGAACGGCGTCGCCGTGAGCTTCCAGACTTTCAAGATACACGGCGATGGCTTCCTTGATGTTTTCGACAGCCTGCTCTCTCGTCGCTCCCTGAGAAATACAGCCGGGCAAGGCTGGCACTTCGGCGATGTACATGCCGTCTTCATCCTGTTCGACTAGAACGCGGTATTTCATAATTATCTCCGAACATAATTGTTATTCACCCGACAACGTAGATTTGCCCGAACGCGAGGCATAAGCTCTGGATTAAAGTATAACTTCCTCAATTAGTATTCGCGCAACTGCTTGCGGTAGCCGTCGAAGTTGCGTCGCATTTCTTCTAAACTATCACCGCCGAATTTGTCGCGCATCGCGTTTGCTAAGACGAGTGCGACCATGCTTTCGCCGATGACGCCCGCCGCCGGGACTGCCGTCGTGTCGGAGCGCTCGAAGGCGGCGAGGTCTTCTTGTTTGGTGTCGATGTCAACGGAGCGGAGCGGGCGGCGCAGTGTCGAGATGGGTTTCAGGTAGCCGCGCGCGCGAAGTTCTTCGCCGTTGGTGATGCCGCCTTCGAGTCCGCCAGCGCGGTTTGTCGGGCGCGAGAAGTTTTTGGAATCGGCATCGTAAGTTATTTCGTCGTGAACTTTTGAGCCGGGCAAATTGGCGGCTTCCACTCCCGCGCCGATTGAGACGGCTTTGACCGCAGGGATGGACATGAGTGCTTGCGCGAGGCGTCCGTCGAGTTTTTGATCCCAAGCAGTGTGCGAGCCTAAGCCCGGCACAAGCCCGCGCGTGACGACTTCAAAGATGCCGCCGAGCGTGTCGCCTTCGCGCCGCTTTTCGTCTATTAATTTAATCATGCGCGTTTGCGCTTCAGCGTCGGCGCAGCGAAGCGGCGCGTCGTCGGGGACAGCGATGATTTCGTTCCAAGCGATTTCGAGCGGCGCGTCGGGAATGCCGCCGAGTTGAACGACGTGGCTCGCAATTTCAACGTCGAAGGCGGCGAGTAGTTGTTTGGCGAGAGCGCCGCAGGCGACGCGCGCGGCGGTTTCGCGTGCGGAGGCTCTCTCTAAAATATTTCGCAAGTCACGTGCGCCGTATTTTTGGCCGCCTGCGAGGTCTGCATGGCCGGGACGTGGACGCCGCACGCGACGCGATTTTTCCGGCGGCACATCAACGTATTCGCTCGCCATCACGTCCGTCCAATTTTTCCAATCTTTGTTTTCGATGGAGATCGCAACGGGTGAGCCGAGGGTTAAGCCATGCCGCACGCCGCTTAAAATTTCCGCGTGATCCTGCTCAATCTTCATGCGCCCGCCGCGCCCGTAGCCCCACTGCCGCCGCCGCAACTCCACATCAATGCGCGCGACATCGACGGGCAAGCCCGCAGGCAAACCCTCGACGATAGCGACGAGCGCGCGCCCGTGCGATTCTCCGGCTGTGTTGAAACGAAACATATCTTGATAAGGAAGATGTCGGATGCTAGATACTAGATGCTGGTAAAAGACTGTTACTCTTAACTAACATCTAGCATCCAGCATCTGACATCTGCTTTTACGTTAATTGCAATTGGCGTTCGCGCAGATATTTGACGCGGTCGCGTAGTTCGGCGGCGCGCTCGAACTCGAAGCGGCGCGCGGATTCGCGCATTTCTGCTTCGAGGCGAGTGATGGTTTGTTTGATGTTGTCGCTCGTGTAGTCTTCGATGGCGTCTAGATTGAGCGGCACTTTGAAATAGTCTGCTTCGTAGGCGGTGACGAGCGTCGCTTCGATTGACTTGATGATTGTTTGCGGCGTGATGTTGTGCTCCGTATTGTACTCCTCTTGAATACTGCGGCGGCGCTCGGTTTCTTCGATGGCGCGGCGCATCGAATCCGTGATTTTGTCTGCGTAGAGAATCGCTGTGCCTCCGGCGTTTCTGGCGGCGCGTCCCATCGTTTGAATCAGGGATCGGTCAGAGCGCAGGAAGCCTTCTTTGTCTGCGTCGAGAATGGCGACGAGGGAGACTTCCGGCAAATCCAGACCTTCGCGTAAAAGGTTGATGCCGACAAGCACATCGAATTCGCCGCGACGTAGATCGCGCAGGATTTTAATGCGCTCCAAAGTTTCGATGTCGGAGTGCAGATAACGCACCTTAACGCCGACTTCGGCGAAGTATTCGGTTAAATCTTCGGACATCTTTTTCGTCAGCGTTGTGACCAGCACGCGCTCGTTGCGTTCTGTACGGAGACGACATTCTTCGAGAAGATTATCTATCTGGCCTTTGACGGGGCGCACTTCGACCACCGGATCAAGAAGGCCGGTGGGACGAATAATTTGTTCGACGACTTCGCCGCCGGTCTTCATCAGTTCGTATTTTCCGGGCGTCGCGGAAACATAAATCGTTTGCCCTATCCGTCCCTCGAATTCTTCAAAGTTGAGCGGGCGATTGTCCATCGCAGACGGCAGGCGAAAGCCGTATTCAACAAGGGTGCGCTTGCGTGATTGGTCGCCTTTGAACATGCCGCCGATTTGCGGAATCGTCTGGTGCGATTCGTCTATCACGATAATCGAATCCTTCGGCAAGTAATCGAGAAGAGTCGGCGGCGGCGAGCCGGGCGGCTTGCCCGTCAAGTGACGGGAATAATTTTCGATGCCGCGACAAAAGCCCATCTCTTTAATCATCTCAAGGTCGTACATCGTGCGTTGATGCAGACGCTGCGCTTCGACGAGTTTGCCTTCCGCAATTAGTTTCGGCTCCCACCATTCGAGTTCTTCGCGGATGGATTTAAGCGCGCCTTTAATTGTCTGCTTCGACATCACATAGTGCGTCTTCGGATAGATCGGCACGCGCGATGTGTGTTTGTGAATCACTTCGCCGAGAAGCGGATCAATCGTCGAAATAGAATCTATTTCATCGCCCCAGAGTTCGACGCGGTAGGCTTGTTCCTGATAGCTCGGATAGATTTCCACGACATCGCCGCGCACGCGGAAACTACCGCGATTAAAATCTACGTCGGAGCGTTCGTATTGCAACTCAACAAGCTTTTGCAGCAGCGCGTCGCGCGTCATTTTTCCGCCCGGCTCTAGGAAAAGCAACATGCCGTAGTAAGCGTCCGGGTCGCCTAAGCCGTAGATGCAGGAGACGCTGGCGACGACAATCACATGGCGGTTCTCGAATAATGCGCGCGTGGCGCTCATTCGTAAGCGGTCAATCTCTTCGTTGATCGTCGCTTCCTTTTCGATGTACATATCGGAAGCTGGCACATAGGCTTCCGGCTGGTAATAATCGTAGTAGGAAACGAAATACTCGACGGAGTTTTCAGGGAAAAAGCTTTTGAATTCCTGATAAAGCTGCGCGGCGAGAGTTTTGTTGTGGGCGAGCACGAGCGCCGGGCGCTGCGTGCGCTCGATAACAGAGGCGATGGAAAAAGTTTTGCCGCTGCCGGTGATGCCGAGCAGCACTTGATCCTTCGCGCCCTCGTCGAGAGAACGCACAAGCGAATCAATCGCCTGCGGCTGATCGCCCTGCGGCGTGAATTCCGAACGAAGCTGAAAAGGCATTAAAGGAGATTCTTTCTTCGGGAGAAAGTCGCGCGCGAACCGGTCATTGTCTGCAACAGCAGCGCGGCAGTGTTGTTATAGAAAACTCTATTATACGAAAGGACGCGCGATGCGGGCAAACCCACATCGCGCGTCCTTTGAAAGTTATTCGAGTGCTGAACTTATTTAACGTCTAATTCAATTACGCTGCCGATGACGCATCCGGCGATGTCTGGCTGCTGATTTGATAAATCGCTTCCATCACGGCGGAGCGCACTTCCGTCGGGAGCGAACCGCGCACGGCGAGACGGCGAAACGCGGGCAGTATTTCCTGTTGTCCGCTTAAAGCCAAAAGCTTAACGACAGCCAAACGCACTTCGTTGTTCGGATGCTCTTCGATGGCTTTCATCAAGGGCTGGACTTCGCCTGCCTTCGACATCAGGAACAGCAGGGAGAAAGCGTCGTAAGTTTTCTCGCGGCTTTCGCCCATCAAGTGGCCGATGGCATCTGCGGCGAGACCGGAAGAAGCGAGCGCGGAGCCGATTTTGCGGCGGCGTTCGGGCGGCGCTTCACGCAGAGCGCGCGTAAAGGAAGCGGCGCGATCAGGATTGAGGTTAAAGAGAGAGCGCGCGGCGGCGTCGCTGACTTCCTGCGAAGGGTCATCGAAAGCGGCGCTGATTTCGCGGAACGAGTCTTCGCCGCTGACGCGCGCGAGGTCTTCGACGGCTGAGGCGCGTTCCGTAGGGTCTTCGCTGGCGAGACGATGCAGAATTGTGCTCGGCACAGCGGAGAGGTCTTCGCCAAAGGGCGCAATGCCTTTGTCCGAAACAGCGACGTCAATTCCCTTTGCAGTCTGTGCGGCGGAAATATGCGGACGTGTTTCTTCAATTATTTTAGGCGTGATCGGCGCGGCTGCTTCCTCGACATACGGAGCATTGAAAGCGGGCGTCGTTTCAACAATCGGCTCGGCGGCGAAATGTTCCGTTGAGCTAGCATTGATGGCGATTGTTTCCGCGACGGCTTCATCCGCCGCGTTCGTCTCGATTACATGTTGGGCGGCGGACGCCGAAGTAGGCGCGGCGTGGCTGACAATCTCCGGCTCGCTCATGTCAACTTCAACCCAGCCCTCTGCCGTTGCCGCGTCGTCGTGGCGATCGATCAAAGGGTCTGGCGTGTACGCGATTGACGGTACTGCGTCGGAAACATTTGAGGAAGCTTCGGTGAGTTCCTGTTGCGGAGACAGCGGCGGCGCAAATTGGGTCGCGGTGATCGCGTCATCAGCGAAATTGCTCTCGAAGACCGACGGCGACACGGCGCTTTCTTCCCTATTAAAAGATGGCTCGCTGGCAAGCGCCGTAGGCTGTGCGTCTTCATGCGCAGCTTCGATAAAGGAATGATCGGGCGCGACGGGCGGCGCGGATTCAATCGCTGCCGAACTCGTTTCAGCAACGGGCGCAAAAGAATCTTCGACCGCGTTTGCGGTGTGCGGCGTTTCAGCCGTTTCAGTCGCGGCAATTATCTGCGGTTCGACGCTTACCGGCGCGGCTTCGATGGTCTGCGTTTCTTCTTCAGCGGCAACGAACGGCGCGGCAGTTTCGGCGATGGCGGATTCAGCCGCGACAGGTTCAGCAACGACGGGTTCGGCAATAATAGATTCGGCGGCAATCGGCGGCGGCTCTATTTTTTCCTGGCCGATGACGCACGCTTCGATAGCTCTTTGAATCAGCGCGCGCGGAATTTTGCGATTTCTTTCCTTGCGATTCTTTTCGCTGTTGCGTAAGGCTTCGAGCGGCGCAACGGCCTGCGGGTCGCGCACTTCGGCGAGCGCTTCGACGGCGGCGCGGCGCACTTCGGGCGAAGAATCTTCGAGCGCGGCCACTAGATACGGCGTCGCGGCGGTGTCTCGCACGAGGCCTAGGTTTCGCGCGGCGGAAGTGCGTTCGGCAGGTGCGGTGGCTATGCTTAAATCATTCGCCGCTTCGTCAAAGTAACCATGCTTGATAAAAGCAGCGCGGGCGTTGTCGCGTTTTTGCGCGTTGCGCCCGGCGAGTGCGGCGAGAAGACCGGCGACGATTATCTGGCGCGCGCCGGGGTCTCTTGCGCCGATGACCGTTTCATCGTAAGGCTCGCCCGCCAGCAAGTTTTGCGTTTCTATTTCGGCGCGCTCGACATCGACGGCTGGCGCAATCGGTTCGATTTCCTTTGTCGCTTCGTCGGCGACAAAGTGCGAAGCATCACCGTATGAAGACTCTTGCGGCGCAGTCGGGGCAACGGCGGCAGTGGCTATAGTTGCGGCTTCGGCAACGTCGGCGGCGTTGGGCGAAAAATTTGCGCTGGCGATGTCATGCGCGGAGGCATCGGGTTCAGGAAGCGACGGCACATCGTCGTCTAACGAAGCGAGAGTATTTTGTCTGATCGCGGCCTGTCGCGCGGAAGCCGCCGCTGCGTCCGGCTGTCTGCCGATCCCGGAGCGCATCGCAAAGGCGAGGCCGAGCACGCCGAGCACGAGCGCTGCGATCAGCGCAAGCGGCCAATTGCGCGCCACGACTGCGCCGAATGAAGTCGCGGAAGTAGTCGAGGTTGTCGCGGAAGTATCATTCGCGCCGGAGGTGTTCGGCGCAAGCGGCGCGGATTGAGTTTGCTGCGCAATTTCTTCGGCAGGCGGCGCGACGGACGGCGACGCTGCGGCGTTTGTTGTCGCCGCATTCGTGTTAGGCGATTGTGTTTGCGTCGGAAAGCCGGAATTGAGCGATGGCAAAGACGCGGTATTGTTCGGCGTCGATTGCTGTTGTTGTTGATTCGGCTGCGCGTTTGATCCGACGTTCTCGCTTGACTGAGGATTATTACGCGCGCCGGGAACGTTCGGCTGTCGCGTCTCGTTGGGAACGGCTCTCGTATTGGGTTGCTGATTCGATGAAGAATTCGGTTGCGATGTTTCGTTTACGCGCGGAGTAGTCGCAGGCTTCGGTGTCCCGTCGATTTTTTGATCGGGCTTCTGGTCGGATTTTTGATTAGCCTTCGGATTGTTTGTGCTGACGGCAGCGGGCGCGGCATTGGGAGCGGAAAAGACAACGTCCAGCTTGTTGAATTTTTGGTTGACGCGCGCGGCGGTTCCCGGCTGCAGTTGGAATGAGATGACGGCATCGCCGCCTCGCTTTTGCACCTGCACGTTCTCGAAGCCGCGCCCGCGCACGCTGCCCGCGACTTGCGGCGCATCCGCTTCCGGTATGACGACGTAAAAGCGGTTGCCGCTGCGATAAGCGGAGTAGTCGTTGAGCACGCCGTCGGAAGCAATCGTCACGCGCGAGCCGTCCGAGGTATCGCTGCTGCGCGGCGTGGTCAATTGTTTACGCAGAGACTTTCGTTGCGCCGCCGCGTTAGTATTCGGTGTCGCCTGCGAGTTCGATGCGGCCTGCCTTCTTTTTTGCGCGGCGGCTTGCGGCACCGCGCCCGCAAGCAGCGCGATCAAAAACAGTAGAAACGGCGCGGCGACGTTTGTGAATCGCGGGCGGCGAAGAATGAGTGAACAAGACATTGTATGTTTCATTGGGGCAGTCGAATCCGAGAATAGTTTATGACGCCGTGCATTATGCAACGCAAAGCGGCTTCTTGTCACCACAGATTTCCCTGCCGGAGCAATATTTTCGATTGCTTAAACGATTTGCGCCTGATCCATTTTGTAAACGACTTCAAGCACGGCGGAACGCACTTTTTCCGGCACATTGTCGCGCACAGCTAATTGTCTGAGGCGTCCGGCGGCTTCTGTTCCGCCCGCCAGACCGAGCAAGCGCACCGCCGACAAACGCACATTCATATCCGCGTGATGTTCGATGGCGTCCGTGAGCGGCGCGGTCTCGCCGGATTTGGCAAGCAGCGAGAGCAACGAAAAGGCTTCGTAAGCAGGGCGGCGGTCTTCGCTCGCAAGGCGGTCGATGGCTTGTCCGGCCATGCCCGCTTTGATGCAGGCGCGCGCCACTTCGCGCATCGTTTCCTCAGTGGCAGTTTCCGCAACGCGCACATACGCATCCGCCCGATCAAAGTTAAGGCGCGAAAGCGAGCGAGCGGCGGCGGCACGCACTTCACGCGCTTCGTCGCCGAACGCAATTATCACGGGCGCGAACACTGATTCGTGGTCGATTGCGCCGAGGCTCGTTACCGCCGCCGCGCGGACGGAGGCTTCCCCGTCGCGCGAGGCAAGTTCGGTTAATGCCGCAACCGAGCGCTGCACCTGAAACTGCGCGAGCGCGCGCGCGGCGATGGCGCGTATTTCTGCGTCGGGATTTTCAGCATCATTGAGCGCGCCGACGAGCGCTTCATCTTCGAGCCATTCAGGTAATTGCTCGATGACCGCCGCCGGTTCGAGGTTCGTAATGTCGCCTGTAAACGGCTCGCCCGCATCGACGGAAAGAAGGGCGCGCGCGGGCGGTGCCGCGTCGGTGCCGAAGATGTCGAAGGTATCGACAGAGCAAGCGCTCAAGGCGCGGCTCAACAAAGCGGCGGGCATTTCAGGATGGCGGCGTGCCATGTCGAGCAGCGCGCCGATAGCCGAAGGAAGTTGCAGCGCGCCGAGGCTTTCAACCGCGCGCGTGCGCACAATCGCTTCCGCATCGTAAAGCGCTTCGAGCAGAAATTGCAGTGAAGCAGGCGAGCCGATTTCGCCGAGTGTTTGCGCGGCGCTCGCGCGTTCGTAAGCGTCCGGCGCAAGCAGCAACGCGGCGGATTGGCGCGCGACGAACCCGTATTCTTCAAGCGCGACGCGCGTGCGGCGGCGTCCGTCCTCGCCTGTGTCAGAAGCGGTCAGCGCCTTGAGCAGAGAGACTTTGAGCGCGCGGCGGTCATCTGGGGCGCGCGATGAAAGCACGTCCATGCGGTGCGGCTGTCCGAGCACGAGTTTTCCGACTTCCTGATCGACGCGATACGCTCCGAATAATTCCGTTGTCGTGTATGCCTGCGCGTTGTTTGCAGCGGAAGCGGGCTGGCGTTGCGGCGCGAGGTTCTCGGCATTAACAGGATTGCTGGCGACGAGCGCGCCCGCCACATCATCCTTTCTACGTCCCCACCTTTTCCGGCGCTCTGTTTTGCGTTGCTCGCCCGTCGGTTTATCGCTGACCGCAACTGCCTTCGGCGTTGTTGTGGCGACATCAGTCGAAGTTTCTTCAAACTCGACATCCTCGAAGCCGGAATTCTTGCGCCGCTTTAGCACCAGAAATGTGACGAGGCCGAGAGCACCGGCGAGGATAACGCCCGTTGTCGAAAACAGAAAAGCGAACAGCCCGCCGTCGTCTGTTGTTTCGGTCTTGGCTTGCGAGGCGGATGACAGAGTCGCCGCGTTGTTCGCGGGCGGCGCAACGACAGGAAGCGCGGGCGGCGTTGTTGATGAGGATGAAACATTGCTCGCCGTTGCGGAATTGACGGGCGGCGCGGGAGTGGTCTTCGCCGCATCGGGAAGCGTCGCGCCGGTTTTCGCATTCGGCGCGCCGGAGTAATTAGACGGCGACGATGCTCCCGCAACGACAGTCGGAAAGCTTGCGTTATTGGCATCGTTCGCTCTGCCCTGCGCGGCGAAAGCGGGCTGCGCAACAGAAGCTTGCGCGGGCGGCACGCTCATTTGGCTTCGGCGTTCGCGCGGCAGGCGCGGCAAACGTGCGGTGGTAGGAACGGAGCTTATGACGTTTTGCTGCGGCACGCGCGCGGATTGCTGTGCCGCACGCGTAGAGGGTTGCGCCTGAGTGTCATTGCCGTTGCCGAATCCCGCATCCCCGTTGACGACTAAGTCCAGATGATTAAAGCGAGGCTGCACCATCACGCTTGCGCCCGCACGAACCGGCACGACGACTTCCAACGAATTGCCGACGCGACGCACCTTGACTCCCGCACTACCCTTGACGGGGCTTTGCCCGGCATACGGCAGCGTTACATGAAAGCCTTCCGCGTCCTGCCACGTCTGCGTTTTATTGAGCGGCGTGTCGGCAGATAGCGTCACGACGCCGCCCTGTGCTGTGCGGCGTGTGCTGATGCTCGTGATGTTGACGGGCATGTCCTTGCCGTGCTGCGCGACGGACGGCGTGAGCGCGACGGCTCCGGTCAGCAGCAGCGCGGATGATATGCGTATCAGCTTTGTGGATGTATGTGCAGAGTTTTTCATAGCTTTAGTTGTGCTGGCGGGAGGCTGCTATCGTGTCGGTCGTTTTGTCGGCGGCGACGGCAGCAGATGATGTCGATGAGTCTGTGTTGGTAATCGTCATCTCTTTGGCATCGGATAACGAAGCGGGGAACGAGGGCGGCGTGTAACCTTAATCGGGGTTGACGCATTCAATGAAAAATTTCTTGCATAGAGCATCGCAGGGCAGTTGGAACTCTCCGGCAAGAAATTAAAGGAACAGGGGGAAGAAGCGACGAACAATTATCATCTCGCGGCGCGGAATGATTTGTTTACTGCTCGTTATTTACTGCTCGTCGCCGAACTTGTAGCCGATGCCCCAGACGGTCAAAACCATTTGGGGATTTTCCGGGTTCTCTTCGATCTTGGCGCGCAGTCGATTAATGTGCGAATCAATCGTGCGGTCATAGCCTTCGTAAGAATAGTCCCAGATTTTTTCGAGCAGATATTTACGCGGAAACACCCGCCCCGGATTCGTTGCAAAAAGCCGCAGCAGATCAAACTCCTTCGGAGTCAGTTCAATCTGGCGTTCACCAACCGTCACTTCGCGCTTTGACGGATCGATGCGCAAACGCCCGCGCACAATCGGCGCTTCATCGCCCGACGCGTTCGTTGTCTGAACGTTTCTGGCGCGTCGCAGCACGGATTTAACGCGCGCTTCGAGTTCGCGCAAGGCAAAAGGCTTTGTGATGTAATCGTCCGCGCCCATCTCTAGGCCGAGCACTTTGTCTACGACATCGTCTTTGGCCGTGAGCATTAGAATCGGAATGTAAGGAGCCTTTTCGCGTATCTCGCGGCAAACGGCGAGGCCATCCATTTTCGGCAGCATCAAATCGAGCACGATGGCATCGGGATGATCGTGCAACGCGGCCTCGACACCCGCGAGGCCGTCTTCGGCTGTTTTGACGTTAAAGCCCGCGCGCGAAAAATGCTCGCTAATCATCTCGGAAATGGTGCTGTCATCCTCGACGACAAGGAGAGTCGTTTTACGCTCGCCCGCCGTAGAGCCTTTTTCAACGTCGGCAACGTCTTCGTCTGTGGACTTCACTTTGTCTGTAGCAGCCTTCGGCATCTATATGTTTATCTTTCGCAGGCGAACAGGACGTTCGCGGAAAAGGAGTGCCGGGTAGCGCAGGCGCTCTGCCGGGCTTTAAGAATATAGTGCAAAATTTCGTTAAACTCAAGTGTTAAGTTTGTCTTACAGACGAAGCGGATGAAACCGGTAGTTTTAAGCGATTAAAGATTTGACTAAAACTGCCGCCTTATTCAGAAATACACAGCCGTATTTCAAATCACATATACTATTGACTCTGAACAAAAGTCGGCATATTCTCACCGCGCATTCACGTCTGTTTTATCCCTCGCCCGTATTTTCAATCACAATTGTCCAAGTCACTTCGGCAAAAAGTTTCAGGACAATTCTTCTAAGGCGACAACTTCCGAGCCTGCAAATCATTTCCGCATCTCGCCCGTTTAGCCTTTCGCTGTCGAATAACATCAGAAAATCACACTGATCTGACTTGCTAAAAAGCTCTCCGCCCAACGACGCCGCTTCTTCTGCGACGCCTTTGCGGGAGCATCGAGAGGAAAAAATCATGTCGAAAAAGAAGGACAAAAAAAAGGATAAGAACAAGGAAGGCAAGGATCAACATGCGGACAAAGGATTGAATGGTGAAGACCAAGCGGGACTCCTCGTCGAAGAGGAAAAATCGAATCGCCTGAGCGGGAAGGCTTACCTTAAGGAGTTGGGCAGGCTCCATATCGAACTCGTCAAATTGCAGGAATGGATCAAGCACGAAGGATTGCGCGTCGTCGTCCTCTTCGAGGGGCGCGATGCCGCAGGCAAGGGCGGGGTCATCAAGCGCATTATGCAGCCTTTGAATCCGCGCATCTGCAAAGTACATGCGCTCGGCACGGCAACCGAACGCGAGAAAACACAGTGGTACTTTCAGCGCTATACGGCGCAGCTTCCGGCGGCGGGCGAACTCGCGCTCTTTGATCGCAGTTGGTATAACCGCGCGGGCGTCGAGCATGTGATGGGCTTTTGCACGCCCGAAGAGTATCAGGAATTTTTGCGCTCATGCCCCGAGTTTGAAAGAATGCTCGTGCGTTCCGGGATCATACTGATTAAATACTGGTTCTCTGTCAGCGACACGGAGCAGGAGAGACGTTTTCAAGACCGCATCACGAATCCGACGAAGCGCTGGAAAATAAGCCCGCTCGATCTGGAATCGCGCAAAAAGTGGGTCGAGTATTCCAAAGCCAAAGACCAGATGTTCTCCTTCACGGACATCAAACAAGCGCCTTGGTATGTCGTCAATTCCGAAAACAAAAAACGCGCGCATCTCAATTGCATCAGCCATTTGTTGAGCATGATTCCTTACGAAGATTTGACGCCCGAAGAAATCAAGCTGCCGAAGCGGCAGGAAGACGTGGGCTACGTTCGTCCGCCGATGACGGATCAAACCTTCGTGCCGGAACTTTATTGACAAGGTGAAAGCCGGATTCGGTTCATGACAATCAATCGCCCGCGATGAGTTTCTGGGATAACTTACAAACAGCGGCGGGAATAGGCAGAGCGTTGCCGTGGGTGACGCTCTGCTTTCTCTTGGCAACCTTCACATTGTTCGCCGTCGTGCCTGCCGAACGAGCGCGGCTGCGCGCGGCTGTCTGGCTGTTTCTGTTATCGCTCGCCGGTCTCTGCATTGCCGCCGTGCTCCTCTCTTATGACGCGGGCGCGAACGTCACCGCATATCGTTGGACGGATTGGTTCGCCCGCTTTTCACTGGGAGTGACGATCATCAACGTGGCGAGCGTGCTTGTCTTCAACGTGGCGCTTGAAGCCCTCAATTACAAGCCGCCGCGCATCGCGCGCGATCTCCTTGTTGCTTTAGCCTACATCGTTTTAGCCGTTACATTGCTTTCAAAAAGCGGCGTCGATTTAACGGGCATCATCGCCACGTCAGCCGTTATCACAGCCGTGATAGGCTTTTCTTTGCAGGACACTCTCGGCAATATCATGGGCGGCATGGCCTTGCAGATGGAGCGCACGATTCACATCGGCGATTGGGTGCGCATAGACCAGCAGGAAGGGCGCGTCAAGGAAATTCGCTGGCGGCAAACATCCATCGAGACGCGCAACTGGGACACGATTGTAATTCCGAACAGCGTGCTGATGAAGGGACAGGTAACGCTCCTCGGACAACGCGAAGGTGCGCCGCGCCAGCGTCGCCAGTGGATTTACTTCAACGTGGATTTCCGCTTCGCGCCGACGGATATAATAGATGCTGTGGAAACCGCTCTGCGCGCCGAGCCGATCCAGAACGTCGCAAGCGATCCGCTGCCGAACTGCATCCTGCTCGACTTCAAAGACAGCTACGCCGCCTATGCCGTGCGCTACTGGCTGACGGATATAGCCGTCGATGATCCGACCAATTCCGTCGTTCGCTCGCGCATATACTTTGCTTTGCGGCGCGCTGGCGTTCCGCTCTCTATCCCCGCGCAATCGATTTTCATTACGGAAGATACAGACGCGCGCCGCGAGCGCAAACGCCATGAAGAAACAGACAAGCGCACGGAAGCTCTGCGTCGAGTGGAAATATTTCATACTCTGACGGATGATGAGCGCGGCGAATTAGCGACGCACTTGAAAATCGCGCCGTTCGTGCGCGGCGAAGCGATGACGCAACAGGGAGCGACGGCGCACTGGCTTTATATTCTCACGCGCGGCGAAGCAGAGGTTCAAGTCGAAGTGGATGGACGCGACGAAAAAGTGGCGACGCTCGGCGAAGGAGATTTCTTCGGCGAGATGGGATTGATGACGGGCGAAACCAGACAGGCCACCGTCATCGCGTCAACCGACGCGGAATGTTATCGTCTGGATAAGGAAGCCTTCCATGACATCGTGCGCCGCCGCCCGGAAATAGCCGAAGATATTTCGCATGTGCTGGCGCGCCGCCGCGTTGAATTAGACCGCATCCGCGAGCACCTCAACGAAGAAGCCATGCGCCAGCGTATGCAACGCAACCAGCAAGACATACTGCACCGCATACGCAATTTCTTCACGCTGGAACAAAGCAATCAGTAAAAGCACGCGATTGTTTTCGACAGCTTATTTGAAAAAGATAGCCGAAGCTTTTGAGGCACGCGATCATCACATGTTTTTTACATGAACGGAAATTTTACTCGATAAGGAACACGACACCACATGACGCCCGAACAAAGACAAACCCTCGTTGACCAATACGCCGCAGGCTATGCGGAAGTAATGCGCAGCCTTGCGGACTTCCCTGCCGAAGCCTTGACCTCGCATCTGATTCCCGGCAAATGGAGCGCCGCAGAAATCGTGCAGCATCTGGCGGATAGCGAAATGCGCAGCGCGATTCGTTTGCGCCAACTCCTCGCCGAAGACCGCCCGACAATTCAAGGCTACGATGAAGCCACACACGCAACGCTTCTGCGCTACAACGAACGCGACATTGCGCCCGCGCTCGACGCCATTCGCGGCGCGCGCGCTTCCACCGTGCAGTTGCTTCAATTGATGTCCGAAAAGGATTGGGCGCGCGAAGGCATGCACACGGACACAGGCCGCTACACAGCCGAAGACTGGCTTAATATTTACGCTGCCCATGCCCACAATCACGCCGCGCAAATCCGAAAATTAAAAGAAGCACTCGATTAGCAGTTTTCGGTTTTCAGTTTTCAGTTATCGCTCACCGCCCGTTTGCCTTTACTAAGTACCGAAACTGGTTTACTGAAAACTCAAAACCGAAAACTGAAAACTGTCCAGCTTTTCCTTGACAAAGATTTGAGCGGCAAGCAAAATCCCGTCTCGCCTCTTGCGGTTCTTTTTGTTCATCTTCCATTACGCGATAGCGCTTCAGACAATCCAGATGGCTGTGCCGACGACAATTCCATCGACTGCTTCAACGCTCGCGCCCGTCCGCGAGACAGCTCTGCCGGGCTTGCAACTCGTGAATCGCGGCAAAGTGCGTGATGTGTATCTGATCGACGACGAACATTTATTGATCGTTGCGACTGACCGCATCTCCGCCTTCGATTGCGTGCTGCCGACGCCGATCCCGCGCAAAGGCGAAGTCTTGACGGCACTCTCCAAATTCTGGTTTGAACGATTGCAAAAGATTTCCCCGCATCACCTTTTGACAGTTGAAATCGAAGAAATGCCGGATGCGGTCATGCAGCACGCGAACGTTTTACGCGGGCGTTCGATGCTCGTCGAACGCACGGACGTTTTTCCAATCGAATGCGTCGTGCGCGGCTACCTGAGCGGATCGGGATGGAAGGATTACGAGCGCACGGGCGAAGTATGCGGTCATCGATTACCGAAAGACTTGCGCGAATCCGATAAATTACCGCAGCCGATTTTCACGCCCGCAACGAAGGCCGCAACAGGCCACGACGAAAACATCAGCGAAGAAGCGGCGGCAGAAATTTTAGGCGCGAGCGTGATGAAACAATTGCGCGAGACGTCTCTTCATTTATACCGCGAGGCAAGCGTGTATGCAGGGACGCGCGGCATCATCATTGCCGACACCAAGTTTGAATTCGGGCGCGATGCGGGCGGCAACATCATTCTGATTGACGAAGCCTTGACGCCCGACTCTTCGCGCTTCTGGCCTGCCGACAAATACGCGCCCGGCACGACACAGCCGTCATTCGATAAACAGTTCGTGCGCGATTATCTGGAAACGCTTCAGTGGGATAAACGCCCGCCTGCGCCCGCGTTGCCCGCAGAAGTTTCCAACGCGACCACCGCGCGCTACACGGAAGCGTACAGGCGATTGACGGGCAGCGAACTGTGAACGGGGCGATTGCCGATTTGCGATTTTAGATTGGCGATTTTACGGAGCGAGCTAATGCCTGTTCCTGATTTCAGTTTACTCGAATCGAAAATCGCAAATTGAAAATCTAAAATCCGAAGATGACCGTCTTTGATTTATTCGTGCTCGCAATTATTGCTGCATCCGTTGTCGCGGGCGCGTTGCGCGGGATCGCGCGGGCAATCGTGACGGGCATCGCGCTTATCATCGGGATTGTTTTGGCTGCGCGCGGATATGAAGCAGCGGGCAGCGTGTTGCGCGCGCTCGGCTTCATCGAATCAAACGCATGGGCGAACGCGTGCGGCTTTCTCTTCATTGCGTTGCTCGTGTTATTTGCCGGATTCATCGCCGGGCGCATACTTCGCGGCAGTTTAAGGTGCGCACGTCTCGGATGGATTGACCGGGTGCTTGGCGGCGCATTCGGTATGTTGCGCGGATTGGCGGTCTGCTCCTTGTTTTATCTGGCACTGACGGCTTTTCCCGTGCGCCTCGCAAGCGTCGAGGAAGCGCGCACCGCGCCCGCTCTGGCCGTCGGCGCCGGGCTGCTTGCGCGTCTCACATCGCAGGATGTGCGCTCGCACTTTGTAAACGAATAAAGAAGACTGATAAACGAATAAGGTTTCGCTCGGATTAAAGTTCGCCGGAGAATCACACAGATGCAGATGCGCGTTCGCCTCGAAGCACTAATAGACGAAATGCTTGACGGCCAGATTTTGCTCGACGAAGCCGTTGCCGAGTTTGAAAAACTGTACATACAAAAAGCGCTCGCACGCCATAAAGATCGCCTTTCGCGCACCGCAAGCATTCTCGGCATTCACCGCAACACTCTCTCCAAACGCGTCGCCGCCTATCGCTCGCAGGAACGCGCTATCGTTAGCCGCACCGCAGCGAAATCCCGCACACGCCGCTGACTCGCCGCGCGTGCTCCGCCTCTAAGCAACTACTTGAATAGTCTCGAAACGCAGCTTTTCCCGCAAAGAGTTGACAATCATTTGTGCTGTCGCTATATTCTTAGCACTCGCACAAAGAGAGTGCTAACGCAGTCTTAACTTACGCAATCAAACCCAACAACCGAAATTTTACGGTAATTTGAAAGGAGCAAGAAAGCATTATGGCAACCAGCATCAAACCATTGCATGATCGTGTGATCGTGCGCCGCATCGAAGAAGGCGAACAGGTGCGCGGCGGAATTATCATCCCGGACACCGCCAAAGAAAAGCCGATGGAAGGCGAAGTAATCGCCGCCGGTGAAGGCAAATATAAGAACGACGGTACGCGCCAAGCGCCGGACGTAAAAGCGGGCGACCGCGTGCTGTTCGGCAAATACAGCGGCTCGGAAATCACGCTCGACGGTGACGAGCTTCTCATCATGCGCGAAGACGAAATCCTCGGCATCATCAGCCGCGCGGGTGCAGCAGCAGGCGGATCGGGCAACACCAGCGGCGGCGGCAAAAAAGGCGGCAAGTAGTTTCCCGCAAGGTTGAAACACTCTAACGCTTTTTCATGCACGAAAACAGAAGTTTTGAATTCAGGAGAAAAGTAAAGTTATGGCAAAACAAGTAATTCATGGCGAAGAATCGCGCGCGGCTATCCTGCGCGGCGTCAACCAACTCGCCGATGCAGTCAAGATTACGCTCGGCCCCAAGGGTCGCAACGTCGTCATCGACAAAAAATTCGGTTCACCGACGATCACCAAAGACGGCGTCACGGTGGCGAAAGAAATTGAATTAAAGGACGCGCTCGAAAACATGGGCGCGCAGATGGTGCGCGAAGTCGCCAGCAAGACTTCCGATGTCGCGGGCGACGGCACGACGACGGCAACCGTGCTCGCGCAAGCGATTTTCCGCGAGGGCGTCAAGACTGTTGCGGCGGGCGCGAATCCCATGGCATTGAAGCGCGGCATTGATAAAGCCGTCGAGCGCGTGATGGAAGAAATCAAGCGCCTTGCGAAGCCTGTCAAGGGCGACGCCATCGCGCAGGTCGGAACCGTTTCCGCTAACGGCGACGCGAACATCGGCAGCATCATTGCCGAAGCGATGGACAAGGTCGGCAAAGACGGCGTCATCACAGTCGAAGAAGCGAAGACGATGGAAACGACTTTAGACATCGTTGAAGGTATGCAGTTTGATCGCGGCTATCTTTCGCCTTACTTTGTGACAGACCCGGAACGCATGGAAGCTGTCCTTGATAATCCAGTGATTCTCATCAACGAAAAGAAAATTTCTTCGATGAAGGATTTGCTGCCGCTTCTTGAGCAGGTCGCCAAGCTGGGCAAGCCGATGGTGATTATCTCGGAAGACGTCGAAGGCGAAGCGCTCGCCACGCTGGTTGTCAACAAACTGCGCGGCACATTGAATATCGCCGCCGTGAAAGCGCCGGGCTTCGGTGATCGCCGCAAAGCGATGCTCGAAGACATTGCGATTTTGACGGGCGGTAAAGTTATCTCTGAAGACCTCGGCATCAAGTTGGAGAACGTTAAGCTCGAAGATTTGGGACGCGCCAAAAAAGTGACGATTGACAAAGACAATACGACCATCGTCGAAGGCGCAGGCGAGGCGAGCGACATTCAAGGCCGCGTTAAAACACTGCGCGCGCAGATCGAAGAAACTTCTTCGGATTATGATCGCGAGAAATTGCAAGAACGCCTTGCGAAGCTCGTCGGCGGCGTTGCGGTCATCAAAGTCGGCGCGGCTACCGAGACAGAGATGAAGGAAAAGAAAGCACGCGTCGAAGATGCGATGCACGCGACACGCGCAGCCGTCGAAGAAGGCATCGTTCCCGGCGGCGGCGTGACACTTGTGCGCGCGGCCAAAGCGCTTGAGAAGTTCCGCGCCAACGCGGAAGGCGAAGGCGATGCGGACGAGCAAATCGGCGTCACAATTATTCGTCGTGCGCTCGAAGAGCCGCTTCGTCAAATCGTGCAGAACGCCGGTAAGGAAGGCGCAGTTGTCGTTGAGCGCGTGCGCACGGAAAAAAATGAGAGCGTCGGATTTAATGCGGCGACAGAAGTCTTTGAAGACCTCGTCAAAGCAGGCGTTATCGATCCGGCGAAAGTCACACGCACGGCGCTTCAGAACGCTGCGTCAATCGCTGGACTAATGCTTACGACTGAAGCGATGGTCTCGGAACTTCCCGAAGACGATCGTGCGCCGCAGGGTATGGGTGGCGGCGGCATGGGCGGCATGGGCGGCGGCATGGGCATGTAATAACGCCTGTTCGCAGCACCAAAGCAAAAAAGCGGCTTCGTTCTCTCTTGAGCGAAGCCGCTTTTCTTTTTATTGCCGCCGATCTTATTTGCCTTTTTGTCGGGCGATGACGGTGTTTTCGATTTGTTTATAGGTCGCTTCGGGAACAACCTTTTTCCTTAAGAGGTCAGTCTTTTCTCTGTACGGGCGATTGCTGATGATCTTCTGCGAGTAAGCTTGGCCGACGCCGGGCAGCGCGTCCAATTGCCCTTTCGTCGCTGAATTCAAATCGAGCGGTTCGCCGTTCATCGCGTTTGAATTGGCGGTGGCGGTGTTCGCTTTGACGTTCGTATTACCGTTCATCGCGGCATTATTTTTATTGCCGTTGTTGGCGGTTATGTTGGAGTTGGTGGACGTCGTTGTGGTCGTCACGGCGCTGTTGCCGTTGAGCGGCGCGCTCATGTTAGCGTTGGTATTGCTTAGGTTTGTGCCAGCGGTGTTAGAAGCACCGGTGGTAACGCTCGTCGTGCTTTTCGTGGTTGTCGTGCTGTTTTCATTGCCGTTAGAATTTGTTCCGCCTGCATTGCTGCATCCGCTCCAGAGCGCGGCAAGGCTAAACAAAACCAACAAAGCTAAATTTCGTCGCATTTATCTTCTCCTGTTTGTTTTGGATTTAGAGTTCGACGCCTGATTCCTTCCGGCGTTCGCAAAGGCTTAAAAACCTTTCGACTATATACTAAAAGTTTGCGGGCGGCGCGCGGATTTTCTAGTCATGAAGCGGCCTTTCCATCAAGCGAAATCATGATTGCGGCAAAGAGTTTTGAAAGCGCGCTTCAATGAGTCCGCCGCGTTTAATTCCGTGCCGCGCGGCGAGTTCCGGGTAAGAAGCCATCTCCGCATCGGCATCCGCAAGGCCAATCATTTTTTCGACTTCGAGAATCAATTTTTCTTCCGCTTCGATCTCGACGAACAATCCGAAAGAAAGTTCATCGACGACGACTTCCGCGCCCGCGATGTCCCACGTCGCGCGTCGCTTTTCGTAAACGAGCGCGGGCGCAAAACCGACGGCGCAGAGAATGTGGTGCAGAGCCTCTGCATTACCGACACGCGTTTCATCTTCGCGCTGATGCTTGATTGCAGCGGAAGAAGCCAAGCGTTCCTTGAAGGTGAGCAACGCTCTGTCGCCGACGCGTCGCAGGCGCAAGACCTGTCGCTCTGTGTCCAGCGTGCCGCCCGCGTACAAAGTGTTTTCTTCAAATTCTTCGCCGCGCAGAATCGCTCCGCCCTGCGACAAACGCAGCAGCAGTTCGTCACGTTGCGCGAACGTTATGCGATATTTCTTTTCAATCTCAACTCCCATCGTTAAGAAAAAATGCTAGATGCTGGATATTAGGTGTTGGTGTAATTCGCTGTAGTACTAACATCCAGAATCTAGCATCTAGCATCTGCCTTTCATGTTTGCCGTATCCAGCGTATTACTTCTGGAATCGTCGCGCGTTTGCCGTACATTAACATGCCCGTGCGATAGATGCGCGCCGCGAGCCAGACGAGGCCGACGATTGTCAGCAAACCGATGAAGAGCGAAAGCGCAATCTGCCAGAGCGGTGGCTGTTGCGTGACGATGCGCACGAGCATGATGATCGGCGAAAAGAATGGGATCATCGAGAGCCAGAAGGCAAAGCTCGAATCCGGCGCGCGAATCACGGGAAAGGCCATGTAGAATGCCATCATCAACATGAAGATGACGGGCAGCCCGAGTTGTCCGCCCTCCTGCGTCGTCGTCACCATCGAGCCGACGAGCGCATAAATTGTTGCGTAAAGAAAATAGCCGAGTAAAAAGAAAAGAAAAAAGTAAACGATGAGCGTCGGCGGGATGTGCGGCAAATTGACAGGCCAGCCGCTTGCCACAAGCATTGCCACTCCGTAGAGTGCGAACAACCCGAAGGCGATTGCCCAGACAGAAAGCTGTGTGAGCGCGACCAGCGAAACGCCGATTAGTTTGCCCATCATCAACGTAAAGGCGTTGACCGATGAAAACAACACTTCGGCGATGCGCGTGTTTTTATCTTCGACCACCGCCGAGAGAATCACCTGCCCGTATATAATGATCGTCAGGTAAATAAGAAAGCCGACGATGAAGACCAGATAAAATGCTTGACCGGTATCCTTCGTTTCATTCTTTTCGTTGTAAGGAATCGAGCTTAAACGAACGGGCGCATCCATCTCGCGCACGACGCCCGGATCGATGTTGGCATCGGTCATGCGCTGTGCGCGAACGGCGCTCGACACGCGCGAAGCGATTTGCTCGCGCGTTACTATGTCGCTCGTGTTGCGCGCGTAGTAAGTCGCTTCGTGGCTTTGCAGCACGTCGCGCGGAATGACAATATAACCGTCCAGTTCGTTTTTGCGTATGCGTTCGTTCAAATCCGGCTTCACATCGGCAAGGCTGCGATTGCCTAGCGGAATTTGTTCGACTTTGTAGAAACCTTTGAGCGCCGCCGTTCCCTGCCGCACGCGATCCTGAGTGTTCGAGTTGACGCTATTCTCGATTGGATTTTCATTCTTCGCATCCGTTGCCGCGCGATTATCTTCGCGCATAATCGCGTCCGCCACGCGCGCAGACAAATTCCCGCTTTCATCAACGATGGCGATGCGCGTTGCGTCTCCGGCTTTGATGCCGAAAAGAAGTCCCGGCACGACGGCAAACAGCACAACCATCAAAGGGCCGAGCAAGGTTGCGACGATGAACATTTTCGTGCGCACGCGTTGCAGATATTCGCGCTTTATCACGGCAAACAATTTAGTCATGCGCTGCCTCCTACCTTTTCGATGAAGATGTCGTTCAAGCTCGGCTCGACAAGCTCGAATTTCGTGATGCGCGCATTCGCGGCGATCAACCTATGAAGAAGTTCCTGCGCGTTCGCGCCTTCGGCGAGCAAAGCTTCGATTTCATCGCTGTGCTGCTCGATTTTTGCCACGAGCGTTTTGTCTTCGAGCACATCATTGCCACCCTCGATGCGCAACGCGACAGAGTTACGCCCGAAGCTTTGTTTTACTTCGCGCAGCGGGCCGTCTAAAATCTTTTGCGAGCGATTGATTAAACAAATGTCGTCGCACAATTTCTCGGCCTGTTCCATTAAGTGCGTCGAAAAGATAATCGTTTTGCCGGAAGCCTTGAGTTCCAGCACAACGTCCTTCAGCAATTCGACGTTGACGGGATCGAGGCCGGAAAACGGTTCGTCTAAAATCAGCAAATCGGGATCGTGTATGACGGCGGTGATGAACTGTATTTTCTGCTGCATACCTTTCGACAGTTCATCGGTTTTCTTTTTTTTCCATTCCGTCAATTTCAGTTTTGCGAGCCAGTGGTCGATGCTCGCGTCGGCGGCCTTGCTGCTCAAGTTCTTCAATTCGCCGAAGAAGCGCAGTTGTTCATCAACGCGCATCTTTTTGTAGAGGCCGCGTTCTTCCGGCAGATAGCCGATACGGTCTTGCAGTTCGCGTCCCATGCGTTGCCCGAAAAGCTCTATCGTTCCCGAATCGGGCGCGGTGATATTGACGATCATGCGAATCGTCGTCGTCTTGCCCGCTCCGTTCGGGCCGATCAGCCCGAAGATTCTTCCCGGGCTTACGGCGAGGCTCAAATCGCTGACCGCCGTGAAGTCGTCGAAGCGTTTAGTGACGCCTGAAAGCACAAGCGTGTGTTGCCGGTTGTTCATATCAAAGCTGTCCCCACAGCTCAAACCAACGTTGCTTATAATGTGATTGTAATGGAAAGGCGCGTTTCATTTGTACGCCCGTGTTGTACGAAGAAGGTTGCTTGAAAGTTTCTAAATCATCGGCTCTCGCGCTCGTTGGAATGCGTGTTATGATGTGCGCGCGCCACGCATTTCGCGTTTCACTTTCCTCTTCAGGTTTTACTGTTATGCCAACTCTAATCTCTTTGACCAAACGTTGTTCCTGCATTGCACTCGTATGCTGTTTCGCGCTGCTATCAACGCTTCATGCACAGCAAAAGGATGCCGTAGGACAGGCACAAACGCCGCCGGATCAAAATCAAGACGTGATACGCATCAATACGGATTTAGTGCAAACGGATGTCACGGTCTTCGATAAGTCAGGTCGCTTTGTCGATAACTTGCCGCGCGAACAGTTTGAACTGCGCGTTGACGGCAAGCCGCAGCCGATTTCCTTTTTCGAGCGTGTAACGGCAGGCACAGTCAACGAAGAAGCCCAGATGGCAGCGGCGCGCGGAGTGGCGCGTGTTTCAAAGGGCGCGTCAAAGGTGCGGCCACTCGATCGCGGGCGCACGATTTTTTTCTTTGTCGATGATCTACACTTATCATTCGATAGCCTTGCGCGCGCGCGCAAAACCATCCTGCGTTTCATCGACAATGAAATGGGACAGAACGATCAGGCGTTGATTGTTTCGACAAGCGGCCAGACGGGTTTTCTAGGGCAACTCACCGACAACAAAATCGTGCTGCGCGCTGCCGCTTCCAGACTCTCCTTCCATGACCGCACGACACGCGACATCGAACGCCCGCCGATGAGCCAGTATCAGGCGCTCGCCATTGATCGACGCGACTCCGATGCGCTCGGCTACTTTATCGACGCGACGATACGCGACAATCCGGGCATGATGCGCGACACAGCGGAAAGCATGGTGATGAATCGCGCACGCCAAATTCTTGAAGGCGCGGCTTATCTTGCCAATAACACACTTTCGACGCTCGATAGCCTCGTAAAGTCTTCATCTAAATTGCCGGGGCGCAAGCTCGGCTTTTTTATTTCCGACGGCTTTTTCCTAGACACGCGAACGTCAGACACGACGGGACGATTGCGGCGCATCACGGACGGCGCGGCGCGCTCCGGCACAGTGCTTTACACGATGGACGCGAGAGGGCTTTCAACCGGCTTGCCGGATGCGAGTAGCGATGTGCCGTTCGATGCGACAGGCCGCCTGTCACGCGTCGATCTAGGTGAGTTGTCCGCTTCGCAGGAAGTGCTTTATACGCTTGCTTCGGAGACGGGCGGACGGGCACTGCTCAACACCAACGCGCTCGACAAAGCTTTGATGAAAACGCTCAAGGAGACTTCCGCCTATTATCTGCTCGCGTGGCAACCGGAACAATCCGAAGGACGCGCTAACAATAAATTTCGCACGATCAAAGTAACGATTAAAGAGCGACCAGACCTGACGGTGTTAACGCGGCGCGGTTTTTTCACTTCGCCGCCGCCCGAAGCTCCCGCTGCCAAACGCGGTAAAAACAAGAACGCTACCCCCGTGACTACTACGGTTGAGAAAACGCCGGACAGCGAACTGCGCGCCGCTCTCGGTTCTCTTTATGCACGCACGGAATTGCCTGTGGCTGTTTCCGTCGGCTACACGGATGCTCCCGGTGCAGGCACGATTTTAACTGCTGTCGTTCAGCTCGACACTGAACAACCCGAACCATCTGTTACTAATACAGCACCGCAAACTAATGTAGCCGATGTAGTAACTGTAATCTTCGACGATCAAGGCAAGCCCGTTTCGAGTTTGAAGGATCGGATCACAGCGGTTTCCGGCAAAACATCCGAAACACCGAAGCGTAGCGTTCTTTTCACACGCCAGTTCCGGCTCCCACAGGGACTGTATCAAGTGCGCGTGGCGGCGCGCGAAGGTGCAACGGGACGCACGGGCAGCGCGATACAATGGATCGAAATACCGAAAATCGAGCAGGGGAAATTCGCGCTGGGTAGTTTGTTTATCGGTGAGCGCTCCGCAGTCGAAGCGAAAAGCGCTGCTGCTTCCCAATCAGCGCCGCCCGTTGTTATCAGCGCTAATCATCGCTTTGCGCGCTCTTCATATTTGCGCTTCGTGACGAATATCTACAACGCGACGCACGCCGACAACAAATCTGCCGACGTGGGGATTCAGGTGCAGATATTCCGCGACGATCAGCCTATCATCACCGCGCCATCAAGCAAATTATCGATTGACGGCGTTACTGATTTAATGCGCATTCCTTATGCTGCGGAACTTACGCTCAGGGGCATTCCCGCCGGTCAATACGTTTTACAACTCACGGCGATTGACCGCGCAGCGAAAGCGAGCGCTTCACAACGCGTCAATTTTGTTGTCGAATGAAATTATTTTTTCGTTGAATTATAGTTCGATTTCGCGCGCGTAACTTAGTTCATCAAGCGAGCGTAATGAATCGAGCGCGTCTTTGCCGAGCGGCGCATCCGTTTCGATCACGGCCATCGCTTCGCCGCCGCGTTCCTGCCTGCCGAGATGAAAGCTACTGATATTAACGCCGCGCTCGCCTAAAGCAGTGCCGATTCGCCCGATCACGCCCGGCACGTCTCGATTGCGCGTTACCAAGAGATGCCCGCGCGGAATGGCTTCAAGGCGGAAGCCGTTTATCTCCGTGATGCGCCCGTCTCTTTGCATCCCGAATAAAGCGCCCGCCACAAGCTGTTCCGCATCCGCCATTAAGACGCGCGTGCGAATGTGGCTCATTGTGCCGATGCCCTTCGCTGCGCCGCCTGCTCCGGCTGTCCTCGCATAAGAAGTCGTGATCGAGAGGCCGCGCTCCTCTGCGATTAGAAAAGCGTTGACGACATTAACGCGCGCGCTCAGGTTGCGCAAAAGACCTGCGACGAAAGCGCGCGTGACCGGCGCGGCATCCATCTCCGCCAATTCTCCCGCGTACTCTAACTGCACTTCGCGCACGACAGCTTTATCGTCTAAAAGCTGCGCCTGAAATCGTCCGAGACTTTCCGCCAAGGCGATGTACGGTTGAAGCGTTTGCAACTGCTGCGCGTTCATCGCGGGTGCATTGACTGCGCCGCGCAAAGCGCCAGTTAAAAAGTAGTCGCGCATTTGTTCTGCGACTGTCACCGCGACGCCTTCCTGCGCTTCGGTTGTCGATGCGCCGAGATGCGGCGTGACGATGACGCTATCGAATGCAAGCAAGGGATGATTTGTCGGCGGCGGCTCTTCCGTGAATACGTCGAGCGCCGCGCCCGCGACTTTGCCGGAGACGAGCGCATCATTTAACGCCGCTTCGTCTACGAGGCCGCCCCGCGCGCAGTTAATAATGCGCACGCCGTCTTTCATTTTAGCGAAGGCTTCCGCACCGACGATGCCGCGTGTTTCGGGCGTAAGCGGCGTATGCACCGTCAGAAAATCCGCGCGTGCGTACACTTGATCGAGCGGCGCAAATTCGAGTTCCGCGTCAAGCAAGCTTTCAGGAGTGACAAACGGATCATACGCGACAACGTTCATGCCAAGCCCGCGCGCGCGCGCAGCAACAACACGCCCGATGCGCCCCAGCCCGACGATACCCAGCGTCTTTCCTTGAAGTTCGACGCCGACAAAGCGTTTGCGTTCCCAGCGCCCGGCTTTAAGGCTTGCGTTGGCCTGCGGCACCTGTCGCGCGAGCGCCGTCAGCAAGGCGATGGTGTGTTCGGCGGTTGTAATAGTATTGCCGTCCGGCGCATTCATCACGACGATGCCGCGCTGCGTTGCCGCCGCGATGTCTATGTTGTCAACGCCGACTCCGGCGCGTCCGACGGCGCGCAAACGCACGGCTTCGTCCATCACGCGCGCGGTCACCTTCGTTTCACTGCGCACGATCAGAGCATCGTAGCCGGATATTATTTTGCATAGTTCGTCAGGCGACATGCCGGTTCTTTTTTCAACTGTGAATCCGGCGGCGCGCAAAGGCTCAAGCCCGCTTTCCTTCACATCGTCGGAGACAAGTATTTTCGTTTCACTCATAATAGTTATTAGTCCGACAGGGAGCGCGCAAGTAAGAAAAGCGCGGCTTTATTACCCCAACCCTTTCATCCTATATTGATTTGTAGAGAGCTTTTGAGAATAAGATATTTAGACTGTCATGGCACGCGCGCGTTTGCGGTGTTAGAATTCAATCGAAGTAATCGGGCGACAAATTCATTTAACGAAAAGAGTGCCACGACGAAGCAATGGAAGTTTTTGTTTACCGCGACGGAGCCGATCACGTCGAAGAGAATATTGCCGCAGATCAATTGCCGGAACTGCTGCGCGATCAATCGCTCATCATCTGGGTCGATATGCAGCAGCCGGACGAAGAAGATCACCGTGTCTTGCTCGATACATTCGGCTTTCATCCGCTGACAGTCGAAGATTGCCGTCTCGATCATCATCACCCGAAGGTCGAAGAGTTTTCAAACTATCTTTACTTCATCGTTCACGGCGTGCGCACGGACGCGAGCGCAGAGAAATTCAACACCATCGAACTCGATGGCTATTTGGGCGCAAACTTCGTCGTCACATATCACCACGAACCTTTCAACAGTATCGATGCCGTCAAGCAGCGCGTGCGCTCCACGCCGGTTGCGTGTCAGCGCGGCGCGGCCTTTTTACTTTACCAGATTATAGATCATGTCGTTGATGATTACGTGCCTGTAGTTGAAGCTTTCGATGAACGCGTCGATCAACTGGAAAATGATATTTTCTCTTTGAAGCAAGCGAACAACGACATACTCGAAGAAATCCTGCGCATTAAAAGAAGCGTGCTACGCCTGCGCCGCATTTCCTCGAAACAGTTGGACGTTCTTTACAGAGTCAGCCACGGCGAATTTCATTTAATCGGCGGCCAGATGCTGCCTTTTTACAGAGATATTTACGATCATCTGGTGCGCATCACAGACCTTGCGGAAAACTATCGTGATTTGATTACCGGCGCGCTCGATGCGTATTTGTCAGTGGTCTCTAACCGCCTCAACGAAGTAATGAAGGTGCTGACAATCTTTTCCGCCATCATGCTGCCGCTCACATTCATCGCAGGGGTTTACGGCATGAACTTCGACAACATGCCGGAGTTGCACACGCGCAACGGCTACTTCGTCACATGGATCGTGATGATTGTGGTCGCAGTGGGAATGCTTCTCATCTTCTGGTGGCGCGGCTGGATCGGGCAGGGCAAAAGATAATAGAAGTTTGAGTTAGAGCAAGAAAAAACTCAACTCGCAATTCTACGCTCTCTGTTATTACATCGGCCCGCTATCGTCTTTTCCGCGCGTGCCTTCACCGCTCGCTCCGTCGAATTGACCGTCCGGCGTCGCTTCGATAGTGGAGCGATTATCTTCATCTCGCGCCTCACTGCCGGACGGCGCAACGACTTCTTTTTTCTCTATGTCGCTTAAAGTTTCCGTGCTCGTTGCGTCGTCGTCCGCCTGAATATTCGTCGTCGCAGCATTATTGTCACTGTTCTTCGGCTGCTCTGATTTTTTTGTTTCGGTCATCAATTAGCCTCCTGTCAAAGCAAAAAGGAAATCCATACGACGATGGATAGCGTCGCTGCGGCATACGCGCCCGCAAGCACATCGTCGGCCATTATTCCTAGTCCAGAGGGCAGCGATTCGAGTTGCCGTATTGGATAAGGTTTCCAAATGTCAAACGCACGAAACAACAAAAAACCCGCCAGAATCGTTTCCCAACCGACGTTAAAAGGCACGACCAGCAAAGTTATCAGTTGTCCTGCGACTTCGTCCACGACAACCGCGCCCGGGTCTTTACGGTTAAGCAAAATTTCCGCGCGCGAGGCAGCCCAAACACCCGCAAGCGTTAGCGTAATCAATCCGCCCAGAAATACCATTGTGCGGAAAGCTTCGAGCGACAATGAATTATCGGTAATAGAATGGGCGTCCAAATTTATAAGCAGTGTGTTGAATCTACGCGCCGCATAAAAAAGACAGATGCCGACCATTGATCCCCAAGTGCCGGGCGCAACAGGCATAAACCCTACGCCGCAAGTCGCAACGGCGAGCGCAGCATAATCGCTTGCCGTTCGCTTTTGCGTAGGAGCAATGATTCCGCCGTCCGTCACGACACGATATGCCCGACGAGATCATGCGCGTGCGCTTCCGTGATGAGCACTTGAACGAAGTCGCCCGGACGCGGGAAGACGGAGTTTTCGGGAGCGTCGTTAATGAGCACACAGCCGTCTATGTCGGGCGCTTGTGTTTCAAGGCGGCCTTGCCACAACAGGTCTGTTTCCTTCGCCGTGCCTTCAAACAACACGCGTTCAGTTGAGCCGACGCGCCGTTTATTGCGGCGCAGAGAAAGGCGCTCCTGCTCCCTCATCAGACGCTTCGCGCGTCGCTTCGCTGTTTGCGCATCGACTTTGTTCGGCAAATCAAAAGCGTGCGTGCCTTCTTCGTCAGAATAAGTAAACACACCGACGCGTTCAAATTCCATCTCGCGCACAAACGCGAGCAGTTCTGCGAAGTCTTCTTCTGTTTCGCCGGGAAAGCCCGTGATGAAAGTCGTGCGCACCGCGATGCCGGGAACACGTTCGCGCACACGCTCGATTAATCTTTCGAGACTCGCGCGCGTGCCGCCGCGCCGCATCAATTTCAAGACGTTGCGGGACGCGTGCTGCAAAGGCATGTCCAGATATTTAACTGCTTTGGGTTCGCTCGCCAGCACGTCGAGGAAACCGTCGCTGATATGCGTCGGGTACGTGTACATCACGCGCACCCATTCGATGCCGTCGAGATGAGATAATTCGCGCAGCAAATGGGCGAGCGCGTCTTTTTCACCCAAGTCTTCGCCGTAGCGCGATGAGTCCTGCGCGACGAGAATCAGTTCTCTGACGCCCTTTTCCGCTAAGCTTTGCGCTTCGCTGATAATCGAACCGAAACGGCGGCTGCGAAAATGGCCGCGCATCTGCGGAATAAAACAAAAGGCGCACGGGCGATCACACCCTTCCGCAATTTTGAGATACGCGCTGTAGCCCGGCGTTGCGAGTACACGCGGCGTGGATTCGTCGTAAAGATACGTCGCCGTTTGATTGCCGAGTTGCAGCACGGGCAGTGAGCGCGTGTTCGTTTTTTCGTCGCAGACAAGTGTGATGTCATTGATCTGATTCGTGCCGATAAAGGCGTCAACTTCCGGCATCTCCGCGCGTAGTTCGTCGCGGTAGCGTTCGACTAAGCAACCGGCGACGACGAGACGCTGGCATTTTCCTTCCGTCTTCAAACGCGCCGCTTCGAGAATCGCGTCAACGGATTCCTTCTTCGCCGACTCGATAAAGCCGCAGGTATTAACGACGAGCGTATCTGCCTCGCTCGCGTCAGTCGTAATTTCATAGCCAGACTCTTTAAGACGCCCCATCATCACCTCGCTGTCAACGAGATTCTTCGGGCATCCAAGACTAACAAAGCCGATTTTCTTCATAACTGTATTTGGTGAATCGTAGATGGTGAATAGCAAATGGTAAGCAAAGGCGCGACTTTTGTCCTATCACGATCTACTATCCAACGTTCACCATTTCCTATTTACTATCTTTCGTTTCTTCCAAACTCTTTAACCATGTTTCTATTTGCGCGATTTCTGTCGGCGGTAATTCCTGTTCGCCGTAGCGCACATGATTATAAGCGCGCGTTAGTGTAAGCGCTTCGGGCATTCCCGTCGCGGTGGCGAACTCTAGCGGAGTTTCGCTTGTCGCGCGTTGCAATCCGTGCGCGGCGAGCGCGTTCGTCATGCGATTGTAGAATGAGATGGCTGAATTGCCGTCTTTTATCTTCTCCCCTCGAAGCCGCCAATTATGCCACAACTTCGTGACCCAATTTTTACGCGCGTAAAGAAGCACGCCCGACACAATAATTAGAACGAACAGGAACAACGGCCACATCAACGAAAGAGCACGGCGGACATTCGCATTCTCTGTATCACCGCTCAATAAAGGCAGCCATGTTAGAAACGCTTTCTTCAGATTCTGTATTTTAGCATCGAGGGTGCCACGATAGGAGTTGACAGATGTGCGCAGAGAGCTTGCGAGTGAGCGTTGCTGTTGCCGGTCATAAGAAACGACATACCGCATCCAGACAAATTCGAGCGCTTCGGCGTATTTATTAATGCTACCCGTTAAGCCGCCGCTGCTTTCGCGCGCGGGTCTTCCGGCAGCGGGCGTCGGATCGAATGTCACCCACGATTCGGTTGCAGGAAAATATACTTCGACCCACGAGTGCGCGTCCGATTGCCTGACCGTGTAAACATCCGCCGCATCGTTATACTCGCCCATCTGAAATCCGTTGACGACGCGCGTCGCAATGCCCAGCGTGCGCAACATCACGGCCATCGAAGTTGCGAAATATTCGCAGTGGCCTTCCCTTATATTGAACAAAAAATCTGCCAGCGGATCACTGCCACCGACTTTCAAATCCAGCGTGTAGCGATAATTTCTCGGGTCTCTCAAATACGCTTCGATGGTCTGCGCCGCATCGTAACGATTATCCGCTCCGGCCTGCGCAATAATTTGTTGCGCCAGCTTTTGAATACGCGAATCGAGCGCTTTTGGAAGTCGCTTGTAACGGTCAAACTTTTGCGGATACGATGCCGAATCCGCGCTCAAGGTTTCGGCGTCCGGCTCTGCCGTATCGGAGTAGGCTGTATAGGAGATGCGCTCCGAATCATGCGCGCGCGTGTAGAGCGCGTTTTCAGCATCACGATAAACGAATGGTGCGGCGATCTGCACGGCGACGGCGTGCGGCGCGGCAAAAAGAACAGGCTGATCGAGCGGCTCAATATAGAATATTTGCGTCGTTACGTCATGTGTGCTCTCGACGGTATCGAACTTAAAAACGCCGCGTTCGCTTCTCGGCACACCGCTAATTTCGTTCGTGGACTTTTGCCACTTATGACCGTCGAAATAATCGAGCGCAATGCCGCGCCAGCGCAAACTACGCGCACGTTTAGCTTGCTCATTGCCTTCGACGCGCACGCGCATCACGACGTTATTGTTTTGCTGAAGCTTGCCAATGTCTCCCAGCGTCACGGAATTCGAGAATCCGAGGAAGTTTCCGAGACTAGAATTGCTGGCACGCGCGAAGGCATTTGCGCCAAATCGTGGCGCGATGAAAAAGATCGGCAGCGCAAACGCCAGAATCAACGCGACAAGCGTGGACGCGATTATCGGCAAACGTCTGGCTTCCCCATAATTCGACGAAGCGCGTGGACGTTTCAAAAATCGTCTAACTAATCCATGTTGCGTTGAAACGAGAAAACGCGTTTCTTTGATATGGACAGCACGACGGGCATTTTTGATCTCGAAGGCGATGATTGTCGAGAGCGAGCAGAGAACATACAGGCACAACGCGAAGAAAAAAAGCGGGCTGGCAGCAAGCCCTGCGGCAAGCAAAGTTTCAAAAAACGAAATTAAGTAAAGAAACAACCAGTCACGATCAGCTTTAATTTGGAGTAGCTTGATTGTTGACAGAAAAATTATCAAATGCACGAGCGCGCCGACACCGACCCGCACTTCACTGCTGCTGGTTTCATATTTCCAATCAAGATAGAAAAGCGGAAGCGATAACAAAATCACCAGCAAGCCGATGCGCTCCGACAATTGCCAACGCGTTTCTTCGAGTTTCCATGCCGCAATCATCAGCACGCCGAAGAGCGCGGCGAGCGTCAGGCTCAAACCACCGGAGACGACGAGTGCCAGAGCGCCGCACGCGACCATCGCATACGAAGAAGATCGGAAGTAAGTTTTGAAAGTCACGACAGGATTTCAGCTTTACGAAAAACACAAAATAGCATTTCAACAAATATCTTTGATGCGCTCATCGCAAACGAAAGAAGCCCGCTCAAGATATGATCCTTGAGCGGGCTTCTCATTTAAAAATAATCCCGGCGACGTCCTACTCTCCCACACAGCTACCCGCGCAGTACCATCGGCTCCAAGAGGCTTAACTTCCGTGTTCGGGATGGGAACGGGTGTGACCCTCTCGACAAAATCACCGGAAAACTTGTAAAGAACTTATGCGCTTAATTATCAAGCGCGCCCTGTAAGCGAAGGGCTTTGACAATCGAATAGTGAAAGTTTTCAGCAGACGTCACTGTACAACTTTTGTGCGCTGCAAATTTGCGTTTCGTGTTGCTTGAAAGTAAATTTTACGGTCAAGCCTTGGGACTAATTAGTAGTGGTCAACTGAGCACATTACTGCACTTACATTTCCACCCTATCAACCTAGTGGTCTACTAGGAGTCTCACTGGCAGAACTAATCTCTGGTCTGGCTTCACGCTTAGATGCATTCAGCGTTTATCCATGCTCAACATAGCTACCGAGCGCTACCCCTGGCGGGATAACTCGTACACTAGAGGTCAATCCAACCCGGTCCTCTCGTACTAAGGTCAGATTCCATCAATTCTGCTACGCCCACACCAGATAGGGACCGAACTGTCTCGCGACGTTCTGAACCCAGCTCACGTACCTCTTTAATTGGCGAACAGCCAAACCCTTGGGACCTTCTTCAGCCCCAGGATGAGATGAGCCGACATCGAGGTGCCAAACCCTGCCGTCGATGTGAACTCTTGGGCAGGATCAGCCTGTTATCCCCGGCGTACCTTTTATCCGTTGAGCGACGGCCCTTCCATACAGAACCGCCGGATCACTAACTCCTACTTTCGTACCTGTTCGACTTGTTTGTCTCACAGTTAAGCTGGCTTATGCGTTTACACTCTACGGCTGATTTCCAAACAGCCTGAGCCAACCTTCGAGCGCCTCCGTTACTCTTTGGGAGGCGACCGCCCCAGTCAAACTACCCGCCTGATA
>JAABUK010000411.1_pt1 | contig 91379 bp, 12 predicted proteins | sample 5559141 | NCBI WGS metagenome assembly JAABUK01 (sample SAMN10711869, study PRJNA513367) | rock metagenome | isolation source: Antarctica rocks | place: Antarctica: Victoria Land, Pudding Butte nord | collected 2016-01-03
TTAATATAATAAAGTATATAAGGAGGGGATATACCTCGAATATAATTATTATTAAATTAATAGAAATAGACTTAGTAAAGGAGTTATAAAGTATAATAAATTATTATTATAATTAATATTACGTAGTTACGCTAATAGCGGATTAGTTATATTTATTAATATATTTATAACTAAACTATATTAACATAAATAAATTAATACTATCGATAAATAAGAGTTATTTATAGAGTTAAAAGAAAACTATATATAACGAGAGTATTATCTATATATTAATTATAATACTAGAACGCTATTATAGAGCTAGAGTAATAATATATAAAAAAGACTAAAGGAGTTACGAGGAGAGAAAATAAATAAGCGAGCGAGTTTATTTTAATAATAAACCGTCGCGCTAAATACCTTATTATTATAATACGTCGATACGCGCCTCCGCTCCGCTACCTCGTTTTTATTAATAGATATAACTATTACTATAATAGTTATATTATTATTAATCTCCCGGTATAATATTAAGACTATACCGTTTATATATAGTACCTTACTACTAGTATTTTCATAGTATAGTAGGAGTATATAATAAAAATAACTACTACTATTCCGCTACTAGTACTATAGATACTATAGGAATAATCTAATATATTATATTTACTATAAATACTATAAGCGCTATAGGAACGATAATATATACTATTTCGCTCCTCTATTATTATATATAATAGTATTATAGGGACGAAAGAAATATTACTTAATTAATTATTATTATTATATATTAGCGCTATAGAGATAGTTTTAAAAATATACTATTTATTTACTACTAGTACTACTATATAGTAGAGGTAGTTTAGTAATATTACTCTTCCGCTACTAGTACTATATAATAATACTATAGGAAATAGTTTCGTGTCGCTCCGTAACTAATACTATATATTAATATTATAGGACCGATAGTATAAATTAGAAGACTTTTTTCCCTTATTTCTTTTAGGGGGTTTAAAGGTTTTTTTAATAAATTTTATAATTTAATTAAATACTATTCCGTGACTAATACTATAGGTATTAAAGGATTAAGTATATAACTTTATATTTAAGTTACTATATAATAACGTTATTATATTAAATAACTTTTTTCCCTTATTTCTCTTAAGGGGTTTAAAGATTTTTTAATAAATATTTTTTAATTAAAATATTTAAATACCTAGGGACTAGGGCCTAAAAAAAAGATAATTATAAAATAATAATATATTATATATACTTACGCCCCGTTAAAGGCGCTAGTACGTTATATATACCTACGCTTCGCTACCTCTATAATATTATTATTTATCGATATAGGGTTCTAGCCTTAGTATCGCGGGGTTCTAACTTTTAATAATTCTATATCGAGTTAATATTCCCCCGTTTTATTAGAATTCTTAGAGATTAATTCTATTATTAAATTTAAGATTTAAAAACTACCTAATAATAAACCCCGTAATTATTTTACGTTTTTTATACTATTACTAAGCCGCTAGCTCTACGCTAGCGGCTTTAAGTATTATACTCTTTAAATTAACTAGTTTAAAAATTCTTATTAATATTATTACTAAATACTAAGGTTCAAATAATCGACTATAAGAATTCGATAATATAATAAATATATTCGGGAACTTACTTCCTAAATTCCTAATACGGCGGTATAAGAAGAGTAATTAAAAAGATTATAATCTTATCGAGTTTAAAAAACTCTACTAAAGTATTTTTAAAACTAGTTTTCCTTATAATTATAAAGTATATTACGTAACCCTCGTCGCCCGTTAAAAGACCTTGATAATAGAGAAATTTATAGAATAATAAATTTATTAGGACGATAATTAATATAATATTATATTTATATAAAATCGTCTCGACCGCCCGATTAATATTAATATTAATTAGGTATTTATAGTAGTACGGCTCCTTTATTTATATAATTATTTACCCTATCTCTCCGTCTCTTTAACTATATATAATTAAAAGTAGATTAATAAAGAGATCGAGAACCGGTATATAAATAAGAATAATAATCGGATACTAGAAAATTATATCTTAAATAAGAATTATATAATATTTAAAAAGATATTTTTTAAATTTAAAATTATCGTCTCCCTTTTCAAGAAATATAAAGGGGTAAATATATTAATTATATCTTTCTTTACCGAAATAGTTTTAATAATAAAACGGGTAAATTCTTATCTTCTTTAAAATCTCCGATATAAAAAAGTTTAAACTTATTTTTTCTAATTTATTAAACTTAACCTTTTCTTTTCTAATTAACCTTTTTATATTAATATTCTTTTACTATAATACGTCCGAGAGGAGATTAAATCTAAAATATAAATATTCTTTGGGATTAATAAAAAGAGGGACGCGGCTAAATATATATTTATATATAAAACTAATAATAATAATATATTACTAGAGAAAGATAAATTTAATATTTTAATTAGATTTATATATTAAATAAACGTAGGCTTAAATCTAACCCGTATAATTATAATTATTCTATATAAGCCCCTCTACTCTATCGGGATATATAAATAAATACCGAAAAAAATATATCGGATAAAATAAAAAAAGGAAGTATTCTATTATATATTAAATATTAATATCGAAATCGAGGAGTATATAAATATAAAGTATAAATCGAAGATAGATTTTAGGGAGGACGCGTTTAAAACTATTAATATAACGAATATAAAAAGTATAGGAGGCGCCGACGGAGGTAATAATACTAAAAGGAGTAATAATATTAGGAATATTAATAATACCGCGGCGTTTATTATTAATATAGAAAATATTATTTAAGAGGGTATTATATATATTAAGAGGAAAAGTAGTTAAAGTAAATAAATATAAAAATAAACCGCCGTTAATTAAGTTAAATCTTTCTATATTTCTAAATTATTAAATATTTAGACTTAAATAGGAGCTAGGAAGTTTATTACCCCTCTATATACTTTTCTATATAATAATACTTATTTTCTATATAATAATATTTACTATAATATATTATTATCGTTTATAATTTTAATCCTTTACTCTATTATATTTAGGAACGATAATAAAAAACTGAGTATTATTTCTAGGTTAGATCTAGGCCTAGATCTAGCCTAGATATTTTTTGAATACTTTTTAGATTTAACCTAGATTCTATTTAATCTCTAAACTCGTTATTAAAGATTTATATCGGTAAAGCGGTGAGCCCGTATTCTACCGAAAAAGGCGGAAAAGACGCTTAGATCTATTTAGCTCATGTACTAGCCCTAAAGATCGATTTAATATTTACTTTCGTCTAAAGTATCTAAATACGTATTTAGTACCTCGATTTATTTTAAATAAATTTAAATAAATAGGAATAAACTAGTCTAAATAGTACTAGTAGATAATTAAATATATATAATTATAAGTGAATTATATAGTCTATAATACCGCGCTAATTTAGGGGGTATTACGCGCGTATATAATTTTCGTAAATTAACGTAATTTAAAATCTAAATTAAATTAGTATAATTATAGCGCTCTATATAACCTTAGCGAGCTACCCGGCGCTAGTAGAAATTTACGGATTCAAAATCTTAAATCCGAAGTTACTATTTTTAGGTTTTTTATTAAAAAAAAATTTTTTTTTTTTTTTTTTTTAAACGTTGTCTTTTCGTTATTTTTCCGCCTAAAGCCGGTAAAATACGTATTTAGTACCTCGACTCTTCTTGTACGGTCTCCCGCTTTACCGATATATACTTTTAATATTTTAATTATATCTACTACTATTTAATATAGTATTTAATTATATATTCTTTAGTTTTTTTTCGGATTTATAATCGATATAAGACCTCGGAAATTAAAAATTACTAGCGAAGACCTTTAAAATAATAATAAAAAAAGAATATCAATTTATAAAAATATTATTTAATATATTTATAACTTTTATAAAGAAGAAAGAAATACTATCTTTTTAATTATTAAAGAATATACTACCCTCGATTTAAAGATATAGATATATAAATTATATTATTAATTAAAAATAAAAGGTACTAGAGATCCTTAATTCCGAGGACGATAAAAGAGAAGATAACGACGGGGCGAATAATATTTAAAGCGGTATTAATATAAAATCTACTTTTCGAGCTCCTCTACTAAATAACTAATATATAATACTTTTAATATTTGAATAGGGTAGTTACTAGTAGTAAAATACTATCTATATCTTAAAGCGGGTAGGTAATAACGGTGGCTTAATTATTAATAAAACTTTTAAACTCTTGAGACTCTCTATATTTTAACTTTATTTATATTAAAATTAATAATATCTTTATTAAACCTCCCTACGAGCCTATAATATATACTTTTATTTTTAACTCTTTTATTTTCCCCCCGCGGTTAATACCGAAAAAATCTATAATTAATATTTATATTATAAGTATCGGAGTAGATAATTAAAGATTATTACCGGTTAAAGCCGTCCGGCCCTCGTAAATTATAATTATAAACGATATAAATAACGATTCTTTATTAACCGAGCGAGTATTACTATTATTACCACCGTCTTTACTTTTATTTTATTTATTATTATCCTCGCCTCTATTTATACCCCTTTTTTAATTATTATTATTTCTATTATTTTAAGAGTTATCGCTAGCGTAGCCCCCGTTTAAACTTTAAATTATATCGCCGTTTTAAATTACGAAAGCGTAGGAGAGAGTTTACTCTCTTAATTATTTTAAAATAAACGGAATATTTTACTAATAATTAATAACCGCGAGTTAATTATTATTATTATCGAGAAGGGTCTCTAGAGGTTAAGTATATAAATCTAATATAAATATAACGATATAACTCTTATATCGACCGGTATAATTAAATAGCGTAGAAGCCTATCTAGTAGTATAAATAAAAGAAAAGTATAAACCTAAAATATTATTACTATTTATATTTATACTCTCGACCGCGTTAAATTTAATTATTTAAGAGACCGCTAGTTCTCTATTTAATATTACTAGTGTAATAATATAAAGAAAATTATATATTTTAAAGTAGCGCCTAGTTTTATTATTAATAACTTTTTATTAATTAATCGGGATAGATTAAATCGGAGTTAATATAATTTCGATTCGGGTTATAAAACTATTAAAAGAAATCAAATATTATTAAATATACTCTTTATAAATTATAATTATATATTCGTAAAGGAATATAACGAGCCTAGTTATATTACTAGTAATACTTTTAGTATTTAATAACTTCGTATTAAATATTATACTACCTCGAATTTTCTTTAAAATTTTTATTATTATTATAGTATAGCCCTACCTACCTTAGCCTAGCCTAATTTATTTTAGATTTAATTTAAATTTAAACTAGTTTCCCTATTTCTATTTTAATATAGTCGGGATAGGAAATAAATAAATACTCTATATACTAGTTTTTATTTAGATAATAGCTAGCCCTACTCTAGTTTTTATTCTTTATCTTTTATTTTAACCTACTTTTATATTATAATTAAATTATAGTTTAATAAACTTAATCGTTAATTTAATAAACCTCTAGATATTAATCCCGTTTTTTAATATTATAAAAGATTAACTATTTAACTAGTACTCTCTAGTATTAGGATAATTATTATAGGGGATTAACTCCTCAACCCCGAAAACCGCGTATAATAATTCCTCGCCGAAATTTAGAATAACTTTATTGATTTCTTTAATACCTTCGATTACTTATATATTTAAATCGAGAGTAATTTTTTATTAAATATTTTATTTTTATTTACGCCTTCTTTTTTTTTTATACTAGATATATAATCTTTAGTTTATATTATTATTTAGGTAATAACCTAGGTTGTATTTATTATAGTTTAAATTATACCTTAGCCTCCGCCTTAAATATTCGATAAGAATACTCTTAATAATATTATTATTATAGGCCTACGCTCGTCTTTTTTTTAAAATATTTAATAATTTACCTCCTCGCGATTTTAAATACCTCCTAGATCCGAAAAACTTTTAGATATCTCGGAATATAAAAAGGACTAAAATAAATTAGATATTTAAGAATAAATATTAATATAACGGATATATATAAATTATAACCGTTACTCTACCGATAATAATAAGATCGTTTATATAAAACTTAAGTTAATTATCGGTAAAAAGGTCTTTAATTTAATAAATTATTATTAAAAGGAGAGTTTTTATACTTTAATTAATAAAATTAATTAACGAAAGAAGTTACGGGAAGTATATAATAACTTATTTAAATAAAAAGATACTCGAAATTATATCCGGGAATTTAAATAAGGCTTTATACTTTTTTATAATTATTTTAACCTCGTTTTTTAAAAAAAGGAATATTCTCGAATAAAGAACGAATTCTTACTTAATATTATAAAATATAATATTAATTATATTACCTAATAGGCCTTTATCTCCTAGAGGAAAATTAATAATTAACGGTTATATACCTTTAATAAATACGTCCGTATATACTCCGAAATCGATTAAGAATTTTAATAAATTAAATATTATTTATCTCGCTAAAGTACTACTCCTATTAAATTAGGATAAACCTCGAGGAGGTTTATTATATCTCTATTAACTTCTACCTCTATAACTCGTTTTAATATAATAAATATTTTTATCTTTATTACTAGACTAGCTCTTATTATTTTATTTAAAGAGTTAATAAATTTTAATTCGACTTAAATTATTATTAAAGATAAATTAATAAAAACCCCGGTTATTAAAGTTATTTACGAGAAGTAAAGATTTTACTTTTATTATAAATTATTTAAATATAATATAAGAGTTTATTTTATTAAGCTAGCTAGCCTTTAATCTAGTATTATAATTATTATCGACTACGACGAGAGCGTTATAGGAGGAGTTATTTTAAATACGGGAAAAGAATAATCCCGGTATAAAGTCGCGTATTAAGATTATAGGTATTTAGAACCCTATATATATTTTCTTATTTATCGGCTATATTGTTTAATTTACCTTCGTTATTAATTAAGTTTTTATTATAATTTATTATATAACTTTTTAAGACCGACCTTATTTTTCGTAATAAATATATAATTATTTCTTATTAACTACGGAATAACTAGTCCCGAATTTAAATTAAAATTTTAATTAATATTAATATATCCGGCTATCTTTTTATTAATTATAATTTTATATATATTTATCGTCTACCTCTTCGCTTTTTTCGTTATCCTTATATCGTCCGATTTTTTAATAGTATATTTACCGCTATAGAACGTATTATTTATATTATAGAAACGATTTTAAATATTTATAATTATTAGGAACGAATAGTTTTTTTTATTATTAAGTTTAATTAATACCTTGTCGTAATCGGCCTATTATACCTCTATTATTATAAAGTTACTACCGATTTCTTAGATAATTTCTTAATTTTCGCTTTATATTTTTATTTAAGAAACTATACCCCTAGTCCCGTAAAAGTCTTTATAGAAGATAAATTCTTTTTAATATTTTAAGAAAGTTTTTAAACCTAAGAATCCTAGTTTTTAATTTTATTTAATATTTACGTAGAGTAAACCCCGATTTAAAAAGAGTCGCTAATATATAAAAAGCCGTTATTATTTATAAATAATAATATTATTATTAAATAATTAATCCCGATTCGAGAGAAATTACTTTAATTTTAGGTTTATTAATAGTATATTTAATCCTAAATTTATAAAAAATAAACCTCGATTTAAGAAAAGTGAATATAGTTTTAAATTTATTAGAAGTAAACTTAATTCCTAGCCTAGCTTAATATTTATATAAAATAATTTAGGATTTAAAAGAAGTTACTTTAATTCTAGGTTTATTAATAATAAATTTAAATTTAAGAGGAGTCTTCCCCGCTCTAGTCCTAATTATTTATTTTTATAAGAACTAGTTATAATAACGAATATAACTATATTATTATTATTATTAAATAAGGAAAGATATTTAAAATTAAATATCGTAGCCTAGCCTCGCTTTATTCTAAATTTTAATATTAAGAATAACGAACCTAATACCTAATTACTCTTTATATATACGAGATAAGATTTTAATTATTTACCCGGCTCGTTATACTTAATAAATAAACTATATTTAATTTATTATTTATAAAAATCGATCGATTTTTAGGGATTTTAAAAAAAATCTCGACCCTAAATATTTAGTTTTATTAAGAATCTAGATATTATAAATTTAAACCCCGCCTTAATTAAAACTTTAAATTAAATATTTACGATTAAACCTAGAACCGAGTTATATTTAAAATAAATAAAGAACTTTACCTCGCCGTTATTATTATTTAAAAAAAGTTTTAAGTTTGTCGAGATAATAAAAATATTAACTTAATTATAATTTTATTTATACGGTATTATAAATTCCTAGATATTTTTTCGAGAAAAGATACTAATATTTTATTTTTATATTAGTTATATAATTATATTATTAAATTTAAAGAAGGGCTATAACCTCCGTTATTTAATTTATATAATATAAATTATAATAAGATTCTAGAACTCCGTCGTTATTTAGATAAAATTTTTAGTAAAGATTTTATTCGAGTTAATTAATTTTATACCGTATTCTTTATCCTATTTATAAAGAAACTTAATAGAGGTTTATATTTTTATATTAATTACCGAGGGCTTAATATTATTATTATAAAGAATAAATATTTTTTACTTTTAATTTTAAAAACTTTTAATTAATTAAATTATATTAAGGTATTTTCTAAATTAAATATTATATTTATTTTTAATCGCCTCCGCGTTAAGGAGGGCGATAAAGAATTTATAATATTCCGTACCCGATTCGGTTTATTCGAATATTTTATTATATTATTTAGATTATATAATAACCCTACCTCGTTTTAATATTATATTAACGATACTCTTCGTAAATTTCTTAATAAGACTTATATTATATACCTCGACGATATTCTAATTTATAGCGATATTAAGGAAGAATATAAAATTTATATTAAATATATTCTTTAGAAACTCCGCGAGGCGGGGCTCTAAATAAATATTATTAAATATAATTTTTATATTAAGGAAGTTACGTACCTAGGATTAATTATTATTATTAAAGAAATTAAAATAAATCTAAAGGAAATCGATATTATTTTAAATTAATTATAACTAGTTAATATTAAGGATATTTGAAGTTTCCTAAAATTTATTAATTTTTATTAATATTTTATTTATAGGTTTAGTAAACTCGTTATATTATTTATAACTTTAATTAAAAAAGATATTATCTTCGAGTAAAATATTTAATATTAAATAATTTTTAATACCTTAAAAAAGACTTTTACCTCCGATATTATCCTAGTCTATTTCGACTTTAACTATAAAATTATAATAGAAATAGATATATTTAATTATATATTTAAGGGGGTCTTATCCTAATATAATAATTAAAATATTCTTTATTTTATTATTTATTTTTTAAAGAAGTATAACCCTATCGAGTATAATTATAAGATTTATAATAAAGAATTTATAATAATTATCCGCGTATTTAAAGAATAGTATTTTAAACTAGAGGGATCTACTCTCCCTATCGAGGTAATATCGGATTATAAGGTTTTTAAATATTTTATTTTATTTAAAATATTATCTCGTCGTTAAGCGAGGTAAAATAAGTTTTTATCCTATTTTAATTATAAGATTACCTACCGGCCTAGTAAAGAAGGTAGTAAATCTAATATATTAATATATCGGTTAGAAGATTTTTTTAAAAAGGGGGATAAATTAGACCCTAAATATTAATATTAATATTAGATAATATTAAAAAAAAAAAACCTAACTTTAGAAATCCTTAAGAATTATATTTATAATATATTATTAAATATAACGACTTTAGCCTTAGTCCTAGTTACTTTAATTATATTAATAATAAATTAAAAGATTTTTATCTAGCCCTTCTAGTTATACTTTATATTAATTTATATAACCGTTATAAACCTCGATATAAATATTAATTTAGAATTATAAACCCCGCCTATATTTTACGAGCCTAAATTTAATAAAGATTAATTTATTAATTTAAATAAAGACCTATACGATACCCCGATTTATTAATTATAGGATATAATTAATTAAACCGATCGATTCGCCTTTAGAGTCCTAGAAATACTACGTTTTAAAATATATTATTATAACGGAATTCCCCTCGTTAAATATAAAGATAAGGATAGAGTTCTTTACTTCCGAGGAAAAAGATATATTTTAAATTTTAATAAACTACGCCTTCGTCTAATCTAACTAGTTTATAATAATATCGCGGGTAGTTATTTAAATCGTATAAAATATTATGAATTAATTAATCGGGCCTATTAGTGGCCTAATATCTATATTATTATCTAACGATTCGTTAGGAATTATTATATATACCGAAGAATTAAATCTTCCCGTTAATATATTTAAAAATAGTTACGTTTATTACTACCCCTATAATAATATTAGAAAAATATCTTAATAGATTATATAGGTCCTTTATTATTTTATACCTTTATAGGAATTATTTATCGATATATTTTAATTTTCGTAGACCGCTTAACTAAGATACGGTATTTAGTATTAATTATATTAATAAAAGTAGACGAAGCCTACGACGCTTTTTATTAAAATATATAAAAGCTTTATAAATTACTAGATATCTTTATTTCGGATTAAAGATTTTAATTTATATCGGAGTTCTAAAAGGTCCTATATAAACGTTTTAAAATTAATTAATATATATCTACCGGGTACTATCCTTAGACGGATAATTAAACCGAGTAGTTTAATACTATAATAGAATATTACCTCTATATATATATTAATTATATATAGGATAATTAAATAAAATAACTCCTTAGAGCGGAGTTTTTTAATAATAATATTAATTCTTCTAATACTCTAGCCTCGCCTTTCTTAACTAATTATAATTAATATTTATATATTAATTTCGAGTTTACCGAGTTTTTACCTTAAGATTTTACCGCCTAAATATATATTTATTTAATTATTATTAATAAATTTATAACGTAAATAGAAGCCTTAATTAAATATCTCCGCGATAAAATATTTATCGCTTAAATTATCTTTAAATTCTTAGTTAACTAACGAAGACGCTTATATTTAATATATTTAATAAACGATTAAGTATAGTTAAATATTAAGAATTTAAATATTATATACTCTTTAGTTAAACTCGACGATTATAATATTAGCCCCTTCCGAGTCTCTAAAGTTTTTAATAATTCTTTTATAATTTAATTAGATTTTTTATATTTAATAAAAGTTTACCCCGTCTTCTACGCTAGCCTATTATAATTAATAATTAATAACTCTTTACCTAGATAAATCTAGCCTATCCGAGAACTTATAATTACCGAAGATAATTAACGAGAGTAGTATATTAATAGTATTTTAAATTCTAAATACGATCGCCGTTATAGTCTACCTTTATTAAAATATTACGTTAATTAAGAAAGTTATATTATTATATAAAAACCTTTTTATTACCTTACCCGTTATTAATAATTTATTAATAAATATTATATCTCGAATCCTAGCGCCGCTGGCCTTTATAAATTACTATATATTATTTAAAGATACTAGTATAAGAAACCTCTATTATTTTTATCCTAGTCCGATTTTTAAAAAGTTAACTCTTATTTATACTATAATTTATTCCCTATCCGTTATTATCCCCTCGGTTATCGTTCCGTATCGGCTTCGACCGATACTTTATATTATTATATAAATAAATAGTACCCTATAGCCTAGCCCCGTTATTATCGTTTATAAATAATAACGTTAACGCCTAGTTTTATTTATATACCGCCGTTTATTCCCCGTTCTATCCTTTATTTATTACTATCGATGACTCGAATACTTTAACGTATTTTAATTTTAATTATTTCGTAATCTTAAATAAGAGTTAGGGTTATAAAATTTAATTAATTAAATTAATTCTTTATTTATCTCGTAGGAGCTCGACTTTAAAGAGAGGGTTATTATTATAATATAACCTTATCTACTTTAGCCTAGCCTAACTTATTTTAGATTTAATTTAAATTTAAACTAATTTCCCTATTTCTATCCTAATATAGTTAGGAAAGGAAATAAATAAATACTCTATATACTAGTTTTTATTTAGATAATAGCTGGCCCTACTCTAGTTTTCGTTCCTTATCTTTTATTTTAGCCTACTCCTATACTATAACTAAATTATAGTTTAATAAACCTAGTCGTTAATTTAATAAATCTCTAGATATTAATCCCGTTCTTTAATAATTATAATAGTATCGGAGGGGAGACCTAAAATACGGACGGTATAATAAATATTATATTTATTACTATTAAAAGTAAAGTATACTCTATATTTAAAAAAGTTAAAAAATTATAAATTCTTTACTTTAATTTCTCGCCGGTTAATTTTTATAACTTAATAATATTCTTTAAAATCGAAGAACTCCGTACTTCTCTCTAAAATAACGTAATTTAATAAAATTAATATATCGGTAGTTTTCTTTAAAGTTTTAAGGACTATTCCCGCTTCTTTAATAATATCTATTAAAGATAATAAATAATTTAACGCCTTTATTACTTTTAATACTTTATCCACGTTCTATCTCTAAAGTAATAAATCTACGTTATTTACCTCGGTGTTAAATATAGCCTCCTTTTATATATTAATAGTAATAACTTTATCCTAATTATTAGACGAGAAAAATATCGACGCCGAGACTAGTTTATTAGGCGATAATAAATACTACTCCGAAGAGTTATTAAATTCTAGGGAGGGTATACGGATATTTTTAATAATTACTACTACTACCGTCTTAACTATCTTAATAGCCTTATCTAACTTTTTACTACTATTATTATTAATAAAATAACGAATATAGGCCGAGTCCTCTATAGAGTCTAATAAAAATAAATTAATTAAATTTAATACCGGCTAAATATTCTCTAGTAGTCCTTTAAAATTAAATAAGTTATTAAAGTTATTATCGAGTAGAGTTATATCCTTTTCCGAATATTTCGTTTTTTTAATATCTTCGCTAGAAGTTAAAAGGTTAATTAAATCTTCTATTTTAATTATTACCGTCTCTAGTACTTTATTATAATTAGGGCCGCGGACGGAGAATAATCTATTATTATCGGATATAGTTTTAATTATCGAGAGCGCGAAAATAATATCGAAAATTTTACGTAGTCTACCTTTAATTTATAGGAAATTATCTTTATTTAATAATATATAAAGAATCTAGCCTAGATCTAGCCTAAACCTAAAGAAAATTTAAGGAAAATTTAAATAAAATCTAGGCTAGATCTAGGGCGCTAGAAAACTAGTTTAATATTAATATATTATATATATAAATACTTTTCTTGATTACTTTTTAATATTTACTCTTATTTAAGCCCGTTATATAAGACCTAGAAATCCGTTAATTATAATATTAATTATATTATAAATCGTACTCTAGGTTATTTCTAGTACGATTTAATAGCTATATTATATAAAATTATAATAGTATAGGCGGTTAGTATATAGGTTTAAATATTAAATATTAGTTATCCTTCTAAAGATAATTTCTTTAAATTTCTTTATATATAGTAATCTAAAGACCTCTTTACTTATCGTTTTATCTTTTTAATAATCTTATTTAAATATCGCCCGATATTTACGATATATTAGGCTAGATCTGACTTAATTTACTATAAAAATTATAATACTTTACTATAACTAGTTATTTAAATTATACGAATTATTATACCCTCTTTACTCTATAATCATTATTAAATTTATTTATTTATTACTACTATCGCGCTACGGCCCCGGCGCGTATTATTTAAATATAATAAAAAGCTATTTAAAACTAACTAAATTATCCGAGATATTAGAAGAATACCCGTATTAACTTATTATATAAATATTAATAATATACTACTACGAGTTAAAGAGTTTATTAATAAATATCGCTATCTAAAAGATATATTCAAATACTAGCGGAATTATAGAGATATATTTAGAGTAGAAAGAACTTAATAAGGTAAATATTTAATATTTAATTTTAAAGAGTAAATCGAGGTCTAAGACTATCTAGGCTTCGGCGAATAAATATATATTAATATTATTATATACTAGAGGGACTCTAGTTAAATAACTAAAATTAAAAATAATTTTAATAATATATTATTTCTTAATTTATAAAATTAAATAATAATAATAACTAGTTTAAACGATACTTTTCTTAAATAAAAAATTAATACTATTTATAACCTTTCCTCTTTTTAGTTTTTTTAAACTTTTAAAATCGACTATATATTAAGCTAGCTTATATTACGGAATTTTATATATAAGATCCGGTTTTTAATAATCTCCGCGTATCTACCGAATAAAGAATTTAATATAATTTATTTACGATTCGCGTTATTCTAGGGATATTAGATAACTCGTTATTTTATAACGGACTAGATACTCGATTATCTCTTCTATATAACGGAGGAGGACGCGTATTATATAGATATTTTAGAAGATAAAGACTTATAGAATAGTATTTAATATTTCTAGGACCGGGGTATAAATTTAGTAAAAGGTAAATTTATTATAAATAATAATTTTAATTAATTATATCTCTTATCCTCTAATATAAATCTAATTTAAAAGATAGATTTATTTTTATTTAGATTTTAAGTTTATTCCTTTCCTCCTCCGTTCTTTCCTCTTTTAGGTATTTAATATATTATAAATAAAAACCTATTATCGCGCCCGAAGGAGCTCAAAAAAAAAGAGTTATTATAGAAATTAATATTAAAAATATATTTATATCTACCTATTACTTCCTATTTTCTTTATTTCGAGATTAACCTTTTTTCTTTATAGTTTTAAAATATCGCCTTTCTTTTAATATCTTTTATTAAGATTTAATTTATTTATCGATAATAAAAAGATTAAAGAGCCGGACGAAACTCTTAAACTCTAATAATAATAAAGATAATTTATTACCGTTATTATAAAAATAGCCTCCGAAGAAGTTTTCATTTAAAAAGCCTCGCGAATCCTCTAAATCTTTAAAGGAGTCCTCCGAGTAATTAAATTAAAAAAATAAATTCGTATTTAAAGAATCCTCCGAATTAATTACTAGTAATAATAAAAATAATAACGGAGTTAGAAAAGAGAAAGTAGAGTTAACTATAATATATAAATAATAATTAATCGATATCTTCTTTAGTAATATTATATTTATTAATTACTTTCTTAGTTTTAAAAAACTTAATAATAATTATTTATACGAATATATTTATAATAATATATAGGAACGCGTTAATATATTCGCGAAAATCGCCTACCCTAATAATTCTCGTAGTTATAATATAATAATAATTCTTAGAATATTAAAATTAAGCTATTACTAGTAGTAGCTTTATATATTTATAATTATACTAAATAACGAAGAAGATTTAGGATATTATAATATTCTTCTAAACTATATAAATAAATATAGAAAATATAAAATTTATAATTTTATCTATTAAGCTCTTTAATTAATTCTAATTATATAAAGATTTATAAAGTTATAGGCGTTACTATATTCTATCGCTATTTATACCGAAAATAAATAAAGATTTAATATAAATAAAAGGAGTAACTAGTAAAGTCTTAATATTATTATAAAAATACTCCTACGGGCTCTAAATATCCTATAAATTAATAATTTTATAAATATCTATATTTACCGGGCTTAGAGGTTATTTATATTATATTAATTAATAAACCTAAACTATTCTTTATCCCGCCGCCCGATCTCGGTATTTAGGTTAATAAATTAAAATCGGTAATCGATCTTAAAGACCTAAAGGTATAACTTATAATTATTAATATAGTAATAGAAATATAATTATATTATAAATAAAAGGGCGCCGAAGAGTTTAGCGACGATATATAATAAAAAGGACCTTAAAGTAATATAATTTAAAAATAAAAAAGTATTAACCCTATATAATATAATTCCCCGAGCGTAGTAAATATATCGCTATATATAATTATTATATAATAGATATAATTAATCTTTAATAAAGTTTTTAATAAAGAATATAAATATCTCTATATAAAATAAGCGAAAAAAGAGACTATAAAGAAAATAATCTATTATTTCTAATATAACTTCGTAATTATAGGCGAATATAATAGGGTAAGAAATTTAGATAAAGATCTATATTATTATTTTTAAAAGATAAGAAAAACTCGTTTTAAATATAACTTCTATTTTATAATTATATCTAGAACGATTATTAATTAAAATTAAAAGGATATTATAGCCCCTCGGATTACTATAGAAGATATTTATTAAAATAATTATTAATTCGCTTATTAACGCTTCGGACTTATTAACCTAGAAAAGTCTACGAATATTACTACCTAGTATATAAAAAAACTAGGGTATAGGAGAGATTTATTAAAATAATAAATATCTTTATTAATATACTCCTTTATACCTCGATACTATAATATAAGAAAAATAATTAAATTAAATATATTTTATAACGCTTAAAAAGTTTTATTAAAAAGACTTTATAATTATTTACCTACTAGGACTCTAGCCGCGATTTAGGTCTACTATTATTAATTAAAAAACTATTATACTAGAAAGACTCTAATAGCGGTAAAATTACCGGAGGAATATTAAAACTATAATATCTCTTTCCTATACTAACGTTTTTAATATTTAATTTTAGTTTATTCTAATATAATATTTATTATACTACGGGTTCTCCGATTATATAGATTTTTATCTACCCTCGTTATCTCCTCTAAAACTCTTAATAAAAAATAAACTAACGATATAGCCGCGGCCTCTAGTATAAATAAAAATAATAATTAAATATAGAAAAATTATATCCTAGGTAGGGACTATATAATATTTAAAAAGATATCCTCTAAATTTAAAGCTATCGTCTTTATTCTTAAAAAATATAAAAGAGTAAATATATTAATTATATTTCCATTCACCGAGATAATTTTAGTAGTAGAATAAATAAATCTTTCTCTTCTTTAAAATCTCCGATATAAAAGAGTCTAAACTCGCTTCTTCTAATATATTAAATATAACGTTCTCTTTTTTAAATATAATATTTAATATTAATTTTTCTTTATTATAGTATATCCGAGAGGAGTTTAAACCTAAAATATAAATATTCCTCGGGACCGATAAGGCGAGGGTCGTAACTATATATATATTAATATAAAAGGTTAATTATAATCGTAAACTAGTAAAGAATAATATATCTAATTTTCTAATTAAATTTACGCGGTAGATAGGCGTAGGTTTAAATTTTATATATATAATTATAGTTATTCTATAAGCGCCTCTACTCTATCGGGTTATATAAGTAAATACCGAAAAAAATACATTAAATAACCTAGTTAAAGGAAATATTTTAGTATATACTATATATTAATACCGGAATTAAAAAGTACGTAAAGGGGAAGCGGAAATCGAAAGCGGATTTTAGGGTAGATATATTCAAGACTATAAATATAAGGAATACGGAGGGTATAAAAAGCGCTAACGGAGGTAATAATCCTAGATATAATAATAATAATACTACGGCTAGTAATAATACTAGGGAAGGTATAAAAGCGATTTAAGAAAATAATATATATATTAAATAAAAGCGCGGTTAGAGTAGTTACGGATATAATATTTAATTATTTTAATAAAGTGTTTTTACGTTTTTAAGCCGTTAGATATTTAGGTTTAAATAAGAACTAGGAAGTCTATTACCCCTTTATATACTTTTCTATATAATAATATTTATTTTCTATATAATAATACTTACTATAATATATTATTATCGTTTACGATTCTAATCCTTTACTCTATTATATTTAGGAACGATAATAAAAAACCGAGTATTATATCTAGTCTAGATTTAGGTTTAGATCTAATCTAAATATTCTTTAAATTTAACCTAGATTTTATTTAATCTTTAAACTCGCTATTAAAGGCCTATACTCTTAATATTTTAATTATATCTACTACTATCTAACGCGGTATTTAACTATATATTCCTTAATCTCCTTTTAGATTTACGATCGATACGGGGTCTTAGGAATTAAAGGCTACTAGTAAAAACCTTTAAAATAATAATAGAAAAAGAATATTAGTTTACGAATATATTACCGAGTATACTTATAATATTTATAAATAAGTTAGAGATATTATTTAAATCTAGGTCTAGATTTAGTCTAGATCTAGTCTAGATCTAGCCTAGATTTAAAAAAGCGCGCTTTTAATACTTCGATTATCCCTACTACTATTTATATAGTAATACGTTATTATTTATCTAATTTAGATATAGTTAAGATAAGTTAGATTTAATTATATTTTATTATACTATATTTCGCTTATTAATAACCTGCGAAATACGTAAAATACGTATTTTATACCGATTAAGTAACGATTTTATAGAACTATTTTTCCGGACTTACTAATATATATTACTATACTTCGTCGAATTATTTAATATCGTTAAATTATAGTAGGACGATAGGTTACCTATTAATATTTACTATAAATAGGAAATAACGAAAAGTAATCTCGATAATTTTATTTAACTTTTCCGACTACTCGTCCGTCTATAGATAATATATAGTTAAATAAAATATATCGATTTTAAGTTTAGTTATAATATATTTTTATAATTAATTAATAAAGCGACGGTTTTTATTAGAGATAATAGTTTCTAGTAAACTCTAGTTTAGAAGAAAAAGACGAGTTAATAAATAATATATCTATTATATACCTCTCTATATTATTTAACTAGTTATTAAAGTAACTATTATTATAGTTACTAGTATTTTAGTATAAGATAGTAGTTTATTTATACCGATAAATAGTTAAATTAATATATAATATACTAAGACTAAATCTTAACTACTATTTTATTTCGTTAATATTATAATTCTTACGTGTTTTATTTCGTTAATACTATATTCTTCTTATTTAGTAGTAACGATATAGTCGAATTCTATTTATAAATAAAAGGAGACTAGTTACTAGCTTTTAAAATATTAATTATAAAATATTAAATCCTCTACTAATATCTCGAAGATATAATTATTATCCGTACTACTATTCTTTTATATAGGTCGAATTATTTTAAGGGATTATAAATTAATTATAATTCGTCCTCGTATTTATTATTAACTATAATATTAGTATTAACCCTTTGATTATTAATATTCTACGACGACGAACGAAACGAGCCGCTTCGTTTTCGTCTTAATCTTTATATATAATAATAGTATTTCTTTATACTAGCTACGCCTACTCTAAATCCCAATAGTCGAGTTATTATATTAGATTTTTATAGTTATATAAATTAGTTTATAAACGCGCTTTATAAATTTAAAGGAATATCTATACCCTAGTTATAAAAAGTACTCTATATTTCGGCCGTAGGTATAGAGAATAATTTATATTAAATTAAAGCGTCGCCGCCGTCTATATTATATATTATTATTTTCGTTTATATAGAAAATTCTTACCTTTTCTTAAAGATCTCGGTCTAATTATAATTAATTATTAAGAAAGTTAAATCGCGCCGCAATTACGGAGTTAAAAGTAGAGTTAATTTTTTTTATAATCTAAAGCCTATATTTACCTAAAAGCGGAGAAGCGGTATTTACCCTATTAAAAATTATAACGAAATCGATAAGTTTTCCCCGCGTTAAGATAAGAACCCTAAAAAAAATTAATCTTTTACTTTTTACCTTTTACTTCGCTATTTCTAATTTATATAATTAAGATTTGAATCTTTAATATTATATAAATAAACTTTCGAACTATATACCGGTAGAAGATTTTTATAAATATATAAATCATCCTATTTTCTCTACCTATAAACTACGCGGAGGTAAATAAATTATTTTTATTAAACTTTATTATCTCTTTAGTATTTTAATTATTTATATTTTTAAAAAAAAAATCGAGTAATATAATAAGAATATAAGTAAATTAATTTAAGAAGTAATTCTTTTTATTATCGACTAGTACGATCCTCTATTAAATATATTAAAAGATAGCGAGTTATTTATAAAAAAAGAATATTCTACTTCTATTAATATTTAAGAAAAAGAAAATTCTATAGAAGAAAATCTTTTTATATTTCCGATTTTTTAGATATATCCTTCTTTAATCGCGGAAGTATTAACGGTTTTCGTTAAAGGTATTAAATATTATATTAATTCGGCGTATTTTAACGATTAGAAAGAAAGAAACGAGGAGATTTTAAATCCTTAATTACTTTATTCTTAAAGAAGGGTTAAGGACCGAATTCTAATTTTTTTATTTATTTATTTATTTTTAATTATATTTTTTTCTTTAATTTCTAATTTAATTAAATTTATAATTTAATTAACTCCGAGAAAATTAATACCTTAATTCCTCCTATAAAAATTAATTTTTACTATAAATCACGTAATATAAAGGGTTTTTTTTAATTAGATCGAGAATATAATTAATAATAATAGGGGTGAGTCTAGCTCTTTAGGATAAAATTAAAAAGATTTTAATAACTTTAAAAGAAATTTATTTATTTTATTTAATTCTTAATCCTAGTAGGAATAAGAAATTATAAAATAATTACGAATACCGTCTCTACCGGTAAAAATCGATTTAAATTTATATAATATTATAATCTAGGCTATACGATTTATTATACTAGATATTATTAAAATTATTTTATAAAATTAGGGTTAAATTTTTAAAGGGCCTTTAGGACTTATTAAACTATAAAGACTAATTAGTAAAAACGGGTTTATTTAATAAATATAATAATAGGCTAGGTATTTCTATACCGGCGAATTAAATTTCTTTTATCTAAATTACTTAAAGTTATAAAGCCCCTGTAATATCGTTTTTAACTCTAAAAAGTTAATATTTAAAAAGATCTATATCTTTTATAATAAAGTTTAGAATTTTACTATAATAAAAGATAAAGATATAATAAAGAGAAATCTAAATAATTACTTCCGCGGTATTATTATAAATTAGTAATTTAAAATCCTTTCCTAAAATAAAAAAGATATAATAATATAATTATTAAATAATTTATAGCGCTAAATTATTAAACTATAAGATTATTTTAAAATTATAATATCTATAACTCTAAAAGAGTTTAGTCGCTAGTTATATATATCGAAGAATACGACCGAACGAAATAATTTATTTATCTACGTCTAAAATATAGCTAAATATACCGTTTAAGCCGGTATTATCGAAAAGTATATATAAATTATATAAACGTGGAATTACCTCGATATTAATTTCTAGGTTACTATCCCTCCTTTAACGAATAATATTTTAATTAAATAATTTATCGAATAATTTAAAAATAAGAAGAAAATATAATATAGGATATAAATTTAAAAGAATAAAAAAGACTATAAAGATTATTAAAAAAAAATTAGGGAGCGAGAAAAGAATCGCGATATAAAAAAGAATAAATAGTTATTTAAAGATAAATAATCGTTATAACGATAAAATAAATACTATAATTTAATACTTTATCGGCCTTAATAATAGTATCGATTTTTTTAATTTTAAGATTTTTAAATACCTTAAAATCCTTAGTTTTAAAATTTTTAAAAGTAGAGATTATTTACTATAAAACCGAATCCTTATAATTCTCGTTTTTTTCTATATTAATAAATAACTAAACCTTCTTTTCTTTATATTAACTTTTCTAATTAACCGGTTTATTTTTAAAATCGGTAGATTATACTTTAAATATAATAGTAGTAATAATTATAATAAATCTAAAAACCTCCCCCGTAAAAATTTCTAAAAAACGCTTTATTATTATTAAAATAATTACTTATAATTATCGCCGGAAACGTTTAATTTAATTAAAATCTATTCGCTAGAAATCGAGGTTATAAAAACTAGAGTTATAATAACTAAAATTATAAAAACTATAAAATATATTTATACTACCCGCCGAGACCGTATAATACTTTCGGTAATTAAATATAGATATAGCCTATTTACTTTAATAAACTATATAATAATTTTATTAACGAGAATACGAATTATAATATTTTCTTTAGATTTATTAATAATTATTTCGGCTCTCCCGAAACTCCGTTAATAAATTAATTATAATTATTATATAAACGCCGATAAAAGTTATTATAATATTAAAGAGAGTATTATAAACGAAGAATAAAGTATTAATAAAGATATTAATATTAAATTCGTTTTAATTATATATTATATTTCTATAGAGAAAATAAGTTAATATTCTATTTATAAAAATTATAAATCTAACTTCCTATTAAATAATCCTCTATATATATATTTAAAAGAAAGAAAATATATATACTCGATTAATATTTAAAAGATAATTAATCCTACCTCTATAAAATTTAAAAATACCGAGTTAAATATTACTCTAAAGATTTTAATCCTAAAGATTATAATAATATTAAAGTCGATAACTCCTAAATCTTCTCTTTAATAAAAGAGTAGATTAATAATTAAATCTACTACTCCGCCTTTACTAATTAATAGGATAATATTTCGTATATAATATTATTTTACCGGTTAAATAGGCCTTACCCTAAATACTATTCAAGAATTAAGATATTTTAATATTAGGTATCCGATAAATATAATCGATAAAATATTTATTACGTAACGAATCCCCGGTATTTAGTTATAGATTTATTATAAAACTATTACCTTAAGAGATATCGACTCGAATTATTATTTAATTATAAAATAAACTTTAATTATATTTTATATAAACGGAAAAACGAGGAATAATATAGAAGTAATAATTAAAATTACTAGGGATTTCTATATTATCGATAACTTTAAAATTAATATATTTATTAATATAAATATCCTAGGTTAAAAGAAGGCCGTTATCGACCTCCCTAATAATTAAATAATTTTAAATAATTATAAAGATATTATAATCTTTATTTAATCTATAACTAGGGATAATATAAGAATTTAATATATTATATAATTAAAGCGCCGCTAAATAGTTTTAATATAAATTATATTAACGATAGTAGTCTCGTTAAAAAGGAAATTATAATTATCGGATTAAAACTTCTTATTCGAACTATAGATAAAAGGAGTCTATACTTATTTTATATATTTAATAATTAATTTTATTAATATTTATAATAAAGAGAATATATCTTTTATTATTCCTCGTCGTTAACGAATAAAATTAATTATAGAATACGAGGTAGAAAAAGCGTATTTTATCGATTTAGATAATTATTCCTTTACGGCGAAAATTTATAAAAATAATATAATTATATTATACTTTATTAATCTTTATAATCCGAGGTTAATTTTAAGGCCTAAGGTCGATTCTTTTATAGAAACGAAACTGCCGAATAAAATCACGATTTATAATAACGACTTCGATATTACCGCGATTAAAGAGATTATAAAGTAATACCCTTATATTTAAAAAAATATAAGAGATACGATTAATTTACCCGAATCCGAGTAATTATTAATTCCGTTTATTACGGACTAGTAATCGTATAATATAAAACTTAATTATAAAGTTTATTTATTAAACCCCGATATAAAAGTTTTAATAAACGAGAAATTCGATAAAATATATTAATAAAGGAAAATATTATAGTTTATTAAACCTTCTTTATTCGTTTTTCTTATTTTCGTTATATAGTAAACGGTATATAAAGGCCTTAAAAGAACGCCGATACGGAAGGGTAAAATCGTAGTCGATATTTATAATTTAAATAAAATTATTATTTTTAATAACTACTCTTTTCCGCTTTAGAGCGATATTATTTCGTTAATAAAAAAGTATATTTATATAAATATTATTAATTATAGTAGATAATTTTATCTCTTTTTAGTTAAGAGAGATAATCGTTATAAGTTTATAATAATTTCTTACTATAGTTCGGAGTATTATAACGTCATAGTAATAAAATAGAAAGGGTTATTTCCGTATATTTAATATAAAATAAATACTTTTTTTCGCCCGTATAGAGTATTCGCGAGATATTATATCGATAATATCGTAATTTTCTTACGGTCCTATTCCGAGTATATCGAATATTTTATAATTATTTTCGCTTTATTTATAGGCCTTAAGATCTCGTTTAAATTTAAAAAATTCTTTTTAGTTTACCCCTCCGTTATATTTCTAAACTAGAAAATAAATAAGTTAAATTTAACTACTATTAAAGAAAGAATTATAATAATTAAAGAATTTTATTTCCTAGATACGTTATAAACTTTAGAAATATATATCGGAATAATAAATTAATAATGAAATAATATTAAATACTTCGCCTAAATTATTAAATTATTTTAATATAGGAAAACCTAGTTTTTAAAGAGCTCGCCGTTTTAAGGCGGGAATATATTAAAAAATTATTCTAGAAAAATTTACTTCGTATTTATAAAAGAGGAATTAATTTTTTTTAAATCACTTTAAAAAGTATTTATCTTTAAAACCTATTTATATTATCGGGATCTAACTCGTTAATTATATAGAATTAATATAATATTATATTATATTTAAAGAGATCTTTAGGGTAATAATTTCCCCTATATTAATATATAATTAATTCTATTCTTATCTAAACTATTTAATCCTACGGAGTCGCGCTATTAATCTACGGAATTAAAAGTAGTAGATTTAATTTAGATATTAAAAAAGATTTTATATTTATTTATATAAATCCCGATAAAGAAAGTTATTATCTTTATTAATTATTCGGTAACTATTAATATTACCCGATAAATAATATTATTATTATCCTCTCTTAATAGGATAAACCTACGGTTAATATAAACTTCCTAATATATATTATAATACGATCTCGATATTCGTTAATATCTAGGAAAATAAAATATTATATTATATACTTTATCTCGCCTTTTTAGTAAAAAAGAATATTTTAATATTAAAGATCCCGGTATTCTAGATAATATCTTCGTTTTTTTTTTACCCTAATTAAAATATTTTTTAAATACTATCTTAAATTATAAAAGACGTATTTTAAAAATAAGAAATAATTAAGGGTAGTAACTTTCCTTATAAATAAGAAGAATTAATTTAAGAAAAAAGCCCTAGGGTCTATAAACGATATCGATATAATTAATACTAATATTTCTTTCCTTTTTAGAGACTTATTTATATAATATAAAGACGAATATATTAATAAGAAACGCCTATATATCCCGAAATTAATAGAATAGAATATTTTCGAACTTTTATATAATAAGCGAAATTATATAGGATTTTATAGAATATATAAAAATATCGCCGATAGTTATTATATATAGTATTTAACTCGAAGATTTAAATACTATATTTTATACTACTTTTAATATTAATTCAATTAAATAAAAAGGTATATATTATATAGTATTTTAAAATTAATCCAAATAGAGCTAAAGATCTATTATTATATTATTATCGATTTTATTATAACGCTCCCTATATTTATAAACGGATATAATTATTTAATAACTATTATTTATAAATTCTCGAAAATAGTTACTACGACTTTAGGGAAAGATATATTTAATACCGAAAAATAAATAAACGCGCTACTTCTCGCTTTTATTAACTAAGAAATTCTAAAGGCGATTATTTTTAATAAAGACTCTAAATTTCTTTTAAGTTTATAGAAGATAATCTATAAAATATTAAGAATTAAATTAATAGTCTCTACTATTTATTACTCTTAATTTAACGGCTAGTCGGAACGAATAAATTAGACTATAAAAATAATATTACGATTTTATTTAATATACTACCTTAATAGTTTATAGGATAAATTCGTAACTACTTTATAATTCATTATAAATAATTCTTTAAATTTAATAATAATATTTTTATTAAATAAAATTATTTATAATATAAAGTTTAATAATAGAATTTTAGTTTAAAATATAATAAGAAGAATAAATTTTACCGATATTAAAACTATTAACTAAAAGAAAACTATTAACGCGATTTTATTTATAATAATTAATATTAAATTTCGGTATAATAATAAATATATATCTTTAATAATATAAAAAGGGGATATAATCTTTTTAAAACTATATAAAGATTATAGAATCCCGGGTTTAAAAAATTATAAACTTTTAAATTAAAGAGCTAGCCCGTTTAAAATTTTGAAACGAATAAATAATTTAATTTATAAATTAGAGTTACTATTAATAATAAACGTCTACCTCGTTATTTCGGTCGCTATCTTAGAATTTACTCCGTTAAGAGAGGATTTATATAGTCGTCTTTAAAAAATCGGGTAGGCTACTATTCTTAATAAAAATAAAGATATAAATAATTATTTTAAAATAAAATATATTTTAAATAGAAGAATAAAGAAGTTTCTAGGACGAGGAAAGAGATTAATAATATAATACCTAGTTAAATAGAAGGGCTAGGGGCCCTATTAGAATATATAATATAATAAATAAAATTTTGAAAATATAGAGGGCGTAATTACCGTTACTATTAAATAATAAGAAATAGTAAAAATATAGTATTAATAAAATAAAATACGTAAGAATTATAGTATTAACAAAATAAAATAGTAGTTGAAATTTAGTCTTAGTATATTATATATTAATTTAATTATTTATCGGTATAAATAAATTACTATTTTATATTAAGGTACTAGTAATTATAATAGTTACTTTTATAAATAAAAATACCTAACGTCTTTAAAGTTATAAACTATTAATATAAATATATAAACGAGTTAATTTTACTAAAAATAAGTTTAATATTATAATTATTATTATTATTTCTTTTTCTAACCTAAATTCTCCCCGCGTAATATATAAAAAATAGAAATACCTAGTCGAGGTAATAATATTTTTATTTTAAAATATCGAGAGGGAGACTAATTATTAATTTATAAATTAAAGTAATATCTCTAGTAGAAGATCTAACTACCGGAGTATATATTATTATTATAATTATACTCTTTAGGGTAATTTTCGATATTATTATATTTATAATATAATTAAAGGAAGTCTCTACGACGGTACCGAATTAATTATATAATTTATTATTATCTTTAATAAGTTTACCGCCTAGTATAATATCGGTAATTATTTATTCTTTAAATTTCTCTCGATTATATATATATTTTAAAGCGGGATATCTTTTAATTAATATATTTATATTTATATTAATATTAACTAAAAGATTATTAGCGAAGTCTTTAATACCGTTTATATTTTTAATTTTTTTAATTAATTTTATCTACTTATTATTAATTAATTAATCTTTAGATATTTTAATCTCTACGGAATTAAAAAAACCCCGTAATAAATAATCGATTTAATATTAATTTAAAAGGCGGCCTCGGTATTAAATAAAAATAATATAAAAGACTTCTAGGATTAATAAAATACGGACTATTTTATTATTAACTTTAATAATAAATCTTTCTTAAAAATCTATATAATTATATAAAATAATATTATTATTCGTTAGGATTTTATTTCTAGTTATTAACTCGTTTATATAAATTTCGGATTTAACGAATATTTTTTTAGCGATTTTAATTAAGGACTCCTCTTTAATATTATTACTTGAATTTTCTAATAATATAAAAATATTTTTAATCTCCCCTTTTATTTTTAACGACTTAATTTATTTATTAGATTTTATTTTCTTCGAGCGCTTTATTCCTAAACCGGTTATATTCGCTCCCGTAGTATTAAATAAAAAAACTTATTTTATTTTACCCTTTTCACTTATAATAGGGCTAGTATAATATATATTATTTATTATAAAAACTAGCTCTTCGATATCCGTAGTAAATTAAATATTTAGGTTAAGAGTAATATTTTCTAATTAATAATATACTAACTCCGTAATCTAGTTCCTATTAATTTATTAATATAGAATTATTCTTTATTAAAGGCGGTATAGTTATTAATATAACCGGTTTAAATTTACTAATTATTATAGAAATATTTATTATTATTTATATTAAAGGGGCTTTTTTTATATTTAAATTAATTAAGATTTTATCCCGTCTAAATTTTTTATTATATACTTTACTCTCTTTTATTTAAAGTTTTTAAATATAATAGAAGAAGAAATAATTTATTTAGAAATATTAATTATAAGAAAAATTAAAGTCTAAAATATAATTTAAAATATAATTAAGAAATTTTTATTACCGATTTCGACCTATTATTTTATAATTATAAATACTATAATTCTCCTATTTATTTACTTCTTCGAGGGCGTAGATAAAATAATTATAGTTTTTTACTTTAAAGAATTTACGGCCTTAACTTCGATAGTAATTTTTATTTTAAATATTTCTCTAGTTTTATCTAACTCTTCTAGCTATATAACTAGGTTATCGGATATTTATATAGTTTTAATATATTTCTTCTAACGTTCTTATATTTTAATATTAAATAACTTTATATTAACTAGTTAAAAATCGTTATTATTAATTAATTTTATAAGAGAGGTTATTTTTAAAGTTAATTTCTTCGGTAAAAATAATTTCGTTATCGATTTCTTTAAAAACTACTTTAAAATCGAAAGCTTTTTTTCTATTTCGGACTCGCTCTCGTCGGTCTCGTTATTTTTATTAAATTTCTTAAATATCGATTTCTTTTATATTAAAGATTTTTTTAAAATTATAAACTTCGTTATTCTTAAACCCTTTTTATTTAATTTTTTCGACGGTATCGAGAATTTCTTTACTCTCGCTATTTTATCCGCCGAGAGATAATTATATCTTTTTACGAAAATATATTAATTATATTTCCCTCTTTTTATTAAAATTAATTAATTTAGTTTTTATAATAAATTCTCTTTATCCCCGTATAATTACGCGTAAATAAAAATAATCGCGTATTTTATATAATTATTCTTTATTAATCGTATTATAACTAGCTACCCGTTATTTACCTATTTAAATTATAAATTATTTCTCGAGTTAAATACTTTTAACTAGTTCTTAAATCGCGTATTTAAAAACTTTTTATTATATTAAATAACTAGCCCGGCCTATAATAAAGAAAGATTTTTACCCGTTAATAATTAAGTATTTTTATCTTCCGTTATATTATATATAAGTTTATTATACGGTAATTCTTTAACCTCTTCGCTATCGACTTTATTATCGACTTTGACTTTAATAACCTACTTATTATCTACTTTATTACTCTATTTAGAAATAAAAGCGCCGGATTTTTTATTATTATTCTTATTCGCTATTTTAATTAATTTAGTTTTAATTATTTTCGTTATTTTCTTTACCTTTATTTTATTATTTTTCGATATTTTCGAAATCTTTCTCGAATATAATTTAATTATATTATAATTAAAAACTTATTAAAATAAAGATATTGTATTATACTCGATCGAGGCGAGGAATAAAAGTAAATAATTAATATTAAAATTAAAATTAAAAGAGGAAAGATATATTAATACTATTTAGCGTATAAGATACTATAACTAAATACTACGATAACGGTAGTATTTATTAATCGTATCGAGCGAGAAAGAAACGACTTATTATTATTTAAACTATAAGTTAGAAATACTATTTTATATAACTATATAGATTTCTTAAAAGAACTTATTATTAAAGTTAATAATAAAATAGTCCGTGTTTTATTAATCCTAGAAATCTTTTATACTACTTTTATTTAATACCGGGGCCGCTTTTTAAATTAATACTAAATCGATTATTTATTATAGGGTTTTTTCGATTCCGTAGAGATCGAAATACCTAAAGATTAATTAATTAATAGTAAATAGATAAAATTAATTAAGAAAATTAAAAATATAAACGGTATTAAAGATTTCGTTAATAATCTTTTAACTAATATTAATATAAATATAAATATATTAATTAAGAGATATCTCGCTTTAGAACGCGTACGTAATTAAGAGAAATTTAAATAATAAATAACTACTAATATAGTACTAGGCGGTAAGTTTATTAAAGATAATAATAAATTATATAATTAATTCGGTACCGCCGTAGAGACTTCCTTTAATTATATCGTAGATATAACGATATCGAAAATTACCTTAAAGAGTATAACTACGATAATAATATATACTCCGGTAGCTAAATCTTCTAGTAGAGATATTACTTTAATTTATAAACTAATAATTAATCTCCCTCTCGATATTTTAAAATAAGGATATCGTCGCCTCGGTTAAATATTTCTATCTTTTATATATTACGTAGGGAGAATTTAGGTTAAAAAGAGAAATAATAATTATAATTATAATATTAAACTTATTTTCAATAAAACTAATTCGTTTATATATTTATATTAATACTTTATAGTTTTAAGAATATTAGGCCCTTTTATTTATAAAGATAATTATTATAATTACTAGTACTTTAATATAAAATACGAGTTTATTTATACCGATAAATAGTTTAATTAATATATAATATATTAAAACCAAATCTTAACTACTATTTTATTTCGTTAATATTATTATTTTTACGTATTTTATTTCGTTAATACTATATTCTTACTAACTACCTTATTAAATTTATTAGTTATAAATATAATATAGTCCTCTTTTATAGAAGCTTTCGGTAGAGCTAGGATAAAATTAATATCTAGGAGTCTAGTATAACTAGTAATATAAATAGTATCTAAGATACTTATAGAGTTTAGTAGATATATTAAAGATATAGATATAAATTACTAGTTTCTTATAGATTCTAATATAACCGGGGTACCCTAAATCGTTATAAATTTTCTAAAATACTTTATATTCTAGACTAGTCGATAAATATAGACGTAGAATATTATATTCGATATCGTCGAAATAGAGTAGATTATTAATAAGTTTATAAAGGAGCTTTACGATATTATCTCCTAGCGCCGTATTCTATATTATTATAATTATAATTCTAGTCTATTATACTTCTAATTTATAATTATCCTATACGCGCTTTTTAAAGTCTTCGTTAATAGTAATAATACTAATAAGGAAAGTTATAAATAGTATATTTAAAATTAACTCTTTTATTTTAGGGCGGTATAAACGACTAGTAAAATATAATAAAATATTAAAGACTATATTAACTTTATTAAATTTATATTTTAATTTAATTCTAAATCTTTATAAATATTCCGATATATATATTAACTTAAAATTTAGTTTTTTAATAAATATAGTATTTATAAATATCTAACGAACGATTCCGATAATAATAGAGTAATTAATATAGATAATCGTTACTTTAATAGTTACTTCGATAAAATAACGGACCTTCTTTATTATCTATATAATACTAGTTATTTCTAGTTCGGTAGATTAATATTTAATTTCTACTAGCGTAAACTACCTAAAGAGGAATAGAATAAATAATATAGACTTCTATCTAGAGTATTCCGTAGGTAGAATTAAAGAATATTCTAAATTAACGACTATATTCTTTATATAATATATATAGGCGCCGAAACTCTATTCTTTAAATATATTAAAATCGATAAAGAGTTACTTCCTAAAATTTATATAATAGAGTATTATCGGTTTAGTAAATATATTTTATAGTTATTAATAGGCCTCTAGCTCTAATAGTAAAGAAATATTAATTAAAGTTCTTTTAATTATAGATTTATAGGTATTATCTCGAATACCTTTAATACTAATTTTAATTTTATAATTTTAATTCAATAGCGTTTTACGGTCCTATAGCGGCTTAATAATTATTATATAATACGGGATATATTATTTTAGGTAGTTTATTATACCTAAATATTATTTAAATATTTAAAGAGATTTAGGGAATTCTAGGTTTCTAATAATAATTAATTTATCTTTAATTATAGTAAGTCCTAGGGCGTCGATATACTACTTTAATAACTATATAAATAAATAACTAAGAAAGGACTTTTTAATAAAAATATAGATATTTATATCTAAAAATACCTAGAAGATTTAGGTAAAATAATCGATATACTCTATTAAAAATTTTAAGTAGATAACGATATCGTCGATATAGGCCCTATAAAACTTTCGGTACGGTCGTAGAATATAGTTAATTATCCGTTATATATAGGCCGGTAAGTTACGGTACTTTATTATAAAAATATTAAATATTTCCTACTCTCTATAGGATACTATAGTTAAATAATAATAATAATACCTTTTTATCTACTATTAATAGAAGAATATAACGGCGTATTACGATCAAGGTTCCTCGAGAACCTTAGTAGACTTAGTATACTTAGTACGCCAAGGGACTATTTACTACTCGACGTAATATATAGACTAATAAATAGGTAAGCGCTTAACCGCTTATTTACTCGATACTAGAATAAACGAGTAAGTAGATAAATAACGTAGTTTCTTTCTTTTATATAGACTACGTATTTTCCTAGTAGATAGAAGCTTCGTATTTAACTTCCCTTAAAACTTTTAATTATAAATACTAAATATAAACGTTTATTAAATTATTAATTAAATTTATTAAACCTATCTAGTTTTATTTTATATTAATACGAAACCTACTATCCTTTAATTCTTAATACTCTTCTCTACGAGTATTAACCTAGGTCTTATCGATATTATATTAAAGTATTAAACGGAGAGCCTTAATACTTTAAGTACCCTTAAGATAAATATTTTAAAATTAATAAAGACCCTAGCCCTAAATACCTAAAACGATACTAGAAGACGTAATATTATAGAAGAAGGGGACCGTATTAAGGTCGCCCGCCCAAATTATTATTATAGAGAACGTAAAAAGCTTAACGACTAGTTATTATAACTTTAGTTATTCTTTATATTCAACGAGAATACGATACTAGTTATTAAATAAATAATCTTTATAATAACCTATATAAAAAGTAATATATAGAAATAAGTTAAATTATTCCTAAAGTATTATATAGAAGTAGTAAATAATACCGATAATTTATTAATAAAGCTTTAGATAGAGAATTTCTCTAGGTTTAAAGCCGAGATTCGCTATATATTTAAACTATCTAACGAAAGTAGTATAATAGTTCGTATTATTTAGTATTTAGTATAACGAAGGTCTACGTCCGATTACTCGGTATAATTTTAACATTATATAATATTTACGGACTAGGACGATACTACTTTTATAACGATATATCGATAAGGATTAAAAAATAATATAAAAGATAAACTTATATAAATAAAAGCCGTTATAAAGGACCTCGATATATTTATAGAATAAATAATTAAAATTAACGATAAACTATACGAACGCGTAATAGAGAAATATTATAACGGAGGAGCCAACGGATAAGGATATTTAGGAGTTTATAATAACGGATATAATTCGGCTAGTCGTTACCGCTATAAAAAACCTAACCCGTATAATTATATATTAATAAAACTCGATTTTATTAAGAAGGGACCTACGAGAGGATTTTAGAAAAGAGGTAAATAATAATAAAGGGGTAAGAAAATAATAAATTATTATAATTATAATAAACCGGGCTATATCGCTAGGAACTATCGTTCGAAAAATATAATAAATCGATAATAGTTAAATATATTTGAGAAGGAGATACCGGATAGTATAGCCGGGTCCCTTAAGAATCTAATATAGGATAATATTATATTTAACGATTTACTCGAGAAGTAAAGAGGGATTAAAGAAGAGATCGTTTAAAAAATTCGAGAACTCGAAGAACTAGATAATAATAACGATAAAACTTTAAAGGAAGATTTAGAGGAAGGATAGAAATAAGAATAAAGTATAATAAATTCTAAAGAATAGCTTTAAATAATAGATTACCTCGATAACTCTAAAACCTAGTTTATCGTATTAGAAGAGAAACCCGAGGATAAGAAAAAAGAAAAAAAATAACTCTCTAGGATTAATTATACTTATAACGAATATTATTTAAAATATAGGGAGATATACTAGTTAGTATACGCGAGCGAATATTATAAATATTATTATAATAATTTAGGAGAGCGAAAGTATATTATAAAACTAGGATATAATTATAGTTAATAGAATAACTACGTTAGAGATAATTATTCGTAGTACCTAGTTAAGAAAAGGGAGAACTAAGTCTTCCTAGGCCACGATAAAGAATAATAGTTACGATTACGGAACTAAATAGAATATAGTAAGGAGATTAAATATTATAACTAGAACGAATAATACTACTATTTAACCGAAGGTTACGAAAGGTACTTCGAGTCCAAAGAGTACTATAAATTCTTATCTTTATCGGGAAAAGACTAGTCCCTTATATTAAGGGAAAATATAAAGAGATTAATATACTAACCCTAGAACGATATTTATACTTAGTTTAATACGGTATATATATACGAATACCGGTAAGAGTTAACGGATATAAAGTTATTATAATAATAGATTTAAGAGCGACTAGTAACTTTATATCTCGAATAATAATTTAGGTAACTAAGATACTAACTTAAAAAAAGAAAGAATAATATAAATTTTAATTAACCGACGGGTCGAAGTTATTAATAGGAAGAGTAAATAAAGAAATATTCCCGCTATTAATTATTATTTAACGCCACTATAAGGAAATTACCTTCGATATAATAGGAATAGTTATTTATTATATTATTCTAAGAATACCTTAGTTAAAAAAATATAATCTAATAATAAATTAGACGAGAGGAGTACTTATATTTCCGTGTATTAAAAACGTCGTTAATATAATACCTATACGCCTATAAAGGATAGTTATAAATAAAAAGTCGAACCGTAGCCTAGTCGAAACCTATAGTACTTTATTTTCGTATAAGAATAACTTTATAAAAGGATCCGACTCGATATATACTAACTAGAGAGGTTAATAGGGCGAATAAATTAAAATTTCTAAAAGTAAAAAAGAACCTCCTAATATTCCTAAAGAGTATTAATAATAAAAGTACCTCTTTTAAAAAAAGATAACTATAAAAGTATTACTTAAATATTAATTATAGGATTATAAAATCGAACTCGAACTTAATAAATAACCGATAATTAGACTTATTTACATTTTATTAGAAAAAGAACTCGGAGTACTTCGCGGGTATATCGACGAGAATCTTAAAAAAGAATTTATTCGAGAATCTAAATCACTAGTAGGTTATCTAATCCTCTTTATAATAAAGAAGGATACAAGTCTACGATTATATATAGATTATTAAAAATTAAACGATATTATAGTAAAGAATTAGTACCCTTTATTAAATATTAACGAGTTATAGGATTAGTTTACGATAATAAAAATCTTTATATAACTAGATCTTCGAGGTATATATAATTTAATTCGAATAAAAAAAGGCGAGGACTAAAAGACTACCTTTAGAATTAAATATAGTTATTACGAATACCTAATAATACTCTTCGGATTTATTAATATACTAGTAATTTACTAAATACTAATTAATGATATTATATAAGTATACTTAAATATAACGGTGATTATATACCTCGATAATATATTAATTTACTCTACTAATAAGGAAGAATATATTTAATATATATAGGATATCCTAACCTATTTATTATTAACTAGACTTCTCCTTAAACTAAAGAAATACGAGTTTTATAAGAAATCGGTTAAATTCTTTAAGTTTATAATTAATATTAAAGGTATTTATATAAGCCCTAAAAAGATTAAAAGTATTAAAGAATAACCTATATTATATAATATTAAAACGGTATAGAGTTTCTTAGGATTTACGAACTTTAATAAAAGGTTTATTAAAGACTACTCTAAAAAGACCTTACTACTAACGGATATTATAAAGAAAGATATCGCTTTCTAATAAGGAAAAGAATAATAACGATCTTTTAAGGTATTTAAAAAGGCCTACGAGAAACCGCCGGTACTATATTCCTTTTAAAGTAACGAACTAGCTCGAATCGAAACCGACGCTTTAGATTTAATAATAGGCGCTTATATACTCTAATAAAGAGACGATAAATAATACCCTATCGTATATTATTCTAAGAAAATATTATTAATAGAATAAAACTATAATATTTATAATAAGGAATTACTAGTAGTAGTATCCGTATTAGAATAATAATAGGTATATATAGAGAGTTATTTAAATCTTATTATTTTTACGGACTATAAGAATTTTCTTAATTTTATAATAATAAAATAGTTAAATCGAAGATAAATTAAATAGTTAGAATTATTAAGATAGTATAAATTCAAGATTTTCTATACCCTAGGAAAGAATAACGGTCGCGCCGATATACTTAATAAGCGATAAGACTATATGGATAAAAAGAATATAGTAATATAATTAGTTTTTATTTAATAATAGGATGAATCGCTAGTCCTAGTATAATAACTAGTAATTACGTTATATATCTCTATTCCCGGAATTATAAATAGTATCCGGAAGGAATACGAAAATGATATTTTAACCGCTATATTAAGAAGTTAATAACTATAAACTAAATTATTAAAATATAATAAAAAGACTTATCTTCCCAAAGGATATTTTAAGGAAATTATTCGCGATTATTATAATAACCTAGTTTAAGGATACTCTAGAGTTACTAAGACTATAGAATTTATCTATAGAGAATACGACGCACTAGGACTAAGGTTATACGTCGAGAAATATATTAAAAAATATATCGAATACTAGTAGAATAAGTCTATATAGTATATTAAATATATTTCTAGACCCAAAATAGGGACCTAACGCGTATAGGGCGCTAGTCTATATAATTAATATAAAGGTATTATATAAGAAAATATAAACCTAGATTAAATTAATAAATACTCGGACTAAATCGATAGTAAATAAATATCGAAAAGAGTATCCTTAGTTAAAGGAGGGGGATAAAGTATATTTCCTAATAAAAAATATAATAAATAAGAGATTAAATAAGAAATTAGACTATATTAAAATCGGATTATTTTCGATTAAGAAGAGTAAAGGACTAGTTAATTATAAATTAAATCTTTTAACCGACGCTAAAATATACTTAATATTTTACGTCTCTCGATTAGAGTTAATAGATTTTAAAATACCCTTATAGGATATTTTTTATTTCTAGATTAAAGAAAAAACGGAGTTTAAGGTAAAGGAGATTCTAGGTTAAAAAAAATCAGGATTACCTCGTTAAATAAAAGGATTATAACGAGTCGGAAAATATTTAGGAGCCGTTAACGAACCTAGTTAATTATCGGGAACTTCTAAAGAAGTTCTAGGAATAACGATATAAAAAAGTTAGTCGAGGGTCCCTAGCGAAAGGGATCTCGAGGATATAAAGTTATTAAAGTACGGAACCGAGGCTATTATATATTTTATTTTACCGAATTTCTTAAATTCTTCTAGACGCTTTAACTCCTTTATATCTATAAAACTTTTATCGAATATTTTTTATTTACGCTCCTTTAGGAATTTCTTTTATTAACGAAGCCTCTTTAACTTCGTATTCTTTTAATTAATAACTTCGTTCGCCGCTTCCCGCGCAGTCTTAGTTTTTTCTTCTTTATATTCTAAACGCTCTAAAGTCTTATTAATTCCTAAGAAGTTAATAATAAACTTTAAGGGTTTATATTTTTTTCTAATTTTAATATACTCCCCGTATTTTAACGATAAAGAGGATAGTCGATATTCGGTTTAATATATTACGTAACGTATATATATAACTATAACTATAAGACCTTTAGAAATAATTTATTCTTATAATTTATTACGTTACTTTATTTAATAAGAAGATATAGGATTATCTTTAAGAATAAAGAAGGTTAAAAGGGAGGGGTAGTATTATAATTAAAATTCCCTAAGAATCTTAATAAATTTAGTATATTTAGTACACTAAAGAATTACTCATTACTCGACGTAATATATAGATTAATAAGTAGGTAAACGCTTAACCGTTTATTTACTCGATATTAAAATAAGCGAGTAAATAAATAAATAACGTAGTTTCTTTCTTCTATATAAATTACGTATTTTCTTAATAGATAAGAGCTTCGTATTTAACTTTCCTTAAAACTTTCAATTATAGATTCTAAATATAGACGTTTATTAAACTATTAATTAAATTTATTAAATTTATCTAGTCTTATCTTATATTAATACGAAGCCTATTATCCTTTAATCCTTAATACTCCTCTCTACGAGTATTAATCTAGGTCCTATCGACGTTATATTAAGGTATTGAACGGAGAGCCTTAATACGGCGTCGATAGTCGAGATATATATAATATAAAGAAGTTCTACTAGGATATCTATTTAGGATAGAACTAGATATATATTAAATATAATAATTTTATTTAAAGCCCGAATATTAATAATTATATAATCTTTAAGGTTATCGGGAGTATCTTTTTATACGACGAAATAAAGAAAAGAGAATAATATAGATTTAAAAATCTATTCTATTCGACTTTATTTATAGAGTTTATTAAATACTTTATTAATTATATCTCTATCTCGCTTTCCTAGCGGATATACTCGTATTTAATTTATTTTATAGATTTCTCTTTAGTTATTAATAAATAGTATATTTATTTATTTAGATTCTAGGATATTAATTACGTTTCCCGTATCTTTCTAAAACTCTAGAAACGAATCGATAACGTCGGTAATGAAATTAATAAAAATATCGCTTCTATAGATCGTGACGCCGGTAGGGTATAGTATCTCTATAGATATATAATTTCTAGAGAGCGCTTTTATAATAGGATTCTTTATTACTATAATACTCTCTACGGAAAGTTTCTACGATATTGTAATAATATTAAATACTACTATTAATACTAAAGATACTTTAAAGTACTAAGAGATAAATAATAAATAAAACTTTAATAGTTTACGAGCTATCCTTATATATAATATATTAACGAGGAAATATCTTATAGTTTTATATTTAATAATTTTACCGAGCCTAGAGTACTTTCCTAGTACTATAAATTTATTTATATTATTATATATTATAATATAGTCCGTATCGTAATTAATAATATAGGCGGAGACTATAAGAGAGTTATATTATATAGGTTTAAAAAGAAAATCGCGGTTCTTAAAAAACGAAATAAATTTGAATAAAACTACTATTTTTATATATAGTAGTATAGTCTATTTACTTTTATTAATAATAATAGCGTCGGTCTTAATACCTTTAATAATTATAAATACCGGAATCTTTAGATTACTATATAAAATAATAGTAACTAAATTCTTTCTAGTATTAAAGATAATATCTTTAGATTTTATAATATCTACGCCTATAAATACTTTTATCGAAAGATTATTAACGATATATAGTTCTTTAGTAATTAATATAACGCCGTCTTTACTAGGGATATATATAAATATAATAATATACTCGTTTATATCGTATTTACTAGAGCCTAGGCCGCGAATCTTTATCGTAGTAAATATTTTATAGATTTCGATCTTTAAGCCGAGCTTTATTAGTTTTTTTAAAAATACGCGGTCGATAAAGTTTATAATATATCCGGTATTAAATTAGAAATTATATAAGATATTATTTATATTAAGGGAGATTTTAATTATAGTATAATAATAGCCCCGAAAAGTATAACTTTATATAGGGTCATCCTTCGTTATAAATATAATAATATTCCGAGAGGCGGAATATTAAATATTTATCGAGATAAAGTACGTCGGTAAAACGAAAAGCGGCTCGATCGTAGTTTAAGGCGCTCGACGGGCGCCCTAAAAGCCTTAAGCGCGATACCTATCTACCGACTCGACGTACGCCCGAAGCGTATAGTTAAAGGGCTTCGGGCGTATACTATACGCCTTAAGGCCTCGATTATTAATAGTAATATACCCGGAGACCTAAAGGATATATATACTATAGAGGATTATATTAATAAATATTATAATACTAGGATAAAATAAAGTTTATATAATTCGAATATACTTAATATTATTCGATAATATACTAGTATTAGATAGAGTAATTATTCGGTTAATTAACGCGTAATTACTATATTCCTGAAATTATATAATTCGATCGCGTTCGACTTTATTCGATAATATACTAGATATACGTAGTTCGACTTTATTCGATAATATAATAAATATACGTAGTTCGACTTTATTCGAAAATACTTATTAAATTAACTAATATACCTTTACTATAATTAATCTATGAAGGCCAAATACTATTAATTAAGTAATATTATAAATAGCCGAAATAGTACTACCTAAACGCCTATAGATTTATTTACCGTATTATTAAATAGTTTTTAATCTCTCCTCGCTATTATTCTCTCCTAAACCTTACTACTATCGCCTTTAATATACTTTATACTTCTCGCGTCGTTATTATTAACGGATATAAAGTTTAGGGAAGGGTTATCGGTATTACTAGTACCTATAAAGTCGGAAAAAAGTTCGTCGGTATTATTAGCGCGTAGAGGGTCCGAGGAGGGCGATATAATATAGGCCTTCGTCGTAATTTACTAGAATAAAGTCCGAGGGAGCGAGGGGGCCTATTATTTTAATATTATAAATTCTTTATCGGACTCTAAAAGATCGTTAAGTCTATTATCCTATCGATTAGGAATACCTATTATAATATCTCCTACGTTTTCTATTATTATATTACCGGCGAGTATTTTCCTTTAGATTTTCTTTAAAGTTAATATCTCTCTTTTATTATTTATAAACCCCTATATCTCCTTAACGCGTTTATAGGTATTTATATATTTATAATTAATTTTATAATAATCGAGTATTATTCTAGCGGCTTACCTTCGACTTTAAGACCCTCGAAGTTAGTTATTCTTTTTTATCCGCTCTCTTATTCTTTTATTCCGCTAATTATTAAAGTAATAACGAATTAGATCGTAATTAGACGAAGAGGAGTAAAGAGATTATATATTATAAATAAAGAATTAAGGCTTAAAAGTCTATCCCGAAAAAAGACCTTAATAATCGCGTATATAATTATATTAATAAGGAACTTTTTACGCCCTCGGGTTTAAGAATCTTAAGTAATTATATAATTATTTAATCGATTAAGCCGGTAACTAGGTTATTAATATACCTTTATATCGCGATAATCCTTTAATAAGAAAGTATTATATAAAAGAAGTTTAGTAACTAGGACTTATAGTAGTACTACTATATAAAATTTATATTCGTATATAATAACGATTCTAACCTTCGCTATTATATAGCTCCGGAATTAACCGACGTAATTAAATAACTAGCGGATTAGTAATATTTAAGTATAAAGAACGAAAATAGAAATAGAAAAAGTTATATACCTTTCGCGCTTTAAAGTCTTTAAATTAAACGTTAATATCTCTATATATAGTCGAACCCTTTTAGACTAAGACTTTATAATATATTTATACCTCCGCTATTATATTATTAACCTAGCTAGGATTCTTTTCGGGCTAAGGAGTCGCGTAACGATTATTATTACCCGTTAAGACTATAGTTTATATATAGTGGACCGCTTTTCGTATAACCTCTTAATACCTAGTTAAGGAGTTATTATATTAACGTCGATAAAGGTTACCTTATAATAAGGTAGGTAGCTCTTTATATATTAAATAATCTCTAGCGTTATTATTAAAATCCGTAATTAATAAATATTAGCGATAATATTTATTTAAAGAAGAAGAGGTAAAGGACTTTACGCGTATTAAGACGCGTCCGATAATATAATTATACGGACGAGGGTTTAAGGAGTAATAGGGTTTAATAGTATCCCGGCGTTATTTATTATTAATTACCTTATTTATTACGTTATAATTAGGCTTACCCCGTAGCGAACTTATTTAATTTATATTCTCTTATCTTTAACGTTTTCTTTATCTTCTCCTTCTTTTTATTCTTCTTTTTATTCTTCTTTATAATATCCTACTCCCTCGACGATTAGGTATTTATAGTTATATTCTTTTTCGAACGGCTCTCGGTAGCGTTTATTAATATTTTTAGAAAACGATAACTCGTCTTTTAATATCTCGTTAAGGTTTATTAACGAGAGTAGTCTATAGCCGGTCTTTAACGATAATTAAATAAAGAGTCTATTACTATTAACCGGTTTCTTAGGTTTAGTTATTTATTAATAGTATTAATAAATCTCCTATTAAGTATATAAAGGAGTAATAATATATATACGATTTAATATTATATTAAAGGGATTTATAAACCTAGCTTTAGTCTTAAATTTAGGTATCTTAATATTAATAGCGGCGGCTCTTTATAATATCATAAACTAGATACTCTAGTTTTAGTAGAATAATTAGAAGGAAGTATTAATATATATTATATATAGTACGCGAAGGGGTCTTTTTAATCTTAAAGGAGATAAATAAAATCGTAGTCGGCTAAGTACTATAATATATAAATATAAAAAAAGAGACCGGGAAATATAGACTAATAACTTTATTTAAGAGTACGTATACGTTTTTTAATTTAGGGGCTGATATTTATTAATTTAAAGATATATATATATTATTTTAATATCTTCCCTATTCGAAATCGTTTATTTTTATTTAATCCCGCTATTTTATACCTAAATTAATTAATACTATTAAAAGCGTATACTTTTCGCGTAAATTCGCTCGATCCTATTAAAAATAGTTAGAATCTACGAGATTTCTTCTATAATTATATAATCTTTATTAAAATCTTTATGATTTTAGGTAGTTTTTCTCTATAAAGTATATAGAATCTTAATTTCTAGGCGAGGTAGAGATAAAGGGGTTCCTTTATACCCTTAAATAATAAAAATAATAAGATTTACTACGATAAATAATTTATTATAGTTTTTATTAAACTAGTACCCCCCTTCTTAAAGATAAATACCCGAATAAATAATAGATAAAGAGGCGGTAATAATTCTTTAATTAATCGCTCTTTCTTCTCTATTATTAATTACCCGACGGTATTTTATAACTCGATCTTTATACGCGCCTATAGTTATTAATCGACCGCTATAAGACCTACGCCGGGTAGTATCTTAATATAAATATAATCGTTATTATCGACGATATATTAGAGGTTAACCTATATATAGATATTATATACGGAGTTAAGGACTCCGTAGTTTATAATAATATAATTAGGGAATATCGCGTTAACGCCGCCGAGGCTACCTAAAAAGTCGAATATTTAATATAATAACTTAAACTTATAAAAGCCGAGGAATATTAATAACGAATTAGGTTATTTTAAATTAACGGCGACTCTTAATATATCTATTTTAAAGCTATAACTCGGGATATAACTCCGGGTTTATAAATATCCTAGAACCTAGGCCGATTCTAAGGAAGATCGAATAATTTATTATAATAAAAAGTGATCGAGGAGCTAGTAGGAGAGAAGGTTATTTATTAAATATTAAAAATAATAATTCTCGACTCTTCGGAGCCGATAAATAGAAAAGTAAAATTAATATATACTCGATCTCTTCCGTTTCCGTGGATTTTAATAAATTATAATTTCTTACGAATTATCTTTATAAGCGTATATAGTATTATATTAATTCCGTTATTTCTTAGCCCGGTTTTACTAGATAAGTACTACCTCTAGCTTTATATTATCCCGTTTATTTTCTTTTCCCTAATATAGTTTCTTATTATTCTTTAAAGTAGATAATATATCTATATTATCTTTAGGGCTACGGCGTACCGGGTATATATTAAACCCTAACCGTATTTATTTATTTAAATATATTTCGACTAATACACCCCTTTATAACCGTTTATTTACGATCTTAAGTACCTTCCCCCTACCCGGCTTATAGAAGATTCTCTCTATAACTCTATCGAATTATATATCCTCTATTAATACGGTAAGAAACCGTTCGAATTAAATATTATCGATCTCGATATCTAAAGAACTCTTATCTAAAGGTAGTATTAAGTCCTATAACCGGTATATTATTATTATATTATTACCTTTCCTCCGAATATAAATTATAACGTTACTAAAGGTAGATATTAACGGAGTATTATATTACCGCTTAATTTACTCTTTAAGAGGTATTATTATTAATAACTCTTTAATTAAAATCTTCCGCCTTTTTTTATTATTATTATACTTTTAAGCCAAATATATTAAATACTCCTCCCTCTACGCGTGGTCTACGTCTTCGAAAACCTCCGGGAATTATGTATATACCCTATAAAACGCGGGTCGTAGACTTTATTTCGTAATAATATTATTAATCTTATTACGTATAGTATCGTATATTTTAATCTATAAATCTAGGGCCGCGTAAATTCTTTTATAAAGTTTTTAGTCGATAGCGAGACCTATATATATAAAATCGACCGATTATGATTTTATAATAAACTTTCGTTATATCGCTTCCTTTAAGCGCTTTAAAAACTATATAATATTCGCTCGATTAAACTATATTTATAATTAATCCGACGAAAGATCGGCTAGGTAATATCATAATCTTTAGACTTATAATAATAACGGCTAGGATATTATACTCTTTATAAATTAGAATTATAGTAAAGGTATAGAAAATAATCTAGTTAATAATAATAGTATTTATTAATAGGGGGGATTATACGCTGAAGATATCTAACTAAATAAACGGCCGAACGCCCGTAGACGTTAAGCCTATTCGAAATCGTTCGAATACTAAACTTATTCGAGATAGTAGTAGTATTTAAAGGGGGCCGACTATTCTATTCTTTATACGGGATTCTTAATCTTAAGTAACGACGCGACTATAAAGGGCTAGTATAAGATTATATATTTAAAGTATAATACGGTCTTCGATAATACTAAATCTTACGATAATTTAAAAGAATTAGTATTTAACTATAATAACTAGATATTTAATAATTCGGTTAATAGTAAAAGGAAAGCTAAGAAAATTAATATAAAATAAATCGCCTTCGATAATAAGCTCGTAATATCGACCGAACTCACTACCGTATAAAACTAGATCGAGAAATAACTCGAAGATAAACCTAATAAGAAAATAATTATTTTTAATTAATTCCTTATAATATTAATTTTCGGAATCCTCTTTTAGCGATTACTATTTATAGTAAATAAAATATAGATTCTTAAGCGTATCTACTAGAGGAAGAAATAGAAAGTACTAATACGGACTAGAGTAGACGAGATATGGGAGTTTATAAATTTACCGTAGTAAACGGTAATGAATTATTTTAAATCGCTTAATAATATATTAAAGCCTTTTAGGCTATTATTATTATTATACTCTTCCGTTTTTAAAGCGCCTAGCTATACGTTAGGCCGCCCGAGACTCCGCTATTAAGAAACTTTTATTATATAACGTATTAAATTAATCCTAGTCGATATAGTTATTAATATAATAAATTAATCTATCTATTAAGCCTTAAGGGATTATATATACCGTATATATAATATTTAAAGGGTTATAGATTCGTCGGCTTATATAACTATATTTAGAATTAGAGTTTAATCGATAATACTCCTCTACCTCTACTATATTATAAATAGAATCTATATATTTACTAGATCTAAATTTAAGGGTTTGAATTATAATATTAATATATAAAGGGTATCGACCCTTTATATCTTCTCGACTAAAATCTATTATTATTAAGATTATAAATAACTTACTTATTAACCTCCTATCCTACGGGTATAATACGCTATTTCGATTATTATTTCCCGCCTCGTATTCTTATACCTAAATATAATTATTTCGCTATTTACCCTAGCCCTATTAATTTAGGGTATAGCGAGTATAATCTTCTATAACGCGATTAGGATTAATAATATTACCCGTTCTTTTCTATAATATTAGGGAGTTATATATTTTTATAGGATAAAAAGCCGTCTATTTTAGATCTTCATTTATAATTATATTAACGTCTTAATTAATAATAATAAACGTTTAATCCGAGTATTCTTATTTAATAAAATCGATTAGAGTAATATAAAGATCCGGGATTCTATATCGACGAGCTACGATAGAAATATATATCTAATAGTTAATATTTAACCGGAGCCTTCGAATACCCCGTTCCTCGGCTTTATCTAATAATTATTAAAGTTCTCTTAGGTCCTTTACCTTTAAAATCATATTTCGGATACTCTTTATAAAGTATTCTAAATCCGAAAAAGGCCTACCGGTTTAATATCTTTTAATATCTAGTATTATCGTAAGGTTTAAATATCGAATATTAATTAAAATAATTTACTTTTCGAATCCTCGTCGCTTATTCGTTTATCTAAAGATATCTTTTACTAGATTAATATAGTTAGTTTTATTAATATCCGTTAAGTACCCTAAAGTAGGTTTAAATTAACGGATATAATCCGCGTAATATACTATAAAGTATTATTTAGGAAAATCAAAATCTCTTAAAAGCCTAAACCTACGGAAGGCCTCTTTATTTTTATTTAATTAAATAAAATAATATTCTATATACTTTAGAGTTTTACCGGTATAGGAATTATACTATATTAGAGTTATAAAGTTTACGATCCCGCGCGTAGTATATAGAATATTACTCTCTTTAGTTATTAGGAGTAATATAATTATTAGGACTAATTAGCGAAGTATACTTTTCTATTCTTTCCTCGTTTATTATTTAATATTATTATAATAACTAAAATACTTTAAGCTTATAAATAGGGGTATATAACGAAATAATTAATTTAATTAAATAATTACGGGTATCTTAAGAATACCTTTTACGCCCCGATTTTTAGGCTTTTTCCGACTCGATTTTACCGCGGCCCTTATAGCCTTAATTATTTATTTAAAAAGATAATTACGACCGGCGACACCTTTAACTAATCTATATAGAATATTAACTATTATATACTAATAAATATTAATATAGGGAAGATACTAGGCGAAGTTATCGAAAATATAAATACGTTTAGGATCTTCCTTTAGTATTTATTCCGGTATATATTACTTTCGATATTATTATTATATCTAATAATAATCGCGTATCCTCTATCCTCCTTTTCTATCTAATTATCCGAATTCTACTCGTAATATATAATAAATAGGGTATTATTATAATAATCTAACTTTAATAATAAAGATTTACTCCTTATAATTAACCGAGATACTAGCGAGTATTAAATATCCTCGACGGACTCTCCCGTCTACGTAGGTAATAGGTATCCTATAGCGGCCGTATTATCGGAGGGTTAAAAAAGAATAATCGTTAATTATATAAATACTAGTATATTAGGATACTATATACTTACGCTTTATAATAATACCTATAATAATATAATATACCTCTACTTTAATATAAAGATTAATACCCTTCGGGATTAATATTAAAGTAATAAGAATATTACTAGGCCGGTTTCTTTACCTTCGCGCTTAATTATTAAGGTTTTTAATAATTAAATAAATAGGCCACGCTAATAAATCGCCGGAAAGATTAATAAATTAGGTTTTATCGCTAGTTAAGAGAACCGGGATTATTATAGTATTTTCAGGAAACTATTCCTATATAAACTACTACTAGTTCGTAGTATATATCTCGGTATAAAGGCGGGAGTTTATATCCTTAATATCGATTTAACCTAGTTCGCTTATAATGTACCTTCGGATAAATATATATAATAAATTCTCTATAAAAGGACGGTAACCGAGGAGAAACTCGATTACTTTAATAATATCTCGATAATATATAAAATACTTTATTACTATAACGTATTTAATTCCCGTATCGATAATAATTATTTATTCCTCCTATTAATTATTTAAGATACTATTTATAATTTTAAATAGAAACTCCCTTTAAGTCTTATTATTCTAAAAAGTAACGTATTATTATAAAGGCCGAAGTCGGTAGTTATTAAAGAAACCGTCGATTTTACCCTTAATATATTTAACTCTAGCTAATTATTCCGTAAACGCGAAATCAATTTTATCGCGAAATAGTAAGAAATCCGAATACCTAATAATACGAGTATTTACGGCCTACCGATAATAGGTAAAAGATTTACCGGCTTTAATACTTATAATATCATAAAAAGACTTTTCTTCGATACCTATAACTACCGGAAGGATATTTAGTTAAACGCGACTCGAATAACTAAAGAGATTAAGGCTAGGATTCTTATATCCTTATATATCTCTATTATCTAATCCTCCGTTTATTTTAATAGTATACTCGACGCTCTAATCGCTAGTATTTACCGCCGTAATTATATTTAAATCCAGCTCCTCTATTATTCGCTATAACTATTTTTCGACCTCTTTAATAATTTTAATAACTGTATAAAATCTTGCCTAGGAGGGTTCTTTAGGTACTATAAAATTACCGTAGCGCTTTCGGTATAAATATATATATATTAAGAAACCGCGGTTAGTTTTAATAATATAGTTATAAACTTTATAAATTTATATAGATATTTTAAACGGAGTAAATAAGATTAAATAGCGGGACGCTTTATTATATAATTAAAATTATAGGAAATTTCTAACCTAAAGAACTTATTAAAAAGCGCTCGATAATATTCGAAAGTATTCGAAATTTTTAGGGGCTTTATAGGGCTAAGGCCGATAAACCTATAAAAAATAATAACCTCGCTAGTCTTAAAATAGTCTTCCGATCTACGAACTATATATAGATTCTATTTATACCGAGTAGAGAGTCGTAATTATTAGGTTAATAATTAATAAATAGTAGATCGTAATATAAAGGTATTAAACTCGATAACGAGTATTATTATTTAATATAAGCGGATTATTAAAAGCCCTATTTATATAGTTAATTTAATATAACTATCTACCTAGCGCCGGCGATATCTATATCTATAAAACCTCGCGATTTATAAAATAATAATTAAAATAGCTTTAACGGTAAGAAAGCTATTCGGAAAACTAATAATTTAATACTATATTCTATAGATAGGTTTCTAAAGGTAAAAAATATAGATTTAATTAATATTAAAACGTTTTATATATAATTATTAGAATTAATTCACTTCGTATTAAATAATAATAAATATCGCGTAAGCGGGGTACTCTAGCTTAGCGCGTGAAATAAAATCTATATATTTTTGAATCTTTATTCTTATCTCTATACCTATTTTATCTCTATAATTATCTTATCTTTATAACTATTTATTCTATCCCTTTAATCTTACTTTAGCTTATTTTAAATATACCTTTTAATACTAATATTAACTATAACGATTAAAGTATAATAAATATAACCGACGCTGTCGTAAAGGAGGCTCTATATATTAATAATTATTAATACGAGTTTATTAAAGATATTATTAAAGAGTATTTAAATAAAAATTCTCTTTTAGACGTTAATTTTAAAAATAAAGCGAAGGTAAGAGTTCTATAAAGTCTTTATAAAGCTATTATTTTAGATATCTAGACTTAGGTAGCCGGTAATATATTCGTTAATATCCCGGCTTCTTACGTAACCTACTAGTTATATACGGTAGTAAAAAAAATTAAGATTATTACGAAGCGAAAAACTACTTTTAGGAAATATTTAGCGGATAAAATATTAAAGGTATCGGAGTTTAAAAAATAAAGAGTTTTACCTCGTCTAAGACCGAAGTCCGAGTTCCTATTAAATAACGTTACCGCGGAGGAATTATTTAAATTTAAAATATTATCGCGCCCGCGACTACTCTCTTTAAATATCCGACCGATCGAGAATATATTTATTTATTACGGTCGTAAAGGTAGTATAAAAGAGTAGTATATAATAATATAAAACGTTTTTACGGAAACGTATACTTAAGGTAATAAACCACTTTTTATAATTATAAATCTCGATATTTTTAAAAAATAATTAACTTAAGGTTAAATCTTAATAAAGGATCTAGGCGATAAACTTTTAAAGTAGATATATAATATAAATAAAGAAGTTTTAATACCTATAAATAATAATTAAATAATATTTAAAATATATTTTATATTATAATTAAAATACCCGAGTTATAAGAACCTAAAGTTTATAGTTAGACCTTCTAGTAAACTACTCGTCGGATATATTTATACCTTTCCTCTATTAATCTTTAATTTATTAGAATCGAATTCTTTATCTCGCTCTCTCGATATACCCGATTAATAATAAAGTTAATCTTAACTAGTAAAACGATAATACTATATAAAAAAAGATATAGGTAATAATATATTTTAGACTACCCTCGCTCGATAAACGAAATATTAATAAAGGAGTAAAAAAGGATTAATATCTACCTACGCTACCGCCCGCTAGATAATATAAAATAATATTTTATACTACCTTTTCCCCGAAGTACCTTATACCGCCTAAAGCGATACTTCTTTTTACCCCTCCTATTAAATACGTTAAAACTACGTTATTTAAAAGATTTATATATAATAACGCCGATACCTAATTATTAAAATATATATCCTAACTCTCGTTAAAAGAGGAGAAAATAGGCGGCGAAAAATAGCCGGTTTTACTTTTAGATAATAATTTAGAAAAGAGCGAAAATAAAAAGGATTAAAAATTAGGCGTAGATAAAGAAGAAGAGGAAGAAGAAAAAGACGACGAATTCGACGAAGATTATAAAGATACGGAATTAAATACTAGGTTTACTACTTATAATACTACTAACGATAATATTTATAATAAAGAGGCTGAATTAATAAATATATAGGCTCTCCTTTATAACCCTAACTAATAATAATTTATTAATATAATAATTCTAGGAAGTAAATATTTATTAATATAATACTCTATAAATACCTAAACGAATAGACTTTATTCGATATATATACATTCTTTATAATACCCGAAGTTATTTTATATACTAAAGAGCGAAAGGATCCCGGGCTAAATAAATCTAAATTTATTATACCGAGTTTTCCGTTTCTAGGAATGAAATTAGACCCCTATTACTATTAATTTTTAACGGCTTTTATCTTATTAAAGATATATAACGATATCGGAGATAAAGGAATTTTAATTAATAAAATAAAATATAGTAAAATTAATAGTAGCGTCTTTACTCGATAATATTCGAAGTCGTTTAATAAAACTAATTTTCGTCGCTAGACTTTTATAATATAATTATAAATTATAATATAACGCTAGATTAACCTAAATTAACGCGATATATATATTTCGTAAAAAAAGAACGACCCTCGATATTTAATAAAGAGTTCTCTCGGTATTTATCTAGATTAAACTAATTAACCTATACTATATTAATATATAAGAGCGAGTATAACCTATAGATTCCATATATAATATAACCTAAATATTATTATCGCTCCGCCGACCTTAATATTAATATAGCGGAGCGAGTTTCGAAAATATTAAGACCTAGCTTTATTTCGAAGATTAGGCCTCGAATAAATCATCGGTTATTTTATAATAAATATTTCTACTAAAATCAAATATTAAATCTAGGTAGATAGCGTTAGATATAAAGAGAATATTTATTATATAAACTATAAATTAGAGGGGAAACCAATTTAGTAATTATAATAATATATAATTATTACGAGTATTAAAAGCTTCTAAAAATAGGTCCGCGAGCTCTTTAATATATCGGAATATTATTAAGAAGTACCCGAAGGTAGAATAAAATTGGTAAAATATATAAAATAAATCTAGGGGCTAGTAGTAGGGAGATTATTCGTTAACGAATTTATTAATATAAAAAAGGTAACTACCGGATAAATAATACTACTAAAGAAACTTAAGAAATAATCTTTCGAATAACGATATATATTTATTATATTATCTAGAATATTATAAAATAAGTTACCTTTAGACCTTAATAGCGTGCTCGAGGTCCTATTAATAAACCGGGCGGATAAATAAAAGTAATATAATAATCTCCGCTATAACTTACTATAGAAATTCTATATTATAATTTTAATATATAATAATATAACTAAAGGAAAATTAAAGAGTATTAAAATTATAGAAAACTTTATATAAAGAAAGAAAGAACTAATTAATCTTCTTCTAAATATTATAATCATATATATAAATATATCTACTTAGGTCGGGGGCGAACGAATACTATATCTACCTCCTTATATCGTTATATACGAGATATTCCCCTTCCCTATAATACTTAAATAATAACTTATCTAGGTCGAATAAATAATTAAAAAGGATATTCAGCGATAGCTTATAGAAACGGGCGGTAAATCTATAAAGGGCCTATTTTTTAGTAAATTAATTAAAACGCGATTAGTTTTATTTATACCGGGCCTTACTAAACTTATTACCGACTTTAAATATAACGTCGATTTAACTTAAACGTCGTTTAATAAATAGTATATTATCGAACGCGTAGGTATTAAAGTAAATAACCCCTATTATAAAAATATTAATATACTTAGTTAATACGCCCCTAAATTAAATCGGATTTAATAAATAATATAAGGCCTAGGGTATATATAGTTCAAATATAATAATACTAAAGTACGGGAATAGGTGCCCGAGAAATTTATTATTATATCGAACCTACCCCTAGTAGTATATATAACGGCGAAGGTATATATTACCCCTTCTAACTTTTTTAGGTATAAATTTTATTATTATTTTATATTTAGGGCTTTATTAATTATTAAATAATAATTTAAAAATAAACTTAAGGCGTCCGGTCGTAATCTTATCGTTAAATTTCTTTATTTAGATTATATTATCGAGGAGTATTAAAGCTACGTCCGTATTTTCTAGGATAATAAGGAGGTCTTTATAAGAATCGATATCCTCGTTTACCTATATTAATTATTCGCGAAGGGATATATTATAACCCGTACGAAATAATTAATATTAATAAATATAAACTAGCTAGACGAGACCTAGGAGTAGGTTAAGAAACGGATCTATTATATCGGGTCTCTAAATAATACGACCGCGTATATCTAATATACGGATATTAGGATTAATAAAATAATATTTAATTTATAATAAAAGTGTAAAAAGGGGCGGGAGGGTATAGTTAAATATTAAAGAGAAAAAGATACGTTATTATAAAAGGCGTAAGCGGTTAAAAAGAAAAAGCGGGTAGAAAAAAAGGCTACTACTACTATTTAAATAATATAAGATATATATATCTATACCTAGCTTTAGCGAGTAGTATTAAACTTATTAATAAATTAGATTCTTAAAAGGAATAACGATAAAATAATTCCTTCTACTAGAAATAAATAAAATATACTTCTACTATATATAATTTTAACTGTAAAAAGGCCTACCCTTATTCGATATTATTCGAAATCGCTCGAAAATAATTACTTCTATTAGAAATAAATAAAATATATTTCTATTATATATAATTTTAACTATAAGAAGGCCTACCCTTATTCGATAATATTCGAAATTACTCGAAAATATATTAACGCCCCTTAATAAATAAAAACTCGGCTACTAATCTAATATCTCGGTAAATATATAATATTAGGTATATAAATCCTACCTACTCCGAGGAAATAATCGTATTTACTAGATCGATAACTTATAAATAGTAGAGTATAATAAATAGGTATTAAATCCGATAATAAGATTTATTAATTAATATAAATAGTATATAAAGAGCCCTCTTTATATCGCTAGTTTAATATAATTATCGACCTAGCGCTAGCGAGGACGATATTATTTCTATAGTATTCGAAATCCGCTCGAAATCGTTCGAAATAATTTTTAGCGCTAAGCGTACCTCTACGCGCCCTCGCGCCGGGGGATAAATAAATATTTTAATCTATTATACCTATTATTCCGTACCGCTTCTATAAGGTTATTTATTATAATACGTCTTACGCCGTTTTAATACCAGATTCTTTTTATACTCCGTTTAATTTATTTTATCTTTATTAATCCCGCTATAAATATATCTTTCGACGTAAACTATAATTATAATCGGAGTCTAGGGACGATAAATAATATTAATATAAAAGAGACTCTTTATACTAATAAATAATAATACGAGTTTATTAAAGAGGACGCCCGAGACTACTAAATATTTTATAGACTTCTATAATTTAATTTTAAAGATAATATAACTATAAGAATTATATAACGTTTTTATAAACTAATTATCTCGGATATCTAAAGTTAGGTAGTTATTAAAATATTCGTTAATATTTCGGTTTTTTACGTAGGCTACTAGTTATATATAATAAAGAAAAGATTTAAGATAATTATAAAGCGAAAGCTACTCTTTAAAAATATAAAGCGGATAGAGCCTTAAAGGTATCGGAGTTTAAGAAATAAAGGCTTTTACTTCCTTTAGGACTTAAACCCGAATTTTTATTAAATAACTTTATTACGGAGGAATTATCTAAATTAAAAATATTATTATATCCGCCACTACTCCCTTTAAACACTCGATCGATTAATAATATAATTATTTATTATACTCGCGACGATAGTATAATTAAGTTATATCTTCCTTTATAGGAAATCCTTATAAAAACGCGCGACCTAGGTAATAAATTATTTTATATATTTATAAGTTTTAAGGGTTTTAAAAAATAGTTAACCCTAGGCTAAATCTTAAGGGAAAATCTAAATAAGAAATTATTTGGCTAGATATATAATATAGTTAAAAAGTATTTAGTTCTAGTAGGTAGTTATTAAATAATATTCCGAGTATACTTTTTATTATAACTAAAACACCCGAAGTATAAGAATTTATAGTTTATAATTAGACTTTCTAGTAAACTACTCGTCGAATATATTATTACCTTTCCTCTACTAACTTTTAATTTATTAGGATCGAATTCTTTATCTCGTTCTCTCGATACGCCCGGTTAAGGGTAGAGTTAATTTTAACTAGTAAAATTATAGGGAGATAAAAGAGAATATATAAATAATAATATATCTTAAACTATTCTCGCTCGATAAATAAAATATTAATATAGGAAAAAAAGAGAATTCGTATCTATTTATACCACCCCTCGTTAAATCGTATAAAGTAATTTTCTTATTATACTCTTTCCCCGTAGTACCCTATACCGCTTAAAGCGACGCCTTACCCTACCCCCTAGTATACTCGGGCTCCGATACTCGGTTCTTTTAGATAAGAAAATACCGATATTTATTTATTAAAAGGAATATCCTAACTCTCGCTAGAAAAGGAGAGAAAAGGTAGTTATAAATACCCGATTTAAATTTTAGAGGATTAAAAGGAAAAGGAAGAAGAAAAGAAATAAAATTTAAATATAAATTTTAAAGAGGAGGAATATAAAGAGGAGGGTAAATATAAAGTAGGAGTAATAATAGCTATAATATTTATTAAAGACGGGGATAAATTTAATAATAAAGAGATTATATTATTAATAATATAGACTCTCTCTTATAACCTTAATTAATAATAATTTATTTATATAATAATTCTAGGAAGTAAAGGCTCGCCGCCTCGACTCTCTATAAATATAAAAATCCCTAGACTTTAATAGAAATATATTTATCCTCCTAAATACTAGGAGCTACCTAAGAAATTAAGAGTAAAGGAATTTTAAACTAAATAAATCTAAATTCATTAAGGCGAGCTTTTTATTTCTAAGATCGAAAAGTTTACTCTACTACTACTAACTTTTAACGGCTTATATCTTATTATAGATATATAATAATATCGGAGATAAGAGAATCCTAGCTAATAAAATAAAGTATAATAAAATTAATAATAGCGCTATCGCTCGATAATATTCGAAACCGTTCGATAGAATTAACTTTTATTATTAGACTCTTATAATATAACTATTTAATAATACTTAGCGGTAGATTAACCTTAAATAATTCGACGTATATATAGCGCGATAGAAGAACGATATTTAATATCTAATATAAAGATTTACTAGTCTTTATCTAAACTAAGCGAAATAACCTATACTATATTATTATATAAAGTCGAGTATAGTTTAAAGGCACGCTATATAGTATAGCCTTAACGTTATAAGTTTATTTAGATAAATAATATTATTATTTAAGATAAGAACTTTAGGAGCGAGTTCCGAGCTAGATTAAATATAAAAACTTCTTCGAGAAGGAGCTACGGATAAATAAATTATAAGGAATTAAAATATTACTTTATAGAGTACCCCTACCCTAATATTAATATAATATAACGAATTTATTAAATACCGGGATCTTAGACTAGATTAAAACTTTAGCTTTAAATAAATTATCGGTTATAATATAATAGATAACTCTATCTAAATTAAAGAACGGATTCGGGTAAATAACGTTAAGTAAAAAGGGGATAACTATAAAATAAATTATAAATTAAAAGAGAAGCTAATTTAGAGTTTTTAATAATTAATTATTAATACGAGTACCTAAACCTTCTCGATATAGGTCCGTAAATAATATAATATTATAAAAGATTCTTTCGAAGTTTATCTAGGTAGAGTAAAATCGGTAAAAAAATAAAAATATTTCTAGGGGCTACCGGTAGGTAGAATATTCGTTAATAATTTAATAAATACTAAGAAAGTAATTATAGGATAAATAATACTACTAAAGGAACTTAAGAAGTAATCTTTCGAATAACGATATATACTAGTCGCGTTAATTAATACGTTATAGAATAATCCGTTATTAGACCTTAATTATATACTCGAGGTCCTACGGTAGAATCGGGCGAACGAATAAAAAGAGTATAATAATCTCCGCTATAATTTACTAAAGAACTTCTATACGATTATACTAGCGTATAATAATATAGTTAAAGGAAACTCGAATAATATTAAAGTTATCGACGATATTAAGGTTAAAAGGGAAGAATTAATCTATTTTCTTCCCGAAATTATAAATATACGTATAAATACGTCCACCTAGATCTTAGGCGAATAAATATTATATTTATCTTTTTATATCGTTATATACGAGATATTCTCTTTTTTAGAAATATTTATAAAAGAGCCTACCTAATTCGAATAAATAGTTAAAAGGGATATTCAGCGATAGTTTACGGAAATAAATATTAATTCTATTAAAGGCCTATTTTTTAGTAAATTAACTAAGATATAATTAATTCTATTTATACCGGGCTTTATTAAACTTAATATTAACCTTTAACTCGACGTCGATCTAATTTAAATATCGTTTATAAATTAGTATATTAACGAAAAGATACGTATTAACCTAAATAACTCTTATTTTAATAATATCGCTATACTCGGTTAAAACGCGCCGAAATTAGATAGGATTTAATAGATAGTATAAAGTCTAAGGTATATATAGTTTAAACGCGAAGATATTAAAGCGCGGGAATAAATACCCGAGAAGTTTATAATTATATCGAATATACTACTAGCGTTATATATTACGGCGAAGGTAAATATTACCTAGTCTCGTTTTTCTAGGTATAAATTTTATTATTATTTCGTATTAAGGGCTTCCTTAACTATTAAATAATAATTTATAAATAAATTTAAGGCGTCGGGTAATAATCTTATCGTTAAATTTCTCTATATAAATTACTTTATCGAGAAGTATAAAACCTATATCGGCGCTTTTTAAAATAATACCTACGATAATATTAGAACCGACGTCCTTATACTCTTATACTAGTTATTCTCTAAGGGTTATATAATAACCTAAGTAATATAATCGGTACTAATAAATATAAACTAGCTAAATAAGACTTAAGAGTATATAAAGAAACGGGTCTATTATATTAAATATTTAAACGCCATAACCGCGTATATATAGTATATTAATATTAAAATAAATATTATAATTTTAAATTTATAAAGGAAGCGAGGTATAGGGCGGGAGGGTACGGTTAAATATTAAAGAGAATAAATATTATTAATACTTCCTAATAATAAGGAGCTAGAAAGATTACGCGAGTAAAAATAAAAACTTTTATATATGAATCCGCTTATTTAATATAATCGAAGGCCGTTCGATAATATTCGATAATACTAGTATAAAGGGATACTTAATATTTATTTAATTTAGCGCGGTAGGTAATTAAAGTTATTAATAAATATATTTATTTTAATATTATTTAATATCGTTCGATAGTATTCGAAAACACTCGATAAATAGAATACTTAATATTTAGTTTAATTAAAATAATAATTCTAGCCTTATTTTAAAAGTCGCTAATAAAGCGCTCGAATAATTAAATCTCGTTAATCGGACGCTCGAGGAGCGCTTAGGGGGCTTAATATATACTCGACGGGCGCTCTAGGCAAAACCCTAGAATACTTCGGGCTTTTAGGGTTCCGCGAGTACCCGTTTAACGGCTTTAGCTCCCGAGGTATTCTACGCTTTAACCCCGAGCCGCTAAAGCCGGTTTTCGATTTACCGACGTAAACCTAAATAATACTAAAGGCGGTTATACTAGACTAATTAATACTAAAGCGATATTATTATATATATTTATAGAGTTTATTATTTAATAAAAATAACTATTTATATAGTTAATATACCGCTTTAGTAGTAAATTATATACCGACGAAAAGACCTTCGATTAATTCGTCGAAAGATTTCTCCGAATCGATAATATCTTTATTATCGCTAGTCTATATAGTATTTTAGAAGTTATTACATTAACTATAATAATTACCTAGTTCTTCTTCGTTATAACGGAAATCTCTTTAATCTTCTTCTACTAGATTCTTTTAATTATTAATAACGTAGTATACCTTTATAAAAGGTTTTTTGAATAAGTTTTTATTAAAGCTTTAGTTTCTTCTTTACTCTTAGAGTTTAGTAGAAAATATCCGCTACCTAAGTAATAAATTTAAGTTTCTATTTATAATTTAGAGTTACTTTTTAAAAGGCGGTAAACGAGGATATTATTACTACTATTATTAATTAATACTATTCTACTAAGTTTAATAAGAAGGAAAAGGCCTATATAGGTTATTTCTATAAAAAGTACTATTATTTCTATAAGAAGTATTATTACTTTTATATATAGAAGGTCTAAACCCGTTACCGAAGGTTTCGGTAAATTTATATAGAATAAGAAACTAACGAAAGTTTTAATACTAACTATATTATTAAGACTAATACTATTTATAGTTACTATTATTATAGTTTAATTAAATTAGTCTATTAGACTACCTATTTAATTTCCTTACTATTAGTATTTATTATTCGTATTTTCGGTTATCTAGTTATACTAGGAAAGAATTTATTATAAATTATTTTATAAAATATTAAATATATATCCTAAAATCTAAATCGATATTATTATAAATTATATCGAGTTAGGGTCGTAGCTCTATAATCCCGGTATTTTTAATTATACGAAGTATTTTTTAAACGAACTCTTTAGGTTTTTATTTAATAGTAATATCCTTAAAAGTATATATTTCGCGTAGTAGAGAATTAATAGTAATATTTAATAATTATTTAAACCGCTTAACTAATAGCTTGGACTATTTATCGACGTTATTATTATAAATAATAATCCGCCACTCGGTCTCTAATAATTTACTTATTTACTAGGCTAGTACTATTCCTTTAAAATTTATTTATAAATTCGTTCTAATAACTTTAGTTCCTTTAATAAATATAAACTATTTAATATAATCTAAGAATAAATAAATATCGCGAAAGTAGGTATCTTTACCGGTATATTCTATAAAAGTATCGTTATATAAGGATTTATTATTATAGTTAAAGTTAAAGAAACCTAGGTTAATTATATTTTATTTCGACTTTATTATAATAAAATCTTTAGTTTAAGATATTTATAGACTAGTAGGACTTAATAGTTTTAATAGTCCTACGATAGCGAATCTAACTACTACTACTTTAATAATATTAATAATAATATTATCGATTATCCGTTAGATTACGACTTTATTTATAACGAATAATTATTTTAATAAATATTCGTTTAGTTTAATAGGGCTCTTAAAGATAATTTCTTTTATTAAAGTTTATCTAGTAAACTAATTACTATTTATAAACGAGGGTATCGATTATAGTAATAAAGAAGAAAGTATATTCCCGGCCGACGCTAGTATTTTAAATAATTAACGAATTACTTAAATATTTATTTAAAAACGTATAATAACGGAGTAAACTATAGTAATATTAATAACCTAATCGTCTAATTAGTTTTAAACTTTGATAGACTACAATCGAGCTCGTTATTTTTATAAATTAAAATTATATAGAGGTTAAATAGGCTAGAAATTCCGACGAACGAGATAACTAATAATATAACGAGTAATATTATTAATATTATTAACGAAGGCGTAATTTAAATTTATAAACTCGTTAAATTAGAATATTAAAATTGTAATCTCGCGGTTTACTATATTAATAGGCGCCACGATACTAGTTTCTATAAAAGTAGGAGAAATTAAAATCGTCGATTTAAATATATTTATTAAAGGTTTCCGTAGGGTATTTTTTAATATAGTAGAATTCCTATAAATAAAAGACTTTAATAAATAAATAATTCTTTTAACTAAACTAAATTATCTACTTTTATAATAAACGTGACGAAGTTAATTTAAATAGTAATTACCTTTAAATTAAAAATAGAATTATTTTAATAATAAAGTACTTAATTTAATTTACTATAAATAAATTAAAATTTAAAGATAAAGAACTTAGTACTCCTATAGATAAAATAATTATAAAATTACTATTATATAAGTTTAAGAATAGTAGTAAAGAGGATTAATATAAAGGATTTAACGAAATTTATTATAAAAGATTCAAATTCTACTAAATAGATTTCGTTCGGGCCGCGGAGATAAGATAAGGATCTAATTTAAATTTAAATAATAGAGGCGAAGTTTCTCTCCTTCGGGTAAATTTAAACCTTAACCGATTTATAGAGAAGATATAATAAATTAAAGTTTATAAAGAGTTATATAAATAAAAAATAAAGTAAATTTATTAAAATTAAAAGTATAGCCGAAGTTGAAAATAGTAATATTTATTTCCGTAGGCTAGTATATTATAACTGCTTCGGAAGTTAAATTAACTAGTTAAATATAATACCTTAAAATATAATATTCTTAATCGGCGTAATAGACCCTATATAACGGAGTTAATATAGTATAGTATTAACGTAGCTAGGTAGGGCTCGAAAGGATCTATTATATTTTATATTATTATATAGAACTCGATAAATAGGTAGAGTATAGTACGGAAAAAAAAATACTATTATATAATTCTAGTTCGACGAATTAATACCGCTAGAGTAATTAGTAAATCGAGACGTTTATCTAGTAATATATAATATTTAATAAAATATAAATTTACCGTTACTATTAATTAATAAAGTTATATTCTATAAAGTAGTAATAATTAATTAATTAACTAGGATTCGTTTATAACGAACTAGAATAATATATAGTCTTCGCTACTAAGGGACTAGCCTAGTATAATAAGGTTAATATAATCGTATTAAAACCTAATTTAAATCTAGGCTAAAATTAATCCGACGCGTATTTATTTATTATTATCGCGTATATAATTCTACCCTTTTTTCTATATATTAAAATAAATTTATTTTATATCTCGACTAGTTCATATACTCTATATTACCGAATAATATTTAAATCTATATATATACGATCTAGTAATATATTAAATAATTAAATTAAATTAAATTATACTTTTTATATATCGTAATACGGCTTTAACTAGTTAAAGAATTTATAATAATAACTCCTTCGATAAAGTTAAAGGTTAATTTTAATAATAAATTATATTAATATTCCTAAAATAAATCTCGGTTATAAATATTTTATTTATTCTAATATACGAGTAATAGTATATATTAAGAACACGTTAATTATAAATCCTTCTAGTATATATTAATTAATATTAATTATTAATAAGGATAAAGAAAGTATATACGGAGGTAAAGAAGTTAATACCGAGGCCGATAATAATAATATTAAACTTCCTACCCCGAAATAACGGAAAACGGATAATATATTTTAATTAAACGGATTAAATAGGGCCACGCTATATATATATATATATATATATTTTATATAGGAGTTAATAATATAACTAATCTTTTTATAATCTTTATCGTTTATCGGTTATTATATATCCTTATCCTCGTCCTACCCTAACTTTTATATATATAGATTAAGAGATACGAGGTCTTTTAATAACGCGTTATATAAATCTTTAATAAAACGCTACTATAATTACAACGCGTTATAGTTAAGAAACGAGTCGTTATTACTATAAACGGGTATAGGATATTGTATTAAATCGGTATTATATATTTAAAGTTATAAGGCCGTTCTTTAATATATAAAATAAATAAGATTAATAACCCTCGTTACGAGATATACGGATTTAGAATATAGTTTATAAATAAACTTTAATAAAAAAAGCGAAGTTAGCGCTTTAATCTAGAAATTTTAATAGAATATTATTAATAAATATAATAGGGCCCTCGGGCTAAAAAATAGAGTAGTAAAGAAAATTTTAAATCCGACGGAGGCCTAAAAAGTATTAATTTACTATATTTAAACTAAAGATATATTAATCGAAATTAATTACTCGATTATATCGGTAATTACCGCGCTTTAATAATAATAAGGGTTCGATAAATCGTAGCGATATATTATACTTTTTCTATAATAGGCCGAAGTATTAAAGAGATAATTACTATTAAAATAAAGAATAGAAAATAGATATATAATTATAATAATAATATAAGTCTTAATATTTCTTATTAAGATTTAATATTAATTATCGATAAACCTAAATTATTTTATTATTTTTTAGAGATTTAGTAATAAAAGTTATAATTTTATTATTCTTTTAATCGAACCTAGGTTAACTAGAAATTTATAATAATATTAAATATATATTTAAGCCCTTAACGGGAACTATAATAATTATAATTTATATTATAATTTATTATATTATTAAAGAATATAAAATAAGGAAGTAAATATAAATTAAATTCGAAAGCGAATATATTAAAAATAAATTAAACTCGACCCTTTTCTTTATATCTTTTAATATTAATAGGAAATAATATAAAGTTATAAATTTAAATAGAGGAGACGTAGGAGAAATAAATATCTATATAATAAATAATAATAATAGAGGCCCTATCGGGTAGGATTAACTAAGAAATAAAACGGGAAGAGATATTAATAAATAATATAAACGATTTCGTCTATAGATAGAAAGATAGAATCGATAATTTAATCGGTTATAAAGATTTCTATATTATATTTAATTATTTCTTAATTATTAATAAAATTACTATAGATTCGCCGGCTCTTTAATAATATAATATATAAAAAAACGAGATAAATATTATTAAAAGGAGATAATATAAAAGAAAGAAATATTAATAAATCTCGGAAAAACGAGTCATTAATTTTTATAAAAGTAAATATTTCTCTTATTTTAATAAAACTAAATTAACGGACGAGGTATTAATAAAAACTCTAATTTATTAAATAATATTTAACGAGGTATAAAAGGAGATAGAGTCTTTTATAATTTATTACTATTCCTCGAATATTAATATAATTATCTAGGCGGATATTTAGATAACTTTATTTAATAAATTTATAAAAGACCGGGGTAATAATATATATAGTATAAAAAATCTTATAAATCGCGAAATAATATAGTATTATAATATTATATTTATTATATATATATATTAATATTATATACTAAATAATAACTATTAATTTTTATTATATAAAAATTTAAAGATATTAAATTTAATAAATAAATTAATTATTTTAATATTAATAAAGATCTTATCGAGTTTATACTATATATATTTAAATTCTCTATTATATACGAAGATTTCTAAAAAGATTAAAGTTTAAGAAAAAAGAAAAGAAAATAATATAATATAATAAAAAAAACGGGGTTAAGATTATATAGTAAATAATATACGTATATAAAATATAATACTCGAGACTATAAGAAAGGAGAGTATCGATAAAGCGGGAGATTATATAAAAAGAGTCGAGGTATTAAATATATATTTTACTACTTTAGGCGGAAAAATAATAAAAAGAGAATATTATTTAAAAAAAAGAATTTTAAAAAAAACCTAAAAATAGTAACCTCGGATTTAAGATTTTAAATCCGTAATTTTCTACTAGCGCTAGGTAGCTCGCTAAAGTTATATAGAGCGCTATAACTATATTAATTTAATTTAGATTTTAAATTATATTAATTTACGAAAATTATATATACGCGAATATCTATAAAAGTGTAGGGTAGGCTCTGAGCGCTATAAGCGCACGTGAGCCGGTTGAGCTTGATTAAGCGGGGTGATATTATGTCCTGACTCTCGAGCGCTATTAGTCCCTGTGAGCGCTCCTGAGAATCCAGCGCGCTCCTGAGAATGTTTTTGGCTCGTGAGAATACCTAAATTTAGAATGCGCCACCAATATGGCCCCCATGCATGGCCCCCATGTATGGCCCCACTTATGGCCATGGCGCATTCCATTCATGGCCATGGCGCATTCCATTCATGGCCATGGCGCCATTCCATTCATGGCCATGGCGTATTCCATTCATGGCCATGGCGCCATTCCATTCATGGCCATGGCGTATTCCATTCATGGCCATGGCCCCATTCTATTCATGGCCAAGGCTCTGTCGCTGTCGCTGTCGAACTATATAACTGCACCTGGCAAAACGTCGCCATATATCCGGTGTCGCACAGCCGGGGCGTCACCCCCGCGTAAATTTCGCGCGAATCGATTGAATCCGGGAATCAAAAGTTCCTGGCGTTGGGGGTAGTTCCGGGGGGTCGCTACCGTCGATAGGGGCGATCATGGAACATCATATATACGCGTATGTATAGGCCATAAATGGGGGTATGCGCGTATCTATAGGGGCAGTAATGGCCATGTATGCGCGTATCTATGGCAGCAGCAATGGCCATGAATGCGCATATCTATGGCAGCAGCAATGGCCATGAATGCGCATATCTATGGCAGCAGCAATGGCCATGTATGCGCATATCTATGGGCCATATATGCGCATATCTATGGCAGCAGTAATAGCCATGTAAATAAATAATCCTGAGCGACCCTAAGCGGCCTTGAGCGGCCCTGAGAATCCTAAATAATCCTGAGCGAGCCTGAGCGAGCCTGAGCGGGCCTGAGAATTCTTAAGCGGCTCTGAGCTATTTTAGCGCTCGCGAGCGGGCCTAAGCGCTCCGAGTAAATTAATATTCTCAGAGTCGCTTGCACTTTTGTAGATGAAATATCTTTTAAACTAGCGCGGTATTATAGACTATATAATTTACTTATTACTATATATATTTAATTATTTATTACTAGTATTATTTAAACTAGTTTATTCCGATTTATTTAAAATTATTCAAAATAAATCGAGGTATTAAATACGTATTTAGTAACTCCGGTATTAAATCGATCTCTAGGGCTAGTATATAAATTAAATAAATCTAAACGCCTTTTCTATTTTTTTTAATAGAATACGGGCTCACCGCTTTATTAATAAAATATATTATTTTAATATAAACTACCTAGATTAATAACCTAGATAATAAATAAAAGATAAATTATATATATAATAAATTATTTCTATAATTAAAAATAATAACGACCTAGATCTAGTTTAGATTTAATTTATATTTAGGCTAGATCTAGACTAGATCTAAATATAAATTAATTTACGAGAATAAATAATAATAGTTTTTAAATAAATAAATTTTAGGATATTTATAACTTCTCTATAATATAACGAGTAGATAAAATAAGATATATATTAATTAATTAATATATATATAAAGATTTAAATATAATAATAATATTAAAGATACTAGTAGTAATAATTATAATTATAATACTATTATTATTTAAAGTATAAATAATATATTTAAAATATTATAAAATAATATTAAAAATTATCTATTTATTATTATTTACCCGTTAAGTATTAATTATATTAAAATTAATTATATAAATATATTTTAAGTACTAAATATATTAAAATTAATTATATAAATATATTTTAGTTATATAATATACTTAGAATACTCGATATAAATAGATATATATTTCTAGTATTTTATATAATTTCGGTGTAAAATATATAAAAATCGGGGTTTCCCAAGTTATTAATATTTCTAAACTATTAAAAGTATAGACTTTTAATAATTCGTTCCTTACTATATAATAAGAATTAGAGCTTGAGATTAAATAAGTGTTATGTCTAGTCTCTAATACAAATCCATAAATTTTCTCGGATTCTTTCTATATAACTTGCGTGAGTGAATATAAGGGATAGATTTTGCGTGGCGGGCTCGGCCCTTCGTGCATATCATGCCAAGGCGCGATGGATTAGCCGATTATAGACCGATTGGCTGACCCGAACATCGTCTCCATCACAAGCCCGAGCTCATTCCCCAAGTCACGCATCCTACCACAGCTTCAGGCTCCATTGATAGCTGCTCAACTAGTAGTACCATATAGAACCTTCTGTGCTTCTGCCGAAAACCTCTTACCATCCTACACACACCAACCATAACCACAATGGTCCACAAAATCCTCTTCTGGTCCGGCTTCGGTACTTTCCCCTCTGCCCTCCCCTCCCATCAATACGCCGCTGACATCTACGCTCTCCAGGCATCGCCGTCCGCTTCTGGCAGCTCGGCATTGAGCTGCGCCCCTTCTTCAACAAAGAGTCGCTCTGGGCTTACCCAGTCTTCGCAGCCGCAGGAGGGAGCTTCGGATACTGGTTAACGGGCGTAGAATTACGGCAGAGCGCAATATTAGCTGAGCGGAGGAATAGTCTACTGGAGAAGCGGAGGAGGAGGGCGGAGAGGGAAGGGACGAGTCCGGAGCAAAACGTCGCTGCGGGTGGTGTACATGAGAAGGCTGTGGGGACCGGGGGTGGGGGTGTGGACATCGCTTAAGGACGAACGACGAGCACGAATGGAAAGAGTGGATGGGCGACAGTTCTTGTTACAATGGAGAGTTGTGGTGTTGCCGTCAACCGCCTACAAGTTAGGCGTAGGCAGTATCAGTCAGACGATATTAAAAACTTCGCTCTGGTGTGAATAAAAACATGACTGCTGCTATCATTGGTCACATATTAGTACAAATATCCTATAATCACGATATTGCAGATCACATGAACCACCTTTGGGCTGATTTGTCAAAGTCAGTGGAATTTGACGCTCAAAGATTTTCAGCGTTCTTGCTTGGAGAGAGCCCAGTGAGCCTCCATAGGCAAGTCTTTGAGACATCCATTCCGAGACTTTTTGGCGTCTCTCCTAATCTACCATACGATATTCGTCCTGCAATGGGAGAACTTTCGATCCAAGCAATCTTTGAACTATGGTTCGCTGGCTGCTGGAATTTGGTGGCGTATGTATCGGGGCTCGTTACATGGTGACGACCTCCGCTTTGAGAAACCTCATATCAAGCGCAATATCTCCCCGAACGACATTTGACTCATCCTTACCTGAGTTCTTCAGGGACAGAAGTAGGCCTTTCCCCCTCCTGACGCATTTTCCATTAAAAACACGTCTTTATCGTGCTCAACTCTATCCTCGTGGGCTGGAATGAAACATGCTACTCATGGATCGAATGAACTTCAGCACCCTTTGTTCTTTCCACCCAGGTATGAAAAGCGTGAGCTCCCCACGGAATGATTTACCCTGCAATTAAAGTTTAGCAGGACTATCCCATGAATCCTATTCAGTAAAGCCTCTCGAGCACATCATCTCTAGCTCGTTGATGGCAAGATTGATTTCTTTGACCGCTGCACAGTTGACTCATGCTCACTAGGAGCAATTCACAGCTGTGGCTACATAAGGTCTTCGGAGTGTAGAGCCATAGCACTCTCAGGCTTCATGACACAGGGTAGGGATTTGTGTGGTGCACGCACGTATGGGAACACGGGTCGATGAATATGAATATACACTGCTGTCAAATATCTGTTTTCCGTGATTCATAGTATGGTAATTCATGGATGAGAGAGTGCGAAGAAAGGAAGCAGTAATGGTGGTTTCCTTGGCATGTAAGAAGCGTGGTCCGTCATTTAGCGTATGCAAAACTCATGCGAATGCTTGGCAATATCGATCCATGCCACACACACCTGATCCAAAGATTCAGACCCGATTATCTTATAGAAAATCATACTTATTTAGTTTATTATGATATTTTTAGAACCGCGATAGAGAGCTTTATAATTTTTATATATGTTAGTTTTTGATACGGGCTGTTTTCTTTGATTTAGAAATTAACGATATTCTATCGATTTTGTACTTTGTAAGAATCGTTCGACATAGGAATTCTTCTACCTATCATAACTTAGTTGTTCTTTGACTAATTCTTATATTTTCTACGCCGTTATAATCGTAGCGACTACCTTTATCTTTCATATATACAGAATGTCTAGCTTAGAGTAATGAATACGGTAATCAGGTGTGTGTGGCATGGATCGATATTGCCAAGCATTCGCATGAGTTTTGCATACGCTAAATCGATCCGGCAAGCGCGAGGCCATGCACAACTACACCTTTACTTGGCAACCATTCAAGCACATTAAAACCTGCTATACTGAGCTCTTCTTGTGTATATCGTGAAGCGTCTGTCTGCGTCTACTGGATTTCTAGCCTCGGGAGCTCATCTCCATTCTTTCCACCTGCCATGTCTCTCTTTGGAAGCTCTCCAGACGACTCGAGCGTATCTGCGCCCCCAGTGCAGGAATCCTCCTTGTTTGATGACGAGCAGCGACCTAGCACGAAATCGGGGAATCCTTTGTTCGACAACGAAACTGCTAACGGCGACTCACCATGGGGGATGCCCACACCAAAGAAAGCTAGCAAGAGCGATCTGGTTAAGAGCTTACTCCCAGCATCCGATGTCCCCGAGAGCTACATAGATGCATTTGATACGCTTGGGGACTCAGGCTACAAGGGAGACGGAGGAAGGATAAGCACTGCCGGAGCCAAAAAAGTATTCGAGGGCAGTGGTGTCGATGCATCGGAGCAAGATAGAATAGTGAATCTTGTCACCGGTGGACAGGAAGCTGCACTAGGTAGGAGTGAGTTCAACGTCTTGCTGGCCTTGATCGGCCTATCTCAAGGAAATGAAGAAGCTTCATTCGATTCTGTGGATGAAAGGCGGAGAAGTAAACAAATTCCTCTTGGTTCAATAAGCTCGCAATGCTAACATGGTGACTTGATAGAGCTCCCTGAGCCATCACTACCATATCTCAAGCAGATCAGGACATCCAAAGTTTCTGAGAACCTCGAAGACCCATCTCCAAAACAGCAGACCTCTACCCCTCCAGCTAAACCACTGACTTCGGGAAGCTCTCCCTCCAAGTCACGTCGCTTGAGGAAGGACTCATTGGAGAACCTGGATGACGACCCATGGGCTAGCCCAGCTCTGCACAAGGGCCACACACACATCGTCAATAATGAAGCTACACCATCATCAAACCCTACCGCAGCAAAACCGCTGAGAAACCGGCTCAGTGAACCCTCTAGGACTACAAGCGCGTTCACGACGCACTCCGAAGAGCCCGCATCAACGCCAATAGCAGCAGAAGAGGGTCCTACCGGACCGGGATGGGGATCAGATGGGCCAAATAGCGGCGAATTTCCCGGCTCAGGGCAATCTGGCCTTGGTGGTGGAGGCTTCGGATCAAGTGGGGACCAACAGGGCAATCATGCAGGAGATGGTATTGGAAGATCACTCGGTGGAGGTCGTACCATCAACCTAGGCGTCGAAGAGACCGTCACTGTTACCCTTCTTCCGGAGAAGGAAGGCAGGTTCATGTTCCAACATCGCAACTATGAGGTCAAGAGTGCACGAAGAGCAAGCACTGTAATACGGCGGTATAGTGATTTTGTGTGGTTACTTGACTGTCTACACAAGCGTTATCCTTTCCGACAATTGCCATTATTACCTCCTAAAAGAGTCGCAGGTAAGACCTCTGCCCAATGTTACGCTTGGCAGTCGCTAATGACAAATCGGACCATCAGTCAATGGTAGACATCTATCAGCTGATGTGACATTCATCGAGAAGCGTAGACGTGGTCTCGTGAGGTTTGTCAACGCATTGGTCAGACATCCGGTTTTAAGCCAAGAGCAACTCGTTGTCATGTTCCTGACAGTCCCCACTGTGAGTTCGTATATCTCCCAAAAATGTTACAGATACTTATGTACAGCATCAGGAACTTGCAGTATGGCGAAAGCAGGCAACGATATCGGTACAAGAAGAATTCGCCGGCAAAAGCCTCCCACAAGACCTCGAAGACTCATTGCCCAAGAACTTGAGTGAAACGTTCGACACGGTCAGGTCTGGCGTTAAAAAATCGTCAGAACAGTATATAAACCTTTGTGGCTTACTGGAACGTTTGGCCAAGCGAAACCAGGGGGTTGCGGCAGACTACCTTCGTTTCTCGCAGGCACTGATGTCTGTGACGGAGACTTCACAAAGCACATACGCTACTGACACGAATGATGTTCCTCTACTGAACGAGGGCATAAGCTCCACTGCAAAGCATCTTACGACAAGCCAAAGCTTGTTAGAGGATGAAGCATGTGCTTGGGATGAAGGTGTTTTGGAGGACTTTAAGAAGCAAAGGGATACCCTGGTAAGCTTTCGAGACCTTTTCGACCGCCGAGATCGGTACGCGAAGAACAATATTCCCTACTTAGAGCGAAGAATCGAAAGCAATGAGAATAAGCTCGCTGGCCTGATGGGGAGACCAGACGGTACTGCCGCCAAGCCTGGAGAACAGGGGAAATTAGAGCAAGCTGTCAGAGCCGTGAGTAGCTACTATGGTAGCCACCCGAGGCCATGCTGATACTGAACAGGACAAACAATCCATTGTCGACCAATATGCCCGCGGAATCTTCATCAAGGAGTGCATTCGAGATGAGCTGCTTTTCTTCCAGCAGTCACAGTATCATGTCAGCAGGCTGCATCAGGAGTGGAGTCAGGAGCGCGTCAAGTATTCTGAGCTTCAAGCTGATAATTGGAGAGCGCTGAGCGAAGAGGTTGACAACATGCCTCTGGGGGAGTAGTCCACTTTTGGCACTCGGCCAGCGTTTGTTAGCCTCTTGTACAAAAGAAATGTGAATCAAGCTGTATAGATAGCCAATACCAAATAACACGCATACTCATAGTCCAGACGATGTGCTTTCATGACCGAATATCTAGACCCAATCCTCTGGATAGGACTTTTGAGCGGAACAATAGCCTTATTCGCCGTTATCGCGCATCTGGTATCATTTCACTTCAACATCTCCGACATGAGCCACGAACCTCTCTACTACACGTCCAGTATTACGTTCCTCTCTTTGGATGCTAAGTTAACAAGTGTACATGCTGGATCGCTTCAAGATGCCCTCGTCCTACACGCCCGCCCAGAAGCAGGCGATATCCCAGTTCACGAGCTTCACATCCGTGAAAGATAGTGTTGCGGCAAAGGTAAAGCCAGCTGTTTCTCACGCTTCACATACTGTAGCAGTCTAAATCTTGCCCTTACTCCATCGTACCTGCTTGCTTTATCTACTTGAAACCTCACTTCGTCTAATGGCAAGAGCGACGGGCTAACAGCTAATTTCTACTTTTAGCACCTCAAGGCTCAAGGATGGAACGTCGAGCAAGCAATAGACGCGTATGTATACCATATTTTCGTAGCACTGCATTGCTTTTGTTGTATGCCTATCTGTGGAAGGGCATCTCTACTTTCTCTCCGTGGCCGTCTGGATCTGGACCCAGGCTCCTGGATATTCCTACCTCCTCAGGCCCGGGGGAATGCACTGAAAGATGGACAAAGACATGGACCCAGAGATGAACCGAGGAAAGGACCAAGACAGAGACCAAGAGATGGACGAGGACGTGAAGACTCAATGGGAGAGGCCTACTCACCCACTCAGTCCACAAGCAATGGACAAGGATTTGAGGATGATGTTAAAGAAGCGATATGAAGAGGCTAAGAATCGGAAGGAACCATTCGGAGACATTGACAAGATCTCGATGAGTGAGAACGAGCAGATAGAGCCAAAGCAAAAAGACAACCACGATACAGAGAAGGGAGAAATCAAGGAGCTAAGCACATCGTCGTTGAGCAAGGAAGCCCAGGCGGAGATACTTGAAAGGGAGCACATGAAGACCAGGCGACACTGGATAGCCTGGAAAGACATGGATATGGAGCAGCAGGCTGTAACGCTGAGAGCTTTTGATGAGTTCGATGAGGACACCAACCCCGAAAACGTTGCAAAAGAAGCGATGAAGGAAGCCATTGCTCAAGAGAATTCCCGTCCTCTCAAACGGCTGGAAAAGTATGCACTTGAAGACAATCCATCTCGTCATCGAATGACATACGACAATTGGTTGGCATCCCTCAAGACGCTCTTCTTTAGACTTCGCATTGCCGCAGATGACGAACAGCACTGGGTAAAACCTGAGAGCCTTCCATTGTATTATAGGTTCGCAATGCGAAGGCCGCTCATGGATGAGAGGAGTTTTCGAATGGGTTTGACGGAATTGGGGGTTCTGCCGGACTTCGACGTTGCGGACACTCGGTATGGAAATACTCGTCTTGATCGAAAGCTCAGAGATGTCATTCGTGGCAGAGGCTGGGACTTGCAAGGTTCCCATGTCAGTTCCTCAATGGGGTACCTGAAACCAGTAGGCGCTCATTTAGGAGACTGGAAAGACGAGATCAAGAATGTCTCGGAAGTGGAGGAACACACCATACAGGTACTTCAATCACTAGAGAGACCGGAGATCAAGGAGGGCGGGCTCAATGATAGAACCCTTGACTGGCCACAGGAGAAACCGGATACCAAGAAGGATGAGCCCAATGATCGACGTGTCGACGATATCATTAGCGAATTAACATTTTTCATCGAGCTCTTTCGCTCTGGCCATATCGGGCTTCCTCAAACCATCACTATGATAAAAGACCAGCTGGAAGGTATTAAAATGCAGGACCAAGAACTTATAGAAGACGTCTTGACAAATACCGAGAAGGATCCTGTCCAAGCTGCGGGACTTATCTGGGATGATGCCATGGATCAGTCATCATCGTCTTCTGAGAACGATGGTGAGCACGCTCTACGGTCTTCCGACGACAAGGCTGCAGATCAAGCAGTGGATGTTGTTCATCAAGGTATTGCTTTCATGAAATCTACCAATGGCTTGTCAAGGTCTCCACCAGATAACCGACCAGACAAGCAGCCTGAACGTGCCATGACACAGGGAACACAAGGTGCTGCTAGGGCAAACAACAAGGTAGAGAATGACGCCCCTGTGAAGTTTTGCGTGTTGGACGTACCCCCCAACATCCCCTCCGAGTTCCTCTCCGCCTTCCCGGCCAATATCCAGCACGATGTCCTTAGCTCGGGAATTACACGGGCTTCATTCATGACGAACACTACCCCATGCGGGGCCATGCAGACCATTCGCAGTACCAACCACAGAACCCATGATCAAGAGGTAGTGCCGGGACTCTTTGAACCTACATTGATGAACAAAGAGCCTCCTAGCGCCCAAGGAGATCCTACGCCTCTGACGTCGAGAACTAATCAATTATCAACCGCCTTCGCAGCTAGAACACAATGTGAAAGTACTTCCGCACCAGGCTCTGTTTTGCCTACAAGAGAAACACCGCCTCGAGAGCCAATATTATACAAAACATTCATGTGGGATGGGAATGTTACTCGTCATGGTAGAAAACGTTCACCAGAAGATGGATGGACCGATGATTTGGGAGGTCTGCTTTTGTCAAGCAAAACAGCCCGTCGATTGGCTGTTGATATGGGGTTGAAGGCAGGTTGGGTCAAAAAGCATATTCGTACAGGCTCAATCCAGAGGAAAGCAAGAAAGCTGAATATAGAGAAGAATGCATTCGTATTTCCAATACGCAAACGCCGAAACAGCACGACTAGTACGACCGCATTCTCAAGGCTCAAGCGCAAAAAGAGCAAAGCGGGCGATACCATCGGCCTCCAGAGATCCAACAGCCATTCCGAGCGCAAGGTTTCGACGATGACGAACTTAGAAATGCCTTTAGAGTCTTCCACAGTTGAAGGCCACTCAGATGTCTTTGCTGTCGAAGGCGAGACTTCCGAAGATTTTGTGCGAAGCCATTGTGAGCCTGAAGCAAGAACCCAGCCTGAAGCCAGAATCCAGCTTGGCTCTCTGTGTCCTCAATGTCGCTTGTTTCGATGTGCCTGTCACGACGATTGGCTATCCCAATCGGATGCCGAGCCATTCTGCCCTAATTGCTATCAGCAACCCTGCTCATGCGAGCGCGCTTCCAAGCCCCCCATGAATGTTCCAAAATATGTTCCCACGATAGAAAGTGTACCCAAGACTGTTGAAGAAAACATGGCTGCCAGCGGGGTATCAGAGCCATCAAAAGAGCCGAGTGTGTGGCTCCCAATCCTAAGTCGTGCTTTGGAGAAGGATGATGTACTTGCCTCGCTCAGGCGATTTGAGAAAGATCCCAGATCTGAGGATACTTTCGAAGGCATGCGTACCGTACTCGAATATTTCCACCATGGTCAGCGCGCCGGCGAGGTTGGGCATAGCAAAGAGGATCGGGAAGTCTCCGATATCATCTACCGCATACTCGACTTATCGGAGGACTTAAGACTTTATAACCAACGTCTTTTCGCCCGGCCAGTAATCTCGTCTCCCAACACGCGCGACGAAATTCTTGCCAATAGCGTAGTACCAAAGCCGTCCGGGGAGCCAAATGTGATGCTCGCTTTCCTTGGTCGCGCCATGAACAATGATGATGTACTCGCTCTCATCGAGCAATATGGGCAAAACCCCTCATCTGAAGCGACCATTGAAGGCGTGCGAAACGTTATCGAACACATCTATCGAGGAAACCATGCAGGCGAACTCGACTACAGTAATGGTGAGAAGGATTTCGAAGCTTTTGCCATAATTCGTAAAATCATATCATCATCGGAGGACTTGAAAATTCACCAGGAACGCATGGAAACTGGAGCAAGAAAAGCATCCCCTCAGAAAGGTAGCCAACGTTCTGAGATACCGAAAGGCATAGATCAGATGCCTTTGCTCGCCTTCTTTTCTCGCATAATGGAAAGAGACGATGTCTTGGAGTATCTCAGGCGGCTGAGAAAGGATTCCCAGGAACACATGTCCGATGAAATCATTGCGATCGTGAACTCGATCAGAGACCAATGGCGAAAAGGCATGGACACTGGCAAGATTGGAGCTCATGGCAGTATCTATGACAGGGAAGCTGGGATGATTCTCAAGGGGCTCTCGATCAACGTCGATGGAATAATGGAAGGTTGGCGCAATCGACTCGACCGACAAGCGGTCGAGAGCTGTACGTCTGCCAAAACCCTGGAGGAAGATTCCCCAGGGCTGCCGCGTGAGAAATCAAGCCCGATGTGCGCGTATTTTGCCCATGTCTACCCACAAACAGGCTTTGTGAAAAAATTGAAGCATCTCGAGAAGGAGGCCATGTCGAAAGAGAAAATGAATCAAGTCCAATTACTATTCAGATTAAGACAGCAATGCCTTGATGTTGGCAGATTTCCCGCGACTCCAGGATCGAAAGATCGCAAGGACGCTAAGGCTCTCGCTATAATGGCGCGTCTCAAGGCCTCGTGCAGTCCGCTGAACGCCTGGGAAGGTAATATTCCTGCAAGAGCGGAGCCACAAGAGACCAATGCCTTCTCGGAAGATTTTGCGCTAATGGCATTAGAACCAGAGGATGACCCGAAAGGGCTGGGCTTACTCAATAGTAGTCATGACCCAGTCTTGACTCCTAGGCCTCAAGCCAGCAATGGACGACCTTACGCAACCAAAAAAAAAACGCGCGACGAAAGCGGCTTCTATCAGAATACGTCTACGCCTCCAAGAACTCTCCAAAATGAGAACGTTTCTATCCAAAGTTCCGAGATGTCGTTACAATCCTCTGGGGCGTATGGTGGCATGGACTACCAATCTGGTTCATCGACCGGGATTACTCCATTGATAGGACAGATCAGTTTCTCCGGAGGTGACGGAGCTCACCGCTACCCAAATCAACAAGACACTCCTGCAACTTCATTCGGCTCAGGGAATGCGTCGCCGAGATCAATTCTTAAAGAATCACCCAGGCCACATGCCACAATCGATAATGATGGCATTGAAATGCCTGCAAGGTCTTCCGCGCCCAGTCTAGAGCCGAAAGACTTCCCCGTGTCATATTGTCCCTCGATACCTGCATGTGGGGAGGTGTCCAAAGAACCTCCCGATTCTGCATTTGAATCTATGGACTTTTTTGGATCACTTACCCCTCCTACATCGAAGATCAAGCTCATGCTCAGACCACCTGAACTCCCAAAACAAGAAGTCAGCAACTTACCCGAAGCACCTGCTCCCCCAAACCCAGAATCTATAGACTCGTTTGGGCCGCCTCCTTCTCCTAGACCAGGATTCAGGGACTTATCCGAGCGTCCCCGCTCACCCAAAGTGGAAGTCAAGGAACTATACGATCCAGTTCCACCTCCAAATTCAGGACTCAGGGACTTATGGGACATACCTCTCCATTCTGATGTAGAAGCCCAGCATTCGCCCGGCCCACCTCCCTCTCCCAGACCAGCATTCAGAGACTTGCCTGGACCACCCGTATCCCCTACAACAGCATCCGACGACCTCTCTGAGCCACCCCCTTCCCCAAGGCCCGGAGACGGTGAGTGGGACGGATCATTCACGGGAGTCGGTGAGATGTTTGGGCAACCTCCCTCTCGGAGACCAGCATCCATGGACTTGCCTAAATCACCCGTATCCCCAACAACAGCATCCGACGAGGTCTCCGAGCCACCTCCCTCCCCTAGACCTCGAAACCTGGAATGGGACCGAGTTAGTGAATTATTTGGTCCGACCCCCTCTCCCAGGCCAGGATCTCGGGAAATAACAGACCAGCCTCTCTCCCCCAAATTAGGGGTCAGAATATTCTCAAAGTCGCCTGCCGAGTCGTCACGGAGCTCTTCGATTCGTGAAAAGTCTTCATCACAGCGTTCTGAATTGCCAGGACCGGCCCATAAAAAATGGGCCAAGATGTCCCCTAAGGCCGCTCTAGAGTTTGCCCTACAGGAAGCATTGAGGCAACGTAAATCTTTCTCTGGATTCATGTCGGAACGAAGTGCTGTTAGAACGCGAATGAAGCAAGAGAACGATGAGGCTAATGCAATATGGTCTGGTAATAGATTCTTTCAAACTTCAAACGGATCGTCAGGTGCAACAACCTCAAACGCGATAAGTAGATTGTTCGACAGGTACAGAGGTATGTTGTTAGAACACTCCAGCCCTAGGAAGTGTATTGAAAATTGCTAGATGATGTGCGCGAAGAACCAAATAAGATCGGGGTCGAAGGTTCAATGCAGTATCTTGCGGACTTGGGCGTCAAGCTAGATGAAGTCGTCGTCCTTGCTGTCCTCACTGAACTGGATGCGCCAACAATGGGCGAATTTACTCGTGACGGCTTCATCAATGGCTGGACAAATCTTCGGTAGGCTTTCTATATCCAGACTCCAGGAAGAGGAGAAATATTCTGACACCTCCCAGCGCCGAAACCCTCACGAAACAACAACAACAAATTGCCACCTTCCGCCGCACCCTAGTCCAAACACCCGACTTCTTCAAAAAGGTCTACAAGAAAACCTTCCTCCTCGCCCGCCTACCCGGCCAGAAAGTCCTCCCCCTCGAAACCGCAACTGAATACTGGCGCCTGCTATTTGCCTCCCCGTCAATAAATTGGAATACGCGAACGACGCCGTGGTTGAGTTGGTGGATTGATTATCTGGAGGAGAAGTGGAAGAAAAGTATTAGCAAGGATATGTGGGATCAGACGGGGGTATTTGTAAGTAAGAGTTTGGAGGATGAGAGTATGGGGTGGTGGAGTGAGGATGGAGCGTGGCCGGGGGTTTTGGATGAGTTTGTGGTGTATGTTAAGGAGAGGAGGGCGAAGAGTGGGAGTGGGAGTGAGATGGAGATCGGTTGAGCGGAGCTGTGGAACAGACTTCCTTTCGGGCAAGTGGCCAGGGCAGAATGAGGATGGGATTGAGCGGCCGGCGGGGGTGATGATACCATGATTATGCTCTTATGATGGTAGGGGCTCAGGAGATTACAGCGAGCTTGTTGATTGCATGCATGCATAGTAGGTAGCGACATCCGAATTCCTATTGGTATCCATGACTCCTGGCTGCTGAATTCAGTCTTATTGTTTTATTGATATTTGCATGCTCATCGATTCGTAACGCATGCTACTGCTACTGACTCTGGCCTTCAGAAACCACTGACCATGCTATCAAAATCGACTCAAGACCCTGCTCTATTACTCAATCTTTCTTTCTCACTCTACCAGGCGAGCTCGTACTGTGCAAGTAATTGGACGATACCACGCTCTAGCATGCATCATTTTGCCTCGAAAATCCACATGTATCAACGCAATCTGCCAATCATAACTTCCAAAGAGCATACAGCATGTCGAATCCACCCAACTGACTAAAGCCGGAGACTACGAGTACGCAATTCTCCTCACATGAGACTGCCAACAATGACGACAACTCGCACCTCAGTCACTCAATCGGCCCAACCTCCCTAGGCATCATCTCGCTATTCCGGCACCGTGGGCATTACAAATGGCCTCTGATTCCATGTATACATTGTCCTCGGCCCCTCCTCCGCCTCTTCACCGGAGATAACGCCCTCCCTCCTCTCCTCCCGCGCAGCAGCCTCCCTCCGCTGCTCGATTTCCCTCGTCGCATCCCGTTGCGTCAATCCAAGGAACCATCGCCCAGTGCTCGAAAGAAAGTTGACGATAGCATTGAGGGCATTTGCGACTTGGTCGAAAGGCGATTCGATGTATTCGCGCGAAGAGTAGGAGGAGGCTATGCTCAGCATGGAGGGCGCGGGTGATGGATCGCGTGTGTTTGTTTGAGTTGGTGGTGCCGGTTTGACGATATGCTTTTGCCGAGCTTCTTCGGCTTTCTCCTCGTCGACGAGAACGAGTGCGGCGCTGGACCAGCCCGCGGCGGCCACTTTGAGGACGAAGTAAGCGCCCATTTCGCCGTCCTGCGTAACGTCGTCTTCCCATTTCGCACCTTCATTTTCGAAATAATTGGCAAGTGCTTCGCGGGCTTCAGGGTTCTCGTGGTGGAGCATTTGGCCGCTCCCGTCGTTGGGCTGGGTGTTCAGAGCGGTGTCGGACAGCCAGGTCTCCATTAGCGGTTCGAACCAGACCGTGCGGCCTTCGCCGTCCGGTAGGTCACCGCCGCCGAAGCCTGGGCGGGCGCGCACACCTCGGAGGAGTGAGTGGACACGGTTTCCAAGACCGAGGGCGCCGCAGCGTTGAAGTTCTTGGCCGTAGGAGGTTATGGTGCCGTTCGCGTGGAGGGCGTGGAAGTGGTGGTCGCCAAATGCTAGGGAGATTATGGTTCCGGTCTGGAGTGAGGGAATGAGAGCAGGTGATGGTAGGGTCGTAGGTAGCTCATTGGAGGAGGTTCCAGGGGCGTCGTAGTAAGCGTTTAGGAGATCGCTTGAACCCATGATGACTGCCCCAGATTTGGTGAAAATTGCGAAGCGTGTGAAGGCGCCTTGGAGGTCGCCGATCTTGAACGGCTGGCCAGGTAAAGCGTCATAGAAGGTGGTAAGTTCGATTGGTTCAGGCATGTCTAGTACGGGCATTGGAAAGGCGGCGCGGTAGCTGAAGACCTTGTTCAGATCTGTGGTGAAAACAACGTAGCCTGAGAGCAGTACATGGTTTGTGACTTGGCCGATCCGAAACTCCAGGCTATCTTCGATGTTACGGTCATTTTTCCTTCTACGGTATCCTGTGCCCGGGACGGTGACAGTCTCGATGAGCATTGTGTCATTCACTGTAAGATTTTCTTGGCGGCCGCCGTGAACAATGTTGCTGTCTTGAACAGAGGTCCAGTAGACTATACCAACTCCAACGACATACATGGAGTTGCGATCCCAGCCTAATGATGGTCAGAATACGTCCTTTTCATACGACACAATCAGCTCTTGCAAACCCACCTGCTACAACCCTTTCCACCTTATTTTCTATCAGGTCCACATGAATAGGCTTCACCTGAAAGCTCGTCTCCGACTCCCACATCCACACTTTGCCATCATCCGCAAGTCCCAAAACGCTCGACCTACCAGTCGAGAACTGTTTGATCGCAGTACTAGGCTCGTATCTATCCTTCGTAGTAGGCGGATAACCAGGTGGAAACTCCAGTCTCCTCAAGGGGCTCCCTCTCATGTGGATGCCCCGAAGTCCATCAAAGATTCCAAACATATATATTGCTCCAATTGAATTGAGGATGAGAGTGGACCATCCCCTTGGACTCAGTCAGCCATGTTATAAAGCCATGGATTGCCCACGCCCTCACCTACCCACACTGTACATCAGCTACTATGCCCACACCCAGCTCTTCATCGATTACTGCGGGTCTTGGGTATCCCGACTCTCTGGGCAAGGCCCTTTGGACCGAGCTGTTACCTCTGCCATAGCGGAATCGTTGTATTTCTCTCGTAGCTGTTACCGCTAGAGACTCCCCATGACCTAAGTTGCCGCTCTTGTTGTCCCCCCATGTATATAGTCTTGTCTGTGTCAGCAGCTTTTTGTAGAGCCATTGCCACCGTGCGCCTTGGAGGAGGGGTTGGGGCGGTATGCGGAAGGTCATGCGGGTCAGGGCGTGCCAAAAGGTCGAGTCTTCATGGTAGGCACGGAGGAGTTTCTGTAGTGCTGGTTTAGTAGGACGAGCTTTCATACGAGAATGTAATTTACATTCGAGCTGGTCAGTTTCAAAAAGTCGCTGGCGCTGAGGTATGGGAAGATGACGTAGAGGATGTCAGGAGCTATAATTCCAGTCAGCTCAGCTCAAGCTCTTGCTATATGTGCTATAGTGGTGGGACGTACGAAGGTCTGTAAGGGTCATTGCCTGAGCCATTGGAGCTGCGTTTGAAACAACTGTCAAGGGTCCTGGCAAGCTGTGCTACTCAAGTCGTGGGCAGTAGATTTAGCACCATTGGGGATGTCGCGGTTCAAGCTTGGAATAGGCACGAAGCTGTATCATGGGTTGTATATTGTAAAAGTATAGATGCTTTGAGCTCCAGAGCTAAGGTACCTTTTGTCATGCTGAAATATAGACCCTGACGCTAAACCCATCTTGCACCACTTGTACACATTTGACTTCCCATCACAAACCACTTCCGCCAAACGTGAATATCAAGGTCGCGCAAAGAATCACAGATGTACATATAATCTTCAGCTCAGCCACTCTGATTTCTCCGAGCCTTGCACTAGCGGACTCATGACTGTCAAATCATGTCGTCAGGTAAGTTTTTTTACCGAAAATGATGCGTATTTAATTCGCTCTTCGATGGCCCTAGATAGTGGTTCGTCCTCCTCTTGTCTTCATACAGTGGACACTCGATGACATGATGAAGCTCGAACAATCAGAGCTCCGGATCATATATTTCTTGTGTCTCTCTTCCTTTGTCATTGTTGCTGTATCTGCTGCCATTTGATCAGGGCATCCATGGAGGTTGTTTGAACGGAGCGTCCAACATGAGCTATCCCAGCCGCTCATTCGACAAGCTTGCCATATTGAGATACAAGGGTTCCCGCAGCGAGGGCACGATCATCGTCATCTCTCACGAGTTTTGCTAGGGGGCTCCTCAGCCTCGTGTAAAACAAGTAAGGATGGTTCAGATCAGAAGAGTGGCTCGACACCTCCGGTGAACAAAGAAGAGAGCGATCGCGTCATCAAGGTAGGGTCATCTCATCGAGGCGGAGGCGCATAAGTCATCTGTCCTGGTGCCACATATGCCCCAGTAGCCGGCCCAGCATGTCTTCTAATCAGCTCTTCCCTGTCCCTAACCTCCCGCTCATTCTGCATGACCACGCAACAACAACAGCACAGTGAGTTCACGCAGTCAGTGCCGAAGCTGCCTTCGATATGGTACAGCTTCCTTATCCTCGTCCTGTGTATTGCTGCAAGTATCCCTGTTACATCGTTAACTAGCCGTCCTTGTAGTCCAGGAAGGATATCTATACATTGGAATCCACAAGCAGCAGCCATAAGCCCACAACCTCCGTTACAACTCTCATATCCAAGAAGATCAGTAGGATCCTGCTTCTGCGCCTTCCTAGACAATCGATACATAGTCTTCCCATAAACCATACACGGGCACACAAGTCCCATACAACAGAGCATGTCGGCCTCACACAATCCATTCTTCCAATGCGGATCCACTGCCGAATTCGGATGTGAGACCTGCCCCGGCCGATGGTTCTCTGGTGCGCCGTTAGGGCCAGCGAGGGAATTAGGATTGTAGGTCCCGCGGTGTTCGACGCCGACTTTTGGATCTGAGTCTGGAGTAATCGTTGGTGGTGGCGCGAAAGTTGTGTCCGTTGGCGCTCGCGCAGGATGCGCCGCTGGCTGTGCCTTCAATGGTATAGATCCTAGTGATTGCGGTCCTGGCACCGGTTGAGTATGTCCATTTATATTCTGCCTCGTCGACTCCTCTCTAAACGGTGCAAAGAATGCGGGATGTATCTCCTGCGGCGACTGCACCTGTGCTTTCTCGATGGGCACTGGAGTCGGAGATCCTTGAGGGTAGCTGGGTAGGCCTCTGCTTGGTGACGCCGGGCTGATGGGCGATTCCTCGATTGTAGAGTTCGTGGGGCTGGAGAATTGATGGTATGGTTGAAATGGCTGGAATGTCGCTCTTTCAGCCTCCACTGGCGTTTCTGCATATGAGAATCTCTGAGAGGGTGCATGATTGCTTGTTTGGAGCGGCGGTGTTGCTCGCGCTCCATTACCTCGTCCTCCTTGCGACGCCATCTGTCGCTGCGCTCTTGCTGCCATTGCTATCTTGCTGGTGCTGGTGCTGGACCAGGTAGGGGGTAAGGGTGATGGCTTCTGCGATCAGAGTGATGCCGTGGCGATTACTAGATATCGAGTTACGGTCTGCAGCTCAGCCCCAGAGCGGCACGTCTTTTTAATACGCCGCACAACACTTTCTTGGACACCGAGAGGGTTCGCGCCTTTCGCTGTTTCGTTCAGATTTGGGGGCTGTTATCGCAGAACATCACCATCGATGCTTAGATGAGACCCATCCTAGAGAACCTGCCATGAAATACGCGCTGGCGCCCAGAACGCTCTACCTCACAGCAACCGTTTTGGCTGGTGGGCTGGCACACCTAGACGGGGACGCCGAGGCTGATTGGTTGGCTGCATATGTTTCACGCACACTGATGGTGATGTGTAAGCGCCAGGGCTCGAAGCGAATATTTCATGGGAGCATTTCGGTTAGGAGATCCTAGTATTTGGGGGAAATGGTTTGCCCCTCTTTCGAAAGCGCGTAGACTTGCACTACGGACAAATGCAGGGCTTTTGTGATGTGATATTGGTGATGCTATCAGCATTATTTAACATAATGGTAAGTCTAAACGAGTCTATGTGATGGGTACGTTCGTTGAGCGCTTCCACTCGAGCTTTTTGGCCTCTCCTGTAGCCAGCCCCAGTGATCTAAGTCACAATTGGGCCGTACATACAGGAGGCTTGAAACCACTCTACTTCCTCTCTGCCAATTTGCAGTTATTGGGTGCTCTTCTCGGTGCTTCTGGCCTCTTGGCCCCCCGGTCTGCCATTTCCATTGGGCCATTGCATCCTGGAATGGATGCCTTGGGTGATTTTAGAGTCTTTGGATTCAAGTCGAACGGTACCACAGCAGAAACCACGTGGGTTCGCCGATATTTGGTGGCGCCGCAGTGATTCTGACAGAACACGGTACTCCCGAAGCGAAGGTCTTCCACGACGTGGTCTGTGCCCAAAGCTTTTGATGAGCTCACAGTGAAATTGGTATCCCATCGATCTTCATGGTTTTTAAAACATTACGCTGGTATAGATCCAGCTGATCCGTCAAGCATATCTCGCGTTAAGTCGTTATCAGCCGTAGTACTCATGAGTCTCAAGATGGCTCCTGCGGTCGACCGTCACCTCACTGAACGCATGGACCATGGTAGGATGGCGCGTAAGGACTCACGAAGTCCTAGCTATCGTAACGGTCCTAGCGCCGAATCGTAATGCAAGAACATCAACCATACAGGTTACCAGCCGGAATAGCCACGAAGGCAATGGTGAATGGTATGGTGATAATCAAAGCCCACGCCTCAGCCTGCCGTATCATGCGGTTCTGGATAGTCTTCAAACCGTTCTCCTGAACCCTTACTCTCTTCTCAAATAACTTCTTGAACCATGATTTCCGGTGATGGGAAGCCACCCACGCTTCTCCGCTATAATTATTCGCAGGACCAAAGACCTCCATCTTGACTGGCCATTTCGATTTCGTGCTTTCGTAATTAATAAAATTAATGTCTAGACCCTTGAGCATGGCTTCACCGTCATCGACGGTATAATCCTTGGTTTCCCATGCGTGGTATTGCCGATAGTGCATTCGATGCAGTAGAACACATAAGCCTTGAGATGCAGCGATGATGTTGGTGATGCCGAACCACCACTCCAGCGCTGCAAAGATCCGCCACCAACGGGAATATCTTGACAAAGTGAGGGCAATGGCAATGCCGAATCCTATCATTATGTTCATGATGGCGAAGATGCGAAGACCGATGGTCCATTGTTTGTTGCCATTGCAGATGGACCACCGGATAAAATCCGGATGTGAGTTGTGGCGTAGAGTGGAATCCAGCATCCTCTTGACGAGAGTGAGCGCAGAAGGATGCGTCGTCTGTTCGAGGGCTCGAAGGACGGTAGCTCGATCGTTGTGGGAGAGGTTCAGCTGGCGTGGACCGCCAGGTGCAAGGTAGTGTGTTATGATCCTGTTGATCTCGTCACGGAATGGCTGTATTTGAGGAGTGGTCTGCCACTGCATGCTTCCAGCATGGTTCTTGACTGGCGATATTGAGAACTTCAGCGAGTCGAGCGTCTGCGTATAATCGTCTGTGAACTCAGACTGGTCTCCCCAAGTCGACCCATTAGAGGTTACATCCTCACTGTGCATGTCGATTTCCTGGGGGCTTTTAGGACCGAACAAGGGCCTATCCTTCGATCGATCGTTCGACCTGTTGGTGGCCCATTTCGGCGACAGTGCTTTCTCCGCTTTTGGTGCATTGCGGAAGCGTTGGTAGTAGTCCACCATCCACAAGTAGAACTGTAGGTTTTCGGCATCATGGGTTACGTAGGTGAGGTAGTCGATGAAGTCCTGCAAGCTGCAAGGAGGCAAGCACTTATTACAGACGACATTTTCGAAGGAGAGTTCTGGGGGAATGGGAGCAGCGCTGCAGTCCTGGGCGCTCCCACCTTTCCTCGAACATTCTGCGAGAGGTCCGTTGCGTTTTAGGACGTACTGGGGACGCTTGTAGAAGAGTATTGACATGATCGAAGCCCATCAAGGTCGCATGCTGTGACAGGTGTGGTCTCGCAATCGAAGTATACGCAGAATTACTTGTTGCTTGGTAATGGCTGGGACGCCAACGTTGGTATTCTTTTTCCCGATAACGCTAGGACGCTGACTGTATTAAGAGGCTTAGATGCTTAAGGTATGTTGGATGTACAGGTTGCTCCCATGTACCTCGCAGCGAAAGAAAAAGAACCCACGGTATAGCGGCACAGTGGACAGGGATGGAGAACCTCGGATCTACAACATACTTTTAGAGACTGTCCGGGCCAATTGCTAGTGTACTAGCAGAGCGATGGATGTTACTCGCCTCCCAAAAGCGGGAGATTGATGCAATTTCACATGGCGATAGTGGTCATCTGGGACAGATTCGACGGACCTGCAGCCAAGTATATGGCGAAGGGGTGGACGTTTTTATTTCCAAGGCAACGCTAGTATTTAGTATGCAATAGCTGCCTGCATGCCCCCAAGCTAGTTTTCTCCCGAGATTAGTACGTGTCGCCTATAGTAACAGCCGGAGATGCGTTGCTATGGAGCATGCGCGTCGCCATGGGGGTTTGCGCGTCGCCATGGGGCAAATCCGCCATGAAACCATGGGGGCATGCTGTCGCCATGGGGCAAATCCGCCATGAAACCATGGGGGCATGCTGTCGCCATGGGCAGGAGCTCCGCCATGAAACCATGGGGGTATGCTGTCGCCATGGGCAGGAGCTCCGCCATGAAGCCATGGGGGCATGCTGTCGCCATGGGCAGGAGCTCCGCCATGAAGCCATGGGGGCATGCTATCGCCATGGGGCAGGAGCTCCGACATGGGCAAAAGTTAATACGGAAGTAAGGTGAGATTTATATTGCTGTCGCCATTTATCGTTATTATTTATATATAGCTATCGCCTAATCCTAGGCCTAACGCCCTTACTATTCACCTTATTATCGGTTTACCCTTATTATAGTCCCCGCTCTTTACCTACCTACTAGGCTACGTTATCGTCGCCTTTAATATTTTTATACTTCTCGCCGTCTACGTCTTTATACTAGGGTAGCTAATCGGGATAACCTTTAATTAACGGAGGTTATATATAATTCTTTTCCTCCGCCTACTCCCTCTTTACTAGGAGATCCTTATAAATATAGTTTTATTTTTATATATAGTCCTACTTTTATATATAGACCTACTTTTATATATAGTCCTCCTTTTTCTTAATTATCGCTAAGGTTACGGTCGTCGTAGTTACTATTATTATAATTTCCGTTATTAACTCCGATATAACTACGTTAACGATTTCTTATTTAATAAATATAGTAATAAGAGTAAGATTATTAATCTAGGAGGATATAATAATATTTCTAACTTCGGGGGTAGAGAATAGGAGCTTCTTTTCTAATTTATAATATTTATTCTTAATATTTTCTAGAATCTCTTATAACTCTAGACGATATTTTATATCGATACCGTCTTTATTATTATTATAATATTTTAGTATCAAAATTTTCTAAATATTCTTATAGATAGTAAATCCGTATTTATTAAATATAACTACTTATTCCGCCTATTATTCTAAGGTAATAATATTAAATAAAATATATTATTATTATTATAATATAGTCTTATTTACCTTAGCCTAGTTTAATTTATTTTAGATTTAATTTAAATTTAAACTAGTTTCCCTATTTCTATTTTAATATAGTCGGGATAGAAAATAAATAAATACTCTATATATTAACTCTTATTTAGATAGTAACTAGTTTTATTTTAACTTTTATCCTTTATCTTTTATCTTAATCTACTTTTATATTATAATTAAATTATAATTTAATAAACCTAGCCGTTAATTTAATAAATCTCTAAATATTAATCCCGTCCTTTAATATTATAAAAGATTAATTACTTAACTAGTACTCTTTAATATTAGGATAATTATTATAAAGGATTAACCCTCTAACTCCGAAGACTATATATAATAATTCCTCGTCGAAGTTTAGAATAACTCTACTAGCTTCTTTAATACCTTCGATTATTTATATATTTAAGTCGAGAGTAATTTCTTATTTAATATTTTATTTTTATTTACGTCTCTTCCTCCTCCTATACTAGATACGTAATCTCTAGTTTATATTATCGTTTAAATAATAATTTAGGCCGTATTTATTATAACCTAAATTATATCTTAGCCCCCGCTTTAGGTATTCGATAAGAATATCTTTAATAATAATATTATTATTATAGGCCTACGCTCGTCTTCCTCTTTAAGTATTTAATAATTTATTTTTTTACGATCTCGAACGCCTCCTAGATCCGAAAAGCTCCTAGATATCTCGGAATATAAAGGGGATTAAGATAAATTAGATATTTAAGAGTAAATACTAATATAGTAGATATATATTAATTATGACCGTTACTCTACCGATAGCGATAAGATCGTTTATATAGAGTTTAAATTAATTATCGGTAAAAAAGTCTCTAATTTAATAAACCGTTATTAAAAGGAGGGTCTCTATACTTTAACTAACTTTATTAATTAGCGAAAGAAACTACGAGAAGTATATAATAACCCGTTTAAATAAAAGAATACTGGGAATTATATCCGGGAATTTAAATAAGGCTTTATATTTTTTAATAAATACTTTAACCTTATTACCTAGAAAAAGAAATATTCTCGAATAAAAAACGAATTCTTAATTAATGTTATAAAATATAATATTAATTATACTACCTAATAGGCCTTTATCTTTTAGAGGAAAGTTAATAATTAACGATTATATATCTTCGATAAATATATCTATATATACTCCGAAATCGATTAAAAATTTTAATAAATTAAATATTATCTACCTCGCTAAAGTATTATTTTTATTAAATTAAGATAAATTTTAAAGAGGTTTATTATATCTTTATTAATTTCTACCTTTATAGCCCGCTTTATTATAACGAGTATTTTTATCCCTATTACCGTAGCTCTAACTCTTTTATTTAAAAAGTTAATAAATATCGATTCTACCTAAATTATTATTAAAGATAAATTAATAAAAACCCTAATTATTAAAGTTATTTATAAGAAATAGAGGCTTTACTTTTATTATAAATTATTTAAATATAATATAAAAGTTTATTTAATTAAGCTAGCTAGCCTCCGATTTAATATTATAATTATTATCGACGACGACGAGAGCGTTATAAGAGGAGTTACTTTAGATATAGGAAAAGAATAATCCTAGTATAAAATCGCGTATTAGGATTATAGGTACCTAGAACCCTATATATACCTTTTTATTTATTAATTATATTATTTAATTTACTTTCGTTATTAATTAAATTTTTATTTAAATTTATTATATAACTTTTTAAAATTAACCCTATTTTTCGTAATAAATATATAGTTATTTTTTATTAATTACGGAATACTTAGTCCCGAAATTAAATTAAAGCCTTAATTAATATTAATATATTTAATTATCTTTTTATTAATTATAATTCTATATATATTTAATATCTACCTCTTCGTTTTCTTTATTATTTTTATATTATCCGACTCTTTAATAACGTACCTACCGCTATAGAATATATTATTTATATCGTAGAAACGATTTTAAATATCTATAATTATTAAGAACGAATAGTTTTTTTTTTATTAAATTTAGTTAATACCTCGTCGTAATCGACTTATTATATCTCTATTATTATAAAGTTACTACCGATTTCTTAGATAATTCTTTAACTTTCGTTTTATATTTTTATTTAAGAAATTATACCCCTAGTCCTATAAAAGTCTTCGCGGAAGATAAACTTTTTTTTATATTTTAAGAAAGTTTTTAGATTTAAAAATTTTAATTTCTAGTTTTATCCGATACCCGCGTAAAATAGGGCCCGATTTAAAAGGAGTCGCTAGTATATAGAGAGCCGTTATTATTTATAAACGATAACGCCGTTATTAAATAATTAATTCCGATTTAAGAGAAGTTATTTTGATTCTAAATTTATTAATAATATACCTAGTTCTAGGTTTATAAGAAGTAAACCTCGATTTAAGAAAAATTAATTTAATCTTAGATTTATTAAAAATAAACCTAGTCCCTAGCCTAATTTAATACTCGTATAGAGTAATCTAGAATTTAAAAGGAGTTATTTTAATTCTAGGTTTATTAATAATAAATCTAGATTTAAAAGGAGTTTTCCCCGCCTTAGTTTTAATTATTTATTCCTATAGAAACTAGCTATAATAACGAGTATAATTATATCGTTATTACCGTTAAATAAAGAAAGATATTTAAAATTAAGTATTATAACCTAGCCTCGCTTTATTTTAAATTTTAATATTAAGAATAATAAACTTAATACCTAGTTACTCTTAATATATATAAAATAAAATCTCGATTATTTACCTAACTTATTAGACCTAATAAATAAACTATATTTAATTTATTATTTATAAAAATTAATTAATTTTTAGATATTTTAGAAGAAATATCGACCTTAAATATTTAATTTTATTAAAAATCTAGATATTATGAAATTAAACCCCGCCTCAATTAAAATTTTAAATTAAATATTTACGATTAAACCTAGAACCGAGTTATATTTAAAATAAATAAAAAGTTCTATTTTACCTTTATTATTATTTAAGAAGAACTTTAAATTTATTAAAATAATAAGAATATTAACCTAATTACGATCCTATCTACGCGGTATTATAAATTCTTAGACGTTTTTTTAAAAAAAGATATTAATACTTTACCTCTATATTAATTATATAATATATTATTAAGTTTAAAGAAGGGCTATAACCTCCGTTATTTAGTTTATATAATATAAATTATAATAAAATCCTAGAACTCCGCCGTTACCTAGATAAAAACTTTAATAAAGATTTTATTCGGGTTAATTATTTTTATATCGTATTCTTTATCCTATTTATAAAAAAACCTAGCGGAGGTTTATATTTCTATATTAATTACCGAGAGTTAAATATTATTATTATAAAGAATAAATACTCTTTACCCTTAATTTTAAAAATCTTAAATTAATTAAATTATATTAAGGTATTTTTTAAATTAGATATTATATTTATTTTTAATCGCCTCCGCGTTAAAGAGGGCGATAAAGAATTTATAATATTTTATACCCGATTCGGTTTATTTAAATACTTTATTATATTATTTAGATTATATAATAACCCTATTTTATTCTAGTACTATATTAATAATATTTTTTATAAATTTCTTAACGAAACCTATACTATTTATCTCGACGATATTTTAATTTATAGTAATATTAAAGAAGAGTATAAAATTTATATTAAATATATCCTCTAGAAGCTCCGCGAGGCGGGACTTTAAATAGATATTATCTTCGAGTAGAGTACTCGATATTAAATAACTTTTAATATTTTAAAAAAATTATAGTAGAAATAAATATATTTAATTACGTATTTAAGAGTATCTTATTTTCGTCGGTAAAACGAAAAGTGGCTCGATCGTGGCTCAGGGCGCTCGACGGGCGCCCCGGGAGCCTTAAACGCGACACCCATCTACCGACTCGAGGTGCGCCCGAGGCATGCAGCCAAAGGGCCTAGGGCCACTCGGGCGCACACCGAGCAAACCTAAAACGGCCACTAATGGGCGCTAAATTAGGGGTGCGCCACCAACTTTGACCCCCGTCCATGGCCCCTGTTCATGGCCATGGCCCTATTCCATTCATGGCCATGGCCCCATTCCATTCATGGCCATGGCGCATTCCATTCATGGCCATGGTCCTGTCGCTGTCGCACCCCTATAACTGTCACTGTCGCACCCCTAAACCCCTGGCGCATGCCCTGGCGCATGGCCTGCGCACACCCCCGCGAGGATTTCGCCTGAATCGATCGATTCCGGGCATCAAAATTTGCTGGCGTTGGGGGTCGTTCCGGGGGGTCGCTACCGTCGATAGGGGCGATCACAGAACATCAAAATTTTAGGTAGTAAATCACGTAATTTTCTAAGGCCAGGGCCCCTGAAGCTCCGGGCTTAAATTACGCTCGTTAGGAGCC
>JAABUK010000412.1_pt1 | contig 91350 bp, 101 predicted proteins | sample 5559141 | NCBI WGS metagenome assembly JAABUK01 (sample SAMN10711869, study PRJNA513367) | rock metagenome | isolation source: Antarctica rocks | place: Antarctica: Victoria Land, Pudding Butte nord | collected 2016-01-03
GGGATTTCGGACCGCTCGCCGATGTCGTAGGTGTGCTGGAAGGTGCAGTCGGCCGGGGAGGTGACGACGAGGTTGCTGGCCGGGTCGGTGATCGGGCGCAGCCCGGGGTTGAGCTCGCGGGCGAAGAACTGGTTGAAGCTCAGCCACCCGCTGGGCGCATTGGGCCGACCGCCCACGAGCGACTCGCCGACGGTGAACTCGGGGGAGTTGGTGGTGAAGGAGTCCAGGATGTCCTGGCTGAAGGATTCCGGGGTGTCCAGGAAGGCACCCCACTCCCGGGCGTAGGCGGTGCACCACTGCCGGAAGGCGGCGGAGCTCTCGCCGATCGTCTTCCCGTCGTCGCCGTCCTTCTGATCGATGAGCCAGAAGAAATGCGCGAGCCGGTCGCTGATCTCCCGCGAGGATGACGTGCCCCCGTCCTGCTTGTGCCAGGCCCGGGCCCCGGACTCCTGCGGGATCCACCGGAGGAACCCACGCAGGTACTGCTCGTACTCGTCGAGGTCGCCGGGCCAGTCGAGGGCGTCGAACAGGTCGGGGTCGAGGTCGGCCTCGGCGCGCTCCCGGGCCCGGCGCACCGACGTCTCGAGCATTCTCGACAGGCCCTCGTGCTCGGCCAGGGTTGTCCCCAGCTGCTGGATGATGTCCTCAGGGGCGGTCACGGGTGCTCTCCTCGGTGCTCGGGTCCGGGTCGGGACGACCGGGGGACTAGATGTCGGGTCGGTGGCCGCGAAGTGGTCAATGGTGGCGGTGGGGGTTGAGCGCTCGGTGCAGGATATAGGAGGCGGAACCGGCCCTGGCGGCCGTCGACGGTGGTGTCGGTGTGAAGCCCGGTTGCCGGTGGAGTGCCCGGCGGCTGCAGTGGCGGGGACATCCGAGGCCGGGTTCAGGGGTGGGCGGTGAGGTGGATGCGGGCCCAGGAGTTGTGGACGTAGCCCTTGGGGTTCCACAGGTGCACGGGGGATTCGGGTTGGGCGGCGGCGGAGGTGTCCCAGGCACGGGCGGTGATCGTGGTGTGCCCGGCCGGGATAGTGAGGGTGGTGCGCCAGTGCCGCCACGCCCACGGGCTCACTTGTTCGTCGAGGTCTGCTTGGACCCAGCTGTGCCCGCCATCGAGGGATACATCGACTCGGGCGATGCCGCGGTCGTCCCCGGCGAAGGCGTAGCCGGTGACTTCGATCGAGCCTGCGGTCACGGTGGCGTTGTCGTCGGGGCGGAGAATGTCGGCGTTGACGGCGACCGCGCTGAGCGACAGCCCGTCACCGGGGCCGGCGGTGTCGGGGTCGGCGTCGGCGGGCAGCAGCCGGTAGGCGGTGGCCTGAAAGTAGTTGTCCGACGGCTGGGTCTAGGCGGTGACGGTTTGGACCCATTTGACGCTGCGCGCCCCGATGTGACCGGGCACGACCACCCGGACGGGGGCACCGTGCACGGCAGGCAGGGGGTGTCCGTTCATTGCCCAGGCGAGTAACACTTCCCCGGGCTGGGCCTTTGCCGCGGTGATGGAGGCACCGTAGGGCTGGGCGGGGTCAGCGAGCTGGGAGACGTCGGGGGCGGCGAACGCCACGTGCGCCGCCTCGGGGCGCAGGCCGGCGACAGCCAGCACGTCGGCGAGGCGGACCCCGGTCCATTCGGCGGTGGAGGTGGCGCACGGCCCCCACGGATCCTCCCCGGGGATGTCGCGGACCTCGATCAGCCCGGCGCGGCGGTTGCCTGCGCACTGCAAGGTGGCCACCAGAGTCTGCTCGGTGAACCGCTCACGGAGCTCGGTCAGGGACAGCTCCAGCACGTGCTTGACCAGACCGTCGACTCGTAAGCGCCATGTCTGCGGGTCCAGCTGGGGGATCGGCCCGTGGTTGCGGCTGTAAAACGAGTCCATCGGGGTCAGCACCTGATCCGCGAGACCAGCACGAGGCGGCTCCGCGTTATAGGGGTCCTCCCCGTGCACGATCATGTCCCCGCGCTTGTCCCACAGTCCCATGTCTGTCCCTCCGCACGGCCCGCAAGAGGTAGTGCGGGGGTAATCCTGTCAGCGTCCGAGCTTGCGCAGTAGGTCCACGAGCTGCTTGCGGTCGGTGTCGCTGAGGACGCCGAAGAAGCGCTCCGCGTCTGCCTCCCTGGCCGAGCTGATCGCGCGGCTCACGCGGATGCCGGACGGGGTCAAGCCGACGAGCGTCGCGCGACGGTCGTGCGGATCGGGGCGGCGCTCAATGAGCCTGCGATCCTCCAGCCCGTCCACGACCTCGGTGGTCGAGCGCGCCGCGATGTGCAAGTGCTCGGACAGCTCGCTCAGCCGCATGACTCCGTGGCGCAGGAGGACGCTCAGTGCCCGCGAGTGCGAGGGTGTGATTTCCCACGGGGCCAGGGTTTCCCGCGACAGCCGCCGCAGCCGCCTGGCGACTCCCCAGAAGGCGTCTGCGAGCGTCTCCTCTTCCTCCGCCGCCACGGGAATAGCCTAACAATCCGTCCTGTTGTACCCTCATGTTGAGGTTACCTCAGCAAACGACACAACGAAATGGGGTGCACACGTGGACTCGCCCACCATGCGTCGGGGCCGCCGCTCAGGCAGCTCGAGCACAGTCACCGCAGCCGAGAAGACCCAGGCGCGCGAAGTATCGCTGCGCCGCATCGGAGCGCTCTTCACCCCGTATCGCTGGCAGCTCGCTGTCGTCATTGCGATCATCGCGGCGTCGTCGATCGTCGGAATGGCCTCACCGTTCCTGTTGCGCGCCGTGATCGACACCGCCCTCCCCACCCAAAACCTGACGCTGCTGGTCTGGCTGGTCATCGGCATGCTCGCCGTCGCCGCGGTTACCGCCGCGTTCGGGGTGATCCAGACCTGGATCAGTACCAAGATCGGCCAGCAGGTGATGCACGGGCTGCGGACCAGCGTGTTCGCGCACCTGCAGCGCCAGTCGATCGCGTTCTTCACCCGCACCCGCACCGGCGAGGTGCAGTCCCGCATCACCAACGACATCGGCGGCATGGAGTCGGTCGTCACCTCGACGGCCACCTCCGTCGCCGCCAACTTGACGACCAGCGTGGCCACCGCCGTTGCGATGGTGGCCTTGTCTTGGCGGCTCTCGCTCATCTCGCTGGTCGTGATGCCGCCCGCGACCTACCTGACGCGCAAGGTGGCGCGGATGCGCCGGGCCATCATCACCCAACGCCAGCGCGAGCTGGCCGACCTCAACGTGACCATCGAGGAAGGCCTGTCGGTCAGCGGCGTGCAACTCAGCAAGACGATGGGTACCGGCCCGTCGATGGTGCAACGGTTCACTGCCTCCTCAGCCCGCTTGATCGACTTGGAGCTTCGCTCGGAGCTGGCCGGTCGCTGGCGAATGGCGTCGATGAGCGTCATCTTCGCCGCCATCCCCGCGATCATCTACCTCAGTGCCGGGCTACCCATGACGGCCGGCACCATGACGATCGGCACCCTGATCGCCTTCACCGCCCTGCAGTCCGGGCTCTTCCGCCCGCTCATGGGACTGCTCAACGTCGGCGTGTCGCTGACCAGCTCACTGGCCCTGTTCGCCCGGATTTTCGAGTACCTCGACCTTCGTGTTGAGGTCGACGATCCGGCCGACCCGGTGGAGATCGCGCCCCACCGGGTCGGTGGTCGCGTGCGCTTCGAGGACGTCACCTTTGCCTACCCGGACAGCGCGACCGCCGCCGTCGCCGGCGTCAATCTCGACATCCCGGCGGGAACCACGCTGGCCCTGGTCGGTGAGACGGGCTCGGGCAAGAGCACCCTCGCCTCGCTGGTCGCGCGGCTCTACGACCCGACGGGCGGTCGCATCACCATCGACGGCATCGACGTGCGGGACCTGCGGCTCGCCGACCTCGCCGCCGTTGTCGGCGTCGTGAGCCAGGAGACCTACCTGCTGCACACCACCGTGCGGGAGAACCTGCGCTACGCCAGGCCCGCGGCAACCGATACCGAGGTCGAGAATGCGGCACGCGCCGCCCAGGTGCACGAGCTCATCATCGGGCTGCCCGACGGCTACGACACCATGGTCGGCTCGCGCGGGTACCGGTTCTCCGGCGGCGAGAAGCAGCGGATCGCCATTGCCCGCACGTTGCTGCGCAATCCACGTGTCTTGGTCTTGGACGAGGCGACCAGCGCGCTCGACAACGAGACCGAGCGCGCGGTACAGGAGGCGTTCGACGCACTCGCCCAGGGCCGGACCACGATCACCATCGCCCACCGGCTCTCCACGGTGCGCGACGCCGATCAGATCGTGGTGATAGACCAGGGTCGGGTCGTCGAGTCGGGAACTCATGACAGCCTGGTCGAGCACAACGGCCGCTACGCGATGTTGGCCGCCTGAGTACAGGTGAGCGGGACGCAGCTAGCCGCGGGCGTCCTCGGGAGGAGCCCCGGCAGCGTCGGGGGGATCGAAGCGGCCGGCGGCGCCGTGGTCGGGCAGCACCACCTGGGTGCACCGCGAGGAGGCCAGCAGGATGCCGTCCGCATCGGTCAGCTCGGCCGCGGCGAACACCACGCGCCGGGTCCGCCGAACTATCCACCCCGACGCCGACAGCAGCCCAGGCTTGGTGGCCCGGAGGAATTCCACGCGCAGGTCGGCGGTGAGGAACGCCTGGTCGTGGTCGAGCACCGTCCACGTCGCGCCGCCCATCGCCGCGTCGAGCAGGGCGGTCACCAGGCCACCCTGCACCACGTGACCGCCGCGGGTGGGGAAGCCGTACGCCGAGGTCGCGTCCCACTCGATAGAAGTGCTCCCCGGCGCCCAACCGGTACGCCGGTAGCCCAGTGTCTTCCACAAGTGCGGGGTGTCGTCGTCCTCGCTGACCCAGTGATCACCGTCAGCGAACCGATCGCCGGGAGGCACCTCGGGGGGCGGCAGCGGTACGGGCATGGGTTCTCCCTCGAGAAAACAAGCCTGAGCAGGGACGCTTGCTGGGCGCCGTGCCGCAGGCTAGCAGCCGGTGATCCACCCATTGACCGGCCGCCGGACTGGAACCGTTGCTTCCGGTCGATGGTGCGGCCAGGGTCCCCCGTCATCGTCATCGGAGCGCACTGACACGCCAGGCAGGTGAGCCCGTTCACCCACCGTCGGCGGTACCGTCGGGAAAATGATGCGGTCGTGGCCGCGCAGCGCCCCACCCACCCGGGCTCGTCACCGTGAGGAGTACACCCTGTGCTTGTCCCCTCGTCCGCGGTGCGGCGGTTCGCGTGCGCGGTGGCCGTTCTCGCGGTGACGGTGGCCGGTTGTTCGGGGTCCGGCGTACCCGGGTTAGACAGCGCGGCCGAGGCGGTGGGAACGACTAGCCCCGTCGAGACGCTGCAATCGCAGCTTGACACATTGGCGTCCACCTACGAGATGGACCCGGACACGGACGTCTCTATCGCCGCGCTGGACACCGTCACCGGACAGAGCATGCAGTATGGCTCATCGAGCGGGATGGTGGCCGCCAGCGCCGTGAAGGCGGAGATCCTCGTCGCCACTCTGCTGGACCACCAAGACGCGGGCACATCGCTCAGCGACGCCGACGACCTGCGAGCCACTCAGATGATCGAGAGCAGCGACAACGACGCCGCCACTGCACTGTTCGACGAGGTTGGCGGCACCGCGGCCATGAACGCGGCCAGCGTCCGGCTGCATATGGGACACACCTCGATCGGCGATGACGGCTACTTCGGCTTCACCGTGACCAACGCGCAGGACCAGATCACCCTGCTCAAATCGCTTGTCGACCCGGCGTCTCCGCTCGATTCGAACGGCAGGGCGTACGCAATGGGCCTCATGCGCAATGTCGACACCGACGAGTCGTGCGGGGTCACCGCCGCGTCGGATACCGGGAGCAACCCGGCGGTGAAGAACGGCTGGCTGTCGGTGGACTCCGACGAGGGGCGATGGGCCGTCACCAGCATCGGAGTGATCACCGCCGGTGGGCACGAAACACTCCTGGCTGTCTTCACCCAGCACCAGGACAAGGAGCAGTACGGCATCGACTTCATCGAACGGGCCAGCAAGCTGGTGGTGGCGGGGCTGGCGACGACGCCACCGCGGTGATCCGGCTGCTACTCGGCTGCGGCGTCCTGCAACAGCGCGGGCAGGGCACCGCTGATCAGCCGCACCAGCTCGTCGCGCGGTAATTCTTCGTCCGAGAGCCAGCTGATCACCACGTCCTCGGTGAACGCGATCCAGCCGCGCACAGCCATCCTGGTGCGCGGCCCGGTGGGTATGCCGAGGACTGGCGTCTGGGCCAGCGTGCGGTCGGCCATCTCGGCGCGGGTGTCGTCGAAGACCGTGCGCATCCGGGCATCGCCGCTGGCGGCCCCGCGAAGCAGCGACACGTAGCCATAGCGGTTCTCGCTGACGAAGTCGATGAACTCCGACAGTGATGCGTACAACGCGTCCAGCGGATCGAGGGACAGGTCCGGCGCCGTGCGCTCGAGCATGGCCGCAGCCATCTTGGCCACCACCGCCAGGTAGAAGTCTTGTTTGGAGGCGAAGTAGTGGAAGAGCAATCCCCGCGAGATCCCGGCCCGGTCGGCGATTTCCTCCACCGAGATCTCCTCGAGCCTGCGAGTGGCGAGCATCTCCGCGCCGAGCTCGATGAGCTGTGCGCGGCGCGCCACGGGGCTGAGGCGGGTTCGTTTCTCGGTGTGCACCCAGCCATCTTACTGAATATCGCTCAATAGTTATTGACTAGTGTTCAACAGCGGACTACGGTGCAACCATGACAACAGCCATTGACACGGCCGAGGCGCCCGAGAGCGCCGGTCCCGCGGCCCGACACGTCGACGTCCTCATCATCGGGAGTGGGTTCGCCGGCCTCGGGGCGGCGATCAAGCTCGCCAAGGCGGGCAGGCGGGACTTCGTGGTCATCGAACGTGGCAGCGAGGTCGGGGGCACCTGGCGGGACAACACCTATCCCGGCGCCGCCTGTGACGTGCCCTCGCACCTCTACTCCTATTCTTTCGAGCTGAACCCGGAATGGACGCGGAGCTTCTCCCAGCAGGGGGAGATTCAGAGCTACCTGCGTGGCGTGGCCCGCAAGCACAACGTGCTGCAACGGCACGTCTTCAACTGTGAGATGGAATCCGCGCGCTGGAACGCCGCAGCCACCCGGTGGGACGTCACCACCTCCCGCGGCAACTACACCGCCAACACCGTCATCTCTGCGGTCGGCGCGCTGTGCGAGCCCGCCCTTCCGAACATTGCCGGCATCGAGAACTTCGCCGGCGAGATCTTCCACTCCGCCCAGTGGAACCACGACGCGGACCTCACCGGCAAGCGGGTGGCGGTGATCGGCACCGGCGCATCGGCCATCCAGATCGTGCCCGCGATCGCCGCGCAGGTCGGCCACATGGACGTCTATCAGCGCACCGCGCCGTGGATCTTGCCGCGGATGGACCGGGAGTACAGCTCGGTGGAGCGCTTTGCGTTCAAGCATGTGCCCGGTTTCCAGCGGCTGTCCCGCGCGCTGATCTATGCGACGAGGGAGAGCCAGGTCGTCGGCTTGGCCAAGCTGCCCGCGCTGATGAAGCCGCTGCAAAAAGCGGCGGAGATGCACATCGCGCAACAGATCGGCGACCGGGCGTTGCGCAAGAAGGTCACGCCGAACTGGCGGATCGGCTGCAAGCGGATGCTGATCTCCAACGGGTGGTACCCGGCGCTGCAGCGGGACAACGTCGAACTGGTCACCGACGGTATCGCCGAGGTGCGCTCGGATTCCGTGGTGGCCAAGGACGGCACCGTGCGCGAGGTCGACGCCATGATCGTGGCCACCGGCTTCCACGTCACCGACTCCCCGGCCTACGACACCATCGTCGGTGCCGAGGGCCGCACGCTGAGTGAGACCTTCCGCGAGCACGGGATGCAGGGGTACAAGGGTGCCGCCGTCGCGGGCTTCCCGAACATGTTCTTCCTGGTCGGTCCGAACACGGGCCTGGGCCACACCTCGATGGTGTACATGATCGAGTCGCAGCTGAACTATGTGCTGGACGCGATCGCCACCATCGCGCAGGACGACCTCGCCACCGTCGAGGTCCGGCGTGAGGTGCAGGACTCCTACAACTCGACGCTGCAGCGCAAGCTCAAGCCCACGGTGTGGATGACCGGTGGCTGTGCCAGCTGGTACCTCGACGAACACGGCAACAACACCACGCTGTGGCCCGGCTTCACCTTCGCCTTCCGCAAGATGACGAGACGTTTCGACGCCGACGCCTACCGCACCAGTACCCGCGCCGAGAACCCGGCCGCGCAGGAAAGCAACACAGACCGCCAGGAGGTAAGGGCATGAGCGAGCGAAGCGACGTGGGGGGTACAGCATGAGTGACTTCACGAACAAGGTAGCGGTCGTCACGGGTGCCGGCTCGGGCATCGGGCGGGCCCTGTCCCTCGACCTCGCCGCGCGCGGAGCTCGTCTCGCGTTGTCCGATGTGGACAGCGCTGGTTTGGCCGAGACCCTGCGTCAGTGTGAGATGCTCGGTGCCGACGTCCGCACCGACCATCTCGACGTGGCCGAGCGCGATGCCGTCATGTCCTACGCAGATGCCGTTGTGGCGCATTTCGGTACGGTCAACCTGGTGTTCAACAACGCGGGCATCGCGTTCTCCGGGGACGTCGAGGTCTCGGAGTTCAAGGACATCGAGCGAGTGATGGACATCGATTTCTGGGGAGTCGTCAACGGAACCAAGGCGTTCCTCCCGCACCTGATCGCCTCCGGCGACGGTCACATCGTGAACACTTCCAGCCTGTTCGGACTGCTGGCCATGCCCTCGCAGAGCGCTTACAACGCAGCGAAGTTCGCGGTGCGCGGGTTCACCGAGTCGCTGCGCCAGGAAATGCTGATCAGTAAGCACCCCGTCAAGGTCACCTGCGTGCACCCCGGTGGCATCAAGACGGCGATCGCCCGCAACAGCACTTCCGCCGCCGGGCAGGACGCCAAGGCGATTGCGGACCTGTTCGACAAGCACCTGGCGAAGACCACGCCGGAGAGTGCGGCCCACACGATCTTGCGCGGGGTTGCCGCCGGTCGGCCGCGGGTGCTCATCGGTGCCGACGCGCGTGTGCTGGATGCGCTGGTGCGGATCACCGGGTCGGGCTACCAGCGCCTGGTCGCGCGAGTCGCTGCCCGGATGCTGCCCACGGCTCAGTAGCAGCGGCAGGGGATACTGGCCGACCGTGATCACCGTAACCGCCCACGGCCGGGCCAGTGTGTTGCAGCTCGACCGACCGGAGCGCCGCAACGCGCTCGACACCGACACCTGCAATCAGCTCCGGCAGGGACTGCAGGACAGCGTGCAGGGTGGGGCGCTTGCCGTCGTGATCACCGGGCAGGGCAGCAGCTTCTGCTCGGGAGCCGACCTTTTCGGGGTGTACGGCGACGAGTTTCTGCTCGCCCTGCGCACCATGCTGAGCGCGATCACCGATGCGCCCGTTCCGGTGATCGCGGCGGTCAACGGTCCGGCCATCGGTGCCGGCACTCAGTTGGCCGTGGCCTGTGACCTGCGGGTGGCAGCCCCGACCGCGGTGTTCGGCGTGCCTACGTCGCAGCTCGGCTTGGCTGCGGAGGCGTTCACGCTACGCCGACTTGCGCTGTTCGCCGGGGGTGGCGCTGCGCGGCGGATGATGCTGGCCGCCCAACGACTCGACGTCACCGAGGCCGCCGCGTGCGGGCTCGTGGACGTCAAAGGCGACCTGGGCGACGCCACGGCCTTGGCGCAGCGCATCGCCACCTTGGCCCCGATGAGCGTGGCGTACTCCAAACGGGTGCTCAACACCGTGGCCGACGTCGACGACGACTGGGCCGAGGCCGGGTTCCAGCGGTGCTGGACCAGTGCGGACTTTGCGGAGGGGCAGCTGGCGCGCAAGGAGAAGCGTCCGCCGATCTTCCAGGGTCGCTGATGCTCGGGTGACGCTCCTCGACGCGGTGCTCATCGTCGCGGCCGGACTCGCCGCGGGCACCATCAACACCATTGTCGGCTCCGGGTCGCTGATCACCTTTCCCGCGCTGCTGGCGCTGGGCTACCCCCCGTTGATCGCCAACGTCAGCAACAACGTCGGCCTGGTGCCCGGCTCGATCAGCGGTGCATGGGGTTACCGCCGTGAGCTGGCAGGCACAGCTCCCGCGCTGCGGCGGCTACTGCCGTGGTGCGTGGCGGGCGCGAGCCTGGGTGCGGCGCTGCTACTGATCTTGCCTCCGAGCGTGTTCGGCTCGGTGGTGGTGGTGCTCATCGCGCTGGCGGTGCTGTTGGTGATCGTCCAGCCCCGGTTGGCGGCCCGGCTGCGCAAGCGGACGCCGCTGCAGTCCCATTCGCCAGGGTCGTCCTCGCCCAAGCATGGCGTCGCACTCGCCCTGGGCCTGTTCGGCGCCAGCGTCTACGGGGGTTACTTCGGTGCTGCCCAGGGCGTCATCTATCTCGCGTTGTTGTCGTTGCTGCTGGTCGAGGACATGCAGGTCGCCAACGCCATCAAGAACGTGCTGGCTGTGGTGGTCAACGGCGTGGCGGCCGTGGTGTTCATCGCGGTGGCGCATCCGGATTGGGCCGTGGTCGGGCTGATCGCGCTCGGTGCCACGGTCGGCGGTCAGCTCGGGGCGAGGGTGGGCCGGCGGCTGCCGCCCACGGTGCTGCGCGGGGTAATCGTGGTGGTGGGCGTGCTGGCGATCGTCGCTGTGCTGGTGCGCTGAGTGCCAGGGTGTCGGCGTACTTGGCCCGGGACTCCGCGTAGGTCATGGTCTGCACGGCAACACCTCCTGTGCGTACGTAAAACTGCACGTTGACCCTTAGAGCACGGAGGTATCGAACGCGAGGAACGGCGGCGCCCCGATTCCGCTGACCAGGTGGTGGCCCCAGAGGTCGCGCTCGCTCACAGTTGCCTCGGCTTCGGCGATGTCGCCGCCGTCCTCGGTGACCCGTAGCAGCACCGCTGTGCCGTTGGCGGTCTCCGGCAGGCCGCGCACCCGCCCGTACCAGGTGTAGCTACCGCTGATCGGTTCGAAGTGCCCGGACAACGCGAGCTTCACCTGGTGCTCAGTGTTCTCGACCACCGCCACTGCGGCGCCGTGGTAGCCATCCGCCTCCTCGGCGTCATGCGCGTCGGCTCCCTGAGTGTCACCGTGCTCATCCATCGAAGTTGTCCTCCTCGGTTGCTGGTGCGCCCAGTAGGCGCTGATCAGATGGGGTGTGATCGCGTCGAGTGAACTTGGCCGGTGATCCGTGGGCCTGCAGCACGCCCTCCAGGCCGCCCCAGACGAGCATGGTGAGGTAGTCGACGAGAGCATCCGCGGACATGGTTCGGTTGTCCACCCACCAGTGCGTGGCCAGCTGCACCATGCCGACCACTCCATACGCCCATGGGTGGGCGCCCCCGGAGTCCATGCCCATGCTGCGCAGCCGATCGCCGACCACGGCGGCCAGTGCCTCAGCCACTACGCGCTCGGTGGTCGCGACGACGCTGTCGGCCTCCTGGTTCTGCGCGAACACGTAGCCGTACAGCTCCGGCTCGCTCGCGATCGAGGTGACGTAGGCCTTGATCAGGGCGTGCACCTGGTCGTAGTCATCCCGTTGCACCCCGAGCTCGGCGAGCAGCGGCGGTAGGAGCACCGACTGGGCGATCTTGGTGAGGACGGCGTCGACGAGGTCGTTCTTGTCCGCGAAGTGCCGATACAGGACGGTCTTGGACACCTCGAGCTGCGCGGCAATCGCGTCCATGCCCACGCCGGGGCCGCCACGTCGGATCGCAATCAGTGCACCGTCGACGAACTCCTCGCGTCGTGCCCTTTTGTGCTCGTCCCAGCGCTTCTTGCGGCCGTCGATGGAGGCTTTCGCCGACCGGGTCTCGTTGACCACGGCGGCCGCGGTGGCGGCGGCCGTACTGACCGCGCTGACCCAGGTCGAGGGCACGCCGGGCAACTTGTCCGACCGCTCGCCCTTGACATCGGCGCCGTCGTAGTTCATGTTATTCATGTTAGCTGTTACACCCAAACACAGTATGTTCCTCGTCTTGGTCATCGTGTCCTGCCAATGTGGCACACAAACCAAACTTCCCGGGAGATGACATGTCCACCGCCGCCACCGTCATCCGAACCACCGACCGCCAGGATATCGCCACGCGTCTGCTGGCGTCGTCGGCCAAGAAGGCCTACGACCCGATGGTTGAGGTCGACTGGGACGCCCCGGTGCCCGGCGATCTGTACGGAATGACGCCGGAGTGGAGCACGCTCTACGGCACCGGGCTGTGGGAGGAAATGAGTCTGCAGCAGCAGGTGACGCTGACCAAGCACGAGGTTTCCTCGATCATGAGCACCGGTATCTGGTTCGAGATGATCCTGATGCAGATGGTGGTGCGTGACATGTACGGCACCGACGCCTCGCAGCCGCACTTCCAATTCGCGCTGACCGAGATCGCCGACGAGTGCCGCCACTCCATCATGTTCGCCCGCGCCGCGGAGCGCTACGGCTGCCCCGCGTACCGCCCCAAGCGGACTGTGCTGGAGCTGGGCCGACTGTTCAAGACCACGGCCACCGGCGCCACCGCCTACGGCGGCATCCTGGTGGCCGAGGAGATCCTCGACGTGATGCAGCGCGACTGGATGAAGGACGAGCGGGTGCAGCCCATCACCCGCACCACCAGCAAAATCCACGTGGTAGAGGAAGCGCGGCACATGCGCTTCGCCCGCGAGGAGATCATTCGCCGGGCTGGTGGGTTGGCCAAGCGCCGCCGGGCCGTCGAACGCGCCTACCTCGCTGCCGGCGCCGCCGTGATCACCGCGAACCTGGTGACGCCGCAGGTGTACGCCGCCGCCGGTCTGGACGTGGACCGCGCCGTGCGCGAAGCCAGGAACAACACGCACTATCAGCGCAAGTTGCGGGTGAGTGCCGCGAAGTTGATGGGCTTCCTCGACGAGGTCGGCATGGTCGGCGGGCCGTCGCGCAAGCTCTACGAAAATGTCAACCTGCTCTGAGTCGCGCTGCTGCTTCGGCCAGCACCTCGTCGCGCTTGCAGAAGGCGAAGCGCAACAGGGTGCGCCACGGCGCCTGGCCCGCGTTGGGAGGGTCGCAGAACGCGGTGACGGGGACGGCGACGACCCCTATGCGCCCCGGAAGGTCGCGGCAGAACGTGGCCGCGTCGTGTGGGGTGAGCGGACCGGCGTCGGCGCAGACGTAGTAGGTCGATGCGCTCGAGCGCACTGTGAACCCCGCGTCGCGCAGTGCCGAGGACAGCACATCTCTTTTGCTCTGCAGGCTTGCGCGCAACGCGAGAATCCATTCCTGCTCATGTGACAGTGCGTGGGCGACGGCGAGCTGCATCGGCGTTGCGCCGACGAACGTCAGATATTGCTTGGCCGTCTTCGTCGCCGCCACCAGCTCGGGCGGTCCGCAGATCCACCCCGTCTTCCAACCGGTCGCGCTGAAGGTCTTGGCGGCGCTGGAGACCGACAGCGTCCGTTCTGCCATTCCCGGGAGGGTGGCCAGCGGCGTGTGCACGGCGCCGTCGTACACCAGGTGCTCATAGACCTCGTCGGTGAGCACCACCAGGTCGTGCTCGCAGGCGAGCTCCGCGATGGCACCAAGCTCGGTTGGGCTGAGCACCGTGCCGGTGGGGTTGTGCGGGGAGTTCACCAGCAGCATCCGGGTGCGCGGACCGATGACGGCGCGGAGAGCGTCGAGATCCAACGCGAACCGCTCGCCGTCGGCCACCAGCGGCACCGTTCGGCGTACGCCCCCGGCCATGGCCACCGCTGCCGGGTAGGAGTCGTAGTACGGCTCGATCATCACCACCTCCTCACCCGGCTCCACCAGCGCCAGCACCGCAGCCGCGATCGCCTCGGTCGCGCCCACCGTGACGAGCACCTCGGTGTCCGGGTCGTGGACCAAGCCGTAGCGTTGGGCACGGTCGGCGGCGACGGCCTGGCGCAGCGCAGGCACCCCGGGTCCGGGGGCGTACTGATTGTGTCCATTCTGGATAGCGGCACTGGCCGCGTCGAGCATGGACGGCGGGCCGTCGGTGTCCGGAAACCCTTGGCCCAGGTTGAGGGCGCCGTGTTCGGTGGCCAGTGCCGTCATCTCCGCAAAGATCGTGGAGGCGAACGGCTGCAGGCGGGGGTTCAGTCCTCGAGGTGTCACCCGAACCATCATGCCGCCAGCTGTCCCACTGGCAGGATGAGCGCTGTGGACCTCACCCTCGATGAAGACACCAAGCGCCGCGACCTGCGCAAGATGAAGACCCTGGCTACGGGTTTTCTCGTGGCGGCGACCGCGGTGTTCCTCCTCGCCCGCTGGCAGGAGTCGGTCGGGGCCGGCGGCTGGGTGGGTTACGTCCGCACCGCCGCCGAGGCAGGCATGGTGGGCGCCCTGGCGGACTGGTTCGCCGTGACCGCATTGTTCCGCCACCCCCTGCGGATACCCATCCCGCACACCGCGATCATCCCGCACAAGAAGGACCAGCTCGGCGCCAGCCTCGGTGACTTCGTGGGCGTCAACTTTCTGGCCCCGGATGTGGTGGTGGCCAAACTTCGCACGGCGCAGATCCCACAGCGCCTAGGCGGATGGGTGGCCAAACCGGCGATCGCCGAGCGGATCACCGCCGAGGCCGCGGTGCTGCTACGCGGCGCGGTGACGGTGCTTCGCGACGAGGACGTGCAGCAGGTGATCGACGCGACCATCGTCCGCAAGCTCGTCGACCAGCCGTGGGGACCGCCGCTGGGGGCGCTCCTCGGGCAGGTGCTGGCCGACGGGAAGCACCACAAGATGGTGGATCTGGTGTGCGACCGGGCCTACGACTGGGTGGTGGCCAACCATGACACGGTGATGCGCATCGTCAGCCAGCAGGCCCCGACCTGGTCGCCGCGGTTCCTGGACGACATGCTCGCCGACAAGCTGCACCGCGAGGTGCTGGACTTCGCCAGGGCGGTGCGCGACGACCAGGACCACCAGATGCGCAAGGCCGTGGACAAGTTCATGGCCGAGTTCGCCCACGACCTGCAGCACGACCCGTCGACGATTGCCCGCGCAGAGGCGGTCAAGCAGCAGATCCTCGAGCACCCCGACGTGCAGAACCTCGCCGCCAGCGCGTGGGGTACGGCACGAACGATGTTGCTCGACGCCATCGAGGACCCCTCGAGCGAGCTGCGCGTACGGGCGCGCGACGCGATCGCCTCCTGGGGTACGCGCCTGGCGCAGGACGACGCGGTGCGATCCAAGGTGGACGGCTGGCTGGAGCAGGCGCTGCGCTACGTGGTGAGCAACTACGCGGGAGAGATCACCGGCGTGATCACGGACACTGTGGCGCGCTGGGACGCGGAGGAGACCAGCCGCAAGATCGAGCTGCAGGTGGGACGGGACCTGCAGTTCATCCGCATCAACGGCACCGTGGTCGGTTCGCTCGCGGGGCTGGTGATCTACGCGGTATCGCAGCTGCTGTTCGGCTGAGCGTTCGCTGTGTTGTGCGAAAGCGGCATTCGCACAGCATGAAGCGGCCGGGATTCGGGTGGGCAGCTGATGATGTTGTTCGCGTTCGCCATGTCCTGGGTCGGGGCCACGGCCGCAGCTGATGGCTCGCAGTGTGGAGGTGGAAAAGCTGTGGTACACCTCACCCACCTGCGCAAGCAGAGTGCTTGCAACTGCTAGCACTGGTTGTTAGCCTGGAATAAGTCCTACAGCGGAGGTGAACACAGTGACTGACACAGATGGAGAGAGGCCGGAAGGGTCGGTCGCTGCGGACTCCTCGCGCGAGGGCGCTGCCGTATCCGAGGAGATCGTTGCTGTGGCAGGCGCTGCGGTGACCGCCGCGGTGCACGACCTCGGAGGCTTCATTCGCGCGCAACGCGAGTCGACGCACGTATCGCTGCGTCAGCTTGCGAAGCGGGCGGGGGTGAGCAACCCCTACCTGAGCCAGATCGAGCGTGGGCTGCGCAAGCCGTCCGCCGAGGTGCTGCAACAGATCGCCAAGGGACTTCGCGTCTCGGCTGAGGCGCTTTATGTGCAGGCCGGAATCCTCGAGCGTAAGGAAGCCAGCCCTGTGCTGGATGCCGTGCTCAGCGATATTCAGATCACCGAGCGGCAGAAGCAGGTTCTCATCGAGATCTACGAGTCCTTTTGCCGTGAGAACACCGTGCACGAGCCGACTGTCGCCTCGTGATTCGAAGAACGGCCCGCACGACCCATTCCGCACCACGTCAACTTGAGGAGAGCTAAGATGTCGAACCCCATCGACCAGGCCAAGACCCCCCTGCTGGCCGCCATCGGCGCCGGCGACTACGCCATCGCGGCCGTGACCGAGGCGCTGCAGAACGCCCGGTCTCGGGCCGAGGGCAACGTGGAGACCGCCCGTGAGCGCGTCGCCGACTTCCCCGAGGAGTTCAACACCCAGCTCAGCGAGCTGCGCGGCAAGCTCGACCCCGAGGAGCTACGCAAGGTCGCCGACGCCTACGTCCAGGCCGCCGCAGGCATCTACGTCTCGCTCGCCGAGCGGGGCGACGAGGTCATCGCCAAGGTCCGCAAGCAGCCGCAGGTCGGCCAGGCCATCGACCGGGCCGAGGACGCGGCCGACGACGCGCGCGGCCTGACCAACGAGGTGCTCGGCACCGTCGCCCGCCAGACCCGTTCCGTCGGTGAGCGCGCCGCCCGGGCCACCGAGCGGGTGACCGGCAAGACCACCAATGCAGTGGCTGAGGCCGGTGCCGAGTCGGCGCACCAGCTGCGTTCCAGCTCGCGTAAGGCCGCAAACCAGGCCAAGCCCGCGAAGGGTGCCACCCGCACCACGCCCGCCCCGGCCAAGAAGGCGACTGCTGCGCGCAAGAACGTGGCGGCCAAGACCGAGTCCGCGGCGAACAAGGTGCAGGACTCGGCGACCAAGGCGCGCAACACTGCGGCCAAGTCCGACTCCAAGGCGGCGAACTCCGCAGCCAAGTCTGCGACCGACACCAAGAACACCGCGGTCAACGCCCAGAACACCGCAACCGCGAAAACCAGCAACAGCTGATCGCTCGCACCGCCCACCGCGGCCCCTTCCCGTCTTCGGACCGGCAGGGGCCGCTGTGCTGTGTGGGGCGAAGAATCGTGCGGCACTCGGGCGTAGAACCCGTAACATCAACACCATGCTTCCCGTCGCCAGCTATGTCCTGCTTGCCCTGCAGGCGCTGGGAGTGGTGGCCGGGGTTTACACCTTCGTGCACGCGGTGCGGCAACGGTCGGACGCCTTCACCGCGGTGGACAAGCTCACCAAGGGCAAGTGGGTCGCCATCATCGTGGCGGCCACGTTGCTGATGGCCTGGCAAGGGCCGATCTCTTTCATCGGCATCTTCGGCGTCGTCGCCGTGGGTGTCTACCTGGCGGATGTGCGCCCCAAGGTCGACGAGATCCAACGCGGCCCGCGCTGGTAGTCACTCGTCTTCGCCGGGCAGCAGCTCCAGTACGGCGCGGTCGATACGCAACAGGGCGAACACGGTGCTGCGCAGCAGGCGAGCGTGTCGGTTCGGTGGCCCCGGCGGCTGCGCGTCGAGCACCGCCCGCAGGGCAGGCAGCGCGGAGTGCGCAGGGACAGGATGGGCACTGTGCAACACCGACTTCAGCTGCGCGAGGTGTTCCTGGACCCGTGCACTGGCATCGAGCAGGGCCGCCGCCACAGCGGGTTCGGGCGCCGCGTCCGCGCCGATGACACCGGCGGCGAAACCGGCCCTGGCCAAGGGGCGCGCGTAGTGGTCGCACGCCCGCATCACCCGCAGCCACTCCTGGGTGCTCGACCGCGCGCGGGGAACGAAGCGGCTCACCAGGGGCGCGGCCGCGAGGGTGACATCACAGAGGGCTGCGTCCAGCTCACGTGATCTCGCGATCAGGTCGGTCTGCCCACGGGGGTGCACCACTTCCTGGACGCTGTCGGTCGCCAGCTGGTCGAGCGTGTCCAGATAGCTGTCCAGTTTTTCCGTGACCGTGGCGCGGGTGCCGGTGGGCAGCACCAGGAAGGCGGCGGTGATGCCGACCACCGCCCCCGCAGCAGTCTCGGCCAGGCGCAGCTCCAGCACGCCCACGCTGAAGGTGCCCAGCAGGCCGTACAACATGGCGAGCAGGACTGTGAAGAAGAAGACGAACACCGTGCTGGACAACGACGCCAGGTAGAACGCGGTGAAGACGCACACCACAATCAGTGCGAGCTGGATGCGACTGTCCTGTCCGACCAGGGCAGCCAACAGCACGCCGGCCACCACTCCGCCGAGGGTGCCGAGCACCCGCTGCCATGCGCGGGTCAGGATGTCGCCCCGGCTGGTTGTCCCGGTGAACACCACGAAGGCCGTGAGGACCGCCCAGTACCACCGGCTGGGGGAGATCCACTCGCCGACGCCGGTCGCCGCGGCGGTGGCGAGCGCCACCTGCAGCGCGGCCCTGGTGCTGGCGTGTAGGCCTGGGATGGGCGCCTCGTCGGTCGGGGCTTCGGCGGTGGGGGTCGGTGCCGCCGGCTTCGCTCGACCGTCGAGGACCTCGACGTCATGAACGGCCTTGTATGCGCTTACGGCGCGGGCCGCGGTGAACACCGTGCGACCGCTGGGCATGCGGGTGTCTGCGTCCTGGGCGTCCGCGGTCGCGGTGGCCACAGCAGTACGAAGCTCGGCGTCGGTGACGTCCGGACGCAAGCAGCGGTTGACGGAGTCCATCGCACGGGCCAGTTCGGGCGACCACGGCTGCGCGGGTTCCATCTCCCGCAGGCCGGCCACCAGCTGCTCGGTGGCCAGCTGGGCGTCGAAGATCCGCAGGGACAGCTCCGGACCGTCCACCGCGAGATGCACGGCGGCGTCGTGGGTGTCCAGCCAGTCCTCGATCAGCAGCGCGGTGCGCGCAAGCCGGTCAAGCCTGCGCCGCACGGTGGTGGACTCGGGAGAGAGCACCCCACGATTGACGTCCACCGCGGCGGCCAGTACGGACCCACATGCCCGCCGCAAAGCCGAACTGAGTCGTCGAAGGAGCACCCGAGGCCGGTTCGGCACCAACACGGTGCGCACCACCAGCGCCACGGCCACACCAACGACGATGCTGACCCACAACGCGGGCAGCTGATGCAGCTGTGCGTGCAGGAACAGCACGAAGAAGTACGAGGTGAATGCCACCATGCCCAGCGCCATCCCCCGCGCCCCGAAGCGACGAACCCAGGTCGCCACGAACAGCACCACGATGAAGCCGACGTCCGCGGCGATCCCGTAGCCGTTGAGAAAGGCGCCCAAGGAGGCGGACGCACACGCCGGCAGCGGCACCAGGGTCGTGGTGATGATCCGATCGCGATTGTTCTTGTCGCGCACCACCGACGAGGCGAAGGTGGCGACGACGGTGCCCAGCATCGCGACCGGCAGTCCCTGTCCCAGTGCCTTGCTCAGCGGCACCAGGACGCCAACGCGAGCACGAGGGTGAGCGTGGTGGAGGCTGCGCTGCGCAAGCGCACCAACCCGGGGTCGGTGGCGGCGAAGGCTCGGGCGAGCCGGCGCCACCCGCGGGCGCTCAACCGGAGGCCGGGCCTCCACTGAAGGGTGGGGTTCAACTGAACACGACAGTCTTGGCGCCGTGCACCAAGACCCGGCTTTCCAGGTGCCAGCGCAACCCACGCGAGAGCACCAGGCGTTCGATGTCGCGGCCCTGGCGCACCATGTCGGCCACGTCGTCGGCGTGGCTCACCCGGATCACGTCCTGCTCCACGATCGGGCCAGCATCGAGGTCGGCGGTGACGTAGTGACACGTGGCACCGATGAGCTTCACCCCGCGCGCGAACGCCTGATGGTAGGGCCGGGCTCCGACGAAGGAGGGCAAAAAGCTGTGGTGGATGTTCAGCGCCCGCCCCGCCCAGTGCTCGCACAGCGCGGCGGGCAGCACCTGCATGAACCGGGCGAGCACCACGGCGTGCGGATCGTGCGCGTCGACGAGCTCGCGGACCCGTTCGAAGGCCGCGGCGCGCTCGGCCGGGTCGCGCGAGAACGGCACGCAGGCGAAGTCCACCCCGTGCGCGGCGGCGACCGGGGCCAGGTCGGGATGGTTGCCGATGACCGTCGCCACAGTCGCCGCCAGCTCCCCGCCGGTGATCCGACCCAGTAGGTCGTGCAGGCAGTGCGCTTCCTTACTCACCAGCAGCACGACGCGTTTCGGCTCGCCCGAGTCGGTGAGGCGCCATTCCACCTCGGGTCCGAGCGTGGCGGCGACCGCGGCAAAGCGGGTACGCAGCTCAGCGAAGGAACAGCCGATGGAGGAGGCCCGCACCACCTGCCTGGTGAAGAACCAGCCCGAGTCGGCGTCGGCGTGGTAGGCGGCCTCGGTGATGGATCCGCCTTGGGCGGCCAGAAACGCGGAGATGCGCGCGACGATGCCGGTCCGATCCGGGCAGCCCAGGCAGAGCACGTAGCGGCGGTCGGTCATCCCACCAGTGTCCCAAGGGGCGCAACGGTCGGCCACGGGACGGTCAGCACACAGTCGCGAGTCTTGGTCGGGTCGTTCAGCACCGCAACACCATTCGCCTGTGCAAGTGCGGCGGTACGGCGCCAGCGCACCCGTGGACCGAACGCGGCGTGCGGCGCGGCCGTCGCCCAGCAGCGGTCGAGGGTGCGCAGCAGGTGATGGACCGCCTCCCCGGCCACGTTGTGATGGATGAGCGCCTTCGGTAGCCGGGCAGCCAGCTCGGAGGGGGCGATGACGTCGAAAGGATCCCAGGCCAGCGTCAGGGTCAGGGGTCCGGCCGCCGACAGCGTCGCCCACGAACATCGTCGTCCGAGCTCGTCGCTGGTGCCCTCGATGATGATTCCCTGGGGGGCGAGTGCGGCTTGCATGCGCCGCCATGCGGGCGCCACGGCGTCCTCGGGGTACTGACGCAACACGTTGAAGGCCCGCACCACGCCTGGTCGCAGACCCGCGAGCTCGAAACCGCCGCGTCCAAAGCTCACCGTCGCGCTGCGTGCCGATTGGGCAGCGGCCACGCGTACGGGGTCGATCTCCAGGCCGACCATCGAGAGGTCGGCATGCAAGGGGCGCAGGCGTGCCGCCAGTTCCACAGTGGTCACCGGACTCGCGCCGTAGCCGAGGTCGACCACCAGGGGGCTCGACTCCAGGGCCCGGCGAACCTCTGGATGGTGTAGCAGCCAACGGTCGCTGCGCCGTAGGCGATTGACGCCGGTGGTGCCGCGGGTGACGCGGCCGTCCGGGCGCGTCAGTGCTGGGTGAGCCACTGCTCGGTGAAGTGCTGCTCGAGCCCGAGAAGCGCAGTGAGGTTGTCCGCGATGACCTGCTCGATCTTTCCGCCGATGAGCGGCACCGCGACCTGGGCCGCTCCGGTGGTGCGGACGGTGCAGGTCGTCCCGTCCCCGCTCAGCGCGTGGGTTCCCCGCATCCGGATCGGAGTTCCGTTCACGGCCGCGGTGAAAGACCCCGCCGCAGTGTCCGAGTCCAGGGCACCCCAGATCTCGGTGCGCTCGACGAGCAGATCACCGGACTTGACCTTTTTCACGATGCTGGGCAGATGCTCCTCCGCGATGGCCTGCATGAGCCGAACCTCGACGCCTCCGTTCGCTACGTCGATACCCTCCAGCCGTGCACCGGGCCCGCCCACCGCGCTGATCCGGGCCTGCCAGTAGTCGGGGTCGACGAACGCGCCGTGCACCGCTACCGGAGTGCCGGAGTAGCTGGCCGAGTGCTCGATGCGGCGGGACATGGTGGGCACGCTACCGTCTGCAACCGTGCTCGATCCGACGCTGCTCCGACAGATCGAAGCGGCCGGTGCGCGAGTTGAACCCGATGTAGCGATGGCGAGCCTGACGACGCTGCGGATCGGCGGCCCGGCGAGCACCGTGCTGCACTGCACCAGCACCGCTGCGGTCATCGCGGCGGTACGGGCTCTGGACGCCGCCGGAGAACCGCTACTCGTGCTCGGCGGTGGCTCAAACCTGTTGGTGGCCGACGAGGGCTTTGCCGGCACCGTGGTACGTGTGGGCACCAGCGGGACCCGGATCGCGCAGGACCGCGCCCGGGTACTCGTCGAGGCCGGTGCGGACTGGGATGACGTGGTGGCCGCCACGGTCGCCGCGGGCTGCGGCGGCTTGGAGTGCCTGTCCGGCATCCCGGGTAGCGCGGGCGCCACCCCGGTGCAGAACGTCGGTGCGTACGGCGTGGAAATCGGCTCGCTGCTGCATCGCGTGCAACTGCTCGACCGAGCCAGCGGCGACGTGGCCTGGGTCGAGCCCGAGGAGCTTGCGCTCGGCTACCGCACGAGTGCGCTCAAGCACACCGAGTCGGCGGTGGTCCTGGCGCTCGAGCTGCGCTTGCGCCCCGACGGCAGCAGCGGGGAGCTGACCTACCGCGAGCTGACGTCCGCATTCGGCGTGCGCGCCGGGCAGCGACTGCCCGCTGCTGACGTGCGCCGCGCAGTGCTTGGTCTGCGCGCCGCCAAGGGCATGGTGAGCGACGCGGCCGACCACGACACGTGGAGCGCCGGTTCCTTCTTCACCAACCCGGTGCTTGATGCCGTGCAGTTGCCGCCCGTCCTGGCCCGAACGGGACCGGCGGCACCACAGTTCCCCGGCCGAGACGGCACGAAGCTGTCGGCGGGCTGGCTCATCGAACACGCCGGCTTCACCCGCGGCTACCCGGGTCCGGATGCCCCTGCCCGCTTGTCGACCAAGCACGCCTTGGCCTTGACCAACCGCGGCCACGCCAGTGCGTCGGACTTGCTGGCCTTGGCCCGTCAAGTGCGCCAGGGGGTGGACGACGCCTTTGGCGTGGTACTAGAGCCGGAGCCGGTGCTGGTGAAATGCGCGATTTTCGGCTAGCCGGCCGCACACGCAGGTAACCTGGCGTGCATGAGGGGATCACTGCGCGCTGCGCGCCGCCGCTGCGCATATCCCGTCCTGGTGGCGTTGATGTTGTCGCTGGCTGCGTGCACGGCGGCCCCTTTTGGGGGCTGGTGGTGCGGGTGGCGGTTCGGGTGGCCAAAATCACACTTCTACGACTTCCGTCCCCGTCCCTGTCACCGAGTCGCCCGGCGACGGAACCAAGGACGTCCCACCCGCGGCGCCGGTCTCGGTATCAGCCAAGGGCAGCACGCTGCACGATGTGGCGCTGACCAGCCCCACAGGTACCAAGGTGAACGGCACGCTGTCCCCGGCGGGTGACTCCTGGACCGCGAGCGAGGCGCTGGGCTACGGCAGCACCTACACCTGGGCAGGGACGGTGAGCGGTCCCGGCGGCAACAACTCACCGATCACCGGGACGTTCAGCACCCTCAAGCCCGACAAGATCACCAGCGCAAACATCAACATCGGCGACAACGACACGGTCGGTGTCGCCATGCCGGTCATCCTGCAGTTCGCCGGCAAGGTCAGCGACAAGGCGGCGGTGCAGAAGGCGCTGACCGTCACCACCAACCCGCCCACAGCGGGCTCGTGGGCGTGGCTGCCCGATTCCCCCGGGGGCGCACGGGCGCACTGGCGACCGCAGAACTACTACGCCCGAGGGACCGTGGTGGACGTCAGCGCCAAGCTGTACGGCCTGCCTCTGGGCGGCGGTGCTTACGGCAAGGCCGACCTGACCTCGCACTTCACCATCGGCCGCAGCCAGATCGTCAAGGCCGACGCCAGCAGCCACCGCATCGTGGTGATCCGGGACGGCCAGACCGTGTTCGACTTCCCGGTGAGCTACGGCAAGGCGGATCTGGCGCGCAACATCACGCGCAGCGGCGTGCACGTGGTCAGCGAAAAGCTCGCCGACGTCTACATGACCAACCCCGCAGCCGGGTACGCCAACGTGCACGAGCGGTGGGCGGTGCGGATCAGCAACAACGGTGAATTTATCCACGCCAACCCCAACACGGTCGGTGTACAGGGCGAGTCCAACGTGTCCAACGGCTGCATCAACGAGTCGACCGCGGATGCGCAGAAGTACTTCAACGCCGCGATGCTCGGCGACCCGGTGGAGGTCACCAACACCTCCATCCAGCTTTCCGCCGCCGACGGCGACATCTACGACTGGGCCGTGCCGTGGTCGCAGTGGCAGAGCATGTCCGCCCTGTAGGGGGCGTAGGCCTACTGTGGGCCCGGTGCACTCGGGCGATGTGATGAGCGTGGACGGCACCGGCATCGCGTACCTGGTGGGTGGTGATCCCGGCGCGCCGCCCCTGGTGTTGTTGCACGGTTGGGCGCAATCTGCGGACTGCTGGGGCTCGGAGGTGCTGGCGCAGCTCAGCGAGCATCATCGCGTCGTCGCCGTCGACCTGCGCGGTCACGGACGCTCCGGCAAGCCCACTGGCGGTTACGACGACGCGGGCCTCTGGGCAGCCGACGTCGCTGCTGTGGTCGGTGCTGCCGAGTTCGCCGGACCGCCGGTCGTGCTCGGCTGGTCCTACGGTGGGCTCGTCGCCTGTGACTACCTGGCTGATGGTGGACGAGCCGCCGGGCTGGTCCTCGTCGGTGCGATCACCGGCCTCGGCCAAGGCAAGGAAGGCGGCCGGGTGGGTTCCGCGATGCGTGGCGCCCTTCCCGCGGCGCTGGCTACCGACCCGGCGACGGCGATCCCTGCGCTGGCCGGCTTCAGCAGTGCGTTGGCGCCGGACGGCGCGACTGCGCAGGCCTACCTGGGGGCCGCGCTGAGCACCCCGCCGCACGTTCGTGCGGCGTTGTTCGCCCGTGAATGTGACCACGATGGGATGCTGGGCGCCCTCGACATCCCGGCGTTGGTGCTGCACGGCACCGTCGACACGGTGGTCGATCTGCGGGCAGGGGAGCACGCCGCCGCGCTGCTGCGCGATGTTCGGACATCCTACTGGACGGATGGTGGACACGCTCCGTTCGCCACGGATCCGCAGCGCTTTGTCGCCGAGATCACTGCCTTTGTCGCGCATGCCCATGCTGCGGCAGGCAGGATGGAGCGGTGATCGACCCCCAATCCCTGCCGCGCAGGGTGGCCGTGCTGTCGGTGCACACTTCTCCGCTGGAGCAGCCCGGCACAGGTGACGCGGGCGGGATGAACGTCTACGTGCTGCAGACCGCGCTATGCCTGGCCCAGCGGGGCGTGGAAGTAGAGATCTTCACCAGGGCGACGTCGTCCTCCGCTCCTGCGGTCGTGCGGCCGGCTGCTGGCGTGGTGGTGCGCAACGTGGTTGCCGGTCCCTTCGCCGGGCTGGACAAGGACGAGCTACCTGCTCAATTGTGCGCGTTCACCGCCGGGGTGCTGCGGGCAGAGGCGCGCCATGATGCCGGGTACTACGACCTGGTGCACAGCCACTACTGGTTGTCCGGACAGGTCGGCTGGCTGGCCCGCGACCGCTGGGGGGTGCCGTTGGTGCACACCGCGCACACTTTGGGCAAGGTGAAGAACGCGGCACTGGCCGCGGGGGACACTCCCGAGCCCAAGGTGCGCCTCATCGGCGAGCAGCAGGTGGTGGATGAGGCCGGTCGTTTGGTGGCCAACACGGCAGCCGAAGCTCGCCAGCTGGTCGAGCTCTACGGCGCGGAGCCGGCACGGGTGGACACCATCGCCCCCGGCGCCGACCTGCAGCGTTTCCGGGTGGGCGATCGCGCTGCGGCGCGCGCGGGGCTGGGCATCGCCTCCGATGAGGTGTTGCTGAGCTTCGTCGGGCGTATTCAACCGCTCAAGGCTCCCGACGTCTTGCTGCGTGCCGCCGCCGAACTGATGGCCCGGGATCCCACGCGGCGACTACGGGTGCTGATCGTGGGAGGTCCCTCGGGCAGTGGGCTGGACCAACCGCAGGCACTGGTGGAGCTGGCGGGGGTCTTGGGAATCGCGGAGTCGGTCACCTTCCTGCCGCCGCAGCCGCCTGAGCTGCTGGCCGAGATCTACCGGGCTTCCGACGTGGTGGCGGTGCCCTCGCACTCGGAGTCCTTCGGCTTGGTCGCCCTGGAAGCCCAGGCCTGCGGTACACCGGTGGTCGCTGCGGACGTCGGAGGACTCGGCGTGGCGGTCCTCGACGGCGTCACCGGGCTGTTGGTGCCCACCCACCGCACGCAGGACTGGGCGAACGCGTTGGCGCGCGTCGTCGATCATCCCGGCCGACGGCATGCCTTGGCCGCGGCGGCACCCGGGCACGCCGCTCACTTCTCCTGGGAGCGCACGGCGGAGGCGTTGCTGCACAGCTACGCCCAAGCCCGCTCGGCGATGACGCCCCGCCCGACGACGCCGGTGCTGAACCGTCCGCGTAGCTTGCGACCACGACGATCGACGGGGGTGCGCGCTTGAGCGAGCGAAGCGACGTGGGGGTATCACCGTGAGCACCGAGGAAACCATCGAGGCCACCCTGCGCGAAGGGGAGCTGGAATTCGACTGCCCGAGCGAGGGCGTGTTCGTGGTGACGCTGCCCGGCGAGGCGAAGCTCGCCACCACCTGCATGCTGACGGCGGGTAAGCACGGCTTGCGGATCGAGGCCTTCGTGTGCCGTCACGCCGACGAGAACCACCAAGAGGTCTACGCCTACCTGCTGCGCCGTAACCGGGGACTGTTCGGCGTGCACTACACCATCGACAAGATCGGTGACATCTACCTCGTCGGCCATATTTCCGCAGAGAACGTCACCACCGACGAGCTTGACCGGGTGCTGGGACAGGTGCTGGAGGCCGCCGACGGCGACTTCAACACCTTGCTGGAGCTGGGTTTCGCCAGTTCGATTAGGCGTGAATGGGCCTGGCGCGCGTCGCGAGGAGAGTCCCTGCGCAACCTGGAAGCGTTCGCGCACCTCGTGCACAGCGACGATCAAGACTCCCCGTAACGTGATGGGCAACACCATCATCTTCGAGGAGTGCGATGAGTTTCCACAGTCCGTTCCCTGACGTCGAGATCCCGAACACGAGTGTGTTCGAGTTCCTACTCGGTCGGGTCAGCAAGGACGAGGCGTTTGCCGCCACGATCGCACTGATCGACGGCAGCACCGGTGCGCAGACCACCTACGGCGAGCTCGTCGGTCAGATCAACGCGCTGGCCGGAGCTCTCGCCGCCCGTGGATTCGGGATCGGCAACGTCGGCGCCATCCTGTGCCCCAATCTGCCAGCGTTCGTCTCGGTGTTCCACGGCATCCTGCGCTCGGGTGGCACCGCCACCACACTCAACTCGCTGTACACCGCCGGCGACATCACCAGCCAGCTCACCGACTCCGAGGCGAGCTACCTGTTCACCATCTCGCCGTTCCTGCCCCAAGCCGACGAAGCGGCCGCGGCCGTGGGCATGGACCCGCGAAACGTCGTGCTCATCGACGGGTCGGCGGAGGTGCTGCCGGAGCGGACCTCGCTGCGCGAGCTGCTCAGTACGGGTGCTCAGGCACCGGATGTCACCTTCGACCCCGCAACCCACCTGGCGGTCCTGCCGTACTCCTCCGGCACCACCGGCCGGGCCAAAGGTGTGATGCTGACCCACCGCAACCTCGTCGCGAACGTCGCCCAGACCGGACCGCTGCTGACGCTGTCCGGAGAGGACCGGTTGCTTGCGGTGCTGCCGTTCTTCCACATCTACGGGATGAGCGTGCTGATGAACAGCAGCCTCTCCCGCGGCGCGACCATCATCACGATGCCGCGCTTCGACCTGGCCGATTTTTTGCGCGTCATCGACACCTACAAAGCCACCTTCATCTTCATCGCCCCGCCGATCGCCGTGGCGTTGGCCAAGCATCCGATGGTCGACGATTACGACATCTCGACGGTGAAGATGGTCTTCTCCGGGGCAGCTCCACTGGACGCAGAGCTGGGCAAGAAGGTGGCCGACCGGCTGCACTGCCGGGTGCGCCAGGGCTATGGCATGAGCGAGCTGAGCCCGGTCAGCCACTCCATGCCTGACGACGCCGACGACATCCCACTGGGCACGGTGGGGATCACCATCCCCAACATGGAGTGCAAGATCGTCGACATCGCCACGGGGGAGGAGATTGACCTTCCCACGGAGGGCACGAGCGCGCCCGGCGAGCTGTGGTGCAAAGGCCCCAACGTGATGCTGGGCTACCTGGAGAACCCGCAGGCCACCGCAGAGACGTTGGACAGCGACGGCTTCCTGCACACCGGGGACGTCGCGACGGTATCCGCCGAGGGTTACGTCAGCATCGTGGACCGAGTCAAGGAGTTGATCAAGTACAAAGGGCTACCAGGTCCCGCCGGCCGAGCTGGAAGCCTTGCTGCTCTCCCATGACGCCGTCGCCGACGCGGCTGTTGTCGGGGTGAACGACGCTGATGGCGAGGAGATACCGAAGGCGTTCATCGTGCGCCAACCGGGTGTCGAGCTGTCCGCCGAAGACGTGATGAGCTTCGTCGCGAGCAAGGTGGCCCCGTACAAGAAGGTTCGCCGGGTGGAGTTCATCGACGTCATCCCCAAGTCCTCGGCGGGCAAGATCTTGCGCAAGGATCTGCGTACTGCGAGTTGAGGTGTCTGCCAAGATATGACCTATGAGCACCCTGGTTCTGCTTCGTCATGGTGAGAGCACCTGGAACGCCTCCGGACAGTTCACCGGTTGGGTGGATGTGCCGCTGACCGAGAAGGGACGCGGCGAGGCCGTCACAGGCGGCCAGCTGTTGGCCGAGCACGGACTGCTGCCCGACGTGCTGCACACCTCGCTGCTGCGTCGGGCCATCACCACCGCGGCTCTCGCGCTGGATGTGGCTGAGCGGCATTGGATTCCGGTGCACCGGGACTGGCGACTCAACGAGCGGCACTACGGTGCGCTGCAGGGCAAGAACAAGGAGCAGACCAAGGACGAGTTCGGCGAGGAGCAGTTCATGCTCTGGCGACGAAGCTACGACACCCCGCCCCCACCCATCGCCGCGGGCAGCGAGTACAGCCAGGACACCGACGTGCGCTACGCCGACATCGACGGTGGCCCGCTCACCGAGTGCCTGGCCGACGTCGTGGCCCGGCTGCTCCCGTACTGGGAGCACTCCATCGTGCCGGACCTACGCGCGGGCAAGACCGTGCTGGTTACGGCGCACGGAAACTCTTTGCGCGCCATGGTGAAGCACCTCGACGGGGTGTCCGACGCCGACATCGCCGGGTTGAACATCCCCACCGGCATCCCATTGCGATATGACCTTGACGCCGATCTTGCCCCCACCACCGCCGGTGGCATGTACCTCGATCCGGAAGCGGCAGCCGCGGGTGCCGCAGCGGTGGCGAACCAGGGGCGCTGAGCGCCGAGGTTCGGGTGCCACTACAACGGATGAACGCTGGGCGAACGTTTGCCGTCGATCGCGTGTTTACCCTGGGAAGACCGACCGATGTGCGCAAGTGTGCCCGCCGCTGAACGTACGATCCGCGGGTGACCGTGTTCAACGCCGTGCTCCTCGCGGTCCTCGCCGTTGCCGCCGGCCTGGCCATCGGTGCGACGGTCGTCCCCCGGGTGCGCGGGCACTTCGCGCGCAGACGCGTCCAGGCGGCGGGCATCACCGTGCACGAGGTGCTGCAGCAGATCTTCGCATCGTCACTCGCCGGCATCGCCGTGGTCGACCGCTTTGGGGATGTGCTGCTGAGCAACCCGCGCGCCGAGGAGCTGGGTCTCCTCCGCAATCGCAGACTCGACGCCACCGCGTGGTCGACGGCGCGCACCGTGCTCGGCAACGGCGAGGCCGCCGAGGTCAACCTGTCCACACTGGACGCCCGGCCGGGACGTACGTTGCTGGCCGTGCATGCGCGGGTACGCATGCTCAGTGACGCGGACCGTCGTTTCGCGGTGATCGACGCGAGCGATGAATCCGAGCAGATACGGTTGGACGCTGCGCGCCGTGACTTCGTGGCCAACATCAGCCACGAACTGAAGACACCGGTCGGGGCGATGGCCTTGCTGGCCGAGGCGCTGTTGGAGTCGGTGGAGGATCCAACCGCGGTGCAGCACTTCGGATCGCGCCTGCTTGGCGAGGCGCGCAGGCTCGGCTCCATGGTGACCGAGCTGATTGCGCTTTCCCGGCTGCAGGGTGCGGAGAAGCTACCCGACCTCGCGGTCGTCGACGTCGATCAGGTGGTGAGCGAGGCCCTCGGGCGTTGCCGGCTCACTGCCGAGGCAGCCGGCATCGAGGTTACCGCGGATGCGCCCAGCGGCCTCGAGGTACGCGGCGATCGCACACTGCTCGTCACCGCGCTGGCCAACCTGATCGAGAACGCGATCGCCTACTCGCCCACGGACAGTGCAGTCTCGGTGAGCAGAGCGTGCCGCCACGGTCAGGTCGAGCTCAGCGTCACCGACCGGGGAATCGGTATCGCGCCCGAACACCAGGAACGGGTCTTCGAGCGGTTTTTCCGAGTCGATGCGGCGCGGTCGCGAGCTACCGGAGGCACCGGGCTGGGCCTGGCCATCGTCAAGCACGTCGCCGCCAACCATAACGGGCAGGTACGCCTCTGGAGCAGGCAGGACACGGGATCCACCTTCACCGTGGAACTGCCCGCCCACGACGAAGACGCCATGGAAGGAAACCAGCGGTGACCAGAGTGCTGATCGTGGAGGATGAGGAATCGCTGGCCGATCCCTTGGCGTTCTTGCTGCGGAAAGAAGGGTTCGCCGCGGTGGTCGTTGGTGACGGGCCTGCGGCGCTGAATGAGTTCGATCGTAGGGGCGCCGACATCGTGTTGCTGGACGTCATGCTGCCTGGGATGAGCGGGACCGACGTCTGCAAGCAGTTGCGGCAACGCTCCGGGGTGCCGGTGATCATGGTGACGGCCAGGGACAGCGAGATCGACAAGGTGGTGGGTCTGGAGCTGGGTGCGGATGACTACGTCACCAAGCCGTACTCCGCGCGGGAACTGATCGCCCGCATCCGGGCGGTGCTGCGCCGTGGTCTCGATGCAGCCGACGATGCCGGGGCAGCAGGAGTGCTCGCGGCCGGACGGGTACGCATGGACATCGAGCGGCACACGGTTGCGGTGGACGGCGAGCCGATCACCCTGCCGCTCAAGGAGTTCGAACTGCTGGAGTATCTGCTGCGCAACTCAGGCCGGGTGCTCACCCGGGGGCAGCTCATCGACCGCGTGTGGGGCCTGGACTACGTCGGGGACACCAAGACGCTGGACGTGCACGTCAAGCGGCTGCGCTCGAAGATCGAGCCGGATCCGGCGAGCCCCCAGTATCTGCTCACCGTGCGCGGGCTCGGTTACAAGCTGGAGGCGTGATCTCGGCGCCGAACTTGCCGACATTGTTGCTCCTGCGACCTGTTCAACGACAATCTGGGCAAGTTCGACCCGGCGCAGCGCAGCCGATCATCGTCCAACCCTGCGCGGTGAGCCAGTTGTGCCGCTCGCGGTCGTGACGCAGTGACGCGTGGCTGCCGTGGTACTCGAGGCCGTCGTACTCCAGCGCCACCTTCTGGGCAGACCAGCCCAGATCGAGGCGGTAGCGGTGACCGCTCGCGCGGACCTTGATCTCCAGCTCCGGGGCGGGCAGACCGCCCTCCAGGCAGCGCAGCCGTGAGCGGGACTCCATCGGCGACTCCGCGCGAGCGTCGGCCAGCGCGACAAGCTCGCGCGCAGCGACGATTCCGCGCCTGCCCTCATGGCGAGCGAGTTCTCCCTGCATCTCTCGTCGGGACACCATCCCGGTGCGCAGCGCAGCATCCAGCACCGCGAGGCCGTCCAGCCGCGGCAGTGTCCGCACACGTTGAACCCGTGCAGCTCGGCTGCGGTGTGCAGGCACGCCACCGGTTGCCGCATGCTGAGACCGGCCGCGGTGGTTCGCATTTGTGCGGTCGCCGGAGTGCCTGCCAGCCGGTACACCCCGTAGCACACCTGAGCCCAAGCTCCGTTGGTCAGCTGTGCGCGGATCTGACCGGGGGAGTGGTGCCGCAGGGCCTGCTGGCGGGCAAACGCGCCGCACTGCGCACGGGCCAGGTTGGACGAGGGAAGCGGGCATACGCGCAACTGCTTAAGCAGACGCGGGGTGCACCGCGACGAGTCCGAGCCCGGCTCGGCGGCGACACAATTCAGCCAACACGTCGTACACCGCCATGCCCAGCAACTCCACCAACTCGGACCGGTAGGACACCCAAACCGGTTCGGCGCCGACATGCGCGTCGGGCGATGACGAGCACCACCAGTGCAGATCCGCACCACCGGCACCCCACCCAGCCCGGTCGTACTCACCGATCGTGGTCTGCAGCACCTCCACGCCGTCACCCGAGACCACCCACTCTTCGGTACGCCGGATCGGTAGCTGCCAACACACGTCGGGCTTCACTTCCAGCGGTGCACGACCCACCCGCAACGCCATCCGGTGCAGCGCACAGCCGATACCCCCGGCAAAGCCCGGTCGGTTGAGGAACACACACGCCCCGTCCACCCGGCGGGTACGCAACGCAGGCTCGTCCTCGAGGTCGTCCTCCTCCAGGTAGCCCTGCGGACCCGAGCCGGAGCGGCGCAACTGCCAGTCCGCCGCGGTGAGCTCCCCGACGGCAGCGTCCAGGCGAGCGCGGTCGTCCTCGTCGGAGAGAAACGCTCCGTGCGAGCAACACCCGTCGTCGGGACGCCCGGAGACGGTGCCCTGGCACGACGGTGTCCCGAACACACAGGTCCAGTTGGACAACAGCCAGGTGAGGTCGGCCCGGATCCGGTGCCCGGGGTCGAGCGGATCGCCGAACTCCACCCACTCGCGTGCGAAGCCCGGCGACACTTCGGCACTGGCGGTCACGGTGGGCGACGCTAGACCGGCTACGGTATGGCCCGTGCGACTAGGGGTACTCGACGTCGGATCCAACACGGTGCACCTGCAGGTGATCGACGCACACCGCGGGGCGCACCCGACGCCGACAAGCTCGAGCAAGTCGACGCTGCGGCTCATTGAATACATCGACCCCGGTGGCACGCTCAGCGCCGCGGGGGCGCGCCTGCTGGTGGCTGCCGTCGCCCAGTCGGCCGACGTCGCGCGAACTTCCTGCTGCGACGACGTGATGGCTTTCGCCACCTCGGCCGTGCGCGAGGCCACAAACTGTGCTGACGTACTCGAGGCGGTCCGCGCCGCGACGGGGGTCCGGCTCCAGGTGCTCTCCGGTGTCGACGAGGCACGGCTGACCTTCCTCGCGGTGCGCCGCTGGTGTGGGTGGAGTGCCGGCCGCATCCTCGGGCTCGACATCGGTGGCGGCTCACTGGAGCTGGCGTTGGGTATCGACGAGGTGCCAGAGGTTGCGCTGTCCCTGCCGCTGGGCGCGGGCAGGCTGACGATGGACCGGCTGGGCAGTGATCCCCCGCGGCGCGCAGAAATCGACCGGCTGCGGGAATGGCTGGGCTCAGAGCTGCAGGCTGCAACCGGAGAGCTTGCTGCCCATGGCAGCCCGGACAAGGTGGTGGCCACCTCCAAGACTTTCCGCTCGCTGGCCAGGCTGACCGGGGCAGCCCCGTCGGCGGCCGGTCCGCGGGCGCGCCGGGTCCTCACCGCCGAGGGCCTGCACCAGCTCATCCCGCTGATCTCGCGGATGTCGGGGGCCGACCTGGCCGAGATCGACGGGGTCAGCCGCTCACGCTCGTACCAGCTGGTGGCGGGGGCGCTGGTGGCGGAGGCCACCATGCGCACGCTGGGTGTGGACGAGCTCGAAATCTGCCCGTGGGCGCTGCGTGAGGGCATGGTCCTGCGCAGACTGGATCTCACCGAGGCCATCCAGTGAACGGAGCAGCAGGCGTGCATGAACCTTGCGCGGCGGCCGAGCGCCCAGTCGGCGTCAGGTGCTGCTGGCTGAGCTCGTCGCGGCCATCGCCGTCGGCGCCGCCCTGTGGCTTGGCTTCTGCTGGCTGTGGGTCCGGGCGCCGGTCGTGGCCGTCGTCTCCGCCCTGGCGGCCACGGGGTTGTCGGGGATCGCGCTGCGGCAGGTCCATCGGGTACGGGACGTGGTGAGCATGCTATTGGCCGCCGGGGTGGGCCTCGTGGTCACTGTCAGTCCAGCCGCCCTCATCCTGGTACGGAAATCATGACTGTGCGCTCGCCGATCCCGATCGCGGTGTCCACCGCGTCGGTGTACCCGGAGTCGGTGGAATCCGGGTTCGAGCTTGCGGCCGAGCTCGGGTACGACGGCATCGAGCTGATGGTGTGGACCGACCCGGTGAGCCAGGACGCGGACGCGGTCGCGCGGCTTTCGCGGCGCTACGGCGTGCCGGTGCTCGCCGTGCACGCGCCATGCTTGTTGATCACGCAGCGGGTGTGGGGCTCCGACCCGGTGGCCCGCCTGAATCGCGCGGTGGATACCGCGGCGTTCCTCGGTGCCCGCTCAGTGGTGGTGCATCCCCCGTTCCGGTGGCAACGGCGCTACGCCGACGGTTTTGCCGACCAGGTGGCCTCGCTGGAGCAGCGCAGCGGCATCGTCGTCGCCGTGGAGAACATGTTCCCGATGCGGGCCGACCGCTTCTTCGGAGCCGGCCAGCGGGGGGCTGAGCGCCTGACGCGGCGCGGAGGTACGCCGGGACCGTCGATCTCGGCGTTCGCTCCATCCATCGACCCCACCGCCGCTAACCATGCGCATTACACCCTCGATCTCTCGCACACCGCGACGGCGGGGATGAATGCGGTGGCGCTGGCCACGCGGATGGGCGCCAAGCTCGCCCACCTGCACCTTGCCGACGGCCATGGGGCCCCCGTCGACCAGCATCTGGTGCCCGGGCACGGCACCCAGCCCTGCCAGCAGGTGTGCACCACCTTGGCGGCGAGCGACTTCGACGGGGTCGCGGTGCTGGAGATCAACTCCCAGTCGGCCCGCACCCGCCGCGACCGCACGGCCATGCTGGCGGAGTCGTTGGCCTTTGCCCGCGCGAACCTCGCGCGGTGACGGCAACGCGCCGTGATAGGGATACCGCATGGACGAGACTGCGGCCGGTTCCGTCAGTGTGACGAGCGCCCCGTTCACTGAAGCCCTCGCGCTGCGCTTGCGCAGCGACGACCAGACTGGCACCCAGAATTACGGGGCCACGCTGGGCACCGCATGGACGATCGGCCCGAAGGCACACGGTGGGCTGCTGCTGGCCTTGTGTGCCAACGCGGCTCGGCACGCACTCGGTGCGCCGCCGGCCGACGTGCAACCGCTCGCCGTGAGTGCCAATTACCTCAGCCCACCCGAACCCGGAGAGGTCGAATTGAGCACGGTGCTGCGCAAGCGGGGCCGCACGGTGTCCCTTGTGGACGTCGAGCTGCGCCAGAGCGGTCGCAGTGCGGTCCGGGCCACGGTGACCTTGGGGCCGGCGGAGTCCGGGGTGCCCGCCTTCGAGCGCGAGCACCCGATGCAGAGCATGCCGGTGGCGCCGCCGCCGGGTGCGGTGGATGTGAGCGCGCATGCGCTCGGTCAGATCGTGCACGTCGCTACGGTGTGCGAGCTTCGCGTCGATCCGACGACTGCGGCCTTCCTGCGGGGCGAGGTCGGCGCCGACCCGGCCATCCGCTTGTGGGTCAAACCCATGGGGGAGCGCCCCGATGCGCTGTTCGCGCTGATGGCGATGTCTCGCCGCCGGTGACGCTGAACCTCGGTCGTCTCGGCTGGGCGCCCACGGTGCAGCTCACAGCACTGCTGCGGGGCCGGCCGGCGCCGGGGTGGCTACGGGTGCAGATGAGCACCAGCAAGGTCGGTGCAACCTGGTTCGACGGTGATGCCACCGTGATCGACGCGAACGGCGCCCTGGTGTGCCAGGCGCGCCAATTGGCCTTGGCGCCGGCGAAGGCCAGCGCCGAAGCCTCCTGATCGTCGATCGCGCGGTCCGCATGGCACGCTTCGTGCCATGACACGAATCGCGGTGCTGGGTGCGGGCACGATCGGCGAGGCGCTGCTGGCGGGGCTGCTCCGGGCGGGACACGAGCCTGGCGAGTTGTCGTTCAGCGAGCGATATGCCGCGCGCTGCGAGGAGTTGGAAGACCGGTATGGCATCGCCGCCGTGACCCCCGCCCTCGCGGCCGAGCAGGCTGAGGTCGTGGTGGTGGCGGTCAAGCCGCAGGACATCGACGCCCTGCTGGACGAGCTGTCCGCTGTGCGAGCGGACACGTTGGTGATTTCGCTCTGCGCCGGACTGCCCACCTCGCTGTTCGAGCGCCGGCTGCCCGCGGGCACGCCGGTGGTGCGGGTGATGCCGAACACCCCGATGGTCATCGGCGCGGCAATGAGTGCACTCTCCGCCGGCCGGCACGCGGAGGACAGGCACCTCGAACTGACGGAGCAGCTGATGACCGCGGTCGGGCGAGTGGTGCGAATCCCGGAGAGTCAGCAGGATGCGGTGACCGCACTGTCCGGCTCCGGTCCCGCGTACGTGTTCCTCATGGCGGAGGCCATGATCGAGGCCGGTGTGCACCTCGGTGTCTCCCGAGCGGTGGCCGCCGATCTCGTCAACCAGACGGTGTTGGGGGCGGCAACCATGCTGCGCGAGTCCGACCAGCACCCGGCACTGCTGCGCGAGGCGGTCACCTCCCCAGGCGGCACCACCAGCGCCGGCGTGCGGGCGCTGGAGGAGCACGGGCTGCGCTCCGCGTTCTTTGCTGCCATCGTTGCGGCGCACGATCGTTCGGTCCAGCTGGGGGCCCAGCATCAGGTTTGATCGACTCCCATCACACAAACCCCACTTGTCCCGCTAGGCTCACCCCAGCACGTGCGTGTCCGTTCCGTCGGAGGGGAAGCCCGACGGCGCGACACGTGCCGGAAGTCGGTAACTACATGTCTGCAGATCTACCGGGCCCGCAACGCAAGGGTCCGCCGAAGAACAAGAGCTCAGCCAGGTTCGGGGATGACGCCGCCCCGACGCTGGGTGACACGCAATTCTTCACCGTCGCCGAGGTCGCGAAGGTGATGCGGGTGTCCAAGATGACGGTGTACCGCCTGGTGCACAGCGGAGAGTTGCCTGCCGTGCGGGTTGGGAGATCCTTTCGGGTGCGTGCCGAGGCGGTGCACTCCTACCTAGAGACGGCGTACTTCGACGCGGGCTGAGCACGCCGGGCGGGTTGGCCGATCACCGCTGGCGACAGACCGCGGTTCTTCAACAACGGCCACCGCCTAGTAAGGTGATGGTCAGTTGGCGCCGGTTGTCGAGGACGCGGGCGTCATGACTTGAACGACATACAGACAGCGAGGACAAGCCCACATGGGTTCAGTGATCAAGAAGCGCCGCAAGCGGATGTCGAAGAAGAAGCACCGCAAGTTGCTGCGCAAGACCCGCGTACAGCGTCGCAAACTCGGTAAGTAGCGCGACCGCTGCCCGCGCGATGAGCGCCGACGCGGAGGCGGTCGCGCGCGGCGCGGCGTTCTTACGGCGTCGGCTCACCGGCGACTACGACGTCGACGACCTCGGTTTCGATCCACACCTGACGGAGCATCTGCTCCTACCGGCGCTGCGCCCGCTGTACGACAAGTGGTTTCGGGTGCAGGCCACCGGCCTGTGCAACGTGCCCGAGGTCGGCGCGGCGCTGGTGGTGGCCAACCACTCCGGTGTGGTGCCGCTGGATGCGTTGATGACCGCGGTCGCGCTACACGACCACCACCCCGCCCACCGTCCTCTGCGGATGCTCGGTGCCGATTTGCTGTTCGCGACGCCGTTACTCGGCGCGCTCGCTCGCCGGGCGGGGCACACTCTCGCTTGTAGACCGGATGCCGAACGGCTGCTGTCCGCTGGTGAGTTGACGGCGGTATGGCCAGAGGGGTTCAGGGGCATCGGCAAGCCGTTCGCCGAACGTTACAAGTTGCAGCGGTTCGGTCGTGGTGGGTTTGTCGCTGCAGCGTTGCGGACCGGTGCGCCCATCGTGCCCTGCTCCATCGTCGGGGCCGAGGAGATCTACCCGAAGCTGGGGGAGCTGCAGGTGCTGGCCAGGACGCTCGGTCTGCCGTACTTTCCGGTCACCCCGTTGTTTCCGCATCTGGGACCGGTGGGTTTGGTTCCGCTGCCGTCCAAGTGGTACATCGAGTTCGGCGAGCCGATTCTCACGGCGCCGTGGGGTGCCGAGGCGGCGGAAAATCCGATGGTGGTGTTCGAGCTGGCCGACCAGGTCCGCGGGGTGATCCAGCAGACGCTGTACCGGTTGCTGTCGCAACGCCGCAACGTGTTCCTCGGCTGACCAACGCTCTCAGGCGCTGTTGCGGCGGCTCATCCCGGCGGCCACGGCGCCGGCCACGGCACCGGCGCCGAGCAGGGAGGGCACCCCGATCTTGGCAGCCTTGCGTCCGGTACGAAAATCTCTAATCTGCCAGTTGCGGGCGCGGGCCACCTCGCGCAGGTCCTGGTCGGGATTCACCGCGACCGCCGTGCCGACGACGGACAGCATCGGCACGTCGTTGTGGCTGTCGGAGTACGCCGTGCACCGTTTGAGGTTAAGCCCCTCACGGGCGGCGAGAGCGCGTACCGCCTGAGCCTTGGCCTTGCCGTGCAGAATGTCGCCGACCAGGCGACCGGTGAACTTGCCGTCGACGCTCTCGGCCACGGTGCCCAGCGCTCCGGTGAGCCCCAGTCGGCGGGCGATGATCTGCGCCAGCTCGACGGGGGTGGCGGTGACCAACCACACCTGCTGTCCGGCGTCCAGATGCATCTGCGCCAGCGCTCTGGTGCCCGACCAGATGCGACCGGCGATGAGGTCCTCGTAGATCTCCTCGCCGAGGCGCATGATCTCGGCGGTCTCCCGCCCGGCGACAAAAGACAGGGCTTGCTCGCGTCCGCTGGCCACCGACGCCACGTTCTCCTTGCCGCTCACCCGGAACCGCACCTGATGCCAGGCAAAACCGGCGAGGTCGCCGACGGTGAAATACTTGCGCGCGGCGAGTCCACGGGCGAAGTGCAGAATGCTGGCGCCCATCACCATGGTGTTGTCCACGTCGAAGAAGGCTGCGGCGGTCAGATCGCGGGTGACCGACGGCGCGGGCTGATTCTCGGTGCTCGACGCGCCATCGGACTCTGCGGAGCGCAAGACCCCGGCCAGCCCGGCGATCGCACTGGCCTCACCAGCAACCGCAGCCCGGAGCTGGGAGGGCGTGGGCACCGCGCGACCGAACCGTTTGCGTTGTTGAGGCATGGGCACCTCCGGATCGGCGTGTTCGGCCGCGGCATACGTGGCGGTCGCGTTCAAGGCAACCCTAGCCGTGAGCCAAACCGAACCGGCCTAGTGCGCGATGGAGACCCGACGCTGGGCGGCGCTGTAGGTGGACGAGCTGTGCGTGGCCGAGCCGGACCGCTCGGTGCTCAACCGCACACCGGCGAGCACGCGAAGACGCATCCTGGCGCGAGCGCCGCGGGAGGGGTTCAGGGTCGGACCGGCCGCAGCCAGCGCGGCAACTACACGCGGTTCGGGATCGGCGGGATCGAGCCACACCGGCCAATCCTCCGTGCTTCCGCGTCCAGGCATCACGCCCGACCTCGCTCCCTGTTGCGCGTCGACAACCGCTCTCCGCGCTTGGTGGCCGCCGTCTCCGATCGACCTGTGTAACCGGAGAGTGGGGGCTGCGAGCACGGTTCATAGGGAAAAACGATCACAGCGCGGCGCGGATACGGCCTGAGGGCTGGTCTCTTACGGGACGCTCGTCACGCTTGCTGCGTCAGCGCAGTGTGGCAGGCATCGTCGTCGCCAGGCGACGGACTGCGCGATGCTGGAGCGCTTTGACGGCGCCCTCGTTGCGCCCCATCACTGCAGCGGTCTCGGCGACCGAGAGTCCCTGCAGGAACCGCAGCACAATGCAGTCTCGCTGGTCGTCGCCGAGTTGCCGCACGCAGTCGATCAGCTCGGCCACCACGCTGGCGGTGACGACCTCACTCTCGGGGTCGTCCGCGCTGTCGGAGTCGAGAATCTCCGCGGTGCTGAACTCCAAGCGATGCCTGCTGGACTTGACGTGGTCCAGGACGAGGTTGCGCGCGATGGTGACGAACCAAGCGCCAACGTCCTTGCCCTGGTAAGTGATCGAGGTGATCCTGCGTAGCGCGCGGAGGAACGTCTCACTGGTGAGATCCTCCGCGAGCGAGCGATCATTCACCCGAAACAGTACGTAACGGAACACCATGTCCACATATCGGTCGTACAGCAGCCCGAAGGCATCGGCGTCGCCACCCTGTGCCGCCGCGACCACTTCCCAGGTGGCGAGCACCGCACGCTCATCCTCCGGCGTACGGGCCGGCAGCACCCGTGAGACGGCGAGTGCTGGAGACAGGGTCGTCTGCGCTGGAGGCACTGCTCACACCCACTTCCTGCCATGCCCGGGTCAACGTTGCCAACATTCGATGTCGACGTGGTGAGGATCATAGCGGTGGTGTCCGCAAGCTCACACCCCCGCCGGGTCGCGGTGCCAGAGGGTGGTCTTCGAGTGTACGACTAACCTGAGCCCGTGCCGGCAGGGATGCAGTCGTCGTCAGACTTGAGCCCAGGTCGCTGCCCGGTACGCGTGGAGCTGCTGACCCGGGCCGGATGCTCGGCCTGCGTGACGGCGGCGGACGTGCTCGCCACCGTGTGCGCCGAGTTCGGTGTGGCCTGGAGCACGGTGGACGTCGACCGCGCCGCGGCACAGCATCCCGAGTTGCGGGCCGAGTACGGCGATCGCCTGCCGGTGGTGCTGCTGGACGGGCGCGAGCACAGCTACCTCGACGTGGACGAAGTGCGTCTACGTGCGGATCTGAGCGCCGCGACAGCCCCGCCGGACCGCGACACCACCTGAACCGCACGTCGCGCAGCGCGCGAACCATTGGCATGACAGACCGTGTGCGTCCACGACCCTCGATCCTTGCCGCAGCGCTGATCGGAGTGCTCGCCGTTGCCGCCGCACTCACGGTGTCCCATTTCGTGGCTGGGCTCATCGAGCCGGCGTCCTCGCCGTTCTTCGCCGTGGGCAACACCGCGATCGACCACACCCCAGAGTTCGCCAAAGAGTTCGCCATCAAGCACTTCGGCAGCAACGACAAGAACGTGCTGCTGCTGGGCATGGCGGTGGTGATGTTGGTGGTCGGCCTCATCACCGGACTGCTGGCGCGCATCAAGGCACTGTTCGGAATCATCGTGGTGGTGGTGTTGGGCGTTGTCGGCCTGCTCGCGGTGCAGGGCCGTCCGGACACGAGCGCCGTCGGCGCGATTTCCGCCGTCGTCGCCGCGGTGGTCGGTGTCACGGTGCTCCTACTGCTCCTGCGAGCGGCACCCAAGCGCGCTCCGCACTCTCGGCGCCGCAACCCCGAGAGCGCGGAGCCCCAAGGTGACGAGGCCGAGGGCATGTCACGCCGTGGTTTCCTCGGCACCTCCGCTGCCGTGGCCGTGGGGGCGGGTATCGCCGGGTACGGCGGCCAGTTGGTCCTCGCTTCGGCAGATCCCTCGAAGGTCGGCACCATTGCCGCCGCCAAGCCCCTTGCGCCGTTGCCCAGCGGGATCGACTTCGTGGCCGACGGCGGCCTCCCATTCACCACGCCTAACGACGTCTTCTACCGGGTCGACACCTCGCTGCAGCCACCGCAGATCAACGTCAACGACTGGCAACTGAAGATCCACGGCATGGTGAACAAGGAGATGACGCTGTCCTTCCAGGACCTCATCAAGCGCCCGTTGATCGAGGAGCGCATCACCATGACCTGCGTCTCCAACGAGGTCGGTGGCGACCTGGTCAGCTCGGCGGACTGGGTCGGGGTTTCCCTGCGCGACCTGCTGATGGAAGCCGGTGTCCAACCGGGCGCGGACCAGATACTTTCCACCGCCAGCGGGGGCTACTCCGCCGGAACGCCGCTAAACGTGGTGCTGGAACCCGATCGGGGTGCGTTGCTCGCGGTGAACATGAACGGCGAGCCACTACCGGTGATCCATGGGTTCCCGGTGCGGATGATCGTGCCCGGGATCTACGGTTTCGCCTCGGCCACCAAGTGGATCACCGACATCGAGCTGACCACGTTCGCCGCCAAGCAGGCCTACTGGATACCGCGGGGGTATGCGGCCAAGGCGCCCATCAAGACGCAGTCGAAGATCACCGTTCCCGGTGGCTTCCAGCAGGTCAAGGCGGGCCGGGTAACGGCCACCGGCACGGCGTGGATGCAAGGCGTGGGCATCAAGTCGGTGGAGGTCATGCTGGACAGCGGTCCGTGGCAGCAGGCGCGGCTGGCCACGGAGGTGAACAAGGACACCTGGCGGATGTGGCGCATCGACCTCGAGAACGTGCCCGCTGGCAGCCACACCCTCGCCTGCCGGGCCACCGATGCCAACGGCACCCTGCAGACCCAGGAGCGGGCAAGTACGTTACCGGACGGCGCAGCGGGGTGGCACAGCGTGCTGTTCACCGCGTCCTGACCCGCGTCGTCACGAAAAGCAACCCACCTTCCGTCCCCAGTGGACGGGAGGTGGGCTGCACTGTGGACGGAGGTAGAACCAAATATCTTTCAGGACAGGGGGTTTGGCTCAGGATCGGCCGTTGCACAACTGTGATCTTGCTCGACTGAACCGATCAAGGCCCGGGCCGCGAAGAACCTCTCGACGGCCCGGACCGACCGGGTTCGCACGATCAGGAGGAACTGACGTGAGAAAGACTCAGCGGCTTGCAGCCGTCGGTGCGCTCGCCGCACTCACCCTGTCCATCGCAGCCTGCAGCAGTGGACAGTCATCCAGCAGCAGCCCCACCACCACGGGCGGAGCGGCCACCACCAGCGCGTCGAGCCCAAGCTCCTCGAGCGCTTCGGGCTCGTCCAGCTCCGCAAGCTCCCCGAGTGCCGCCGGGGGCAGCGGCGTCACCACCGTCAAGGACATCTTCGGACCGTCCTGCAGCGCTGTGCCGAAGACGGGCGCCGGATCCCCCGACGCCATGGTGTCCCAGCCGGTAGGGACGGCAGCGTCTACCAACCCGCTGTTCATGACTCTGACCGCCGGAGTCAAGGCGGCCGGGTTGGTTGACACCCTGAACAAGCCCGACGCTGCCTACACCGTGTTCGGCCCGATCGACTCGGCCTTCGCGGCGCTTCCGCCGGGCACGCTGGACACGCTGCTCAAGGACCCCAAGGGAAACCTGACCAAAATCCTCACCTACCACGTGATCCCGATGCGTTACGACGCCGCGGGTCTCGTCAAGGCCGGAACGGTCAAGAGTGTCGAGGGTGAGCCCGTCACGATCACCGGCACCGCGGCCGCGCCGATGATCAACGGCAACCCGGTTGCGTGCGGCAACATCCCCACCGCCAACGCCACCGTGTTCGCCATCGGCAAGGTGCTCACCGTGCCCTCCATGGCAGGCAAGTGAGCTAGTTCCACCGATCTCCAGCGGCGCCCCGGCTTCGGCCGGGGCGCCGTTGTGTCGTCCTGGCTCGGGCGGCGCACCGTGACCTGGACCACCCCGACAAACCGATACGCCGCAGGTCACACCCGGTGCGAGCGCATCAGCGTCACTTTGTGCATACGTTCACAAGCGGTTACCGTGGACTGCATCAAGGAGCGCACCCAGTGGACCCACCTGCCGATCGGCGGACGTCTGCACCGGCCAGCCAGCATTTCGTCGAGCGATCAGTGCGAGGAGCCCGCATCGTGACCGAGCACAACGCGACGCGCTCCCTGGCGCGCGTCAGCTCGGCCGACGTCGGCAACGGGGGCGTCCGCGCGGTACCCGAGGCCACCGTCGCGCGATTGGCCTTGTATCTACGGGTGCTCGGATCGCTCGTCGAGGCCAAGATGACCACCGTATCCAGCGAAGAACTGGCGGCAGCGGCGGGTGTCGGCTCGGCCAAGCTGCGCAAGGATTTGTCCTTTCTCGGGTCCAACGGCACCAGGGGCGTCGGCTACGACGCACCCCGGCTGGTGGCCCGGATCGAGCAGGCGCTGGGACTGAACCGTCGCCACCGGGTCGCCCTCGTCGGAGTCGGACACCTCGGAAACGCCTTGGCCGGATACGAAGGTTTCGCCGACCGGGGATTCATGGTCACCGCGCTGTTCGACAACGACCACTCGCGAGTGGGGCAGCAGGTAGGGGAGCTGGTGGTACGCCACCTCGATGAGCTGGACCACGTGTGCGTCGAGCTCGACATCTCGATCGGCGTCGTCGCCACGCCCGCCGGTGCGGCCCAACCGGTGTGTGACCGGCTCGTGGCGGCAGGGGTGCGCTGCATTCTCAACTTCGCGCCTGTGGTGTTGCAGGTGCCGGACACCGTCGACGTCCGCAAGGTCGACCTGGCGGCGGAGATGCAGGTGCTCTCCTTCCACGTCGCGCGCCGCGCAGGCGAGGAACGCAGCAGAAAGAATGGACCGGTGATCGTGCCGTGAGTGTCCTCCTCGTCGGGGTGTCGCATCGAAGTGCGCCCGTCAGCGTGCTGGAACGCGTGGCGGTCGCCGACAGCGAGCGGCCGAAGCTGCTCGAAGAGCTGCTGCGCTCCCCGCGAATCTCCGAGGCGATGCTGGTGTCCACCTGCAACCGGGTGGAGATCTACGCGGTTGTCGATGCCTTCCACGGCGCCTTGACCGATGTCGGAGAGGTGCTCGCCCGCCACGCCGACACCGAGGTGAACGAGCTGACCAAGCACCTCTACGTGCGGTACAGCGAATCGGCGATCGAGCATCTGTTCACTGTGGCCAGCGGGCTGGACTCCATGGTGGTCGGCGAACAGCAGATCATCGGCCAGATCCGCGCTGCCTACGCCGCAGCCGATGCGCAGCAGGCCGCCGGCCGCACTGTCCACGAGCTCGCGCAACAGGCGTTGCGGGTCGGCAAGCGGGTGCATACAGAGACCGGAATCGACTCCGCGGGTGCCTCGGTGGTCTCGGTCGCCCTACAGCGGGCCGCGACCGCATTGGGCTCGGCCGACCTCACCGGTCGCAGTGCTGTCGTGCTGGGCGCCGGGGCGATGGGCGGGCTCTCGGTCGCGCTGCTGCAGCGGGCGGGAGTGACGGAGCTCGTGGTGGTCAACCGCACCCCGGAACGCGCAGTGCACCTGGCGAGCACCGCGGTCGCGAGTGGTATGACGGCGCGCGGGATCGGCGCGGACGAGCTGCCCGCGGTGCTGGCTGCGACCGATGTGCTGGTGACCTGCACGGGTGCAGTCGGCGCCGTGGTCACCTTGGCGCAGGCGCATCTCGCCCTTGCCGCCCGCCCGGCGGGCAGCGGGCCGTTGGTGATCTGCGACCTCGGCATGCCGCGGGACGTCGAGCCCGCAGTGGCCGAGCTGCCGGGTGTGGTGCTCGTCGGCCTGGAGTCGCTGCAACGCGCCCCCGAGGCGGCCGCTGCCACCCGCGACACCGAGGCCGCGCGCTCAATCGTGGCCGCCGAGCTCGCGACCTACCTGGCGAGCCAGCGGTCTGCCGAAGTCACCCCGACCGTCACCGCATTGCGCAAGCGGGCGGCCGAGGTCGTGGAGGCCGAGCTGCTCCGATTGGAGACCAGGTTGCCGCTGATGGCGCGCACCGATCGGGATGAGGTCGCGCGAACGGTCCGGCGCGTCGTCGACAAGCTCTTGCACGCGCCGACGGTGCGGGTGAAGCAGCTGGCCTCATCGCCGGGCGGCGACACCTACGCCGAGGCGCTGCGCGAGTTGTTCGAGCTGGGTCCGGGAGCGGTGGAGGCCGTTGCGGCGCCCAGCGCGCTGGCCGATGACGTCGCGAACACCGGTGCGGACGGTGCCTCATGAGCGCGGCCGTACTTCGCATTGGGACACGGGGCTCGCACCTGGCCCTCACCCAGGCCGGCACCATCAGGGACGCGTTGGTGGCCGCGGGCGCGCAGGCAGAACTGGTGGTGGTGCGCACCGCGGGGGATGCTTCTGCCGCGCCCGTGGAGCAGATCGGCGTCGGAGTGTTCACCGCCGCGTTGCGCGAGGCACTGGTAGCGGACGAGGTCGACGTAGCGGTACACAGTTACAAGGATCTGCCGACCGCCCCGGACCCACGGGTGAACCTCGCGGCGGTGCCGCTGCGGGAGGACTCGCGGGACGCATTGGTGGCGCGGGACGGCCTCGTGCTCGGTGAGCTGCCCGCCGGTGCTCGGGTTGGTACCTCCGCACCCCGGCGGGCCGCGCAGCTGCGGGCGTTGGGCCTCGGATTCGACGTCGTTCCCTTGCGCGGCAACATCGATTCGCGGTTGGCCAAGGTGGCCGACGGCCAGCTCGACGCGGTGGTGCTGGCGCGCGCAGGCCTGTCCAGGGTGGGCCGGCTGGCGGAGATCACGGAGTCGTTCGACCCGGTCCAGATGCTGCCTGCGCCGGCGCAGGGCGCCCTCGCCCTGGAGTGCCGAGCCAGGGACGAGGACATTGCCCGGTTGTTGTCAACTTTGGAAGATTCGTCATCTCGTGCGACCGTTGAGGCAGAGCGGGCGTTGCTCGCCGCGCTCGAAGCTGGTTGCACCGCCCCGGTCGGAGCGGTCGCCGAGGTCGTCGAGTCGCTCACTGACGACGGCCGCGTCATCGAAGAGATCTCCTTGCGGGCATGTGCTGCCGCACTGGACGGCTCGGAGGTGCTGCGGGCGTCCGGAGTGGGCGCCGTGCAGGATCCACAGGCACTGGGTAGGGCCGTCGCTGCGGAACTGCTGGAGCTCGGTGCCCATGAGCTGGTCGAAGCTGTTTTGGTAGAGCCACAACCGTCACTGGAGAGTCACCCATGAGCCGAGCCCGTAAGATCACCCCTGGTCGGATCCTGTTCATCGGATCCGGACCCGGCGACCCGGCGCTGCTCACCGTACGGGCGCAGGCCGCGCTCGCCACGACCGCACTGGCCTTCGTTGACCACGACGTGGTCGCCGGTGTCGTCGACCTGGTCGGCTCCGCGCTTGACGAGGCCGCCCCCGACGTCCGTCCTGCGGTCGGCGAGCCGGCGGAGGTCGCCAAGGCGTTGGTGGCCGAGGCCAAGGCCGGCCACGACGTCATCCGCCTGGTCGCAGGCGACCCGTTGTCCACCGACTCCGTCGTCGCCGAGTCGCTGGCCGTCGCCCGTACCGCAGTGCAGTTCGAGTTCGTGCCCGGACTCACCGGTGCGACAGCGGTTCCCACCTACGCCGGCATCGCCATCGGTTCCGGGCACACCGAGGCGGACGTGCGGGGCGACGTCAACTGGGCGGCGGTCGCTGCCGCGCCCGGGCCTCTTGTGCTGCACGCCACCGCCGGTCACCTGGCGGAGACGGCGAGTGCTCTCGTCGAGCACGGACTCGCTTCGCAGACCCCGGTGTCGATCACCAACAACGGCACCACCTGCAACCAGCGCACCCTGGACGCGACGCTGGCGACCCTCAACGAGATGGGCGCGGCGCTCACCGGGCCCTTGGTGCTCACCATCGGTAAGCAGGTCTCCCAGCGCCATCGGTTGTCCTGGTGGGAGACCCGGTCGCTGTACAGCTGGAAGGTGCTGGTGCCGCGCACCAAGGACCAGGCCGGTGAGATGAGCGACCGGCTGCGCAGCCACGGCGCCGTACCGGTGGAGGTGCCGACCATCGCCGTGGAGCCACCCCGTAGCCCGGCGCAGATGGAACGCGCCGTGAAGGGACTGGTCGACGGGCGTTATCAGTGGGTGGTGTTCACCTCCACCAATGCGGTGCGCGCCGTGTGGGAGAAGTTCGCCGACTTCGGCCTGGACGCGCGGGCGTTTTCCGGGGTGAAGATCGCCTGCGTCGGAGAGGCCACCGCGGACAAGGTGCGCAGCTTCGGCATCCACCCGGAACTGCTGCCCTCGGGTGAGCAGTCCAGCGAAGGCTTGTTGGCCGACTTCCCGCCCTACGACGACGTGTTCGACCCGGTGGACCGAGTGCTGCTGCCTCGGGCGGACATCGCCACCGAGACGTTGGCCGAGGGGCTGCGGGAGCGCGGGTGGGAGATCGACGACGTCACCGCCTACCGCACCGTGCGGGCGGCGCCCCCCGCGGCGCAGACCCGCGAGATGATCAAGACCGGTGGCTTCGACGCGGTCTGCTTCACCTCGTCGTCCACGGTGCGCAATCTCGTCGGTATCGCAGGCAAGCCGCACGCGCGGACGATCGTGGCCTGCATCGGTCCGAAGACCGCCGAGACGGCACTGGAGTTCGGGCTGCGGGTGGACGTACAGCCCGAGACCGCCGACGTCCCGTCGCTGGTGGAGGCATTGGCCGAGCACGCCACCAGGCTTCGCGCCGAAGGTGCCCTGCCGCCGCCGCGCAAAAAGGTCCGCAGTAGGCGCTGACGCGCTTGTGCGTGATAAAGGCCCACTGCCGCTACATTTTCACGCACAAGCTCCGACGAAGGAGGAGCCACTATCTTTCCGACCGACCGGCCGCGCCGCCTGCGCAGCACCCCAGCGCTACGGCGACTGGTGGCGGAGACCGCACTAGCCCCGCGGAACCTGGTGTTGCCGATGTTCGTCGCCGAGGGACTCACCCAGCCGCGCCCGATCGACTCGATGCCCGGCGTGGTCCAGCACACATTGGACTCCCTCCGTGCGGGCGCGGTCGAAGCGGTGGCCGCCGGTGTGGGCGGTTTGATGCTGTTCGGGGTACCCGAGCATCGCGACGCCACCGGCTCCGGAGCCACCGCCGAGGGCGGCATTCTCAACGTCGCACTTCGTACCCTGCGCGCGGAGCTGGGCGAGGACACCGTGTTGATGGCGGACACCTGTCTTGACGAGTTCACCGACCACGGCCACTGTGGGGTATTGGCGGCCGACGGCAGTGTGGACAACGACGCGACGTTGCAGCGCTACGTGGAGCTGGCGGTAGTACAGGCGGAAAGCGGTGCACAGCTGGTGGGGCCGAGCGGCATGATGGACGGCCAGGTCGCCGCGATCCGGGCCGGCCTCGACCTCGCCGGGCATTTCGACACCGCGATCCTCGCTTACTCCGCCAAGTACGCCTCGGCGTTCTACGGTCCGTTCCGCGAGGCGGTCGGCTCCACCCTGCGCGGCGACCGGCGGACCTATCAGCAGGACCCCGCCAACCGCCGGGAAGCCGTACGCGAGGTGGACCTCGACGTCGCCGAGGGCGCGGACCTGGTCATGGTGAAGCCGGCGATGGCCTACCTGGACATACTGCGGGAGACCGCCGACCGCTCTCCGGTGCCCGTCGCGGCCTATCAGGTGTCCGGGGAGTACGCGATGATCTCCGCGGCGGCGGCCAAGGGCTGGATCGACCGCGACCGGACCATTGTGGAGACGCTGACCAGCATCAGGCGCGCCGGCGCGGATATCGTGCTCACCTATTGGGCCGCCGAAGTCGCCGGATGGGTGCGGTGAGCGCACCGCACGGTGGCCCTGCTCCGCATTACCCGCTCGGACCTCTGCCGCCACGACTGCCGCATTTGCAGCGCCCGCACGAGGTGCAGGTCGCGGTGTACCTGTGGATCGCGAGTTTGGTTCTTGGTCTGGTCAGTTCTGTGGTGACCTTCCCCGCGACGAAGCAGCAGTTCAGCGATGAGCTCCACAAGCAGTGGGCAAGCACCCCGGACCTGGCGACGGCGGATACGGGAACTCTCGCCACTGTCGTCATCGCCGTCATCATCGTGCTGGGTCTCGCGATCCGCGGGTTCTTCATCGTGAAACTGGCGGGGGGACGGCGATGGGCCCGGATTGTGCTCACGGTGATCGGGGTGCTGTCGGTCGTCGGCGCTGTGCTCGGGGTGCGTTCTGCCGGTCCGGTGGACGCCGCACTCAGCGTGGTCGACGCACTGTTGATCGCGGCGGCGGTGGTGTACATGTACAGCGAAGGCGCCAAGGCGTACTTCGCGCCGCGTCCAGGCAAATGATGAGCGAGCCCGAGGTGCTCTTTGCCGAGCCAGGCGGACGCTGGCGGAGTGTGGTGTGGGGACCGCTGCTCTGCCTGCTGGGTGTGGTGCTCGAGCTGTCGCTGCGGATACCCGTGCACTGGCTCACCTGGGTGGTGGCGGCGCTGTTGCTGGCGGGGATCACCGCGCTGCAGGTGCTCGGCGCGCGCAGGTATGGGGTTGTCTGGCTTACCGCGCTCACGCTGCGCCAAGGAACCGAGGAGCTGCCGGTGGCCGATATCGTAGAGATGTTCGACGAGCCCGGCGAACGGGCGTGGGACGACGACACGTTCGACTGGGAGGCCGCGCCCGCGCTGGGTGAGTCCGTCAGCGTGCCACGGCGGCACACCGGCATCGGCCTCGAGCTCAGCGACGGACGACTGGCCCAGGCATGGGCGCGCGACGATGCCGCCCTCCGCGCGGCGCTGGAGCAGGTGCTGCACAAGTGAGCGAGCGAAGCGACGTGGGGATGCGCCCGTGAGCCGCCGCGTGGCGGTGAACGCAGCCGAGATCGTGGTAGCAGTGCTCCTGGTACCGGCCGCGTTCTGGTGCTGGCACCGCGGCCTGCAAACCGCCGACTTCCCGCCCTATACCAAAGGCGTTGCGGTGCAGTCGATCACGTACTACTCCGGGCCGTGGGTGAGCGCGGCGGTCGGCTGTGTGGTGCTGGCCGCCTTGCTGTCGCTCGACACCGTGCGCCGCCGCCGTCGATGCTCGCCCGCAATGAAGAACGATGGCCGAACGACGGGCTGTTGACGCTGATTAGCCGCTCGCATATCGGTGTGCACAATAGCTTTTCGCGGATTTGGCAGGCTGGACGTTCTTAGCCCTTGGCCAAGGACGACGGCCACCAGATCTTCTTCCCGATGTCGTAGGCGAGCGCCGGTACCAGGATGCTGCGCACGATCACGGTGTCCAGCAGGACGCCGAAGGCCACCGCGAATCCGAGCTCGGCCAGGAACACCAGCGGCAGCACGCCGAGCACAGCGAAGGTCGCGGCGAGCACCACCCCGGCTGAGGTGATGACGCCGCCGGTCACCGCCAAGCCGCGCAGGACACCCGTCTGGGTACCGTGACCCAGCGCCTCCTCGCGGACGCGCGTCATCAGGAAGATGTTGTAGTCGATGCCCAGTGCGACCAGGAAGACGAAGGCGAACAACGGGAATGACTGGTCTGCGCCCGCGAAGTGGAAGACGTGGGTGAACGTGAACCCGGCGACGCCCAGGGTGGCCGCGAAAGACAGCACGACGGTGGCAATTAGCAACAGCGGCGCCAGCAGCGCCCGCAGCAGCAGCGCCAATACCAGGAAGATCACCAGCAGCACCACCGGAATAATCAGGTTACGGTCGTGCACCGATGCGGTGTGCACGTCCAGCGTCGCTGCCGAGCTCCCCCCGACTTGGGCGTTCGCCCCAGGAATCGCGTGCACAGCCGTGCGTAGGTTTTCCACGGTGGTCAGCGCCTGCGGGGAGTCGTAGGAGTCGGCGAGGACTGCATTGACGACGAGGCGTCCGTTGATCGGTGCCACCTGCAGAGCCGCCGGAACGCACCCCTGCACCGGGCCCGCGCCGCCGCCCTTCTTGGCCAGCTCGGTGAGCTTGGCGTAATCGGCTTGCACGCAGACCGATCCCGGCTTGTCGGCGACGCCGGGTACTGCCCCTGCGGCGGCGATCACCTGTCCGACGGCGTCGGCGTTGGTGGTGATGACCGCTGGCGCACCGGTGCCTTTGTCGAACTTGGCGTCGTAGAGCTGCTGGCCGACCACGGCGTCGGGGGTGCCGGTGAACCCCTGGGCGGTGGTGAGCCCGTCGGTTTTCAGGGTGCTGATACCGCTGAGGCACAACAACAACAACACGGCCGCACCGATCCAGGCCGGCCGGTGCTTACGTCCGATGAAGGCGGCGATGCGACCCCACAACCCGTGGGTGGCCAGGTCGGCCTCGTGATCGACCCGCGGCTTGCGGGGCCAGAACACCCACCGTCCGGCGGCGGCCAGTGCCACCGGAAGGAAGGTCATCATGACCAGCAGGGTGCTGGCGATCCCGATAGCCGCCACCGGACCCAGGCTCTGGTTGGAGCGGAGTTGGGAGAAACTGAGGCAGAGCAGTCCAACGATGACGGTCAGCGCCGAGGCGAAAATCGCGGGGGCGGACTCCTTCCACGCCTTGATCATCGCGTCGAAGCGGTTCGGGTACTCGTGCAGCTCCTCCCGATATCGGGAGATCAGCAGCAGGGCGTAGTCGGTCCCCGCGCCCAGGACCAGCACCGACAGAATGCCCTGGCTCTGCCCGGTGAGGGTGAGGACGTTGTTCTTGGCCAAGAAGTAGATGACCATGGAGGACACACCGAGAGCCAACACGGCGGAGAATAGCGGGAAGAACCACAGCACGGGGGAGCGGTAGACCACCAGCAGAATTAGGATGACCACACCGAACGCCGCGAGCAGCAGGGCGCCGTCCAAGCCGCCGAACGCGTCGATGAAGGCCACCAACAGCCCACCGGGCCCCGCCGGGTGCACCGCGAGCCCATCGGGAAGGCCTTGTTTTGCAGCCGCGAGCACATCCTTCTCGGTGGTGGCGAGCTTGTCACCCTGCACCGAGGCACCGTTGTCCTTGGCCACCAGGGGCACGAAGATCGACGCGGTTGTGTTGTCCGCAGAGAACTGCGGTGTGGTCACGGCGGAGGCGTCGACGCCGGGCACGGCCTTCACCGCACCCAGTGCGGTACCGACGTGCGCGCGGTCAGCGGTATCGAGCCCGCCGTCGCGGTGGAACAGCACGAACCCGGGAATGGTCTCCACGGTCAGGAAGGCCGCCGACTCGTCGCTCACCTTGGTTGACTCCGCCGAACCCGGCAGGTAGGAAGCGTTGTCGTTCTTCTGTACCTCGCCGAGCTTGCCCTGGTAGCTGCCCCCCAGGCCGCCGGCCAGAAACGCCATGACGGCTACGGCGATGATGGCGAAGAACGGCACCCCGCGTGGCAGGCGACGGTGCTTGGTCGAGGTGCGCTTCGGGACATTCGGCACCTGGGTCTGCGTCATCGTGAACTCCTCGACCATGCTCAATCGGGCTTCGTCGGTGGTGGTGACGGGCTCGTCGCGGAGAAATCATCGCATGACACAGCGACACTTTCCCGGCTGTGCGCAGCGTCGCTGTGGTTGGTGTCTCAGCCCCCACACGCCGCGCACGCCACAAGGCTGGGACAATGATGGGGTGACTGCCACCGCGCGCACCCAGCTGGGCTCGGCGCCTGCCGCTTCTGAGGCCCTGTTCGCCAGGGCGAGTGCTGTCACGCCAGGGGGCGTGAACTCGCCGGTCCGTGCCTTCCACGGCGTCGGTGGCACTCCCCGGTTCATCGCTTCAGCCACGGGGCCGTGGCTAACGGACGTGGACGGCAAGCGCTACGTCGACCTGATCTGCTCGTGGGGCCCGATGATCCTCGGCCACGCGCACCCCGCGGTGGTGGACGCAGTGCAGCGCGTCGCCACCAGCGGATTGTCGTTCGGGGCACCGACCGAAGGTGAGGTCGAGCTGGCCGAAGAGCTGGTGCGCCGGGTGGAGTCCGTCCAGCAGGTGCGTCTGGTGAACTCCGGCACCGAGGCAACCATGAGCGCAGTGCGCCTGGCCAGGGGGTTCACCGGTCGCAGCGTCATCGTGAAGTTCTCCGGTTGTTATCACGGGCACGTCGATGCGTTGCTGGCCGATGCCGGGTCCGGGGTGGCCACACTCGGACTGCCCACCTCGCCGGGGGTCACCGGAGCGCAGGCCGCGGACACCCTGGTGCTGCCCTACAACGACCTGGCAGCGGTGCAACAGGCATTTGCCGAGCGCGGCAACGCCATAGCCTGCGTGATCACCGAGGCGGCCGCGGGCAACATGGGCACCGTCGCGCCGCTGCCTGAGTTCAACGCCGGCCTCAAGCAGCTGTGCACCGAACACGGCGCGTTGCTCATCATGGACGAGGTGATGACCGGCTTCCGCACGTCCGCCGCCGGTTGGTACGGCGTGGACGGGGTGGCCGGCGACCTGACGACCTTCGGCAAGGTGATGTCCGGCGGGCTGCCTGCCGCGGCGTTCGGCGGACGTGCCGACGTGATGGCGCATCTCGCACCCGATGGGCCCGTGTACCAAGCGGGCACGCTGTCCGGAAACCCGGTGGCCGTGGCTGCGGGCCTGGCCACCCTCCGTAACGCGGATGCCGCGGTGTACTCCGCGCTGCAAGCCAATGCGCAGCGCCTCGGGACGATGATCAGCGCCGCGCTCACCGCGCAGGGTGTGGCGCACCAGGTGCAGCACGCGAGCAGCATGTTCAGCGTGTTCTTCGCCGAGGCCCCGGTGCACGACTACGTCGCCGCCCAAGCCGCACAGACGTGGCGGTTCGCGCCGTTCTTCCACGCGCTGCTGGAGCGCGGCGTGTATGCACCCCCCAGCGCCTACGAAACCTGGTTCGTCTCAGCCGCGCTGGACGACGATGCCTTCACGGTGATCGCCGATGCGTTACCGGCTGCGGCGCGTGCCGCGGCCGCCGCCACCCAGGAAGCAGCCCAGTGAGCGACCCCAAGACGATAGTGCACCTGGTCCGGCACGGGGAGGTGCATAACCCGACGGGCGTCCTCTACGGCCGGCTGCCCGGCTTTCGCCTGTCCGACGTGGGGCAGGCGCAGGCCAAGACCGTGGCCGCGGCGCTGGACGAGCACGACATCACGCACGTCGTGGCCTCGCCCTTGCAGCGCGCGCAGGAGACCGCAGCGCCCGTCGCGGCCGCGCACGAGCTTGATGTCGCCATCGACGACTGCCTCATCGAGGCCGGAAATCAGTTCGAAGGTCTGCGCGTCGCCGTCGGTGACGGTGCCCTGAGCCGCCCGCGGCACTGGAGCAAGTTGCGCGACCCGTTCACCCCGTCCTGGGGCGAGCCGTACCTGGAGATCGCCCACCGGATGCTCGCGGCGGCACACCGCGCTAGGGAGGCCGCCGAGGGTCATGAGGCGGTGTGTGTCAGCCATCAGCTGCCGGTGTGGACGCTGCGCCGCTTCGTGCAGGGAGAGCGGCTCTGGCACGATCCCCGGCGCCGTCAGTGCGGGCTGGCCTCGTTGACCTCCCTGGTGTTCGAGGGCACCGAGATCGTCGACGTCATCTATTCCGAGCCCGCCGGGGCCTCAGACCCCAGGGTGGCCGGGGCGTGAGCAAGCTCTGGGCGGTGGTGCTGGCAGGCTTGCTCCTGCTGGTGGCGGGCTGCTCAACCGGGTCGGACGCCGTCGCGCAGGGGGGCACTTTCGACTTCGTCTCCCCCGGCGGGAAGACGGTGCTGCTCTATGACCCCGCGGCGACGCGGGGCACCATCGGCGAGCTGAACGGGCCGGATCTGTTGACCGGCGTGAACCGCTCGGTGCAGCAGTCCGGCGGCGACGTGGTCGTGCTCAACCTATGGGGACAGTGGTGCGGTCCGTGCCGGGCCGAGGCCGCAGGCCTGCAGCAGGTGTACGCCGCAACCAAGGACAGTGGAGTCGCTTTCCTCGGCATCAACGTCAAGGACCCGCAGCAGGACAAGGCGCAGGACTTTGTGCGGGACAACAAGATCGCCTATCCCTCCATCTACGACCCGTCGCTGCGCAGCCTGATCGCACTCGGCAGCAAGTACCCGACGAGCGTGATCCCCTCCACCATTGTGCTCGACCGGAAACACCGGGTGGCCGCAGTGTTCCTGCAGGCGCTGACGCCGGGTGACCTGCAGCCCGTCGTGACCCGGCTGGCCGCCGAGCAGCGATGATCTTCTTGGCCGAGGGGCTCGGTACCAGTTTCCAGAACGCGGCGGCCACCGGACCGCTACTGCTGGCGCTGCTCGCGTGCCTCGCCGCGGGCGTGGTGTCCTTCGCCTCCCCGTGCGTCGTGCCGTTGGTTCCCGGTTACCTGTCCTACCTCGCCGGGGTGGTCGGTGCCGAGGCGCCCGCGGTGACCGTGGATCAGGTGCCCGGCCGCCGGCCACGGCGGTGGCGGATAGCCGGCGCCGCCGGGCTGTTCGTGGGCGGCTTCACCGTGGTGTTCTCACTGGCCACGGTGTCGGTGTTCGGTGTGATCTCGGTGCTGCGCCTGAACGCCGATGTGCTGCAACGGGTGGGAGGAGTGGTCACCATCGTGATGGGGTTGGTGTTCGTCGGGTTCGTACCCGTGCTGCAGCGCGACACCCGACCCGCGCCGCGCCGCATCCCCACGTTGGTGGGCGCTCCTTTGCTCGGCGCGGTGTTCGGCCTGGGCTGGACGCCGTGCCTGGGCCCGACCCTGGCCGGTGTGCTGTCGGTGGCCGCTGGCACCGAAGGCGTCACCGCGGCCCGCGGGGTCGTACTCATCGTGGCCTACTGCCTTGGCCTCGGGCTGCCGTTCATTCTGCTGGCCCTGGGTTCCTCGCGTGCCCTGCGCAGCATCGGCTGGCTGCGCCGCAACTCCCGGGTGATTCAGGTGGTCGGCGGCGTTGTGCTGGTCGCCGTCGGGATCGCCCTGGTCAGCGGAACCTGGGCCGAGCTGGTCGGCTGGCTTCGTTCCGGACCGATCGCCGACGTCACGCTTCCGATCTGAATGAGCAGCCATGACCCTGACTGAAGAGCGGACACCACGGACCCCTGCGGTACGACCGCGCAGAGCTGCGCAGATCTGGGCCGTCATCCGCAACAGCTGGCGTGGTCTGGTGAGCATGCGGACCGCACTGGTGTTGTTGTTCCTACTGGCCTTGGGCGCGATTCCCGGGGCACTGCTGCCGCAGCGCAGCCTCAATGCGAGCAAGGTCGCCGACTACATCGGCAGACACAGCGTGCTGGGGCCGATCTTCAACAAGGTCGGCCTGTTCGAGGTGTTCGCGAGCCCATGGTTCGCTGCGATCTACGTCCTGTTGTTCGTTTCGCTCGTCGGATGCATCGTCCCCCGGTTGTTCGACCACCTACGGGCACTGCGCGCGCAACCGGTGGCCACCCCGCGCAACCTGTCTAGGCTGCCGCACCACCACCGCGCCGAGGTGGACGCCGAGGTCGAGGCGGTCGCCGATCTGGTGCAGCAGCGCTTGAGGCGATGGCGCACGGTCCGGCGTCCCGGCCACCGCCCTGGCGAAGTGACGATCTCGGCGGAGCGCGGCTACCTCCGCGAGGCGGGTAACCTGCTGTTCCATCTGTCCTTGGTCGGTCTGCTGCTGGGAATCGCCGCGGGCAAGCTGTTCGGCTACGAGGGGCAGGTCATTGCCATCGCCGACGGCGGCGGCGGCGCCGGCTTCTGCAACACCTCCACCGCGGCGTACGACTCGTTCCGGGCCGGGCTCAGCGAGAACGGTACCGGCCTGGAGCCGTTCTGCGTCCGCGTCAACAGCTTTGACGCGTCCTATCTGCCCACCGGCGAGGCCAACGCCTTCGCCGCGAAGATCGACTACCAGTACGGCGCCGCACTGAAGTCGAACACCTGGCAGCCCTACGATCTGAAGGTCAACGACCCGCTGCGGGTGGGCGGTGAACGGGTCTACCTGTTGGGCCACGGCTACGCGCCGCAGTTCACCGTCACCTATCCCAACGGCCAGACGCGTACCGACGCGGTGCAGTTCCGGCCGGCCGACGCAACGACCCTGCTCAGCGAGGGTGCGCTCCGCTTCGACCCCCCGGCCGGAATGTATGCCAATTCGGACGATCGCCGACGTAACCAGATCGCCATCGAGGGGCTGTTCGCGCCGACCGCCTCACTCAACGGCAGCCTGCTGAGCTCATCGTTCCCCGGGCTGCGTGACCCCGCGGTGGCCGTGGACGTCTACCGGGGCGACGCTGGGTTGGACAGCGGGAAGCCGGCGTCGATCTTCTCCCTCGACCCCCAGCTCGCGCAGTCCGGTCGGCTGGTCAAGCAGCAACGGGTGAATCTCCGCCCCGGCGAGTCGGTCACGCTCAACGATGGCACGAGGGTGCAGTTCGACCGGGTCGAGCAATGGGTGTCGCTGCAGACCTCGCACGATCCGGGACAGACCTACGTGCTGGTGTTCGCCCTCACGATGACGCTCGGTCTGATGGTGTCCCTCCTCGTCAAACGACGTCGCGTTTGGGTGCGGCTGGCAGCGAGCCCCCAGGCCGGTTCAGACGACGCCCGACGTACTGTGGTCGAGATGGGTGGGCTGGCGCGTACCGACCAGGCGGGGTGGGGCGGCGAGTTCACCACGTTGAGCACCGAGTTGTTCAGGCTTGCGAGCACTTCAGTGCCGCAAGCAGGAGTGTCGCGCTCACCCGAGTCCGAGGACGGTAGCAATGCCCATCGATCCTGACCTGTCGCACTACAGCGACCTGGCGTTCGGCTCCGCGATCGCGGTGTACGTGCTGGCGCTGGTCTTCTTGCTCATCGAGTTCGCGAGCCTGCGAGCGGTCAGCACCGTGCACGGTGCGGCGCGGGAGCTGGTGAGTGTAGGCGCCGGCTCGTCCACCGCATCCACCGCGACGCCAGGGCGGGTGGTTGAGGAACCGCGCCGCCCGCTGGGTGAGCGCTTCGGCCGGATGGGTCTGGCCCTCGTGGCGCTGGGGTTGGCGCTGGGCGTCGCGTCGCTGGTGTTGCGCGGGCTCTCGGCGCACCGCGCGCCGTGGGGCAACATGTACGAATTCATCTCGCTGATGTGCGCGATCACGGTACTTGTCTGGCTGGCGATCCTGGGCAGGCAGGCGCAGGGGACGCAGTCGGATCGAGCGCAGGCGGCGCAACTGCAGTCACTGCGGCCGATGTCGGTATTTGTGCTGGTGCCCGTCGTCGTGCTGATGTTCCTGGCCGGCACCGTGCTGTACGCGCGTTCGGCGCCGGTGGTACCTGCCCTGCGTTCCTACTGGCTGATCATCCACGTGTCCGTGATCAGTGCCGCCACCGGCGTCATGCTCGTCTCCGGAGTGGCGAGTCTGCTGTTCTTGGTCCGTCGCAGGCACCCGGTGGACGCTGAGGGCCAGGGGTTCCTCGGGCGCTTCGCGGCGCGGCTACCCAGCGACGCCGGCCTGGACCGGGTGGCTTACCGCACCGCCATCTTCGGCTTCCCGCTGTTCACCGCAGGGGTCATTCTCGGCGCCATCTGGGCCGAGGCAGCGTGGGGTAAGTACTGGGGATGGGACCCCAAGGAGACGACTGCCTTCGTCGCCTGGGTGCTGTATGCGGCGTACCTGCATGCGCGCGCGACCGCGGGCTGGCGCAATACCCGGGCGGCGTGGATCAACGTCGTCGGCATGATCGCGATGCTGTTCAACCTGTTCTTCATCAACGTGGTGGTCTCCGGTCTGCACTCCTACGCCGGACTGAACTGACCGCTGCCCGGTCTGGTCGGTGGTTTTGGCAGCATCGGTAGGGGCAGTCCGATAGCGTTGGCCCGGCTCGGTTGTGCGAGGCAGGTGAGGGGAGAAGTACAGGTGAGTGAGCAGCAGGGCGAGCGACCGCAGGGCCCGGGGTGGCTGGAGCCACCAATGAGCGGCGCGCCATCGGGCCAGATGGCAGCAAGCTCGGTGCCACCGGCTCCGCCGGCGAGCCCCGAGACCAGCCGGCAGTCTCCTGCCTCCGGGTACCAGCCCGGTGGCGCTCACGCAGCCGACTCCCGGCCCACTGCGTGCCAGTCCTCTGCGTCCCAGTCCCTCGCGTCCCCTCCGCCTTACGCGCCCAGCGCACCCCGCCAACAACCGCCGATGCCACCAGCGCCCGCACAGCAGCAGATGCCAACCACGGGGCCGCCGCCGCAACAGGGCTATTCCTACGCCCAACAACCGACGGTGACTCGTCACGCAGCGCGGAGCGCTACCAGCGATCGTGGGCTGTCCGTCGAGGACCTGTCCTCGGCCACCCTGCTGACACGGGCGAAAAAGGCTCCTCGCAGCGGCTGGCGCAAGGCCGTGTACCTGGCGTCCGGGCGCACCGTGAACCTCGGGGAGAGCGAAGCCGACGTCGAGCGCGGGGAATTGATCGGACGGATCAACCAGCCGCTGCACGGCTGTTACAAGATCGCCATGCTGAGCCTGAAGGGTGGCGTCGGCAAGACAACCACCACGGTGACCCTGGGTTCGACCTTCGCCTCACTGCGGGGTGACCGGGTGGTGGCAGTCGATGCCAACCCGGACCGGGGCACCCTGAGCCAGAAGATTCCGCTGGAGACGGCGGCCACGGTGCGCCACCTGCTCCGTGACGCCCACCGGATCACCCGTTACAGCGATGTGCGCGCCTACACTTCACAGGGTCCGAGCCGCCTCGAGGTACTGGCGAGCGACAGCGACCCAGCGGTCTCGGAGGCGTTCAGCGAGGAAGACTACCGCCGCGCGGTGGACCTGCTGGAGCACTTCTACAACATCGTGCTCACCGACTGCGGCACCGGTCTGATGCACTCGGCGATGAAAGGTGTGCTGGACCTCGCCGACTGCCTCGTGCTGGTCAGCTCCGGTTCCATCGACGGCGCGCGCAGCGCCTCGGCCACCCTGGACTGGCTGGACATGCACGGCTACCACGAGTTGGTCAAGCGGTCGGTCGCGGTGATCAACGCGGTGCGTCCGGGCTCGGGCAAGGTGGACATCGACAAGCTGGCCGAGCACTTTGCGGCGCGTTGCCGCGCGGTACACGTGCTGCCCTTCGACCCGCACCTGGAGGAGGGTGCGGAGGTCGAGTTGGAGCGCCTCAGGCTGTCCACTCGTTCGGCGATGCTGGAGCTCGCCGCCACCATCGCCGATGACTTCCCCACCTCCGCGAGCCGTCGCTGACCCCAGCCGCGCGGGCGTTCAGTCGTGCGGCGGTGTAGCGCCGGGGCCGAGCCGACGCAGGAAGTCCGGGTCGTCATCCGGGCCACGGACGCGGGTTCGCGGCCGCGCGGCCCCCTGCGGCCCGAACGCCCGCCAGAACAAGCCGGTCAGAGCCACCAAAGCGATGATCGCGAACAAAAAGAGCACGATGCGAAACCTCCTGGTGGCCAGTGTAGCCCTCCGCGAAGGTGCCTCGGTCAGCTTGCGTGGGTAGTGGGCTCCGTGGTCAGCTCCGCGATCAGCGACTGCACCTCGGACTCCCGGAACCGGCGGTGGCCACCGGGTGTACGGATGGAGCCCAGCCGACCGGCTGAGGCCCAGCGCGTCACGGTCTTCGGGTCCACGCGGAACATGGCCGCGACCTCGCCGGGAGTGAGGAGTCGCTCCGAGCGGGGGGTGGCAACGAGAGGGGTGACGGACATGGGGTGCCTCCAGGATCCAGACGATTCGGACGTGCACCGTCAATAGTGGCAGCGCACCTGCCGGGTACTCGAACGGTTGTGCGCTGGTAAAGGGAAGGTAAGGGGCAAAACGGGCGTCCGCCATGCTCACGGACGCCGCGTAACCTCGACGTCCGTGACCACTCCTGACGCTGACGATCACGACTCCCCGGCAGACGTGCGTCTGGCAAAGCGCTCACTCGTGCGCAACGTATTTTTCTACACCGCCGCGCGGCTGCTGCTCGTCGCCGTATTGGTCGCCGTCATCCTCGGGATCGCGAAGCTTGTCGGGGTGGACATCCCGCTGATCGTGGCGCTGGCGGTGGCCGTGATCATCCAGCTGCCGCTCGCCCATCTGGTGCTCGCCGGGCTGCGCGACAAGCTGACGGCGAACATGGAGGTGGTGGGCGCGCAGCGACGCGAGGACAAGGCGCAGCTGCGTGCCCAGCTGCGCGGGGAGGACCCGTCGACGTGAACCCCCTCGGTGCGATCGTCGACCGTTCTGCCCCGCGCACCTGGGTGGACGATGCCGTGCGGCTGATTGAAGCCGATGCCCAGCGCAGCGCGGATACCCACCTGCTGCGCTATCCGCTGCCGCCCGAGTGGGGCGTGCAGCTCTATCTCAAGGACGAGTCGACCCACCCCACCGGGAGCCTCAAGCATCGCCTTGCGCGTTCGCTGTTTCTCTACGCGCTGTGCAACGGGTGGATCGTGCAAAGCAGCACCGTGATCGAGGCGTCCTCGGGCTCGACCGCGATCAGCGAGGCCTACTTCGCCCAGCTGCTGGGGCTGCAGTTCGTGGCCGTGATGCCGGCGACCACGAGTCCGTCGAAAATTGCCCTGATCGAGGCACAGGGAGGGACGTGCCACCTGGTGGCCGATCCGGGCACGATTTACGCGGAGTCGCGGCGCCTGGCGCAGGAGTGTGGCGGTCACTTCATGGACCAGTTCACCCACGCCGAGCGCGCCACCGACTGGCGAGGCAACAACAACATCGCCGAGTCCATGTTCACCCAGTTGGCGCTAGAGGCGCATCCGGTGCCGGCGTGGGTGGTGGTCGGCGCGGGGACGGGAGGCACCAGCGCGACGATCGGTCGTTACGTGCGTTACCGACGACTGGCCACGCGCTTGTGTGTGGTGGATCCTGAGGGGTCGGTGTTCTTCGACGCCTGGCGCACCAGCGATCCGCAATTGGCCGGAAGCGGGGGCTCGCGCATCGAGGGCATCGGCAGGCCACGGGTGGAGCCATCCTTCGTGGGGCAGGTGATCGACCGGATGGAACGCGTGCCCGACGCATGTTCGATCGCCACCGCTCGCCACGTCAGTGAGGTACTCGGCCGTCGGGTCGGGGGCTCCACCGGGACGAATCTGTGGGGGGCCTTCGGGCTCATCGCGGGCATGCTGGAGCGCGGCGAATGCGGCAGCGTCGTCACCCTGCTCTGCGACGGTGGTGAGCGCTACGGCGGCACGTACTTCAACGACGACTGGGTGCAGCGGCAAGGCATGGACCTCGCGCCGGCGACCGCGCAACTGGCAGCGTTTGCCCGCAGTGGTGTCTGGACGAGCTGACGGGCGATCGCCGCAGCGTGGGGCCGCTCAGCCCAAGCCGATGGCCAGTGCGGTGAGCACCGACCACGCCAACATCGTCAGACCGGTGTCGCGCAGGGCCGGGATCAGCTCCAGCCCCCGCGCGCGGTGGCGCACCGGAGCGTTGGCCTTCGCCGCCAGCGGGAAGGCCAACAGCCCGAGCAGCGCCCATGGGGTGCGCATCACGAGCGCGAGGCTGAGCACGAACGGCGCGGCCAGCAGCGCCGCGTGCAATCCTCGGGTGCGCCCGTCGCCCAGCCGGACCGCCAGGGTGCGCTTGCCGGTGTCGGTGTCGGTGTCGATGTCGCGGAGGTTGTTGGCCATCAGCACCGCGCTGGAGAAGCAGCCGACGGCAACGGCGGCGAGAATCCCAGCCCAGTCAACTCGCTCGGACTGCACGAACTGGGTGCCGAGCACCGCGATCAGTCCAAAGTAGACGAAAACTGAAATCTCACCGAAACCCTTGTAGCCATAGGGGTTCTTGCCTCCCGTGTAATACCAGGCGCCGGCGATGCACAGTGCACCAACGAGGATCAGCCACCAGGCGCTGGCCAGTGACAACACCAAGCCGGCGACGCCCGCGATCGCGAAGCAGACCACCGCGGCGGTCTTCACCGTGCTCGGCGCGGCCAACCGGGAACCCACCAGACGCAGTGGCCCGACTCGGTCGTCGTCGGTGCCACGAATACCGTCGGAGTAGTCATTGGCGAAGTTGACGCCGACGATCAAGGAGACCGCGACAACCAGCGCGAGTACCGCTTTCCACCACACCGGGGATTCGAGGGAGGCCGCCGCCCCGGTGCCCGCGATGACGGGGGCGATCGCGTTGGGCAGCGTTCGGGGCCGGGCGCCCTCGATCCATTCAGCAGTGGTGGCCATGGGCTGATTCTTTCAGGTGCCGAAACCTTCTGGCCCCGCTGATCTCAATGTGCGGTGAAGGTGCCGATGCTCGGAGTGAAGGTGCAGGGCTCCGGCGGCAGCGGAGACTGGTATCTCGGACTCGCAGTGCCGGTGGGCAGGACGACGGCGACGATCTGTCCGCTGCCGGTGTTTGCTGGAATGGCAGCGCCCGTGATACAGCCTGGGCAGGCGTAGTAGGGGTAGTCGGTGAGGTCGTTCCTGAACGGGGCGGACGCCACCCCACTTTGTAAGGTGGTCAGGTTCAGCCACGCGACGATGATCTCGCCGGTTGCTTGGTAGGTGCCGCCCTTGATCGCAGGCCACACGAATCTGAAGGTGACGCCGCCCTGGTCATAGGTGGTGGTCCATCACCTGACCGAGTACCAGCACGGTGGGCTGACCAACACCGACCAGATGTGCCTGCTTTGTCCCTTCGACCACGCGCTGGTCACCGAACACGGCTACACCGTCCGCATGGGCACCGGCGGCCGGGTCGAATGGATCGCCCCCCAACACCTCGACCCCGGACAAACACCCCGCATCAACACTCTGCACCACCCACCGGACCTCACCGACCCGGACCCGCCCTGAGCGCCATGCCGCCCCGGCATCGCCGATCCGCGAACTAACGTGGTGGTCATGGATACCGCACAGGAACGGTGGGACGCAGTAGACGACTGGATCGAGAGCCAACTGGTATCGGAGGACAGCACGCTCCGAGGCGCCGTGGCGGCGAGCATTGAAGCTGGCTTGCCGCCAATCCAGGTCTCGCCGGCGCAGGGTCGGATGCTCGAGCTGCTGGTACGCATGACCAACGCGCGGACTGTGCTGGAGGTCGGCACGCTCGGCGGCTACAGCACGATCTGGCTGGCGCGGGGGCTGCCCTCCGACGGCCGCGTCGTGACCCTCGAGCTCGATCCGCGGCACGCGGAGGTCGCCCGCGCCAACGTCGCGGCGGCGGGGCTCGGTGACCTCGTCGAGGTCTGGGTGGGGGCCGCCGCCACGCTCATGGGCGAACTGCAGGAACCGTTCGATCTGGTCTTCATCGATGCGGATAAGGCGAGCACGCCCGGATACTTCGGCCACGCGCTCCGGTTGTCCCACCCCGGGTCGGTCATTGTGGTGGACAATGTGGTCCGGGGCGGAGCAGTCGTGGACGGCCCGGGCGACGACGCCGACCTTGCCGGCATTCGCCGGTTTGCCGAGCTGGTCCGGCAGGAACCGCGGGTGCGGTCCACCGCGATACAGACCGTGGGGCGCAAGGGTTACGACGGGTTCGCCCTGGTCTACGTCGAGCACTGAGCTCAACTCGCCCCGCGCACCAGCACAGCGAGCGCCCGACGGTCCACCTTGCCCGGCCCACGCAATGGGAGTTCGTCCACCACATGTAGCTCCTTGGGGGCGGCGGCACTGCCAAGCGTGGCACCGACATGCCTGCGCAGCTCCGCCAGCTCGGGGACCGCGACGCCGGGGACGATCACCGCCACCACCCGTTGGCCCCACTGCTCGTCCGGAACGCCGATAACCGCGCACTCGCGGACCCCTGGATGGGTGGCAAGCGAAGATTCCACCACCTGGGGCTGCACCGTCAGGCCACCGGTGGTGATCGCGTCGTCCAGCCGCCCGAGCACGGTGAGCACCCCGTCGTCCAACACCCCGGCATCATCGGTGCGGAAGCGCCCCGGCTCCGCGAACGCCGGGTGCTCGGGCTGGTTGCGGTAGCCCGACGCCAGCGTCGCCCCGCCGAGCAGCACCCGTCCGTTCTCGATCCGCACCTGCACTCCGTCGAGGGGGACCCCGTCATAGACGCAGCCGCCGCAAGTCTCGCTCATCCCATAGGTGCGCACTACCCGGATGCCTGCCTGTTGCGCGCGCGCGTGCAGAGCAAAGGGGGTGGCCGCGCCGCCGAGGAGGACGGCATCCAGTGCGGCCAATGCAGCGCACGCCTCGGGGTGCTCCAGCACGCGGATCAGCTGGGTGGGCACCAGCGAGGTGTAACGACGTCCCCTGGGCATCGTCGCTATGGCGTCGACCAGGGCTGCGGGATCGAAACCGGTGAGCACCGTGGGCTCGGTTCCGGCCAGCACGCTGCGCAGCAGCACCTGCATGCCGGCGACGTGGTGGGCGGCCAGGGCCAGCAACCAGGAGCCGGCCCCGCCCAGACGCGCGTGCGTGGCCTCACCGCTTGCCCGCAGGGCAGCGGCGGACAACATCGCCCCCTTGGGGTTTCCGGTGGACCCGGAGGTGGCCATCACCAGCGCCACCTCGTCCTGGATCGGCGCGTCGACAGCCAGTGCCTCGGTCAGCCGGGCAGCTTCCCGGGCGTCGTCGACGGGAGCTGGCAGCCACGCGGGACCGTCGCCGGAGAGCACCTGCGCAAGGGTTGGCAACAGCTCCAGCACGGCCCGGCCGGTGGGTACGGGCAGCGCGCGCAGCAAGCGGCTCAACGGACGTCGGTTCGCAGCGGGTGTCCGGGCGGAATCTCCACGAACACCAGCCGCACCCCGTCCGGATCGCGGACCCACATCTCGTCCAAGCCCCACGGCTCGCGTCGCGGTTCGCGGTCGATCGGCACGCCGTTCAGCGTGAGCTCCGCGGCGGTGTCCGCGAGGTCGCGCACCTGCAGCCACACCACTGCGGTGCCGAGGCCGTCCTCGTGGCCGGACACCTCCAACAGTCCCTGGCCAGCAAAGAACACCGTGCCGCCCGGGAACTCGCGGTAGACCGCGAGGCCGAGCACGTCGCGGTAGAAGCGCACCGACCCCTCGGCGTCGGTGGGTCGGAGAATGATCCGGCTGCTGAGGATCTCCATGACGTCAGAAGTACCAGGGGTAGGGCGACCAGTCAGGCTCGCGCTTCTCCAAGAAGGAGTCGCGGCCCTCCACCGCCTCGTCGCTCATGTACGCCAGCCGCGTCGCCTCTCCGGCGAACAGCTGCTGGCCGACCAGTCCGTCGTCCTGGAGATTGAACGCGTACTTGAGCATCCGCTGGGCGGTGGGTGACTTGCCGTTGATCTCCGCGGCCCACACGATGGCGGTGGCTTCCAGCTCCGCGTGGTCCGCGACGGCGTTCACCGCCCCCATCTGTTGCATCTCCTCGCCGGTGTAGGTGCGGCCGAGGAAGAAGATCTCCCTGGCGTTCTTCTGCCCTACCATCTTCGCGAGGTACGCCGAGCCGTAGCCGCCGTCGAAGCTGCCCACGTCGGCGTCGGTCTGCTTGAACCGGGCGTGCTCGCGGCTGGCCAGGGTGAGGTCGCAGACCACGTGCAGGCTGTGCCCGCCACCGGCCGCCCAGCCGTTGACCACGGCAATCACCACCTTGGGCATGAAGCGGATCAGCCGCTGCACCTCCAGGATGTGCAGCCGGCCGGCCCGCGCCTTATCGACGGTGTCCGCGGTGTCTCCACCTGCGTACTGGTAGCCGCTGCGCCCGCGAATCCGCTGGTCACCACCGGAGCAGAACGCCCAGCCGCCGTCTTTGGGGCTGGGCCCGTTGCCGGTGAGCAGCACACATCCCACGTCGGAGGTCGTCCGCGCGTGATCCAACGCCCGGTAGAGCTCGTCCACGGTGTGCGGGCGGAACGCGTTGCGCACCTCGGGCCGGTCGAAGGCGATGCGCACGGTGCCGTCGGTGACGTGGCGGTGGTAGGTGATGTCGGTGAGCTCGTCGAAGCCATCTACCGCGCGCCACACACTGGGGTCGAAGGTCATGCATGCCAGCCTAATCGGGGAGGATGAGCGGGTGCTCCCATCGATACCCTCCACGGTGCACGTGGTGCAGCTGCCCTTGCGGGTGCGGTTCCGGGGGATCGACGTGCGCGAGGTGCTCCTGCTACGCGGGCCGGCCGGGTGGGGGGAGTTCGCCCCGTTCCCCGAATACGACGACACCGAGGCCGCCTGGTGGTTGGCTGCGGCGCTGGAGTCCGCCTGGTGGGGGCCGCCCGCGCCCTTGCGCGACACAGTCACGGTGAACGCCACGGTCCCCGCGGTCGGTGCCGAGCAGGTGCCGCGGGTGCTGGCCCAGTTTCCCGGCTGCACGACCGCGAAGGTCAAGGTGGCTCAGCAGGGGCAGGCCCTGGCCGACGACCTGGCGCGGGTGGCCGCCGTGCGCGCGCAGATCGCCCGGGTGCGGGTGGACGCCAACGGCGGATGGAGTGTGCACGAGGCGGTCCAGGCCCTCACCGCGCTGCGGGCGCAGGGTGTATTGGAGTACGCCGAGCAACCGTGCGCCGGTGTCGCCGAGCTGGCCGAGGTGCGGACGCGCCTCACCGCGGCGGGGGTGCAGGTGCCCATCGCCGCTGACGAAAGCATCCGCCGCGCGGAGGACCCGCTGCGGGTGGCGCAGGCTGGTGCGGCAGACGTCGCGGTGCTCAAGGTGCCGCCGCTGGGTGGCATGCGCCGGGTCCTCGCGTTGGCGCAGCGATTGCGCACGGAGCACCGCATGCCGGTGGTGATCTCCAGTGCACTGGACTCCGCAGTGGGCATGAGCGCCGGACTGGCTGCGGCAGCGGCACTTCCGGGACTGGAGTACGCGTGCGGGCTGGCCACCGGAGGGCTGCTCGCCGAGGACGTCACCGCTGCTGTTCGCCCGGTCGAGGGCCGTCTGCCGATTGGCGCGGTGGCACCGGACGCGCGGCGGCTGCAGCAATTGGCGGCTCCACCCGATCGGGCGCTGTGGTGGCGCGAGCGGCTCAGCCGGTGCCATGCCCTGCTGGCTGGGGGCCATCCCGCGTGGCCGCCGTCGGCCTGATCCACCGGGTCAGCGTCCGGGCGAGTACCGGCGCCAGCAGCAGCATGAGTAGCACCCGCGCCACCTGCACGGCGAGGATAAACGTGACCGCGATGCCGCTGTCCTGCGCGGTGGCGAGCACGGCGTACAGCCCGCCCGGGGTGGTGGCGAGGTAACCCTCCAGCGGCGTCACCCCGGCCAGGTGTGCCAGCAGCACGCCGAGGCCCGCGCAGGCCAGCAGCACTACCAGGATTAGGCCGACGGCCAGTGGCAGGATGCGGGCGATCACCCGCACGCTGTTCCTGGTGAACCGCAGTCCGGCTTGCAGACCGATCACGGCGTAGGCCAGCACGGCCAGCGCGGCGGGTGCGCTGGCGTGCATCGACCACCCGGACAGGGTCAGCGCTGCGGCCGCCCCCAGCGGTCCGAGCAGCGCCCCGGCAGGCAGACGCAACAGGCGCCCCAACGGTATGCCCACCAGGCAGCAGGCGGCGAGGAAACCCAGGTCGAGGTACCACGCGGCGCCGAAGCTGCGTGCGTGGGCGCCGCCGTTCGGGGTCGGCCGGAACACCAGCGCGGTGACCACCGGCATCAGCGCGATGACCAGTACCACCCGCAGGTACTGCACGACGGCCACCAGCCGCTCGTCGGCGCCCAACTCGCGGCTGATTGCGGTGAGCCCCGACGCGCCGCCTGCGGTTAGGGCCAGCGACCCGGTCAGCGGGTCGACGTCGCGGTGCAGACCGAGCAACAGGCCACCGACGACGCTCAGCGCCAAGGTGGCCGCACTGACGCCGAGCACGGGCAGCCACACCCGGGCCACCGCGCTCAGCGTCGAGCTCTGCACAAGCGCCCCGATGACGACGCCCAGCACCGCCTGTGCCCCCGTCATCGCCCAGCGGGGCACCACGCCGGGGCTGCGACCGGACAGTGCGAAACCGATCCCCACCACCAACGCGGCCACCAGCGCGGAGGAAGGCACTCCGAGGGCGTCCAACACCGCCACCGCAACCGCGGTGACGGCGGCGAGCGGCGCCCACCGCCGCAGCGCACCGACCATCAGGGCTCGCGGTAATGGCCAGGCCACTGCTGCACCGGGATGCGGGTGATCTCGCGGACCGTCGGTGGCAGCCCCCACTCGTCGCGGCCCAGGCGGCTCAACGGGCGCAGGTGCGCGATGTCGGGCAGGCCGTCCTCGGCCAGAGCGTCGGCGTCCACAACGGCGTGCAGCACGTCGCCGAGCACCAAGAAGCAGTTGCCGACCTCGATGACCTGACGCAACCGGCACTCCAGCGCCACCGGGGAGGCGGCCACCCTGGGTGGCGCGACCAGCAGGCTGGGCTCGCGCGTGAGCCCCACGGTGTCGAACTCGCTGGTGTCGTTGTCGAAGTTGGTGCCGGTGGCGTTGACCTGTTCGAACAGGTCCTCGGCGGCCAGACAGACGACGAACTCGCCGGTGGCCTCGATGTTGCGCAGGCTGTCCTTGCGGCCGACTGAAGTGAACTGGACCACCGGCGGATCCACCCCGGCGACGGTGAAAAAGCTGTGCGGTGCAAGGTTGTCGACGCCTGTAGCTGAGCGCGACGATACCCAGGCGATCGGCCGCGGAACCACCACCGAGGTCAACAGCTGGTAGAAGCGGCGGTGTCCGGTCTCGGCCGGATCGAAGTCGGTGCGCACGGTGCTCACGCTGCCACCTCGCGACCCGGGCGGCCATCTCTGCCAGGCTTTGGGCGTGAACCCCTCCACCGTGCAGGCTCAAGTACTCGTCGACGAGCTGATCCGGGGCGGGGTACGCGAGGCGGTGTTGTGCCCTGGTTCACGCAACGCACCGCTGTCCTACGCACTGCACATCGCGGAGCTGGTGGGCCGGATCCGGTTGCATGTGCGCATCGACGAGCGCAGTGCCGGGTTCCTCGGACTCGGACTCGCCCGCGGCAGTGGCGCTCCCGTCGTCGTGGCCACCACCTCCGGCACCGCGGTCGCCAACCTGCATCCGGCGGTGTTGGAGGCCGGCTACTCGCGGGTGCCGCTCGTGGTCCTCAGCGCGGACCGCCCGGCCGAGCTACTCGACTCCGGCGCCAACCAGACCGTGCAGCAGCACGGCATGTTCGGTTCCGCCGTGCGCCAGTGCGTGACGCTGCAGGCCGAGCACACCCCGGACGACGCCCGCGCACGCAACGCGGTGTGCCGAAGCCTGGCCGCAGCGACGGGCGCCAGGGACGGCAACCCCGGACCCGTGCAGCTCAACGTCGCTCTGCGCGAACCGCTGGTGCCCGGCGGCGATGACCTCGCCGAGCGGCCCGGACGTCCCGACTGCCAGCCGTGGACCCGGGTGCAGCCCGCGACGGTGGACGCCCCGTTGGAGCTCGACCTGCGCCAGCCCACCCTCGTCGTAGCCGGTGACGGTGCCGGGGTCCACCCCGAGTTGGCCGCCGTGCCGACGGTGGCGGAGCCCTCGGCGCCTGCTCCGCTGCGCGCGGTACATCCCCTAGCTCTCAGCCGGCTCCGTCCGCGCCAAGTGGTGGTCACCGGACGGCCAACCCTGCACCGCTCGGTGCAGCAGCTGCTGGGCGCGGAGGACGTCACCGTGCACGTGCTCGCTGCAGGCGCGGCGTGGACGGACGTCGCTGCGAGCGCGCGATCGGTGGGTACCCGGGCGGTCGCGACAGGACAACCGGCCGCGGCGTGGTTCGAGGAGTGTGCCCAGGCGACCCGAGATGCGCACGCGCAGGTAGCGGTGGCGTTGGCAGCGTGCGCACCCACGGGGCTGCACGTCGCGCGGGCGGTGGCCGAGGCCCTGGGCGACGGTGACCTGCTGGTGCTCGGCTCCTCCAACCCGATCCGGGACGCGTCCTACGTCGGGTTGCCCACACCCGGTGTGCGCGTGCTGGCCAACCGTGGCGTGGCGGGCATCGACGGCACCATCTCCACGGCGGTCGGCGCCGCGCTGGTGCACCACGGGCGCACCGTAGCGTTCATGGGTGATCTGACGTTTCTGCACGACAGTGGCGGCCTGCTCATCGGACCCGACGAACCCCGCCCCGAGCTCACCATCGTGGTCGCCAACGACGACGGGGGTGGCATCTTCTCCTTGCTGGAACAGGGCGCGCCGCAGCACGCCGCAGCGTTCGAGCGGGTGTTCGGGACGGCGCACGGCACCGACCTCGGTGCGCTGTGCGCCGCCCACGGGGTGCAGCACGAGATCCGCTCTGTGCCGGATCTGGGCACTGCGCTGGCGAGCCGAACAGCTGGCCTGCGGGTGCTCGAAGTGCGTACCCACCGGGCGGATTTGCGCGCGATGCACGCGCGACTGACCGACTCTGCACGCTAGGTACCGTGTCGGAGCATGCTCACCGGGCTTGTCCATGTTGCACTGGTGTGATAAAGAGCACACACTTAAGCGTGTGTGGCGTTCGTGAAACCATGGGGAGGGTCCGATGGGCGCTGTGACTGTGGCTCCGGGCATCCAGGACTCGCGCCCGTGGGCCCAACTGACCGACGTCGCTGATGATGTATTGGGCATGCTTGCCGAACAGGTCGGGCTGGATCTGTGGATGTTCACCCACGTCGAGGTGCCGCGACAGACGACTATTGCCGTGTACCCGCACGGGCAGATCCGACCGGGAATGACGCTGCCGTGGTCGTCTACCTTCTGTCGTCGGATGGTCAACGGAGAAGCACCGCAAGTGGCGTCGGTGGTGTCCGCAGTACCGCCCTACGCCGAACTCCGTGGCGAGCTGACCCGACTGGGCCTCGGTCTTCCCGGCGCCTACATCGGCGTTCCGGTCCGGCGAGCCGACGGAACGCTGTTCGGCACCCTGTGCGGCTTCGGGATGCGTGCGCAGCCGTCGAGCCTGCGCCGGCATCTTCGCCTGGTGCAGTTCGGTGGCCGCGTCATCGCCACCGTCATCGACCACGACGGTGTCACCGGCTAACCGTCCACTCCTTCGAGCGCGTCACGGACGGCAGCAAACTTGGCGTCGGTCTCGGCCACCTCGTCGTCCGGATTGGACTCCGCGACAATCCCGCCACCGGCGAACAAGCGTGCCCGGTGCCCGGTGATCTCCGCGCTGCGCAGTGCCAGCCCCAACTCGCCGTCCCCCTCGGCGTTCACCCACCCCACCGGCCCTGCGTAGCGACCACGGTCCATGTCCTCCAGCTCGGCGATGAGGGCAATCGCGGCCCGGGTCGGGGTACCCCCGACGGCAGCCGTGGGATGTAGTGCCTCGGCCAGCGCCAGCAAACCCGGATTCGGCTGGCGCAGCGTCCCGGTGACCGTGGTGGACAGGTGGGCCACGTTGTGCAGCTGCAGCACCTCCACCGGCTGTTCGTGCACCGTGGCGCACACGGCGCCCAGCGACTCCACCAGCGACGCGACGGCGTATCCGTGCTCCCCGACGTCCTTGACCGAGGACAGCAATGCGGCGGCCAACTCGGCGTTGGTGCTGCCTGCCCGCGGCCACGTGGTTCCGGCGAGCACCCGAGAGGACACCTGCGGTCCCTGTTTGCGGACCAGCAGCTCGGGGGTTGCGCCGACGAGGCCGTCGACGGCGAAGGTCCAGCACTGCGGATACCGCTTGGCCAGCTGACTGAGCACGAACCGGGGGTCCAGCGGCACGTCGGATTCGGCGATCAGGTCGCGGGCGAGGACCACCTTGGCCAGGTCCCCGCGCCGTATCCGCTGCACGGCGTTGCTCACCGCGGAACGCCAACGGGTCACCGGGTGGGAGTCGGCGGAGTAGCGCAGCCGGCGCGGCGCGGTCACCGGGCGATGTACCTCCGGTGTTTCACTGCCGATCTCGGTGCTCCAGGTGACACCGTCGCGTCGTCCGACGACGACCCTCGGCACCACCAGCACCGAGCTACCGGGCTCGGCAGCAAAGGCGAGCGAGGTGAAGGCAACGAGGCCGGTACCCGGTAGGCCCACCTCGTCGTCGAGGACCACCTGGCTGCAGAACTCTGCCCACCAGCCGGCGGCATCGGCGAAGCGGGCCGGACCCGACGTCTGCACCCTGCCCACCTCGCCCGAGCCGACCAGCCCTTCGCCCTCGCGTAGCCAGGAGCACACCGCGTCGGGGGTGGGCAACAACTCGTGCAGGGGCCGGTGGTGCTCGGCCTGCGGCAGCAACCTGGTGCGCGCGACCATCACGTCAGCGGGGGCACCGGGCGCTTGGGTCACCGCTTCAGAGTAGGAGTTGGCTGCCGGTGGTGCTGGCACCGGTCTGTTCCCGGCTACCCTCGCCTGTCGTGGGCATCCCTACGGTGGCGCGTCTACGCCGGGCCGTAGTGGTCGCCGCGATCGGTGTGACGGTGCTGGCGGTGCTGCTGCTGGCGGGAACCGTGCGCGATGACTTCACGATCAGCAGTGATGAGGGGCGTGCGACCGCGGACGTGTTGTCGGTGAGCCCCATCTTTGCCGCCATCAGCTTCACCACCCCCGACGGTGTGACGCACAGTCCCAAGCTCGGCGTGCTCTACCCGACGGGACTGGCCGCGGGCCAGCGCATCGACGTCGAGTACGCACGCGGCAACCCGGACCTCGTACGGGTAGCGGGGCGCGACGCCCGGCTCGCGGTGCTTCCGGCCGGATCGCTGGTGGTCGTCGCCTGGATGATCGCGGGTGGATCGTGGTTGCTGCTGCGCCGGTCCGCGCGGCGGAGTGCGCTGGCCCACCGGTAACCTCGCGACTGTGGCACGAGCTGGACTGGACAAGAATCCGCGCGAGGTCGCCGCGATGTTCGACGGCGTCGCCGCGCGTTACGACCTCACCAACTCGGTGCTCTCCTTCGCCCAAGACCGACGCTGGCGCCGGTTGACGTCTACGGCACTTGCGCCACGGGCCGGTGAGCGGGTGCTCGACCTCGCCGCGGGCACCGGCGTGTCCACTGTGGAACTGGCGCGCTCGGGCGCCTGGTGCGTGGCCACCGACTTCTCCCAGGGGATGTTGCGGGCCGGGTTGTCCCGCAGGGTGCCGATGGTGGCTGGCGACGCGCTGCACCTGCCCTACGCCGACGGGGTGTTCGACGCGGTCACCATCTCCTTCGGTCTGCGCAACGTCGTCGCCTATCGCGACGGGCTGGCTGAGCTGGCCAGAGTGACCAAATCCGGAGGGCGGCTGGTGATCTGCGAATTCTCCACGCCGACCTGGGCGCCGTTTCGCACGGTGTATCTGGAGTACCTGATGCGCGCCCTGCCCGCCGTCGCCCGCACGGTCAGCAGTAATCCCGAGGCGTACGTCTACCTGGCGGAATCGATCCGGGCGTGGCCGGACCAGGCCCGCTTGGCGGCCGAGATCCAAACGGCCGGATGGTCCGCGGTTGGGTGGCGCAACCTCACCGGCGGCGTGGTGGCTCTGCACCGGGCGCGGAAGCTTTGAGCAACTTCGGCGGTGCGCTCGCGGTGCGCTCGCTGCGGGTTTACATTTGGGGGGTCGCTGGCGCTTGACTAGAAGGGCGCCGGCGGCACGCAGTGAGTGTGTGCCGTGCCCATCAGCTCCCGGGAGCAGTCATGACCGACACCGTCGGGACGGAGTCCAAGGCCGAGCAGCGTGCCGCGGCCGCAGCCACCTGGGCCGATCAGCGCTACCACATGTCCGGTGGCATGCGCCGCCAGATGAACAAGGTGTTTCCGCACCATTGGTCGTTCCTGCTCGGCGAGATGGCGCTCTACAGCTTCATCATCCTCATCCTCTCCGGTGTCTACCTCACCTTCTTCTACGACCCGTCGACGGCCGAGGTCACCTACAACGGCGTGTATCAGAACTTGCGCGGCGTGCAGATGTCCAAGGCCTACGAGACCTCACTGAACCTGTCCTTCGAGGTGCGCGGTGGCCTGTTTATCCGCCAGATTCACCACTGGGCGGCGTTGTTGTTCCTCGCGGCCATGGTTACCCACCTGTGCCGCACCTTCTTCACCGGCGCTTTTCGCAAGCCCCGCGAGGCCAACTGGGTCATTGGCGCCATCCTGCTGGTTCTGGGCATTGTTGAGGGCTTCGCTGGGTACTCGCTACCCGACGACCTGCTCTCCGGCACGGGGCTGCGGATCATGTCCTCGATCATCCTGTCCATCCCCGTCGTGGGAACCTGGATCAGCTTCCTGGTTTTCGGCGGTGAGTTCCCTGGCGTGGTGATCATCGACCGGCTCTACATCGTGCACGTGCTACTCGTCCCCGGCATCCTGCTGGCCCTCATCGCGGCCCACCTGGCCCTGGTGTGGTATCAGAAGCACACCCAATTCCCTGCCCCCGGACGGACCGAGCAAAACGTGGTCGGGGTTCGGATCGTGCCGGTGTTCGCACTGAACGGGGGTGGACTGTTCGCTATCGTGTTCGGGACGATGGCGTTGATGGGGGGTCTGTTCCAGATCAACCCGATTTGGAATTACGGTCCTTACGATCCCGCCCAGGTGTCGGCGGGATCACAACCAGACTGGTACATGGGCTTCACCGACGGCATCATCCGCCTTTGGCCGTCCTGGGAGATCTACATCGGCGGCCACACCATTCCCCAACCAGCCATTCCGGCAATTCTGTTGGGGGTGATCCTCGGCGTACTCGTCGCGTATCCGTACATCGAGAAGAAGTTGCACCCGGACACCGCGTCGCACAACTTGTTGCAACGACCGCGCGACGTGCCGGTGCGTACCTCGATCGGCGCGATGGCGATCGCGTTCTACGTGGTGCTCACCGTCGCCAGCGCGGATGACATCATCGCGCTCAAATTCGACTTGTCGATCAACGCCGCTACCTGGTTCCTACGTATCGCTCTGATCCTCGTGCCGCCGATTGTCTACTTCATTGCTTATCGCTTCTGCATCGGTCTGCAGCGTTCCGATCGGGAGGTGCTCGAGCACGGGGTGGAGACCGGCATCATCCGTCGAAGCATCCACGGCGAGTTCGTGGAGTTGCACCAGCCGCTCGGCGGGATCGACGGACACGGCCATGCCGTCCCACTGGACTACCGGGGGGCTCCGCTGCCCAAGAAAATGAACAAGCTCGGCTCCGCAGGGTCGGCCGCACCCGGCGGCTTGTTCCGCCCCGATCCGGCTGAACAGGTCGAGGCCCTGGCCGCTGTAGAGCACGAATCTCACCGGGAACACGAGAGGGCCCTGTCCGGGATCCCCGACGCGGGCTCCCCGAGCGAGCCGCGCGACTGACGTCAGCCGCAGGGCTCGGCTGCCCGCCGGGTCGTTGCCCGCCGGGCAGCGGCACGCGCCAGACCTGGTCCCGCGACAGCGATGCGCCGATGGCGGGAGACGACGATGCGGCCGCTGAAAACGTCGTAGTCGGCGCGCTCGATCCCGCTGAGGATGTCCCCGTACAAGGTGAAGGCCGTCCGGACGCAGGGCTGCGCAACCGGCTCGAGCATGTCGATGCCCGCTTCGGCCTCTCGGTAGCGGCTGCGGGTCAACGCCACCAGATGGGCCAGCGCTCGACGCACCCTCGGCTCGGTTCGGCCGGTGGCGCGCGCGTGCTGAAGCTGCTGGCGATCCACACCGAACGCGGCGAGCTCGTCGGCAGGCAGGTAGACGCGGCTACGGTCGAGGTCCTCGCCGACGTCACGCAGGAAGTTGGTGAGCTGGAACGCCACGCCCAACGTTGCGGCGAAGGGCGCAGCCTCCTCCCGGCTGGTGCGGATGCCCAGGACGGGCAGCATCAGGAGCCCGATCACCGCGGCCGAGCCGTACATGTAGTGCTCCAGCTGCGCCATGGACCGGTACTCGCGCACCTCGGTCTGCGAGCCGACGGCGTCCATCCGCATGGAGTCGAAGAACGCCCAGAGGTGCTGCGGGTCGAGCTGATACCGGGTAGCGGTGTCGCACAAAGCCGGCAGGACTGGATGCCCGGAAGGCTGGCCGCACAGCTCCGCCTTGAGGTCGTGCTCGAGTCGAGCCAGTTCGGCGGCACGCTCCGGCCAGGGCCGCGTGTCGGCCATGGAGTCGACGATGTCATCGGCCCAGCGGGCGAAGGCGTACAGCGCATGCACCGCCGGGCGCCGGGCCGGTGGCAGCAGGCGCGTCGCGAGGAAGTAGGTGCGGCCGTTGCGAGCGTTGAGCTCGCGACAGCGTGCGTAACTGGCTTGCAGGATCGGATCCATGGCTCAGGCGGCCCCGAGAACGCGCTGCGCGGCCAGGCGTCCGGAGATCACCGCGGTGGGCACCCCGACGCCGGGGGTGGTTCCGCAGCCGGCCAGCACCGCGTTGTCCAGCCCGGGCACCAGGTTGCCGCGCCGGAACGGACCGGTCTGGGTCACGGTGTGCGCCGCGGAGAACGGCGTACCCACCGCCATGCCCCGTGCGGCCCAGTCGGCGGGGGTCACCAGCTCGTGCAGGGTGAGGTTTTCCGCGATGCCGGTGTAGCCCCGCCGGTGCAGCACCCCGAGTAGCTCCTCGGCATAGGGGGCACCGACGGTTTCCCAGTCCAGCGGTGCGGTGCGCAGGTTCGGGCACGGCGCGAGCACGTAGCAGAGCTCTTGGTCGGCCGGCGCCAAGGTGGGATCGGTCAGGCTGGGCCGGGTGAGCAGCAGCGACGGATCGCTCATCAGCCGTCCCCGACCAGGCCGGTCGCCGGCAATGATCTCGGTGAAGGTCTTGCCCCACGCCGCGCCAAAGTCGATGGTGTGATGGGCAGTGTTGGGCCAGCTCGCGGTTACCCCGCGCGGTACGCCACCGTGTAACACCACCGCCGACGGCGCCCAGCGCATTCCCATTCGGCGGCGATGCGTGTGGCCGAGCAGCTCATCGACCACAGGTAGGTCGGGGGTGAGTACCACGGCGTCACAGCCGATCCGCTCCCCGGCCTCCGTGCATACCGCGCGCACCCGGCCACCGCGGCTATCCAGGGACGCCACGGAGGTGCCCAGCTGCAGGTCGACTCCTGCGCCTACTGCCACATCGGCCATGGTCTGCGCGACGACGTGCATGCCCCCCTCGGGGAAGTACACGCCGGCCACGGTGTCCATGTAGGCGATGACTCCGTAGGCCGCTCGGGCTTGCCGCGGAGACACCCCGGCGTAGAGGGCCTGGAAGGTGAACAGCCGCTGCAAGCGCTCATCGTCGATGTAGCTGGCGACCTTGGCGCTCAGGCTGGCCAGCCCGCCGAGGCGGGTGAAGCGGGTCAGGTCCTTGCGGGCGGAAGCCGTGCGCACCATGTCCAGCGGGGAGTCGAAGTTGGCGCCGATGAACCGCTCGATCTCCGCGTCGTACATCTGGGTCAGCCAGCCGCGCAACCGCCGGTAACCCTGGGCGTCCTTGGCGCTCACCTGGCTGCGCACCTCGTGCTCCATGGCGTCGCCGTCGGTGTGCACGCGGATGGTGCTGCCGTCGGCGAACCGTGCGTGGTAGGCCGGATCGAGCCGATGCAAGGTGACGTGTTCGGACAGCGAGGCACCGACCGCGTGCAGCGCTTCGTCCACCAGCCCGGGCATGGTGAGCACGGTGGGACCGGTGTCGATACGGAAGCCGTCCCGAACGCTCAAGCCCATCCGGCCACCCGGGCGTTCGCTACGCTCCAGCAGCGTTACCCGGCGCCCCCCGCCCGCCAGGTGCAGCGCGCAGGAGAGGCCGGCCAGCCCGGCACCGACGACCACGACGTGCTCGACGGGGCCGGGCACCGTGCGCATCAGCGCGCACCGATCACGCCGAGATCATTGCCGACGACCTCGTCACTCACGACGACGCAGCGCCTTGGGCTTGTGAACGGCAGTGCTCCCGCTCTTCTCGCTCCGCACGAGGTACTGCGGCTCGTCACTCGAGGCATCCACCGTGCGTCCCGCCGCCTCGGTGCGCGTGGTCAGCTTCTGCTCGACGATCCCCTCGGCGGTTCCACCATGACTGCTCCACTCCACGCGGTCGCCCTTGCGAAACTCGTCCGTCACTGTTCCTCCCGACGATCGCCGACCGCGCCGCGGGTTCAGCTGACCTTGCCGGCCAGCCCACGCAAAATCTGGCTGGGACGCTGCTGCTCACCCTGCTGCGACCCGAGCACCATTATGATGCCGGTCAAGACCGGGATCGCCCATTGCACGCCCTGTAGTTGTTTCTGCGCGCTGGCCACCTCCGGCGGGGTCTGGGTGGAAGGCGTGGTGGCCGCTTCGGAGTGGGTTTGACCAGCCTGGGCCACCTTCTTGCCGAGCATGCCGCTGTAGGCCGTGGCACCGGCGGCGAGCACGGTGAGCGCGGTCTTCACGGTGGTGTTCGCGCCCACGCCGCTCTGCTTGGCCACTCGCGATCGGTTGGCCAGGATCAGGCCGAAGCCTCCCACCGCGTGAACACCGATCGCGGCTGCGTTCACCGGGGCCCACCGCGCCCAGCCTGCGGCGGCGACCCGAGCGCGGTCGGCGGGATCGGCTACATCAGACGCCGCCCCGTTGAGGCCCACGGCGCCCATCAGGGAACCACCGAACCAGGCGGCACCGCCCAGGTCGTGCATGGCCCGCATGACGGTGTTTCGTTCAGACATTTCGTTACTCCTCGAGTTTGTGTTTCTTGATTGTTGGTGACGTCCTACAGGCGGACAAGATCTCTGATGGTCACCTTGTACTTCGCGAGCAGGCCCTGATCGTCCCCCGTGTCGACTCGCTTGGGCAACTCTGCCGTTGCCTCTTCGACCTGCTGCTCCTGCCCCCGAGCACGGAGCACGTCGATAATCTTGTCTCTGGGAATGTTCATGACACGTGGCCTCCTGCAGCTTGGGCATCGTTGCCCTGGATAGCGAGCTCACGGCTGCGCACGCGCCACACCCGCTCGCGCTCGGTCTTCGACATGCCACCCCAGACGCCGTACGCCTCGTGCACCTCGAGCGCATGCCGACGGCACCGGGCAAGCACCGGGCAACGCTGGCACATTCTCTTCGCGACAGCCTCACGCTGGATCCGAACAGACGCGCGTTCGCCATCGGGGTTGAAGAACAGGGATGAGTCCACATCACGGCACGCCCCGCGCAACTGCCACTCCCACTCGTCGGCGACCGGCTCGGGAAGTCGGTGTACGTCAGCCATCGTGAGCTCCAGTACTGGTTGACGCGCTGGGTGTGCATGCGCGATGTACCCACCGTAGGCCGCTACCTCAATCGAGTCAATATTTGTTCAAGCCGCAGTTCAGGGTTGAGAGCGCGGTGGCAACCGAGTCACGAACGCATCATGCTGAGCGGGTGGCCTGTTCGCAGGCGCGGTGAGATAAACCCTGGGAGCTGCCGCCGATGGCGCTACGGTGCCCCCTGACGCCAAGCGGCGGAACGGCGGAGCCGAGTGCGCCCGACGACCGCGCGGCCCGATGGCGCAGTCTCAGCGCTTCCGTGTCGACGTGTGGGACGTTCGGTGTCCCGCTTTGGGAGCACCCCCGCCGTTGTGCTCAGCGCGGCACACCCCGTGCTGCCTATTCGACATCGACGGCAAACATTTGCACCTCGGTCGCGGTGCCCGCCTGGCCTCCGCCGCCCAACGCATGGCCCTGTACGCCAGAGACCGTGGCTGCACCCGTCCCGGCTGCCGAACCAACACCATCCACCACCCGCCTGACCTCTCGGGTCCGGACCCGCCATGACCAGAAACCGGTGCTGCAGTCGACTTGCTCAGGACCGGCAGCGGAAGGCCCGCGTTTCACAGGTTGTTCAGCGTGCTCGTCATTGATTCCACGGTCTCGTCACCGAGCCTGTCGAACTCCGACTTCAAGAACGGTCCGGCCAGCTTGGCCAGCCCGTGGAACTCGATGTCCGCGCGGTAGGTGACCGTCGAACCGCTGCCCTCGGCCGCGATGGTGATGTCGTCGGTTGATGTCGCGGTCTTGTTCTTCCCGACAAAGGTCAATCGGCCCTGCTCCCACCGGGTGAGCTCGTAGGTCAGCTCGGTCGCCTTGCCCCTGAACTTGGACACGTTGTGCCAGGTCGAACCAACTCGGACCGGTGCGTCATCGCTGCGGGTGCACGAGACGGTGCCCGGGTCCCACTGCTCGGCCCGCGCGAAGTCGCTTAGGTAGTTCACGACCAACTCGGGCGTGGGTACCACCGAGAATGTGCGTTCCACATTGACCACGCTGACTCCTCCAGACGCTTACCGGCCTCCCGACAGGGCCCGGATTCACGTTTCAGTCTGGCCGCCCACGGCAGCCGCTGCGCGGTGGACCACTTCGGCAGGCGCAGACCCGTGACGGCAGGCATGCTGATCGGCGCGCGAAACAGGTCAATCTGCGAGAGGACCACCGGATGAACCGGCAGGACGAACCCGACGAACGGCACACGCGGCCGCCCGGGTGTTCCGACGCGACGGTCGCTGCCGTCGGGAAGCTGTCCGAGGCGTTGGAGACGGTGGAGCGGGCTAGGGGGCACCTGTACGAGTTTCACCAGCTGATGGGTGGCGCCGATCTGACCTTGGGCGAGGCGGTCGGCGAGCTGCGGGACGCCGGGCACGACGACCAAGCGGGCGAGCTGCAACGCGAGCTCGTCGGGCGCAACGTGCTCCCGGGGCGGTGGACGTTCCAGGTGGTCGAAGAGTTTGACGACAACTATTGGTCGGTGTTCCGTGCCCACGAAGCAGCCGTCCGCGACGCCTTGGTGGCCGGACGCAGGCATCTTTTTGAAGCGGAGATGAAGGAAGACCGGCGCAGCGACGGGCACCAGGGACATGATGCGGTTCCGCACTGAGCCGGATTAGCAGTCGCGCTGGACCTCTCGCGGATCTACCGTGGTGGCGGTGACGACGATCGCAGCGGTGCACGGTGTGCTGCCGCCGCACCGCTACGAGCAGGCCGAGCTGACCGAGTTGTTCGCCGGTCTGTGTCTGCCTGCGGGCGGGAGGTCTCTACGGATCGCGCAGCGCTTTCACGAGAACGCCGCCGTCACCAGCCGACACCTGGCCCTGCCGATCGAGCAGTACGCCCAGCTGGACGGGTTCACCGACGCCAACAATGCATTCCTCACCGCCGCCGTCGAACTCGGCGCGCAGGCGGTCACCGGTGCGCTCGCCGAGGCGGGACTGACCCCAGCCGACGTCGACCTACTCATCTCGACCACGGTCACCGGACTTGCTGTGCCCTCGCTCGACGCTCGCATTGCCGCCCGCCTGGGCATGCGACCGGACGTCAAACGGATGCCGCTGTTCGGGCTGGGCTGCGTCGCCGGAGCAGCGGGTATCGCCCGCCTGCACGATTATTTGCGTGGTGCGCCGGAGGAGGTGGCGGTGCTGGTGTCGGTGGAGCTGTGCTCGCTCACCGTGCAGCGGGCCGACCCATCGGTGGCGAACATGATCGCCTCGGGCCTGTTCGGGGACGGGGCGGCCGCCGTGGTGGCGGTGGGCAGCGAGCGGCACGTGGACGGTCCGCGCGTGATCGACACCCGCTCGCACCTGTACCCCGAGACGGCCCGCGCCATGGGCTGGGACATCGGCAGTACCGGGCTGAAGATCGTGCTCGGCGCGGAGGTACCCGAGTTGGTCCAGCTCTACCTGGGCGAGGACGTTCGCGGCTTGCTCGCCGAGCACGACCTCAAGATCACCGACATCGACCGCTGGATCAGCCACCCGGGCGGACCCAAAGTGATCGAAGCCATCCAAGACACGCTCGGGCTCGAGCACTACGACCTGCAGCTCACCTGGGAGTCCCTGGCGCGCATCGGGAACCTGTCTTCCGCCTCGGTGCTGCACGTGCTGAGCGACACTCTGGCCCAGCGCCCGGCCACGACCGGCGCCTGGGGTGTGGTGATGGCGATGGGTCCCGGGTTCTGCGCCGAGCTGGTGCTCATCCAGTGGTGAGCGCCTACGTCGCGCTGGTGCTGGCGGTCGGCGTGGAACGGGTGGTCGAGCTGGTGGTAGCCAAGCGCAACCTGGTCTGGGCGCTGGCGCGCGGCGGAGAGGAACATGGCTTCGCCCACTACCCGGTGATGGTGGTCCTGCACACGGGTTTGCTCGTCGGCTGCCTCGTGGAAGTGCTGGTGGCGGGTCGACCGTTCGAGGCGGTGCTGGGCTGGCCGATGTTCGTGCTGGTGCTCGCCGCGCAGGCGTTGCGGTGGTGGTGCATTCGCACCTTGGGTACACAGTGGAATACCCGGATCATCGTCGTTCCAGGGCTGGCCCTCGTCGGCGGGGGGCCCTATCGGTTCTTTCGTCACCCAAACTACGTCGCTGTGGTCGTCGAGGGAGTGGCCCTTCCCTTGGTGCACAGCGCGTGGGTCACCGCATTGGTGTTCACGGTGCTGAACGCCGTACTCCTCACCGTTCGTATTCGGGTCGAGGACCGGGCCCTCGTCGGTGCTTGACGTCCTCGTGGTCGGCGGCGGCCCGGCCGGACTCGTCACTGCGTTGTATGCCGCGCGCGCCGGGCTCGAGGTGGCCGTGGTGGAACGCCGCCGAGGGGTGCTGGACAAGGCGTGTGGGGAGGGGCTGATGCCCGCGGCACTGCGGGCGTTGGCCGAGCTCGGCGTCGATCCGGATGGCCAGCCGTTCAGCGGCATCACCTATCGGCAGGGAACGGCATCGGCCGTCACCCGTTTCGCCTCCGGCCCAGGCCGAGGAGTGCGCCGCACCTCGCTGGACGGGGCGTTGCGCGTGGCGGTGATGGCGGCAGGCATCGACGTACACGAAGGCACGGTCGACCAGGTCGAACAGCACGTCGACCACGTCCGCGCGGCCGGCCTGCGGGCCCGCTACCTCGTCGGGGCCGATGGCCTGCACTCCTCGGTACGCAGCGCGCTGGACGTCACCCGGCCCGCGCGGGTGCAGCGCTGGGGGCTTCGGCGGCACTACGCGCTGGCTCCCTGGACCGACACCGTCGAGGTCACGTGGGCGGCTGCGGGGGAGGCGTACGTGACGCCGGTGGGTCCCGGCACCGTCGGTGTTGCCGTGCTCACCTCCTCGCGAGGTGGACTGGACGCCCAGCTGGCGGGTTTCCCTGCGTTGGCCGACCGATTGCACGGGGTGACCCGGCTGTCCGTGGACCGGGGCGCGGGCCCGTTGCGCCAGGACGTCCGCAGGCGCGTGGTCGGGCGGGTGCTGCTGGTGGGCGACGCGGCGGGGTACGTCGACGCCATCACCGGTGAGGGCATCGCGGTGGCCATCGCTTCGGCGCGGGTGCTGGTGCAGGCACTGGCGGCGGGCCATCCCGAGCGTTACGAGCGCGAATGGCGCAGGGTGTCGCGGTCCTACCGGGTGATCACCTCGGGGTTGCTGCAGGTCCGTGCCCAGCCCCGGCTTGCGCGCTGCGTGGTCCCGGTGGCGTCCCGGCTGCCCCGGGTCTTCGGGTACGTCGTCAACCAGCTTGCCGGATGAGTCGCGCCGATCAGGCCCGCACCCGCATATCTGCGGCAGGAAAGGGTGGCCGCTCGTCGAGCCGAACCGAGAGCCTGCCGGCCAGGCGCCACGCGCGGGCCGTGAGATCGCGATCCTCCTCGGTCACCAGGTTGCCCATCACCCGCAGCGCCACCGTCATGAGCGTCTTCGAGCGCATTCCGACGGGTCCGGCCGCGGGCAGCAGGTGCGGCAGGGTCAGCAGCCCGGCCAGTCGCCGTGCAATGGAGAACGCCGTGCCGTAATGCGCGCGCAGCAACGCAGGCCAGGCCAAGGCGAGATCGGCCTGCTCCCCGAGCAGCGCCGCCACCAGGCGTCCGGTCTCCAGCCCGTAGTCGATGCCTTCGCCGTTGAGCGGGTTGACGCAGCCCGCGGCGTCACCGATCAGCGCCCAGTTGCACCCGGCAACGCCGGACACGGCGCCGCCCATCGGGAGCAGCGCCGAGGCGACGTGGCGCACCTCGCCGTCGAGCTGCCAGTCGTCGCGGCGAGCCTGTGCGTACAGGTCGACCAAAGCGCGCAAGCGAATGCCGGCCGGACGTTTGGCGGTGGCCAGCGTGCCGACCCCGAGGTTGACCTCGCCGTTGGCCAGGGGGAACACCCAGCCGTAGCCGGAGAGCAGCTCACCATCGGCGCCGCGGAGCTCCAGGTGCGAGGAGATCCATTCGTCGTCGCTGCGCCCCGATCGCACATAGCTGCGGGCGGCCACGCCGTAGGCCGTGTCCTGGTGCCAGGTGCGGCCCAGCACCCGTCCCAGGGGAGAGCGCGCACCGTCGGCGACCACCAGCCGGTGACACCGCACCTCGTGGTGCGAACCGTCAGCAAGACGAAACACCACCGCGCTGATTCGATCTCCGTCGCGCACGACGTCGACCGCCCGCGCCCCCTGCAGCCCGGTGGCGCCGGAGCTCATTGCCACCGCGCGGATCCGGTCATCCAGCTCGGTGCGCGGAACGGCGCTGCCGCGATCGGGCAGCGAGCCGCCCGGCCATGGCAGCAGCAGCTCCTGTCCGAACCCGGCGGCGCGCAGCCCCCGGTTGGTGCCGTGGGCGTCCACCCACTCGCGGAGGCCGAGCTGCTCCAGCTCGGCGATGGCTCTGGGCGTGAGCCCGTCGCCGCAGGTCTTGTCCCGCGGAAACTGGGCCGCGTCGGCGAGCACCACGTCGTGGCCCGCCCGCGCCACCCATGCTGCGGCCGCCGATCCGGCAGGGCCCGCACCCACGACGAGCACGTCGGTCGTCAGCGGCAGGGCATAAGCATCACGCATCCCGCCAGTATCCTGCCCCGCTGTCGCGGGGGCAGACGCGGCCATGGCGGCCATACGGTGGCTTAGGCAACCCCTACTCCGAGTTGGGCCCTTCGCTCTGCGTACTGTGGCGTGCGTCATGCGGTAGAGGCTCAACCATGCGCAGACCGTCAGGTTCAGTCGCAATCAGGTTCAAACGCAAGCGAAAGGGGCAGGACGCGGTGCTCGACCCGTACATCCCCCTCGTGGTGATGGCAGTTCTGGCCGGTGCCTTCGCGGTGGGCTCGGTGGCTGTTGCTCCCTATGTGGGCCCCCGACGGTACAACCGGGCCAAGCTGGACGCCTACGAATGTGGCATCGAACCGTCTCCGCAGCCCGTGGTCGGCGGGGGACGGATGCCGGTGGCCTACTACGTCACCGCGATGCTGTTCATCCTGTTCGACATCGAGATGGTGTTCCTCTACCCCTTCGCCGTCACCGCCGATGCCATCGGGCTGTTCGGTCTGGTGGAGATCGTGTTGTTCATCGCCACGGTGGGTATTGCCTACGCCTACGTCTGGCGGCGCGGCGGGCTGGACTGGAACTGATGGGCTGGAGTGCGCATGGGGCTTGAAGAGAAGCTGCCGAATGGAATTCTGCTGGCCAGCGTGGAAAAGCTGGTCAACTGGTCACGCAAGAGCTCGGTGTGGCCGGCCACCTTCGGCCTGGCGTGCTGTGCGATCGAGATGATGACGGTGGGCGGCTCGCGGTATGACCTCGCTCGCTTCGGGATGGAGCGCTTCAGCGCCACCCCGCGTCAGGCCGACCTGATGATCGTGGCCGGGCGGGTCACCAACAAGATGGCCCCGGTGCTGCGCCAGATCTACGACCAGATGCCCGAGCCGCGGTGGGTCATCGCCATGGGCGTGTGCGCGTCCTCCGGCGGCATGTTCAACAACTACGCCGTGGTGCAGGGCGTGGACCACATCGTGCCGGTGGACATCTACCTGCCCGGTTGCCCGCCGCGGCCGGAGATGCTGATCGACGCCATTCTCAAGCTGCACGCGAAAATCATGGACGAGCCGCTCGGCGCGGCCCGGACGGCCCAGCGTCTGGCCAGCGGGGCGCGCACCGAGATGGTGCCGTCCTCGGTGCGCTACGGAAAGACGATCAAGCCGACGGAGGTGGCGCCGTCGTGAGTGAGCAGCACGGGGGGCGCTCCTCCGCCGGGTTCGGCAGCGGTCAGGAAGAGGAGTATCACGACCGCGGCGGCCTCGTGGCCGGGCGGGCGCGGGAGGGCAGTTTCGGCATCCGCGGCTCCGGGGACACCTCCGGTTACGGCGGACTCAGATTGCCTGGCTACGCGCCGCTTGCTGCTCAACGACCCTTCGGCGGCTGGTTCGACCAGGTCACCGATGATCTGCTGGCCGGTTTGGCTGCGCTGGAGGTGGACGACGCCATCGCGCAGGTGGTCGTCGACCGCGGCGAGATCACCTACTACCTGCGGACCGAGACGGTGCGCGAGGTGTGCCAGGTGCTCCGCGACGACCCCGCGCTGCGGTTCGAGCTGTGCAGCTCGGTGTCCGGGGTGGACTACGGCTTCGCGGGCAGTGGGCCGGACGGCGATGTGCCGCTACCGCAGCGCCTGCACGTCGTCTACCACCTCACCTCCATGACCTACCGGCACCGGATCCGCCTGGAGGTCGCCATGGATGTCCCCGGCGCCGGCGGAATGAACGACTACCCGCACGTGCCCAGTGTCGTGCCGGTTTACCCCACTGCGGACTGGCAGGAGCGTGAGGTCTGGGACATGTTCGGCATTGTCTTCGACGGCCATCCCGGCCTCACCCGCATCCTCATGCCCGACGACTGGGCCGGTCACCCCCAGCGCAAGGACTACCCGCTGGGCGGTATCCCGATCGAGTACAAAGGTGCGGAGATCCCGCCACCGGAGCAGCGGAGGGCGTACTCATGAGCGACGAAAGCACCCCGCAGTCCGGGGATGCCGTTACCCCCGACGAATCCACGCGGCTGGCCACCGAGGGGACGGCGCCCGACGCCGGTTCGGCCAGTGAGCCCGCCGCCGGGCAGAAGTTCACGGACCCGGAGTCAGCGGCGCCCCAGGGTTCGGCGTCCGGCGCGATCAGAGCGGATCCAAACCCTGCAGCCGAGCGGCAGACCACCGAAGGGCGCATCTACACCGTCACCGGCGGCGACTGGGACACCTTCACCGACTCACTCGGTGCGGACGCGCGGTCGGATGACCCGGCCACCGATGAGCGCATCATCATCAACATGGGCCCGCAGCACCCCTCCACCCACGGCGTACTGCGGCTGGTGCTCGAGCTCGAGGGCGAGACGGTCACTCAGCTACGCTCGGTGATCGGCTACCTGCACACCGGTATCGAGAAGAACGTCGAGGCCCGCACCTGGACCCAGGGCGTCACGTTCGTCACCCGGATGGACTACCTGGGACCGTTGTTCAACGAGACGGCCTACTGCCTCGCGGTGGAGAAGCTGCTCGGCATCGAGGCGCCCGCGCGGGCCCAAGCGATGCGCGTGCTGCTGATGGAGCTCAATCGGATTTCCTCGCACCTGGTCTACCTCGCCACCGGGGGTATGGAGCTGGGCTCGTCCACCGCGATGACCTTCGGGTTCCGTGAGCGGGAAACGGTGTTGCACCTGCTGGAGGAGCTCACCGGGCTGCGGATGAACCACGCCTTCGTCCGGCCAGGGGGAGTGGCGCGGGACTTTGCTCCCGGATTCGAGAAGCTTGTCGCCGACTTCCTCGTCGAGATGCGCAAGCGGCTGCCCGAATACGACACACTGCTCACCGGCCAACCCATCTGGCGTAATCGCTTGCAAGGCGTCGGCTACCTGCCCCTGGACGGCTGCATGGCGCTGGGTATCACCGGCCCGGTACTGCGCTCGGCCGGCCTCGCCTGGGACCTGCGTAAGATCGAGCCCTACTGCGGGTACGAGAACTACGAGTTCGAGGTGCCGACCGCGACGGAGGCGGACTGCTTCGCGCGGTATCTGTTGCGCGTCGCGGAAATGCACGAGAGCCTGAAGATCATCGAGCAGTGCGTGTCGCGACTGAGCGAGCTGCGAAACACCCCGGTGATGGTGGCGGACAAGAAGATCGCCTGGCCGGCGCAGCTGTCCGTGGGCAGCGACGGGCTGGGCAACTCCCTCGAGCACGTCCGCAAGATCATGGGCCAGTCGATGGAGTCGCTGATCCATCACTTCAAGCTGGTAACCGAGGGATTCAAGGTGCCAGCGGGCCAGGTCTACAGCGCCATCGAGTCCCCGCGTGGCGAGCTGGGGGTGCACCTGGTCTCCGACGGTGGTACCCGACCACTGCGGGCGCACGTGCGGGAGCCCAGCTTCGTGAACCTGCAGGCTATGCCCGCGATGAGCGAGGGCGGCCTGGTGGCTGACGTCATCGCCGCGGTGGCCTCGCTTGACCCGGTGATGGGAGGTGTCGACAGATGACGGGCTCGATGTCCGCAGATGCCTTCAACGAGCAGACGCACGAGCGAGCGCAGGCCATCATCGCCCGGTACCCGCAGGCGCGATCGGCGCTGCTGCCCATGCTGCACCTCGTGCAGAGCGTGCAGGGCTACGTCAGTCAGGAGGGCATCACCTTCTGCGCTTGGCAGCTGGACCTCACGGCGGTCGAGGTGAGTGCGGTGGCGACGTTCTACAGCATGTACAAGCGCCGCCCGTGTGGTGAGCACCTGGTCAGCGTGTGTACCAATACCCTGTGCGCCGTGCTTGGTGGCGATGACATCTACCGTGCGCTGCAGTCCGAGCTCGGTGCGGATGGTGCTCCGCTCGCCCAGAACGAGACCACCGGAGCGCCAGGGGAGCCGGGGTCGATCACCCTGGAACACGCCGAGTGCCTCGCCGCCTGCGACCTCGGCCCGGTACTGCAGGTGAACTACGAGTACTACGACAACCAGAGCACGGCCTCGGCCCTGGAGTTGGTCGGTGAGCTGCGGGCCGGACGGCGTCCGGCACCCACCCGGGGCGCTCCGCTGAGCAGTTTTCGCGATGCGGAGCGCGAGCTCGCCGGCTTCTTCGACGAGAACGCGGGAGCGGACGACCCGTCCGCAGCAGCGGAGACCCTGCGTGGTGTGGTGATGGCCAACGAGAACGGTTGGCAGGCGCCCGCGATGCCCGCAGACGCCACCGAGATCCATTCCCTGCCCCCGGTTGCGGAGAAGAAGTAGTCATGACTGATCGCATCACTCCAGTGCTCACCAAGCGGTGGTCCTCGCCGGGATCCTGGACGCTGAAGACCTACAGCCAGCTGGAGGGCTACACGGCGCTGCGCACCGCCCTCGCCGCGCAACCCGATCAGCTGATCGACCTGGTGAAGGCGTCGGGGCTGCGCGGGCGTGGCGGAGCGGGGTTTCCCACTGGCATGAAGTGGGGCTTCATCCCGCAGGCCAAACCCGGAGAGACAGCCGGTCCGGGCGCCAAGCCCAAGTACCTGGTGATCAACGCCGACGAGGGCGAGCCGGGTACCTGCAAGGACATCCCGCTGATGATGGCCGACCCGCACTCGCTCATCGAGGGCGCCATCATCACCTGCTACGCCATCCGCGCGCACTTCTGCGCCATCTACGTCCGTGGCGAGGCGCTGCACTGCATGCGCCGCCTGCAGCACGCGGTGAACGAGGCCCGCGCGGCTGGCTACCTGGGCCCGAACATTCTCGGCTCGGGCTTCGACCTCGAGATCGTGATCCACGCCGGGGCGGGGGCCTACATCTGCGGCGAGGAGACGGCGCTGCTGGACTCGCTGGAGGGCCGTCGTGGCCAGCCCCGCCTCAAGCCGCCGTTCCCGGCCACCTCGGGGCTCTACGCCAGCCCCACGGTGGTCAACAACGTAGAGACCATTGCCACCGTTCCGTTCATCGTCAATGGAGGCAGCGACTGGTTCCGCAGCATGGGCCGGGAGAAGTCGCCGGGGCCGAAGATCTACTCCTTGTCCGGACACATTGAGCGGCCGGGCCAGTACGAGGTCCCGATGGGCACCACGCTGCGCCAGCTCCTCGAGCTGGCCGGTGGCATGAAGGACGGCATCCCGTTGAAGTTCTGGACGCCCGGCGGCTCGTCGACGCCACTGCTCACCGCCGAGCACATGGACGCACCACTGGATTTCGAGGGCATGGTGGAGGTCGGCACCATTCTCGGGACCACGGCGGTGCAGGTGTTCAACGAGACGGTCAGCGTCCCGTGGGCGGTGATGAAGTGGACCGAGTTCTACAAGCACGAGAGCTGCGGCAAGTGCACCCCGTGCCGCGAGGGCACCTACTGGTTGACGCTGGTGCTGCAACGCATGGTGGCCGGTGAGGGCACCGTCGAGGACATCGACACGCTGCTCGACATCTGCGACAACATCTTTGGGCGCAGCTTCTGTGCGCTCGCGGACGGGGCGGTGAGCCCGATCGTCAGCGGCATCAAGTACTTCCGGCAGGAGTTCCTCGATTTGTGCGCGAACCAACCTGAGGCAGCGCCGCGTCAGGCCGAGCTGGCAGGTGCAGCCCGATGACCGTCGCACCGGAGAAGCCCCCGGTCGAGGAACGGCCCGTGGCTGAGGGTCACGTTCGGCTCGTCATCGACGGGGTGGAGATCGACGCCCCCAAGGGTGAGCTGATCATCCGCACCTGTGAGCGCCTGGGCATCATCGTGCCGCGCTTCTGCGACCACCCCCTGCTGGAGCCGGCCGGGGCGTGCCGGCAGTGCCTGGTGGAGGTGGAGATGGGCGGTCGGCCCATGCCGAAGCCGCAGGCCTCCTGCACCATGACCGTGGCCGACGGCATGGTGGTGCGCACCCAGCACAGCTCCCCGGTGGCCACCAAGGCGCAGGCCGGCATCATGGAGATGCTGCTGATCAA